>OGRP01000425.1_pt1 | contig 44456 bp, 37 predicted proteins | sample 1553531 | NCBI WGS metagenome assembly OGRP01 (sample SAMEA2580045, study PRJEB22360) | human gut metagenome | biome: human gut; feature: human-associated habitat; material: faeces | place: Denmark | collected 2008/2010 | reverse complement strand
CTCCAGTTTGTATCTCAAAAATGTTGTGAACATTCCCCAGCCGTTATCCGAAACAAATTTCCCAAAATTTAGCAACCGCGACATTGCTTTCATATCCAAATCTTCTATGCATACGCAATCATAGGCATTGGTTATCTGTCTTGACTGCTTATGTAAAAAGTCTTTTCGTTGATTGGAAACCTTTTCGTGAAGTCTTGCTACCTTAAGCCTCTGCTTATTGCGATTGTTTGAACCTTTCTGCATTTCAATTTTTTATTATCCGACTAAAGATACTATACTATAATTAGGATGCTCTATCAAGTAGGTAGCAGACGCAATTCATCTCCCACCTTAGAGGTCGGAGTCTTCTTGCTGTAAGAGGATAAAACTCAATACCTTTACTCTTATTTTCTTCACTCATAAGTCTCTTATCCTGAAATCAAAAAAGAAATCTATTACACGTGTCATATCATTTGTGAAAGCTATATTTAGGCATAATACTTTCCTTAAGACATCGTGTAATAGATTTCTTTTTTGATTTCTTATATTATTTAATTATTATCTAGTTCCTATATTATCAATATACTATCTAACTTAACACGGTGACAGCTGCTTCCATTTACTGATCAAATGACCAGCTTCCATCATCGTTCTGTGTTCCGCCAATGACATCCTGTCCATCTACAGATACTAATACATCTGTGCTGCTGACATTATCACCACTTACGGAAAAATCATAATATTCTTTATCTCCCACTGTAACTTGCTTCTTGTATGAATATTCTGCATCTTCTCCATAATAATCTTTTGCCTGGCTTAATGCGTCATCCTGTGAGATTCCTTCTGTACTGTCGGTAGAATCTGTAGCATCCGTGCTGTCTGTAGATGAATCAGCATCTGTGCTGTCTCCATTCTCGGATGTACTGTCTGTACTCGCTTCTTCACTTTCAGAAGATGTACTCTGATTCTCAGAATCTGTCTCCCCAATCTGTCTGATTGCTGTAGCAGAATAGGCAAAGCAGTTATCATCACCATCAAAAGAAGATGCGGTGATCGTCACTTCATATGTTCCTTTTACTTCATCTGTATCTTTATCTCGAAGCTGTGATGTGATGATATAATCGCTTCCATCTTTCACACAGTTTGTAATATATGGAACAAGACTGCTTACCTCTCCTTTTAAGAAGCCATACATCTGCTTGCCATCATCATATGTCGCATATTTATCACCATCAGGAATTTCCGGGAATTCCATGTTGCCCATTCCATATGCATTATAAAGAGCAGATGCATACATATTTGATGTGTTCTCTTTAAGATAATAGTAGGAATCCATCTCAATTCCATCTCCGTAAGCAGATTCATTCTCCATTAAGGAAGTGAGTGCTGCCATAGAAAACCAGAAAGAATCCGACTTTTCTTCACTGGCACCATTCGCATAGTATGGATAACCTTTCGAATAATTCTGTAACATCAGAGCCTCAATTGGATAAATCATATTTTCAAAATTATCTGGAAGCTCTACACCAGAAGCAACGTAATCCGCTGTCGTATCATCCTTTGCGGCCTCTGTTGTTGCCTCTGATGCCTGTTCTGCCTTAGAAACGTTGTTTTTCTCTGCACTTTTGCTTGTAGAACATGCACTTACACTCACAACCATCATTCCAGCAAGAGTTACTGCACATAATCTTTTCAGTTTATTCTTAAACATAATTCCTTCCTTTCTGTTTCGCCGGTGTATGTTCTCATCTATGCCACTTTTTATTGACTATATCTGCATCCACCGCAAAACATGAACTTCTCTTAAACTTTTTCCAAAGTATTTTCATCAAAATAATAGCCCATTTGAAAATAATTGTAAAGAAATTTCTTTTTGCTTTCTTTCCTGGCTTTTGCAGGTTATTTTTTATATTATTGGAAATTTACCTTCTTTTCAAAGAAGATTTCTATTTGTTTTCGCGTTGCTTTCAGAGAACCCTGTGCAAAAAATGGTTTTCCACCTCCTCGTCCGTTCAGTTCTTTATTCACCTGCTTTACAAGTTCCCGGACATCTCCTTCTCTCTGTCCAATGGCATATTTATATCCGTCTTTATCATTTCCCGCAAAGAAAGCTGCAACACCGCTGCATGTATCTAAAATCGCATCGGTACATTTTCTTACTTCTACTGGTTCCATATCTCCTTCAATCAACAGCACATTTTCTTTTCCCACACAGGAAGCTGCTATCTGTTCAAAATGTTTTTGCTTTTCTGCTGCAAGTTCACCTTTTAAGTTATAAACTTCATCAAGAAGTCTCTGTACTGCATCTTTTGTCTCTTTTTCTTTTACCGAAAGTCTGACTGCAACCTGGCTGTTTTGCTCCGCACTTTTTGACAGATATTCTAATGCCCGTTTTCCTGAAAGCATTTCCATACGAACCCCGTCACGAAACTTCTTACTGGAAAGGATTTTGACCAGGCCAATCTGGCTGGCATGTGTCACATGAAGACCACAGCAGGCACAAAGGTCTGCTCCCGGAAATTCTACCAGGCGAATCTCTCCTGTAAGTTCTTTTTTACTTCGATATGGAATGAGTTTTCGTTGCCTCTCATCTGGATAAAAAATATTTACCTCCTGATTCATCCAAATATAATCATTTACTTTTTGTTCAATTTCAGCCACTTGTTCTTCTGTCAGCATTCCGCTTAAATCAATTGTAATGACTTCTTCTCCCATATGAAATCCAACATTTTCATAACCATATTTTTCATGAATCATTCCACTGACAATATGTTCGCCAGAATGTTGCTGCATAAGGTCAAAACGCCATTCCCAGTTGATTCGTCCTACAACTTGTTCCCCTGCTTTCAATGGTTTTTTCATGATATGACAGATTTCTCCATCCACATACTGCACATCAAGAACTTCTTCTCCCTCAATCGTTCCCTTATCTGCTGGCTGTCCTCCGCCTTCAGGATAAAAGGCTGTTTCATTTAAAATGATATAATATCCTTCCTGTCTTTCCTCACAGGAAAGTACAATTGCCTCAAACTCTCTAATGTATACATCTTCATAAAATAATCTTCTCGTTTTCATAATCAAATCCTCTTTTATTCTTGAATTATTTTTCAAACACAATCAGCGAGTGTCTTAAAAATATCCCTGCAACCTGCATGCCCCAAATTGTGGCATATTTTTCAGAAAGCATTTTTCAAAAAATACAATCTATAAAAAAAGACTACCGCGTCAGAATATGATCGCGGCAGCCTCCCCTTTTCGTCAAGTAACACCTGACTAGATGCTCTTTATTTTGATGATTCTGCTTTTATATAGAGGGATAGATCAGAATCTGGATTCTGCACTTCCATCTGATAATGTGTAAACTCCTTCGTTCCATCCTCATCTTCATATACCTTATATCCATCATGATCAAGTACAGTAAAGTATAAATCAATTGGAAGATTAAATGTATATTCCTGATTCTTTTCTCCATCATAATCAGAGTAAACAGTACATACTCTCTTTTCTTTTTCCTTCTTTAAATCCTTATAGAACTGTGGAATCTTTTCTTCACCGTCAAACTCTACTGTATAACCATAGAAAACTTCATCCCCACATTTCTCCTCTACAGAAGTAATAAGCTGTGTCTTTTTATCAATAATAATCGTTTTCTCAATCGTATCTCCAGCAGAGAATCCGTATTTCGTATCATAATCATCTCCGCTTTGAACCTTAGTCGTAAGCTGTAAAGTGATTGTACTATCACGTTCTTTTTCGTTCTGAATCTGATCTTTCATATCTCCCTGGAAAATGCTGTCCTCAATCGCTTTTACGCATTCTTCCTCGTAATCATTTCCAACCAGTCCGAAATACTGTGTATACTTCCCATTATAACGATATAATTCTTTATTACTGATTACTTCTTTGTAATCATCATCGGAACCTTCTTTCTTAAAGTAAGAGAAATAGTTCCCCTTTTTATCTTTCTTAATCTGGCGGGTTGTCGTATAATCAGAACCTTCTGCCAAATGAGAGTAAGAAGCTGTAATTGTAACAAGCTTGTGCTCCTTAAGTAATGCCTCGACTGTATTTGCAGAATTAATCTCTTCCATGTGTTTTGCGTTCTTATGCGTTCTATGCAAAAGTCCAAAAACAACACCTGCAAGAATCAGCACCGTAAGCAATAAGCTAATACCCAATACCTTCCAGAACCACGGCCGATTCTGATTGCGGCGATGGGAAGTTGTCTGATCTAACTCATAGCCTTTATATTTTCTTGTATTTGTAGTATCCGACATAAAATTAAAAGTTCTCCTTTCTAGTTTGCCAAAAGTCATATTCGCCTTATTATAATCCAACCCCTATCTATATTTCAAGTTTTTTCACCCTTTTTGTACATTTTTCATCAGCATGTAGCTGATACCGTTTGTCTGATTCTCCTTTTTCTCTGCATCAGTAAGTGGGCGGATTACCTTTGCCGGAGAACCAAATGCCAGCATTCCGTCCGGAATTACCGTTCCCTGTGTGACAAGGCTTCCTGCTCCAATAATACAGTCGGAGCCAACCTGCGCGCCATTCATAATAATCGCACCCATTCCAATGACGGTATTATTCCCGATTGTGCATCCATGAATAATCGCATTATGACCAATAGATGTTCCATTCCCGATTTTACATGGGAAGCCATTATCTGCGTGAACAACGGTGCCATCCTGGACGTTGGAACCACACCCTACAACAATCGGTGCCATATCTCCGCGAAGTACCGCATTATACCATACAGAACTTTCATCTCCTAATGTGACATTTCCTACTATACAGGCTCCCGGTGCTACCCATGCATTTCCCTGAATATCTGCGTTTTTAATATAACTCATGCTTTTCTCCTTTTCTCTGTCTCTCATTATACCTGGCTCTGCGCCATAAAGAAATCAAATGTAAGCTGGTCAGTTTCCGGAAGTCCTGTAAGTATTCCAAGTTCCACCATCTTATCTACGTTCGTCTTACTGACTTTCGCCTGATTTCTAAAGTTTTCAAGTGAGGTAAACGGACCATGTTTCGCTGCCTCTTCTACCTGCTCACAGGCCTTATCTCCAAGACCCTCCACACTGGAAAGCGGCGGCATGATCTTACCATCAATAATTTGACATTCCCTTGCTTTTGCCTTATAAATATCAATCGGCATAAACTCAAATCCTCTTGCGTACATTTCCTGTGCAATTCTTCCATCACGAATCGTATCCTGATCCTTTTTCGTCTGCTGATCCTTCGGCGTTTTTAAAAGTTCCGTAAGTGCAATGTCAAGACGTTCTTTTCCCCGGCACATAATCTCATAGGAAAACGCTGAGGCACGGATACCAAAGTAGGCTGCATAATAAGCTAATGGCTTATGTACTTTAAACCATGCCACACGCCAGCCCATCATAACATATGCTGCCGCATGCGCTTTCGGGAACATGTATTTAATCTTCTTACAAGACCAGATGTACCAGTCTGGCACGCCGTGGGATGTCATCTCTTCTTCCCACTCTGGTTTTAATCCCTTTCCTTTACGAACAGATTCCATGATGGTAAAAGACTGTTCTTTATCAAGTCCCATATTGATAAGATAGGTCATAATATCGTCTCGACAACAAATTGCCGTAGAAATCTCTGCTTTTCCCTCTTCAATCAATGTCTGTGCATTTCCAAGCCATACGTCTGTACCGTGGGACAGTCCAGAAATACGAACAAGGTCGGAGAAACACTTTGGATTTGTATCTTTTAACATCTGCATAACGAACTCGGTACCAAACTCCGGTACACCAAGAGAACCCATCTCAATTCCGCCAATATCTTCCGGTGTGATACCAAGAATATCGGTACTGTGGAAAAGAGACATAACTTCTGGATCATCAAGAGGAATCGTTGTCGCATCCATTCCTGTTAAGTCCTCTAATCGCCGAATCATAGTGGGATCATCATGGCCGAGAATATCAAGTTTTAACAAGTTGTGGTCAATAGAATGGTACTCAAAATGTGTTGTAATAATATCTGTATTCACATCATTTGCCGGATGCTGGATTGCGGTAAATTCATAAATCTCATGTTCATGAGGTACTACGATAATTCCACCCGGATGCTGGCCTGTGGTTCGCTTTACACCCGTACAGCCTTCCGCCAAACGCTCCATCTCACATCTTCTTTTATGAATATCTCTTTCTTCAAAATATTTGTACACATAACCATATGCTGTCTTTTCTGCAAGGGTACCGATGGTTCCTGCCCGGAATGCCTTTCCCTCTCCGAAAATAACTTCTACATATTTATGCGCTTTTGACTGATATTCTCCAGAGAAATTCAAGTCAATATCCGGCTCTTTATTTCCCTTAAATCCAAGGAATGTCTCAAATGGAATATCATGTCCTTCCTTTTGTAACGGTGTGCCGCAAACCGGACAGTCCCTATCCGGCATATCACAGCCAGACATACCTTTTTTCGAATATGGTCTTACTGCATCAGAGTCAAAATCTACATAATGACATTTGGGACAAATATAATGCGCTGACAAAGGGTTAACTTCCGTAATACCTGCCATTGTCGCTACAAAAGAAGATCCTACGGAACCTCGCGAACCTACCAGATATCCATGGTCATTCGAATCCCACACCAGCTTCTGTGCGATAATGTACATTACGGCAAATCCATTGGATATAATAGAATTCAATTCTCTTTGTAGTCTCTCCTCTACAATATCCGGCAGATCCGGCCCATAAATCTCATGGGCTTTATCGTAACAGATTTTTGTTAATGTCTCATCAGACTTTGGAATAACCGGAGGACATTTATCAGGATGTACCGGCGAAATCTTTTCGATCATATCAGCAATCTTATTTGTGTTGGTGATAACAACTTCCTTTGCCTTTGCTTCTCCGAGATAGGCAAACTCCTCAAGCATTTCCTCCGTCGTTCTAAAATACAGCGGTGCCTGATTATCCGCATCTGAAAATCCCTTTCCTGCCATGAGAATTCGACGATACTGTTCATCTTCTGGATTTAAGAAATGAACATCACAGGTCGCAACAACCGGTTTGTGATATCTTTCGCCAAGTTCCACAATCTTACGGTTATAATTCTGTAAATCTTCAACTGTTTTCGCTTCGTACCTGTCACTTTCAAGCATGAACATATTGTTACCGATTGGCTGAATTTCGAGGTAGTCATAAAAACGGACCAGTTCTGCTAATTCCTCTTCACTTTTCCCCCTGATGACTGCCTGAAACAGCTCTCCCGCCTCACAGGCAGACCCTAAAATAAGCCCTTCCCTGTACTTTTGAATCAAGCTTTCCGGCATTCTCGGACGGCGGTTAAAATAGTCCAGATGTGAGGCCGATACCAGTCTGTTTAAATTAATACGGCCTGTCTCATTCTTTACAAGAATAATGCCGTGATAGGACGGTGCTTTCTTAATCAGATCCGGTGACATCGCTCCCATATCATTTAATTTGGCAAGTGTGTGTACGTCTTGCTCCTCAAGCATTTCCACAAAACGAAGAAACACCTCTGCCGTTACTCTTGCATCATCGACTGCCCTGTGATGATGTTCCTGCTTGATATTCAATCGTTTACATACTGTATTTAACTTAAACTTATTCAAATCCGTAAGAAGCAGCCTTGCCATCTGTACCGTATCAAGTACCGTAAAATCTGTTTCAAATCCCTGTCTTTTTGCATTCTCTTCGATAAAGCTCACATCAAACTCTGCATTATGTGCAACCAAACTGCACCCCTCACAAAAAGAGAGGAATTCCGGCAGGATTTCTTCTATTGACTTTGCATCTGCAACCATTGAGTCATCAATGCTCGTAAGTTCTGTAATCCGAAGTGGAATCGGGCGCTGCGGATTGACAAACACACTGTAATGGTCACTTATTTTCCCCTTGCTTACCTTAACGGCACCAATTTCGATAATCGCATCATGAATCGGACTAAAACCTGTTGTTTCCAAATCAAATACAACATAATCATCTAATAATGTCTGTCCTTTATCATTCGTGACAAGCTTCTTTAAATCATTTACAAAATAACCTTCCACTCCGTAAATGATCTTAAACGGTTCATCCATCGTAATACAATGATTCGCAATCGGGAATGCCTGCAAAACTCCATGATCTGTGATCGCCATTGCCGGATGCCCCCAGGCTTTTGCCTGATTGATAACCTTTTTAATGTCAACCACGCTGTCTAAATCACTCATTACGGTATGAAGATGCAGCTCTACACGCTTTTCCAAGCTCTTATCCATTCGCTTTTCTGTAAAGTCAGGAATCGGTTTAATTCCAGAAATTGAGGAAAGGGTCAGGTCGTGTTCAAATGTATCCATACGAGGCATTCCCTTTACTTTATAGAACTTTCCCTTTTCAAATAAATCCAAAAATTCCGGCAGCTGGTCATTGGCAATAAAAATCTTCCCAACAATCGTATCGGTAAAGTCTGTAATATGAAAACTTACAATCGTACGCTCTCTTCGGATTTCTCGAAGTTCCATTTTAAGAATCTGCCCGCGGACAACAACCTGTCCGATCTCATCAACAATTTCTTCTAATGGCACAACTTCTCCATCACAATCCTTACCGTAAATAACATCTGGGTCCTTTGAGCGGCGTCTCTGACTAAATTCCTGTCTTCTTGCCCGCTCCTCAAAGAAATTCCCAGAATAGCTTCGTTGCGGTTTTTTCTCTTCTTTTGAGCCTTCTCCATCTTCCGCATCAGAATCTTTTTTCTCACTTTCCACCTTTTTGATCTGACTCATGACCATATCTACTTCCAGATTCAGCTTATGGTTTCTCGCTTTATAAAATGCCTGTTTTGCATCATCGGTAAAGTCAAATCCTACCTGAATTTCCTTTCCAAAGCGATGAGAAAAAAGATGTTCAAGATATTCTTTTAAAACACGGGATTTATCCCTTGCAAGGAAAGAATCTTCTAAAAGAATCGTCATGATGTTGCCTTCAAATCCCCACTCTCCATTCGAAAGAAGACTATACTCCACCCGGCCCATTTTTTTCACTTCATGAAGAATACTATTCCAGTAATCATTCGTTATGCTCTCTAACGTATAGGCTGAAGACAGTTCATACGTATCATCAAAAGAAATAAACACAGAAGTCTTTCCAAACAGCTCTTTTTTCATATCGTAGGCAACTTTATTCAATACTTTTCTTGGAATAATATGTTCACTTCTCAAATGAACAACCAGCTGTCTTGTCTGCTGTTTCATGACAACCTTCGAAACAATCACATTGGACAAAACATACTTTAAATTATCTGGAACGGTATAGTCTGGAAATACTTCTATAAAAGTCTGTCCTTCAAGCATCTTCTTCTCCTTTCTTCCTCAATCGATTCAATATTGTGCAGGCTATAAATTTAAATATGCTCAGAGCGTATTTAAAAAATACCCTAAAGTGTGTTTCAAACACACTCTAATGTATCATATATTTTTATTTTCAGAATACACTTTAATAAATATGAATCGGAAGGACTGTTTTTTTTGAGTGCAAAAACAAAAATCGTTGTCGTAAAAGCAAAAGAACTTATTTATACTGCTCTTTTCGTCTGTTTAGGTATCATACTGATTCTTCTTCTAATCTTTATGTTTGCTCCAGAAGAAAAAAGCACCAAAACCAGCGCAGGTGTCTACACGCCCGGAGTCTATACTTCTACGATCACTCTTGGCGATAATACATTAGATGTGGCAGTTTCCGTTGATGCAGACCACATTACCTCCGTCAGTTTGAACCATCTTTCTGACAGTGTAAGTGCTATGTATCCGCTCCTCGAGCCATCTCTTGAAGAAATCAATGCGCAGCTTGAGCAGATTTCTTCAATTGATGACCTAAAACTAAATACAGAAAATAAATATACTGGCCTGATCTTACAGCAGGCTATCAAAAATGCACTTTCCAAAGCCAAATCTTAGAGCGTGTTTGAAAAATGCTTTCTGCAAGATGTGCGTCGCAATTTACGGTATATTTTCTATTACATAAAATACTGATATCACTCTTTTTAAAGCCCCAGTTTCTCTTTTAACTCATCTAATTCACTCATCCACACAGCAGAACTTGCATCACTTGGCATTCGCAAATCCCCTCTCGGTGAAACCGCAATAGAACCAACCTTGGGTCCATCCGGGAGGCAGGATCTCTTAAAATGCTGTGCAAAGAAACGCCAGCAGAACGTACGAAGCCATTTATAACAGGTTGCAACATCATATTCTTCTCCAAATGCCTGTCTGGTCAGACGGAAGATTTTCTCTGGATGGAATCCAAAACGAAGCATATAATATAAGAAGAAATCATGCAGTTCATAAGGGCCCACCAAATCTTCTGTTTTCTGGGAAATAACACCGTCTACCGGTGGAAGTAATTCAGGGCTTACTGGTGTATCTAAAATGTCAAGCAGTACCTCTTTTAATTCCTGTTCCTCGCTCGTATCCGCATAATAACGTACCAGATGTCTTACCAAAGTTTTTGGTACAGAACAGTTCACAGCATACATGGACATATGATCTCCATTATAGGTTGCCCAGCCAAGCGCCAGTTCTGACATATCTCCCGTTCCAATAACCATTCCATTTGTCTGATTGGCAATATCCATCAATATCTGTGTTCTCTCACGCGCCTGAGAATTCTCATATGTTACATTATGAATTTCCGGGTCATGTCCAATATCTGAAAAATGCTGCTCTACCGCTTTATTAATACGGATTTCACGCAAGCTTGCGCCAAGCTTCTTTGTGAGCGTTACTGCATTGGAATACGTTCTGTCTGTTGTTCCAAAACAAGGCATTGTCACACAGACAAGATTCTCTCTTGGAATCTTCAACATATCAAATGCTCTTGCCGTTACTAATACTGCAAGAGTGGAATCAAGACCTCCACTGATTCCGACAACTGCCGACTGACAGTGGGTATGTGCCAGACGCTTTTTCAGACCCATTGCCTGAATGGTAAGAATCTCGTCACAACGCTTTTCTCTGTCAATCTTATTAGAAGGAATGAACGGTGTACGCTCAAAATAACGGCTGAGTTCTGTTCGTTCTTCTTTCAGCCGGAAATAAACTCTCTCATAATTTTTATCTGCGCCTTCTGTCACAAAAGTTGTCATTCTTCGTCGGTCTGCCTCTAATCTTTGCAAGTCAATCTCTGTCTCGATATAACTATTCTGGAATCTTCTTGATTCTTTCAAAATAGAACCATACTCTGCAATCATGTTATGTCCACTATACACTAAATCCTGTGTGGACTCTCCCTCACCGGCACAGGAATAAAGATAAGCGCATACCAGACGAGCAGACTGCTGGGATACAAGATTACGACGGTAAGTATCTTTTGTCGTTGTCTCATCACTTGCTGACGGATTACAGATTACAGTTGCCCCTGCTAATGCATGATGGGTAGATGGTGGCAGTGGGCACCATAAATCCTCACAGATTTCACATCCAATCACCAATTCTTCCATGTTCTCACAGCAAAATAAAAGATTCATCCCAAAAGGTACATCCTTACCACCAAGACGAATCTTTCTTACTTTCTCTTCTCCCGGAGCAAAATGTCTTGCCTCATAAAATTCTGAATAGTTTGGCAGATAATGTTTTGGCACAACGCCTAATATTTTACCGCCCTGTGCAAATACCGCACAGTTATAAAGCTTATGATTCACTGTTAATGGAAGACCTAAGACGATTACCATATCCTGTCCTTTTGTCTCCTCTAAAATAGCAAAAAGCTGATTCTTTGCCTCATCAAGTAACGTCTTTTGTAAAAAAAGATCATTACAAGTGTACGCAGTAAGAACAAGTTCCGGAAAAACTAAAAGCTTTACGCCATTCTTATCTGCCTTCTTTATTACTTCCATTACCTTTTCTTTATTGTGAATCGGATTGGCAACCTCTACATCAACAGATGCCACACCAACTTTTAAAAAGCCATCTTTCATAAAAACCTCCATAAAGCAAAATGGGAATCCTAAGTTCCTTAGTCTTCCCATTATTGTAATCAATTATTTATCTTTTGGCAACAAGCAGTACAAGGAAATTTTTGATTGCCCGCCACATGGGAAATCAAACGTTCTCTTATGACCTTCTTATTCCTAGAGCGTGTTTGAAAAATGCTCTAATATACAGTTATTCTTTTGTAGAAATCCGTAATAAATTACTCAAGGAAATCCTTAAGCTTTCTGCTTCTGCTTGGATGACGAAGTTTACGAAGTGCCTTCGCCTCAATCTGTCTGATACGCTCTCTTGTTACGTTAAATTCCTTACCAACTTCCTCAAGAGTTCTTGTCTTACCATCATCAAGTCCAAAACGAAGTTTAATAACGTTGCGCTCTCTTTCTGTAAGAGAAGCCATTGCCTCTTCAAGCTCTTCTTTAAGCATGGAAAAAGATGCAGAATCTACTGGAGAAAGAAGAGATTCGTCCTCAATGAAATCACCTAACTGGCTGTCCTCTTCCTCACCGATTGGTGTATCTAAAGATACGGGATCTCTGGATGTCTTTAAAATCTCATCAATCTTGGCAACCGGCATATTCATCTTCTTGGCAATCTCTTCATTGGTAGGTTCTCTTCCGAGTTCCTGAAGTAACATTCTTGAAGTACGAAGTGTCTTGTTGATTGTCTCTACCATATGTACTGGTACACGGATTGTCTTCGCTGTATCGGCGATACCTCTTGTGATTGCCTGACGAATCCACCAGGTAGAGTAGGTACTGAACTTATTACCCTTCTTATAATCAAACTTCTCAACGGCCTTCATCAGACCCATGTTACCTTCCTGAATAAGATCAAGGAAAGACATTCCTCTTCCAACATACTTCTTGGCAATACTTACTACAAGTCGGAGGTTTGCCTCAATAAGCTGCTTTCTCGCCTGCTCATCTCCCTTTTCGATACGCTGTGCCAGAAATACTTCCTCTTCTGCTGTAAGCAGAGGAATATTACCAATCTCTTTTAAATACATACGAACTGGATCTTCTAAGCTGACACCTTCAAGAATATCAGCATCATCAATGATCTCAACTTCTTCTGTATCATCATCTATAAAATTATCATCACCGTCATCTTCTTCGTTGGTATTTAAAACATCAACGCCCTGTTTTTCAAAATAATCAAGAATCCACTCAAACTTCTCCGGAGTTAACTCAATATTCTTAAATGCATCGTTAATCTCCTTATACTCTAACACATTTTTATTCTTATGTGCCTGTTTGAGAAGCTTCTCCATGATGTTCGAAAAGACTATTCTTATATCTTCCATTCTGTTCTCCCAACTCTAATTATAACTAAACTTTCTGACTGTTTCCTGATTCTCTCCAAATACTTTCAATATAAAAAAATAAAATCAAAAGCTAACGAAGAAAAAGAATCCTGCCCGGCAGAATTCTCCGACTGCGGACGGCTATTATCTACTGCCATCCTGCTTATATATCCGTCAAATCAGTCTGACTGCTGTGCCATATACTAAAACCTCAGCAGCTCCCTGCATTACTTCGCTAGAGGAATAACGCACACATACTACTGCATCTGCACCCATCTGCTCTGCGTTCCTTACCATCTTATCTGTTGCAAGCGTTCTGGCTTTCTCCATCATCTCCGTGTATGAAGTAAGCTCTCCACCCACTAACGTTTTTAAACTGTTCATGATATCCTTACCTGCATGAACTGTTTGGACAGAAGAACCTTCTACAATACCTAACGGCTCGATTTCTCTTCCTGCAATTCTTTCTGTAGTAACTAATAGCATAGCTCCACCTCCATTGCGAGTAGCGCACTCAACCTATTATAATCTCATGTTATCAATAGAATACTCCAAAAAGAAAGCTTTGTCAACAAAAAGTGAGGGGAACAGACGAAAATCTTTGAAAACTACAATTTTCAGATTTCAAAAAGAAGAATTTCTTCCAATAGTTCATCGCCTTGTAGTTTTCAAACCTTTTCTGACTTCTGCAATGCCCTTTTTGTGGCAAAGCAGATGGGGAAGTTCGGGGTTGCAATCTATAGTTAGTACTACTTTTCTGTATACTTTTTTGAGCAATCCGACAGTCACTTTCTCTATAGCGGCATCTTCCCAGCCAAAGCACAACCCTCAGTAAGATAAACAGACCATATTTATGGCCTCGGAGCAAAGGTTGGATGCGAGCGCATAAGCGAACATTCAACCTGCAGCGACTAAAGTCACAAATATGGTCTGTTTATCTTACTGAGGGTGTCTCCCTTTGCCTGCGGCAAATTACTATTTAATGTTCAGAATCTTTTTCACTTCTTTGCACATATCTTCCGTTTCGCATACAGTATCATGAAGAACTGCTGCACTTCTGATATCTTCGATTGCCTGTGGTACTTTGACACCAGACAGTTTCTCTAATTCATCAATGAGTTCAAAATCTGTCTTACTGTCATAAGAAGAATCAATCGCATTCATGACGCTTCTTGTAAATTTATATGGGCTTGCTGTAGATGCGATAACCGTTTTTGTGGTATCGCCTGTTTCTTTTTCATATTTTTTGTAAACAGATGCCGCTACCGCTGTGTGGGTATCAATGATGTAATCTGCTTTATTGTAAACTTCTTTGATGGTCTGTGCTGTCTCTTCTTCTGTTGCATAGTTCCCGTAGAAGTCTTTCATCTGTTCTTTCATGTCATCGGTAATTGTATAAACACCGTTTGTATTCAGTTCTTTCATGAACTCATTGTTCTTCTCGGCATCTCTTCCCGCAGTCTGATAAATGAGACGCTCTAAGTTACTGGAGATTAAGATGTCCATTGATGGAGATGTTGTGAGGATAAAGTCTCTGTTTCTGTCGTAGCATCCTGTTGTGAAGAAGTCAAAGAGTACTTTATTCTCGTTAGATGCACAGATTAACTTTGCGATCGGTACTCCCATCTGTTTTGCGTAGGATGCTGCTAAGATGTTACCAAAGTTTCCTGTTGGAACAACTACGTTAATCTGCTCTCCGTCAGAGATTTCTCCGCGGGCTAATAATGTAGCATAGCTGTATACATAGTAAACAACCTGTGGAACAAGACGTCCGATGTTGATAGAGTTTGCGGAGGAGAACTGGTATCCTGCTTCGTTCATTTCTTCTGCGAGTGCTGCGTCAGAGAACATCTTCTTTACTCCTGTCTGTGCATCATCGAAGTTACCTTCGATTCCGATAACGTATGTATTCTCTCCACGCTGTGTTACCATCTGTTTTTCCTGAATAGGGCTTACACCATGCTTTGGATAAAATACGATAATCTTTGTTCCTGGTACATCAGCAAATCCTGCTAATGCCGCCTTTCCGGTATCTCCGGATGTTGCTGTAAGAATGACGATTTCATTCTTTACCTGATTCTTCTTTGCGCTTGTTGTCATTAAATAAGGCAAGATAGAAAGTGCCATATCCTTAAATGCGATAGTTGCTCCGTGGAACAGCTCCAGATAATATGCATCATCTTTCTTCACTAATTCTGCAATATTCTCTGTGTCAAACTTTTTATCGTAAGCACTGTTAATACAATGTTTTAACTCTTCTTCTGTAAAATCAGTCATGAAAAGCTTCATAACTTCATAAGCAACTTCCTGATAACTCATCTTGGAAAGTTCTTCTAAAGATTTATCAAGCTTTGGAATATAGGAAGGAACAAAAAGTCCTCCTTCTCCGGCTAAACCTTTTAAAATAGCTTCGGAAGCTGTTGCTGTCTCCTGATTATTTCTTGTACTTTTATAAATTAAGTCCATGTCTACCTCCCGTGTGCGGTTGTGCGCCTGGCGCACGTCATTTCGGTTTTTAAATCAAATAAACGCCATCATTATAGCATACGAAAATCTTTTTGTATACGCATAATTTGCAGGTTTTCACTCTCATTTATTCTTTTTTCTGTTTTTTACAAAAAAATTCGGACTATTTTTCTTTATTTTTCACAATAATTTAAAAATAATTATTGGCTGGCGGCTACTCTTATACCTGCATTTTTATCTGTCTGACTACTCTCTTGCCTGCTTTTCCATCTGCCAGACTGCCAGAGCCAAAAAGGCAATTCCCATAAGGATGCACATAATACTCGCTGCCTTATAAAAAAGGAAGGAGAAAGCCTGGGTTGAACTGTCAATGCCGATTCGCCCGCAATAAAGATTCATCAGTCCGCTATCTCCCGTAATATTCCCGTAATATCCCATATATGCTGCCAGCGGATTTATCAGGCTTAAGAGCAGGCACAGACTTGTCGTGATTGGTGCCAGATTATCCATTCCTGATACAGAGATAGATATCGTTCGCATAATTTCTGTTCCTAAAATCGTTCCCAGAATGAACACTGCCTCAATGACTGTATTTTGTGCAAATGCCCAGATTCCTTTTTTACAATAACTAAAGGAAAAAATGGAAACGGAAGCACTCCAGAATGTACAGATAAACAGCATAATCCCAAGACGGATAATCTTTCTCCACGGCAGGCCGCTGTATATACAAGACAGGGAAATGATAGGCAGGCTAGATATAAATAACATCATATATACGGCAATAATCACCGAAACTCTGGCAATAATAAATTGCTTAGAAGAACCTGGAATCATTGCAAATTCTTCTAACATATGTTTTTCTCTGTCTGTTGAATAAAATCCCCATACCGAAAAAGGCATGAGTACAAATATCATTCCAATCTGAATCGTGCTTATAATTAAAAACTGATACAGATATGCAGAAGTATCGTAGGAATAGCCTTCCTGAAAGGACTCTGCATTAAAAAACATAAATAAAATTGTGATAAATGCCAGTATCGCATTATAAAAAATGAGCATCATGGGAAGCCGTATATTTCTTCCTTCTTTCAGCCATTCTACTTTTAAAAAGGGATTCCACATAACTACTACCTCCGGAAAATTTCTTCTATGTCCGCCTGATCCCGCATATAATTATGAATCAGTGCACCAGATGCAACTAAGTCGGTAAGAAGTTCTGCTTCTTCCTTTTCTCCTCCGTTAAATCGGAAAATCACATCATCCCCATCTACCGTAACCCGGTCAACAAGAGGATTCTCTTTCAAAACTTCCAGTGCCTTCTCCATCTGAGCTAAAATATGCATTCGTACAGGACTTTTACATAATGCCTCTGCGTACACTTCTTCTACCGGACCAAAGGTCAGATTCTTCCCAGACTCCATAACAAGAACATCCGTAATGAATCCCATCATTTCTGGATACATCGGAGTATTTAAAATGATGGAAGTCCCTTTTTCATGGAGGGTGAGCAAAATTCCTATCATCTTTCTCCTTGCTGTCACACTCATATTATCAAACGGTTCGTCCATCAACAGCCATTCTGGTTCCTGTAAAATGGCCTTTCCCAAATATAAAAACGGTAAGGTTTCTGCCGGCAGTTCACCGATGAATGCTCCCTCATATTCTTTCATATCAAGAAGTTCCAGAACTTCCTCAATCCTCCGGCTCCGATATCGTCCTCCTACCTTATACAGTGCCAGGAACAATTCGTAATATTCTTCTACCTTTAACAGACTGTAAAAGCCATATTCTTTAGACATATAGCCAAAATTACAGTACGCATTTCCGCCTTTTTCATAAATAGAGATACCATCTATATAAATGTCTCCTGTTTCCGGCTTTTCCCCACCAGAAGCAGCCTTAAGCAGCGTGGACTTTCCCTCTTTATCCTCACCCAGTAAGGCGAGTATCACTCCATCCGGGGCTTTCAGACTGAAATCATCTAATACTTTTTTCCCTTTTCTCTGAATAGAAATATTTTGAAAATCCAGCATTCTTCTCCCCCTTTACTGCTTCTTATAAATCAGTGACAGCACCGGTGCCGGTCCATACTCATCCGACGCATCCATCTTATAAGTAATCCGCATTTCTCCATCTCCTGACAAGTAACTGTTCAGGCTTTCTCCTGTTATATAAGATTCTGTCGATGATAAAATCCTGTCTCTTTGTCCGGTACTGTAATTATACGCATATATCTTTCCTGTGAAATTATCCTTGTTTCTTGCCAGTGCTTCTATTTCTTCTTTGTCAAAGACATAACTGACTTCTGTCTTATTCTCCTCTAACGTATCTTCCTCTATAGCCAGTCCTTCTCCTTCCTGTTTCAGACAGGACATATTGATATTTAAAATATGCTCTCCGGTTTCTTCTTCTAACGTAAAATGATTAATCATCACCGTCACATGATTTTTCAAAACATTATCATCAGAAAACAACTTAAAGTCATTCTCACTTGTAATACCGACAACTAAAAGTTCTTCTTTTGACTTTTGCGTATTCATGTAAGTCTGTTGGAGATATTCCATAATATTTCCTGTAACTGTATTTTCATTTTCCGTACCAAAAGCAGAATTCTCTTCATCAAAATGATTCCAGCACTTCACCATATCTTTAGAAACAGACGCCTTTTCCCCTGCTTTTACACTTTTAAGAATCGCATACTGATTCCCCCGAATTAAAATAACTCTGGAAAAATTATTCGAAGATGTATTCGTGATATTGCCATAAAAACTTGTATACGTTGTAAAAATATCCTGCGTAAATACTTCCTTTTCCGAGGCGCTTTTTGTATTGCCTGATAATTTCAAAATTCTTGAAGTTCCTGGCACACTCTCTTCAAAGGCAACATCAAAGCCTTTTTGTGTATTATTAATCGTAATATCTTCTCCGGAAGTTTTTATATTTTTTCCTGCAATCGTCCGGTAATTATAATCCATCGGTATGACGGAAGTAATTGTCGAAAGAAAATTCACATTACCCTCTACTCCCTCATCATTTTGATAGAGAAAATAAATATTTTCCTGCTCCTTCTCACTGTCCGTCACACGCAGCGCGGAAAAATAGCTATCGCCAGAGCTTTTCATTCCCCTGGAACGGATAAATAATCCAACGGTAAAAACCAATGCAAGTACAGGAACTATAATCCAGATGTATTCCCTTTTTTTGATTTTACACAAATAATAATATGCGATAGTTACCATCAGCAAAATATAGAAAATAAAAAATACCCCATAAAAAAACGTATTCGGAAGCTGTGACTTCATAAATGCATATAATGCCTTTTTTACATACCAAAGACTCGTATCGCTGCTTTCGGTATCTTCATCTTTTCCCATAAAATGAGAAAGAATCTCTACTGCTGCTTTATCTCTCACACTCCATTGTAAAAATGCAGAATTTGTCAGGCTAAAACGAAGGATTGAAATCTTTCCGCTCCCTACTGCTGCAGTATAACCTATTTCTGGTTCAAAATCCCCGTAAGCTTCCCATTCATATTTTTGTGAAAGCTGAAGATTACTCATAAGAATCGGCAATTCCTGTACTATATTATCCGCATCTGCCAAATAAAGTTCAGAAACGCCGACATCTTCCTGTATAATTCCAAATATCTTTTCCAGCCCCTCAAAAGAATCTATCTGCTGGCCGCCCCCGGCAATCAGTAGTTTCCCGCCTGACTTCAACCAGCTTTTTAAAGCACTTTTTTGTTTTCCAGACAAACTTTTCGTATCAAAAGAATCAATGATCATTCCATCTAACCCCTGAAACTCTTCTTCTGTCTGTGGAAAACTATTTTTTGAATAGCAGACCACCTTCACTGACTCTTCGTCCGATTCTTCTCCTATTTTAAGACTGTTTAAATAAGACAACTCCTTTGACTGTCCACTCAAAACACCAATGAGATTCTCCGCCTGTTCTGAAAATGCTCCGTTCCGATTCTTCGCATCAGAAAAAGAGACATCTTCTGACAATTCCGTAACACCAAAAGAATCCATAATTTCAAAACAAATTGCAGAAGGATCACCAAGTTGCGGAACATTTAAAACAATCTTTTCCTTCTCTCCTGCCTTACATTTCACTGCAGACTGGTAGGCAATTCCCTTGCCATTTTCTCCCGGAAGAGTGACTTTCATTACCCCGGTAAAATCTTTCTCTGCAGCAAAGATATCTAAAGTAACCGGCATCTCCTTATCTTTGGCAACATAACCTGCCGCCCCAAAAGTTACTGTTCCCGTACAATTACTCGTCTTAAACTTATAACAATAGCCATTCGTCCCTTTTATTGTCTTTTTATTCCACTCTACTACTTCACTCTGACTACGCTGTTGGTGCCGACAGCCATAGAACCAGAAAACAACCGAACAAAGCAGTACAAGAAGCAGTAATATAATTTTTTTGTAAGTACGGAACAAATCATTAATCATTTTGTATTCCTCGTATCCTTGCTATTATTTTCCGGTATTTGGCATATGAGCCTGCACAACCGGAAGTTCTATCTGGAATCTGGTTCCTGACTCATCGCTGGTCGCCCAGATATTTCCCTCATGAAGGTTGATAATGTTCTTTGCTATTGCCAGCCCAAGTCCTGTACCTCCAGTCTTTAATGATCTTGAGTTTTCCACCCTGTAAAACTTATCAAAAATCTTGTCCAGGTCTTTTGCCGGAATAATCTTTCCGTAATTGACAATTGCCACAAATGCCTTCTTATCTTTTAAACCGGTATGCACTTCTACCAGCTTTCCATCAGCCCCATATTTAATCGCATTCGAAATCAAATTGCCAATCGCTCTTGCAAGCAGCTCGCCATTTCCCTCAATATTCAATGCCCCCTCATAAAAATCAGTACGGCATTCCAATTGATGGTCCATGAAGCTTGGATAAAATTCATCAACTAACTGAGGCACAAAAAGATTCAAATCAAGAATCTCCTTCTTTATTTTGACCTTGTTCCTGTCATATCTCGTATAATCAAATAAATCCTTAACCAAAGTTTCTAACTGCTTTGCCTTTGAAGATACAATGCCAAGATACTTCTGTTTTTGTTCTTCCGTAAGAAAATCTCCCTGTGTCAGCAAATCCAGATAACCAAGTATTGAAGTAAGCGGCGTACGAAGATCATGTGCTACATTCGTAATCAATTCGTCCTTCGTCTTTTCCACTGCCTTTTGTGCTTCCATCGTCTCATAAAGATTATGACGCATCTCGTTAATAGACGCTGCGATTTCTGAAAATTCATCCTCTCCACGGACAGGAATCTCCTCCATCAAATCACCAGACTTCATACGTTCCACACCGCTGATAATTTCTCTTACATACGTTACAAACTTATTTGATATGAGAATAAAATAAATAATCAGAAGCAATATCGTAAATATAGCGATAACCCAGGCATCCAGTGCTATCGACTGTGACATCGTAAATGTGCCAAAGGACATTTTTCCCTGCCCGGATGCTCCCCACACCTTCTTATATTCACCGGCTATAATCTCCGTCTCATATAAATAGATTCCCATAAATATAAGACCTTCCGTTATAAAGGTAGCAATCAGGCTGAAAAACATGTACATGACCATCTTAAAACGGAAGCTTTTAAATCGTTTAACCTTCAATTTTGTAACCCACCCCCCATACAGTTTTTAAAATCTTTGGGCTTCGGGAGTTATCTTCTATCTTCTCACGCAGTCTTCGTATATGAACCATAACAGTATTATTTACTTCGTATACCTTCTCGTTCCAAACCTTTTCAAAGATTTCATCAGTGCTGAATACTCTGTCTCTGTTTGAGGCTAATAAATATAAAATATCAAATTCAATCGGAGTCAGTGCAACTTCCTTGCCGTTCTTCTTCACTACATGGGCCGCCTTGTTAATCGTAAGATCCTGAATCTCAATCTCATCCTTGCTGGCTGGCTGCTGTTCTTCCCCTAACTGAATTGTTGTGTAACGCTTCATCTGAGACTTCACTCTCGCAAGAAGTTCTAATGGATGGAACGGTTTCGTAAGATAATCATCCGCTCCCGTTCCAAATCCGACAATCTTATCCATATCTTCTGCCTTCGCTGACAAAATAAGAATCGGGATATTGCTTGTCTTTCTTATCTCACGGCAGACTTCTAATCCATCAATTCCCGGCATCATAATATCGAGAATAAGCATACGGACTTCCGGATGTTCCTTCAATGTCTGTAAACACTGCTCCCCATCCGAAGCTTTCAATACCTGATATCCATCATTCACCAGATAAATCTCCACAAGATCCGCAATCTCTTTATCATCATCTACTACGAGAATACTAGCATTCTTTTCCATATCTTTACCCTTCCTTCACGTCTTTTTTTGTTTTATATTCTATCATAAAATGAATATAAAAGTCCTTACAAACTTCTTACCTTGACATTTTTCACCTTATTTGCTAGAATGATGAACGATGCTTTTTGCATCTTATATTGTTTTTAAGAGTCGGATAAATGATCGCTTCCCTTAGTTACCGAAAGGTCTGGGAAGAGGAAAGTCCGGGCTTCACAGGGCAGGGTGCCGGATAACGTCCGGTGGAGGTGACTCCAAAGATAGTGCAACAGAGATATACCGCTGGCTTATGCCAGTAAGGGTGGAAAGGCGGGGTAAGAGCCCACCGATTCTCTGGTAACAGAGAATGCCATGTAAACCTCACCCGAAGCAAGACCGAATGTAAAACGATAATCTGGCCCGGATTGTTTTCAGGTGGGTCGCTAGAAGCTGCTGGCAACAGCAGAATTAGACAGATGATCATTCATGACATAACCCGGCTTATCGTCCGGCTCTTTTTTAATGAATTCAATAGGACGCTCCCGAAAAGATAAATAAGCCATATCTGTGACTTTAGTCGCGGCAGGTTGAATGTTCGCTTGAACGCTCGCATCCAACCTTTGCTCCGAGGCCACAGATATGGCTTATTTATCTTTTCGGGAGCTGACTTTGGATAGATTTTGTATATAAAAAAAGAGTCGGTGGGGTTGGAAATGAAGTAGATGGCTTTTAATTTTTCAAACTAAATAGACACTTTCTAGAAAATGAAAAAGAGTCAGGGGGAGAGAGATGAAATAGGTTATTTTTTATTTTTCTATTGTTTTCAAGTTTTGATTAGCTGAATTTGTATTCTACTGTGCTTCGATATTTAAAAGGCTCTATATTCCACTATGTCTCTATTAATCCAATCTTTTCCCAAAATTCATCTACTCTAAACCTTTTTCTATCGCCAATACCTCCAGCTTTCTTCCCCTTCTTCTTCAAGAACCTAAAATAATTTATCAAAAAATAAATTCTACTTTTGCTCCAGCAACCAAGAAACAGCTCCCCAAGAGAGAAGATACCCTATATTTGTGGCCTTAGAACGAGGATTGAATGCGAGCGCGTATAAGCGAGCATTCAACCCGCAAGTGATAGAGTCACAAATATAGGGTATCTTCTCTCTTGGGGAGCGTCTCTACTTGCCTGCGGCAAATCAGAATTAGTTATTTGAGGTTCTGAATCTCCATTGGGTCATAGGTAGTCATCTGATATACATAGTAATTCAGCCAGTTGGTATACAACGTATTCGCATGGCATCTCCACGACTTCACCGGTCCGAGTTCTGGTTTATCGTCTTTGTAGTAGCGATTTGGAAATGGAACATTGTCCATTCCTTTAGCAAGATCACGTTTGTATTCGCCATCAAGGGTCAGTACATCATATTCTGGATGTCCTGTGACAAAGATTTGACGTCCTTCTTTTGCTATGATGATGAATGGACCTGCTTCTTCGGAGTCTGCAAGAATTGTAAGTTCCGGATTCTTTTCTACGTCCTCTCTTACAATCTGTGAATGTCTGGAGTGAGGTGCATTGAACACATCATCAAATCCACGAATCAGCGGGGTCTTTCTATGTATAGTGTGATGCTGGAAGATTCCGAAAATCTTTTCGTCTAACAGTTCTTTTCTCACACCGTAATGATAGTAAAGGCCTGCCTGTGCTGCCCAACAGATATGAAAGGTCGATGTTACATGTGTTTTTGACCATTCCATGATTTCTACGAGTTCCGGCCAGTAGTCTACTTCCTCAAAATCGAGAGTTTCTACTGGTGCGCCGGTAATGATAAGTCCATCAAAGTACTGCTGCCTGATTTCCGGGAAAATGGTATAGAATGTTTCCATATGGGTCTGGGATTCATTCTGTGCATCGTGTGTTTCTGTTTTTAAGAAAGTGATGTCTACCTGTAACGGCGTGTTAGAAAGACTCCTTAAAAGCTGAAGCTCCGTTGCCTGTTTGGTAGGCATCAGGTTCATGATAATGATTTTCAATGGACGAATATCCTGTTTTAAGGAACGCTCGTAGTCCATTACGAAAATATTTTCATGTTCCAGTATTTTTTTTGCTGGCAAATCAGCATTTATTCTGATTGGCATGTATTTTCATCTCTTTTCTAAATAATATATAAGCATTTTATTCAATCATTGAAAGAAATTCTTCTTCTGTAATCACAGGGATTCCGAGTTCTTTTGCCTTTTTGTTTTTGCTTGAAGAAGACATGTTGTCATTATTGATAAGATAATCTGTCTTTTTAGAAACAGAACCTGTTACTTTACCACCGAGGCTTTCGATTTTTTCTTTCAGTTCTTTTCGGTTTGCGAAATGCTCTACTGTTCCGGTAATAACAAATGTCTTGTCTAAAAGGCTCTGTTCCTGCTCGCCTCCTGCCGATACATTTTCCTCTTCAAAATGTAAATATGGCAGAAGTTTTTCAAGAAGCTTCTGATTGTGTTCGTTCTCAAAATAGTCGTGTACGCTTGTTGCGATCACTTCACCGATTCCGTCAATCTGTGTCATTTCTTCTACGGATGCTCCGCGGAGATTTTCTAAAGAGTTTCCAAAATGACGGCATAAAAGCCTGGCATTTGAACTTCCGACATTTAAGATTCCGATTCCATAAACGAAACGGAACAACTGTGTATCCCTTGATTTTTCAATAGACTGCATCAGATTATTATACGACTTCTCGCCGAATCCGTCCATAGCAATGATTTGTTCTTTATACTGTTCTAAGTTGTACAAATCATTTAATTCGGATAAAAATCCCTGCTCAATCATTTTCATCAATGTTGCTTCAGATAAGCCGTCGATATTCATCGCATCACGGCTTACATAATGAGAAAAGAGCTTCACTTTTTTTGCACTGCAATATGGATTTACGCAGTAAAGTGTCTTGACATTATTCTCTATGCGAACTTCTGTCGCACCACCACAGGCCGGGCAATGCTCTATCGGCTGGCAGGTGCCGCTTTTTGTAAGATTCTCCGCAATCTGCGGGATAATCATATTGGCTTTATAAACCTTGATATGGTCACTTTCTCCAAGTTCCAACCCTTCCATAATACTGATATTATGGAGGCTTGCGCGACTTACCGTTGTTCCCTCTAATTCTACCGGCTCAAACACGGCAATCGGATTAATAAGACCGGTTCTTGACGGACTCCATTCAATGTGTAAAAGCTTGGTCTCTGCTTCTTCGTCTGCCCATTTAAAGGCAATCGAATTTCGCGGGAACTTCGCTGTTCTTCCAAGAGAAATTCCATAAGCGACATCATCATAAATAAGAACAAGTCCGTCAGATGGAAAATCATTTTCCACAATCTTTTCGGAAAAGTTCTGAATCTCCCCAATAATATTCTCTCTGTCTACCCTCTTATATGGTACAATCTCAAATCCAAGATTCTGTACCCAGAGCATATTGCTTTCCACAGAATTCTCCAGTTCTCTTCCTTCTGCTTTTACAAGGGCAAATGCAAAGAAAAAGACATTTCTCTTTGCGGTCACTTCGTTGTTAAGCTGGCGGACGGAACCGCTGCATAAATTACGAGGGTTCTTATAGCGGGCATCCACGTCCTCGATGCCTTCGTTAATCTTTTTAAAATCCGAATATTTAATAACCGCCTCACCACGCAGAACAACCTCACCTGCAAATGGAATCTTTGCCGGAAGATTTTTAAATACTCTGGCATTATTGGTGATAACCTCGCCTACAACACCATTTCCTCGTGTAACTGCCTTTTGCAAAACGCCATCACGATAAGTCAGCACCACCGTAAGTCCATCCATTTTCCAGGAAAGAAGGCCTTCTTTTTCACCAAGCCAGTCTCTTAATGCTTCTGGACTCTTTGTCTTATCAAGAGAGAGCATCGGGCTTTCGTGTGTCTCTTTTTCCAGCTCACTGAGTACTTCATAACCGACATTTTGTGTAGGACTCTGGCTCATCACGATACCAGTCTCTGCCTCTAATGCCTGCAATTCATCATATAATTTGTCGTATTCTTTATTGGAAAATAATTCCCGGTCTTCCTGATAGTATGCCTTAGAAGCCTGATTCAGCACTTCTACAAGTTCCTTCATTCTCGCCTGCTTATCCATGATAAACTCCTCCCGGTTTTCTTCCAGCAAGTTTTTCAAGCTTAGAAAGCTCCGCCCCGTTAATCTCCCGATATTTTCCTGTCGGCAGACTTCCCAGATGAATATTCATAATACGAAGACGCTTTAACTCTCTTACACGGTAACCACATGCCTCACACATACGGCGAATCTGGCGATTTAAGCCCTGTGTGAGAATAATGCGAAATGTATACACGCCCGTTCTTTTTACTTTGCATGGACGTGTCACCGTATCGAGAATCTCCACACCCTCACTCATTTGCTTTAAGAACACATTTGTTACTGGACGATTAATTGTCACCTCATATTCCTTTTCGTGATAATTTCTCGCCTTCAAAATCTCATTCATCAACTCTCCGTCATTGGTCATCAAAATAAGACCCTCGGAATCTTTATCCAGTCGTCCCACCGGATAAATCCTCTCAGGATAGCCAATAAAATCAACGATATTATCTTTCTCTCGCTTCTCTGTCGTACAGACAATGCCTTTTGGCTTATTCACCGCAAGAACAATCTGTTTACGACTCACACTGACACGCTTACCATCCACACGGATATCCTGTCCCGCATGCACTTTCTGACCCATCTGCGCCGGCTCTCCGTCAACCAAAATACGTCCCTGTTCCACATAGCGGTCTGCTTGTCTTCTTGAACACACACCTGCATCACTAAGGAACTTATTTAGACGCATTGGCTCACCGTTCGATATCTTTTCCTTAAAATCCGTGGCATTCTCTTTCAGATTATTCCTTTTTGAGTCATTTTTCCCCTGATTATTCTTTCCTGTCGCCGCCATTATTTATCAAACTTTCCATTCGCTTTATTCTGGAACTTCTCTGCATCCACAATGAATCTCTCGTGTGTTCCTTTACCAATCACTCCTGCTGGATCTTTCACTTCAACAGCAAAAACAAGCTTCTTTCTGTCAATTTCTGTAAGTGTCACTTCGCAGCTTACTTCACAGCCAATTGGACTTGCAGAAACATGATCTACATTTAAATTCGTTCCAACAGTTGTCATTCCCTCATCGAGATGTCCGTCTAAGAGCGCAACGGCTGTCTTTTCTACTAATAAAAGCATTGCTGGAGTTCCATATACTAAGAGACTGCCGCTGCCTAAAGTCTTGGCTGCATTCTCCACTGTTACTGTCTCCGTTTTTATCATTTTCATTCCTGTATTTAAGTTCATGATTAAACCTCCCAAAATAAATTTTTACTTTATCAACATTGTATTAGTATATCAGAAACCGGGCAACTTTTCCATTAAATTCTGAGTTGTAAGGCTGTGAAACAGACGCCAGCAAAGGGAGCCTTGGCTGTAATCTTACTTGATTAGACAGACGAAAAAAGAAAATATCCCCTATCCCATCTGCTCTGTAGTCGCTGTATTTAAGATGCTCGTCCGCATCTTAAACACGCTCCGAAGCCGCATCTGGGATAAGGGATATTTTCTTTTTCTGACTATGCAAATGTAAGTGGTAGATAGTCCGTATCTGGATTTTACCTCCAACCAGTGCCATAATAGTCCTATGATTATTAAACGTCTTAAAAGTTCAGTACTCAACTTTTAGGACTGGTTAGGAGGCATTTCCTATGAGTTCTATTACTACAGCGGTTGCTGCTGACTATCGGTTGCAGCAATGGGTTCAGTTGGTTAAAGTATGAATTTACACTACTCTCAAACTTGACCTTAGTAATTTCGATACTAGTAATGTTTTCTACCATATGAATCTACACTACTCTCAAACTCATTTCTTGCTATATCGTTCGTTCCTCCAGTTTTTCTACCATATGAATTTACACTACTCTCAAACCCACTCCAGCTTTTCGCACTGTGATTCCTGGTTTTTCTACCATATGAATTTACACTACTCTCAAACACCGGTACTACATGAGGTTCCACGAACCGCGTTTTTCTACCATATGAATTTACACTACTCTCAAACTGCTTCTTTAACTGCTCTCTGAATAATTCTGTTTTTCTACCATATGAATTTACACTACTCTCAAACATACACTTGAATCTTTATGTCGAGAACTTCGTTTTTCTACCATATGAATTTACACTACTCTCAAACTTCCAGACCTTCTCAAAAGCAGGAACCGCCGTTTTTCTACCATATGAATTTACACTACTCTCAAACCACGCTCTAAGCGGATAAAATACTACCTAGGTTTTTCTACCATATGAATTTACACTACTCTCAAACAGCCGAAACGAAAACTGGTGGTCAATTATCGTTTTTCTACCATATGAATTTACACTACTCTCAAACTGCCCAAGCCGGCTTATCGGCTGACGAACAGTTTTTCTACCATATGAATTTACACTACTCTCAAACTACGGGAGTATATAGCTATCCAATACAAGAGTTTTTCTACCATATGAATTTACACTACTCTCAAACGGGGATAATAAGCGAATGAATGATTTTGTAGTTTTTCTACCATATGAATTTACACTACTCTCAAACCATAATCTGCAATATATTGCTGTCCGTCGAGTTTTTCTACCATATGAATTTACACTACTCTCAAACGGTACTGTACCAGGCAAGGACAGGTTGTCCGTTTTTCTACCATATGAATTTACACTACTCTCAAACCTCAATTTTTAAGTCATGCCACTACGAGGCACGTTATATTTCCATATGGCTTAGTATATAACACACTTATCTTTATCAATTATATACTTATTTATGCCTAATGGCAATCTGTTATCATCATTTTCTATAAGCACTATCGTAATACACTGATATTCTGTCCATTTTTCTAAATGATAATAATCACTTTCCTTTAAATAAGCCTTACATCCCACCAGAAATAATACATCAATTTTTAAGAAATCATAATTTATTTTGGCATAATCTATTAACTTCTCACAGAAACTCCCCTCTGGATCTACTAATTTTATTCCTACATTTTTTAAAATATCAGAAAGACTGTATTCTTCCTCTATGCAAATAGGATATTCCGAAATATTTTTTACTTCGTCCATAAGTTGTAATAATTCTGCATGATTTTTTATGATTTCATCATTTAATCCACTCATTTGTATTTGCTCTGTAAGATAAGCAAATAACTTTTTGGAGATTTTAGAATTTTGAAAACTCAAATCTCTTGGAGAAAAAATAATATCACAGCGCTTACTCATATCAAGTAATTCATTTTCTTTTCCATAGAAAAGCAATTTTTCCTCTATTCTATGAATTTGATTCCATAAAGCTTCAACTAAATAAGTATATTCTTCCGAATCTTCTAAAATAAGTGCATTTATTCTTCCTGTTATCAAATCACTTTCTATTCCATTTTGATGACTAACAAATATCATAATATAATCGTCCTCTGGTCTGAATCAATAATCGTAGAGCCTTTTTCTCCAACTACATATTCCATTTTGGAATATTGTTTTTCGGTAATAACAAGCATTTGTACAAGTCCGTCTTTCGGTTTATGTTCTTTTACACTTGCTACAATACCATTCGCTACTGTCGTATTTAATGCCAACTTGCTATACACACTTTCCTGCATCATAGCAAAACCTCTTTTTAAAAGAAACTTTCTAAAATTCCGATATTCTTTTTTATCTTCTAAAGTAAGTGTCGGCAAATCAAAAAACACAATCACTCTCATAAATCTATAACTCATATCACTTCATAAAATTTAATTAAAGAAACATCATTTTCATTTAATGCATCAAAAATACTTTTACAATATATTTTTATAGCATTACTGATATACTGATGTTTTCCATCAATCATTACTTCGTCTTCTAACATATATATAAAATTCATTTTTTCTTCCGAATCAAATTTCTCTGGCTTATTCTTTACTACAATACGGTCAACAAGAATACGAAACGGTTCCATCAGATCAGAAGATAAATTAAATTGATTAAACATATTGTTATGAAACAATCCCAATTGGGTAATATATCCATTTGCAATCACTTCTCTGTTAAAACAGGATAATAAAATTCCATATCCGTAATTTAATGCTGCGTTTATCGCACAATCCTTACTTCTGGAAAAGTCTATTCCAAATAAAGCATTAAAATAAACCTTTGCTGCATGCCCCTCTCTGTTTGTTTTATCACCCAATTCCATTTCTTCAATATATTGTTTTAACATATCAGCAGGAACTTTCAATTCACATTTCTTCAAATGTTCACTTTGCTGCTTTACCTTTTCAGCTACAATTTCTGTCCATACGTTTTCTTTTACTTCTCGTGTCCATTGTATCTGAGTCCTTATTTTGGCACTGGTATCATGACTACCGTAATATGATATTAATTCAGATTGCGGATTATGTTTTTCATCACAAAATACCACTTTTATTTTATGCTTTATTAATTCGCTTAACAACATTGTCGTTAGAGAAACGGCTGTTGACTCAATAATCAACAGACCAATTTCTCCTATAAATATGCGTGTGGTTGCCTCTGCTTTTCGGACTACCAGATAATCCATCTTATAATCTAGCTTTGCATTACCCGTAACAACCACCGTTCTCCAACTCATACCAATTCCTCTTCTGTTTCAAATAGGCCTGTAACAGATTGATGAATTAATATTAACTTTTTAGTTGGTAATGTGTTTTTATTGTATGCCATATTACCTGCATTTGCAGTTCCGCCAATTTCTTTAAGATTCGTTGATGTGGTTGCATCACATTGAAATAATGCAAGAATATTATTTATTATTTTTGCTTTTTCTCGCAAATCTCCTATTGCTCTATATTTTTCTCTTCCCTTTTCTAGCGTACCTAATTGATTTGCCGGACGTTTGTTATAAATACTTTCTTTTAACTTAATATATAATTCATCATATAAATCATTCAAATCTTCCTGTGTAAAGCCTTCAAATTTTGAATCTGCTTGGTATTGTATATTATTCTCTAAATATTTTTCTACCTTTCTAATATTCTCACTATATTCATCCCTCAAAACTAACTGTACCGCATTTTTTAACAAAACATCTTTCTCTGTTGCTCCCCTTAACCTCGCCAAATATCCATCTACCTTTATCAATGCATTCTTTTTAATCGGATATTTCTTTACAACAACATTTTTATATCCTTTTTTCTGTTCTAAATATTCTTTAATTGTATCTGGCTGTCTACTTGCTATATTAACAATATACACAGGAATTTCTACAATGTGATTTTTCCGTTCTTTCTTTTTGCCATCAAACTCTATAAATGCAAATGCTGATGTTTTCGGAGTATTATATCCACCATATTTTACCGAATCAAGATCTTTTTTTAAATTTATTGCCTTATCATTTCCCTTCCTAACCAGCGTTGCATTAAAAAGTTCTCCCTTATCACAATAAGTATATTCTGTATATAAAATATCGTTTCGTGCCATTGTCTTTCTGATTGCTTCAATACTGTGTCCAGCATCTTTTACCCCCTGCCAGACAACCGTATTTCCACGTTTTACATTATAATCGAATACTCGTCGTATACTATAATTCGTACCTCTGTTTTCTTTAATCCACTTTCTAGGATTTGATGTGAATTTCGCATTGTAAACATTTCCAACTACAATATTTAAAAATGCATCTTTCGCATGATGATAATCATTAATCCTTCTAGATTTTAGCAATTTATTATCATGTCGAAAATCTGAAACTAAACCTGCTTTTACATAAACAATTTCGGAATGTTCATATAAACGATTCAATAATTCTGCCACCGCTTTTGATGATTGCCTTGTTTCTACTATTTGTCTTTCAATAAATCCTGACAACTCTTCATTAGTGAAATCTTCTGTTCGGGTTAAACGGTCGTATTTCTTTTTAGATATGAAATTACCTTTGTACAACGTATTCCAATATTTTTTCATTTTTATGCGAATATCTGGTGACAATAATTTATTCTGTTTACTATTATTTATCACCTTCTTCGCTAAAACCATATTATCAATACTATCATCTTTAATTTTCGATTGTGGATAAATATGGTCTATGTCCCATTTAGAGTTTTTTTGCATCAATTCATCTATATCAATTTCTTCACCAGAATACATACAACGTCCCATCTGCGTATAATATAAATAAAGTTTCTTACTGTTAAACTCTCGTTCCTCTCTATTCTCAATTTCTTTTGTCCAGTCCCGAACATCATCTTTGCAAGCTGCGTACAACTCTAATAATCTTGCCTTTCTGGAAACTGTTCGCCTTTTCTCTTTTTCTCCTCCTCGTGCCATTTCAATAAAGATTCTTTCAGGCTTACATTTCATGACTTTTTTAATTTCTTCTGTAATCTGAACTGTCTGCCATATCGCACGTTTATTAGCTGGAGACACAATTAAATCTTTTACCGTATTGTCATAACTAACTTTATCAATTTTTCCTACTTTATCTGCATTAATTAAATCGATTTCTTCTCTAAAAGTAAACTGCTTGCTTAAAAGCTGCATAAGATTATAATTTGTCTTCCATAAAGCTTCTATAATTGTAAAGTTTTCTCCCGTTTCCCTATCTGCTCCACGAATCCCATTCAAGAAACTAAGAGAAAAATTTCCCCATCCACTATATTTAAAACGACAGATTTTCTTTATCTGATCCTTACTAAATACATTTGGATATTCCCTCTCTATCATTTTTTTCATCATTTTGGAATCATCGTCATAAATCGTTTTCCATTTGATAATATTTTCTACGATATCCTTATATTTGTCTTTTTCTATCTCTTCTCCTAAAATTTGTTTTTTGAAATCCAAATATGAAGTTAATGAAGATTTGAAATCTATATCAAAACCGCTAATATCTTCTAACGCTAACTCTTCATCCTCTTTCTTTAGATAATTAAAAAGTCCTTTCCCGGTAACTTTTGCTTTTGTACAAAATAATTCTTTATAAAGCTCCTGCTTTAAATTTACAGAAATCTTATTTCCGCGAATTCTTAAATTATTCAGTTCATTTAATACCATATATCTTGAATATAATAACGAATTCTTCGGCAAAACATCTTCTCCGATAAGATGTGTACATTTATTTGTCATACGCTGAATAAATTCTTTATTAGACTGCTCCAAATCTACCATTTCTTCAAAGTTCCATGGATAAATCCTTCCCTCTTGCTTACGAACAATCCATGAATTAGCTCCCTGTTCTTTATGACGTGTACTAAGAGGTCCTACATAGTATGGGATTCTAAATTTTGCAATACTTATAATTTTCTCTGCTACTGTCCCATACTCATCTTTTTCATTCAAAAATGGTAAATACTTCTTAGCATTATCTAAAATTGCTTTCAATTCCTGAATATGTACCTGATTTGGAATTGTTCCATTAGCCGTTGTTCTCGCCAATGGTAACAAGGTTTGATTTTTCACTTCAACTTTTAATTCTTCTAATACATTCTCGTCTTCTTTCTCTGGCTGTATTTTATCCAGAATTTTTCCTAATGTCTTATAAAAATCTTCTGTACTACATTTTTTCATCGCATAGCTATGTCCATTTTTATAAATAGAGCCAATGTAATTTCCATAACCATTCTTTTCATCGAAGCCATTAAAAAATTTATGATACATTTCGGAGTCGCAGTATTTTCTAATAACTTCTTTTAAAATGCATAAATTTTCCTTGTGTTTGTTATATGCATTAACTTTTGCAAAGGACAGATAATCCTCTCCTGCCATAATCTCAACTAAGACACTCCAATCATACACCGTCTTTATCTTTTGTATCACATCTGCATAATCTGGATATTTTTCTTCCAAAGCTGCACTAATTGTATCTTCATATTTAGGCTCTGTAAATGAAAAACTACTTGTATCTATTTCTTCAAATTGCATATCAAAAATACTATTTATATTTCCTTTTAATCCAGTCAACCATTTACACAAATTAGAAACGATCGCTTTACAAGTTTTCTCATCCGTTTTATCTTCACATGGTCCACATTCAAATATTTGAATAAGTTCTTTCGCTTTCACAGATTTTTGTTTTTTCCTATCGCTCAAAATTTCTTCTAATCTCTCTATATCATTTATTTCAATCTGATATTTAGAAATCCCATTAAATGAATTTAACATACTTTCACAAACAGATGATAATTTTTTCACATCACTAAAACTTCCATTAATTAAAAAATGCCCTCTATTTTTCAATATGTGATGACATGCCAAATACACCAGGCGTATATCATGTGCTTTTGGATTTTCTATTAATTCCTTTCTTAAATGATACATCGTTGGATACTCTTTATAATATTGAATATCTGTATAATCTTTATCTGTAAATAACGGAAATTTCTCTCCTGTAGACTTGTCTTCTAAATGTAATCTACTTTCATTTAATCGAATAAAAAATGTAGGGTCTATTTTTGCAATTTCTTCTGCAAATAACTCCTGTAATAAATCAATTCTCTGTTTCTTTCTGGAAAGCCTACGACGATTCGAACGACTTATTCTTCGTTGCTCTGCTGTTTCTCCACCTTCAAATAAACGAATTCCCCACATCCGCTTACCAGCATATTTACAAAGATTATAATTTTCATCTGTCACAGCCCATCCTACAGAATTCGTTCCAATATCCAATCCTAAATAATATTTTTTACTCATTTGTACCTTTCTCCCTTCTTGACAAAAGACTTTACTCCCCCTATAATAAATATATCTCAATAGATTACCATATGAGATACACTACATGTTCAAATAACGAATTTTCGTAGTCACCCTTCGGGGTTCCACGCGGTTGTGGACTAAACTCGCTTAGGCGAGTTTTTTTATTTTTATACATTTCACTTTATTATACCATACATCTTATATTTACCAATATTAAAAATTAAATCCTGATTTGTAAATTTGGTATAGACGAAAAAAGAAAAAATAATATATCCCAGATGCGGCTTGGGAGCGTGTTTAAGATGCGGACGAGTATCTTAAACACAGCGACTACAGAGCAGATGGGATATATTATTTTTTCTTTTTTCGTCTATACAAACCTACAATCAAGATTTAATTTTTTGGAATTTTTTTACATCTTTTGCAATTTCCCCACTCATAAGTATCATACAAATAAGATTCGGTATTGCCATCAAAGCATTGGCGATATCAGAGAAGTTCCATACCAGCTCTAATGTCTGGGTTGCTCCGGTATAAACTACAAGTGAGAAGATAATTCGATAGATCATATTCCATTTATGGGTTCCCATTAAATATTCAAAAGCTTTTTCTCCATGATATTCCCATCCAAGTATTGTGGAAAATGCAAATAAGGCGATACCGATTGTTACAAGATAGCCACCTGCTTTTCCAAGTACTGTGGAAAAGGCTGCGATTGTTAAGGCAGAGCCGACATAAAGCTGACCTGTTGACGGGTCAATCTGTCCAAGTACACCAGAACTTGCTATAGCAAGACCTGTGATTGTACAGACAACGATAGTATCCCAGAAGGTTCCGGTCATATTGATATATGCCTGCCTTACCGGATTGTCTGTTGTTGCCGCTGCGGCTGTAATGGCGGCAGATCCCATTCCCGCTTCATTTGAGAAGCAGCCTCGCGCTACACCGTAACGTGCTGCATTCATCATGGATGCCACGATATTTCCACACAAAGCACCACCTACTGCTTTCACACTAAATGCCATTTTAAATATCATAGCGATTCCTGCTAGAAGGTTATGTATATTTCCAAGAATGACGATAATTCCAGCAGCTACATAAAAAATAGCCATAACAGGGACTACTACGGAAGAAACTTTAGAAATGGTCTTAATTCCCCCAATAATAATTAAAAGTGCGAGTACTGTGATCACGACACCGACCATCGTTACTGACACACCAAAGGTTGCGTGAACGGATGTTGCAATGGAATTTCCCTGTGTCATATTTCCAATACCAAAGGAAGCGATTACCGCAAACAGGGCAAACAGCCAGCCAAGTACTGCACCTAGCTTTTTATTTTTCAGTCCTTTTTTCATTGTATACATCGGGCCGCCGGACATTTCTCCTTTTTCGTTGACCTCTCTATATTTAATCGCCAGCATACATTCTGAAAATTTTGAAGAAAGTCCAAAACAGGCAGAAATCCACATCCATACTAAGGCACCTGCGCCTCCGGAAACCATTGCTGTTGCAACACCTACAATATTTCCGGTTCCTATAGTTGCGGCAAGTGCTGTCGTAAGTGCAGAAAATGGTGAGACATCTCCTGTTCCTCGACTTTTTGTTCGTGCTTCTTTACTCAACGTCTTTTTCAATGCCCAGGGAAGATTTCTCCAGGTCAGGAAATTACACCGAACTGTTAGAAGTACTCCTGTTCCTACCAAAAGAACCAGCATCACTGGTCCCCATACAAAAGAGTCTATCTGTGATACAATGTTACTTATTTTTAGCATACTTTTTGCTCCTCTCTTTTTTAGATTTTCGTCTACAAAAGACTTTTTCTGTTATTTCATATAAGAGTCTGCAAAAATTTCTCTGCCCTATTTTGCAACATTCCAGAGCATATTTGAAACACGCTCTAAATCTATCTCTTAAAAGTATACGAAACAACAAAAAGGAGCAACGAAAATCGTTGCTCCTTCAACTTATGAATTAAGTATATCATATATGTCAATTATGTCAATATGCATTTTTAATTCTTAATTCCTGCATTTTTCAGTTTTATAGCTTTGAATTTCTATAATCATCAAAGCTTCTACTTGTTCCATATCATAATGGTTTTACCCATCATCTTATTAATATCCATCTCAAATGCCTTTGTCATATCTGCAATAGAGTTCACTTCAACCTGCGCTCCTACGATATTGCTGAGGTAACCGAGAATTTCTGGATATTCCTGATATAATTCAACTGTTTTCTCAAAATCGGCTCTTCCACTTCGGCTGCTTCCATAAAGATGAAGCCCCTTCTCTAATACCATACGGGTATTGATTGGAACCGCATATTCTGATACCCCAAGAAGGGCAATTGTTCCTTCTGGCTGGATAACATCAATCATCTGATCAATTGCTTTCTGAGAAGCATCACCACCTACACACTCAATCGCATGGTCAACCTTAAGGTCTTCCGGAATCTCCCATACAAGATGGGTCTCATCGGCAAAAGTAAAACCACTCAGCTTATCTTCATTCGTTCCAAAGATAACCAGCTTGGTATCTGGATGCATATAGTGGAAAAATACTGCGGTAATGTAACCTAAGTTACCATCTCCCCAGATACCTACAACATTCTTTCTCGCGTGAGTAAAACGTTCAAAACGACGAAGGGCATGTACACTAACACTGACAATCTCTGTGAATGCAGCTACAGTTCGATCAATATCCTGCGGTAAACGCACCAGTCTGTCTCTGTCTAAAGCGACATTATCCTGCATAAATCCATCAAAACCGCTTGCACGGAACTTGGAACTTCTCAGATAATTTTCAGCGATAACATCGTCCTTCTCCACTGGTGTATTCGGAATCATAACAACAAGTTCACCCGGCTTGAATTCTCCTGTCGCATCATACACCACATCACCAATCGCCTCATGAATCAGAGCCATCGGCAGCTTCTTTGCCATAACATCCGCCGGACGTGTTCCCTGATAATAACGCTGGTCTGCATGACAGATAGATAAATGCGTTGGACGCACAACTACCTTATCACTATTTAAATCAATATCGTTAAATGCTACTTCAAATCTCCTGGGTGCTACCAGACGATACACTGTATTTAACATTATTTTTCTTCTCCTTTAATCAAAGTTTCAGCAACTCGCAAGTCATATGGATAAGTGATCTTGATATTAAAAACTTCTCCCTCTACTAAATGTACGTCCTGCCCCTTGATAACGAAAATCTTGCAGGCATCTGTAAGAATCTCTTTTTCTTCTTCTGTCAGTCCCTCGTAAAGCTCTTTTAACTTCTTTGCCTTAAAAGACTGCGGTGTCTGTCCCTGATACATAATAGAACGGTCAGGAATGTTACTGATAATCTCATGTCCTGCACTTTCTACAATAGTATCGGAGGCTGGGATAACGGTATCACAGGCACCGTATTCCTGCGCATAACGAATGTTATCTTCAATAATACGATAGGTAAGGAATGGACGAACAGAATCGTGTGTTACGATAATCGTATCATCATCCAGACCATATTCTTTTTCAATGTAACGAATAGAATTCATGATTGTCTCATTACGGGTAGAACCACCCTCAATCACTACAATCTTACTAGAATCATTAAAGTTCTTCTTAACCAGATTCTTCGTATGATTAATCCACTGAGAAGGGCAAAGTACGATTAACTTCTCAAACTTACTGTTCACATAAAACTTCTCTAATGTATGAAGAATGATCGGCTTGCCACCAACGCTAAGATACTGCTTTGGTTTCTCAACATTTCCCATTCTGCTGCCGATTCCTCCGGCTAAAATTACTCCAAAAACCATGTTTCCTCCTTTATCGGGCATCTGCCCTTTAGCAAGTAAAATAATGTAAACTTATCATATACCAAAGAGGGAAAACTGTCAATTGTATTACTATTTAATTAAGGAATAAGTCAGAAAGATATTTCATTCCGGTGTTGGTTTTAAAAATATTTTTCTGTACTTTTTGGGCTGCTTCCCTGCTGCTTCCGTCTTCAAAGAGATTTACTAAGAAATCAGCTTCCACAAGGATTTGGTAGTCTAGTCCTTCTATCTCGTTATATGTATGGTGGTGGGCAATAAGGAAAAGTACCCGGTCGATGACCGCTTCATCATATCCCAGTGCAAGCAACATCGGTTCTGCTACTGCAGGGCCTTCTTTTTCCTGATATTTTCCATTGGAACTTCCGTATTTTTCTTCGCTTATTTTTATTCCGATGTCATGAACAATCGCTGCGGTTCGGAGGATATGCATTGTTTCCGTATCAAGGGATTCTGACTCACCAATTAATTTTGCAAATTCGTAGACTTTGAGAAAATGCTGTACTCTTTTGGGGTCTCCGGCGTAATATTCCATCATTTTTTCTATTAGTTTTCTGTCTTGTTCATCCATGATATTCTCTTCTCCTTGTGTTGCCTGAAAACGCCCTGTGGTTCTCCTAGTATTTTCCATTATATTGACTGTATCTGTTATATCTGTTTTCATATTTTTTACTGTATCTTTTGTTACCTTTTCCTGTATCGCTATATTTTTCTGTATAGTTTTCTCTTCCTGTACAGTTTCATTTTCCAAATTAAACTCTCGTAAAAGTGCTTCTTTCATCATATCTTTCGGTGCCATATTTTCTGTCCAGAGACAATAATTTAATGCTGCCTGGTTTACTAACATACCAAGTCCGTTGACGGTAGCTGCTCCGCGAGCTTTCGCCTCTTTTAAGAACTTTGTTTCTGGTGGATTAAATACAACATCGCATACCGTCATGTTCTTCCTGATATCTTCATATGTTATATCTGGTTTATTTTCATCAGGATAAAGCCCCACATTAGTACAGTTCACGAGAACTTCTGTGCCTTCTGGAATAGGTACGCTTCCTTTCCATGTAAAATAAACTCCCTGCGCTTCTGTTTTTTCAGAAATTAAATCGGCAAGTTCTTTACCTCTTTCTTCATTGCGAGCAACAATATTAACTGTTTCCGCTCCTGAAATCGCACATTCTACAGCTACTGCTCTTGCTGCGCCGCCGCTTCCAAGTACAGTTATTATCCGTCCATTTAGTTCTATCCCTGTCTCCATTAATGATGTGACAAAGCCTTTTCCATCAGTATTTTCCCCAATGAGTTGCCCATCCTGTACACGAATGGAGTTTACTGCTCCAATAATCTTTGCCGCTGGAGAAAGTTCATCCAGAAATGGAATGACTGCAATCTTGTGTGGAATCGTAAGATTCAATCCTCTCATGCCAATGGCACGTATTCCTGCAATTGCATCTTTTAAGTTTTCCTTTTCTACCTTCATGGTAATGTATCTGTAATTTAATCCTTGTGCTGCAAAACCTGCCTCCATCATGGGGCCGGTAGGATTTTCATCTACTGGGTTACCAAAAAGACCAACGAGTTCTGCTCTGTAATTTTTGCTCAAAATATACTCCTTTCTAAAATATTTAGACCGGAGTTTCATACCAAACAGGCAATTACGAATCGTTGCCATCCCAAAGTTTTTAACTTCACCAGGCTGTGGCAATATGTGCAAATATTCGTATTTGCCTGTTTGGTATGAAACTCCTCCCTTAAATACTTTTATAACATTAGTAAAGCAATTGCGAATCATTACCATCCCAAAGGTTTTGACTTCACTAGGCTGTGGCAATATGCGCAAATATTCGTAATTACCTATTAGCTCTGAAACTCCTCCTCTCAACACTTTTGCAATATTAGTAAAGTGATTTATACTATTGGTATCAAAAATTTTTTCGCTATTTGTAATTGTATTCTGAAGGTAATGGCATCTTAAATTTCGTATTATCCACATTTTCCTACAGTAATAAAATAAATAGACTATTTTTAAAAAGACATATTTTCTTTCATTTGATAAACATTTTACCACGAAAATTTTCTACCGTAAAATGTATATTTTTTACCTCAATTTCACATCTTAATTAGAACTTAAGTAGTACTCAAATTTGCTGTTGCATTTCACACAACTAGAATTTCTGCTTTGCAACATGCCAAAGTCAGAACTTTTTGGCATACTATATGGCATTTACGGTTTCGGAGCAAGTGCAAGATGCCCTAAAGGCATTTTGCGCGCAACGACTACAGAGTAAATACCATATAGTATGCTGGAAGGTTCGTCTCTTTAGCCAGCCCCAAAGCACAAATTCTCCAAGGAGGTTTTATGGATATTTTATATGTTATTTTTCTGTCTGTTTTTTCTCTAGTTGTCCTTTTTCTTCTGACAAAATTAATCGGTTATCGACAAATGTCAGAGATGAGCATGTTTGACTATATTAGTGGTATCACAATTGGTTCGATTGCTGCTGAAATGGCTACAGCTCCTGATTCGAGTTTTTTAGAACCTCTTACAGCTATGATTGTTTATGGGCTACTAACGGCTTTTCTTGCTTTTATTACGGGAAAAAATATGAAGATACGGCATTTTATTTCTGGTTCGCCTTATATTTTGTTTAATGATGGGCATTTATATGAAGGAAATTTTAAGAAAGGACATATTGATCTGTCCGAATTTCTTGTGCAATGCCGTTTAAATGGATTTTTTGATTTGAAGGAATTACAGACGGCGATTCTTGAAGAGAATGGTCGCATCAGTTTTCTTGCAAAATCGGAGCATCGTCCTGTCTCACCGTCGGATTTGAATTTATCGCCGCACAAAGAACGGCTGCTTCCAACCTATATCATGGATGGGAAAATTCTTTATGAGAATCTCTTACATTCCGGAAAAGATGAGGAATGGCTCAGAAAACAGCTTTCTGCACATGGCTGTAAACGCCTGTCTGACATATTTCTTGCAACAGGGAATCAACAGAATACTTTAAATGTTTATTTTAAAAATAACCGCAGGGGAAGTAGTGTTATCAAAGAGTAACATCCTTCCCTTCTGTGGAACTTTTCAGTGGTATCCTTAAAGGCATGCATCTTCTTGCCGGAAGGCTGGTAACTTAATTTTTGAATTTTTTTCTCTTTTAGACTTCACAAATGAAAGTTTGTCTGTTATAATCGATTCGTTTCTATCATAAATCGACATTTTTCTCAACTTTTATTTCATTTTCTTTTTGTCGGATTTATGGTAGTACATAGGTTTAACAAAATTCATATATAAGGCTATTTTAAACAATGATTTTTTATACGATTACCATTGTTTATATTTTTTACGTCTTTTTTCCGTGTAGTACGGACATGAGTTTTTTATAGAAACACATTTCCTTTTACTTAGGAAGAAATGTACTCTCAGAATTTCTACTATCTGAACGTATTTGAAAATGCTTTTTTATTTTTCAAACACAATCTAAAACGGATATATAATTGCGATTACTTAACATTTTGAGAGTACACAGAATACAAATTGGAGGATAACATGAAAGATTTAATTGAAATCCGCTGGCATGGTCGCGGCACTTCTGCTTGCTGATGTAGCTTTCAGTACTGGAATGTATGTGCAAGGATTCCCTGAATATGGTCCAGAGCGAATGGGTGCGCCGATTACTGCATACAATCGTCTGAGCAATAAGCAGATTCGCGTCCATTCTAATATTTATGACCCTGATTATGTGGTTGTTGTGGATGAAACGCTTTTAGATTCTGTCGATGTAACAGAAGGCCTGAAAGAAGAAGGGGCAATCATCATCAATACAAAACATGCAAAAGAAGAACTTTTACCAAAATTAAATGGCTATAAAGGCCGCGTATACACAATTGATGCCAGAAAGATTTCCTTAGAAGCACTTGGAAAGTATTTTCCAAATTCACCGATGCTTGCTGCTATCGTAAAAGTATCCGGTGTTATGGATGACGAAGCTTTCCTTGCAGAGATGCAGAAGTCGTACGCACATAAATTTGCTTCAAAACCAGAGGTGATCGAGGGTAATATGAAGGCTCTCTCCCTTGCTTTACAGGAGGTACAATAATGATATCAGATATCAACAAACTCGAACTTGATGTAAAATGGCAGAATCTTACTCCGGGATGCACCATCGTCGGAAGCTGTACTGCAGAAGTGTTTCGCACAGAAGAACGTTTATCCCCGGGCCATAGAATGTGTGCCGGATGTGGTGCAACTATCGCTGTAAGAAATGTACTGCGTGGACTTCACGAAGAAGACGAAGCGGTTATCACCTGTGCAACCGGGTGCCTTGAAGTATCCTCCTTCATGTATCCATACACTGCATGGAAAGATTCTTTTATTCATAATGCTTTCGAAAATGCCGGAGCAACCTGCAGTGGAGTAGAAGCTGCCTATCGTGCTTTAAAGAAAAAAGGAAAAGTAAAAAAGCACTCATAAATTCATCACTTTCGGTGGTGATGGCGGTACATACGATATCGGATTCCAGTCTTTATCCGGTGCAATGGAACGAAATCATGATATGGTTTACGTCTGTTACAATAATGGCGCTTACATGAACACCGGTATCCAGCGTTCCTCCGCAACTCCAATGTATGCTGACACAACAACTACTCCTGTCGGTTCCGAATCTGACGGAAAAGCACAGAATCGAAAAGACTTAACACAGGTAATCGCTGCACATAATATTCCTTATGTTGCACAGACTACCTTTGTGCAGAACTTCAAAGACCTGCACACAAAAGCAGAAAAAGCAATCTACACAGAAGGGGCTGCTTTCTTAAATGTCATGGCTCCATGCCCAAGAGGATGGCGTTACAACACACCAGACATTTTAGAAATCTGTCAGCTTGCAGTAGATACCTGCTTCTGGCCATTATTTGAGGTCATTGACGGCGAATGGATCGTAAACTATGTTCCTAAGAAAAAACTGCCAATCGAAGACTTCTTACGCCCACAGAGAAGATTCAAACATTTATTCAAACCCGGAAAAGAAGAATTAATCGCAAGAATCCAGGCAGAGGTTGATAGAAAATGGGAAGAATTACTGGCAAAAGCTAAATAGGACTTTGCTGCAGGCAAAGAGACGCCCCCGAAGAGAGTCTAACTCCTATATTTGTGACTTTAGTCGCGGCGGTTTGAATGCTCGCTTTAAACGCTCGCATCCAAACCTTGCTCCGAGGCCACAAATATAGAGGTTAGATTCTCTTCGGGGGCGTCTCTTTTGCCTGCGGCAATTACTTCAACATCGAGGCAACCATCTGGTTTACGAGCTTACCATCAGCCTTACCTTTTACCTTTGGCATAAGGTCCTTCATGATTTTACCTCTGTCCTTACCTGTTGGTTCTGTAATTCCAAGTTCGTCAAGTACGGACTGAATTGTTGCTTTGATTTCATCTTCACTCATCTGCTTTGGCGCAAATTCTTCATAAACAGCGATTCTCAGTTTGCACTGGTCGATAATATCTGTACGGTCAGCAGGTGACATCTCAATCGTATCTTTGCACTGTTTGATTTCTTTTGCAATGATACTGTTCTCCTCTGCCTCTGTTAAATCTTCTCTCTTATCGATTGCCTTCGCCTTTAAAGCACCAAGAAGCATGGATAATGCATCTTTTCTTTCTTTATCTTTTGCTTTCATTGCTGCGTACATTGCGGTACGGACTTCTTCGATTTTACTCAACTTAAACCCTTCTTTCAAATAGTATAATCGTTATTCAAGTAAAACTTTACTACTATTTCCAACCAAAATCAAGGGGGAATTCTGTGACATGCTCCCACCACTTAAATCATAGATTTTGAAGTGGGGGCTTCTTGCTCA
>OGRP01000423.1_pt1 | contig 44550 bp, 39 predicted proteins | sample 1553531 | NCBI WGS metagenome assembly OGRP01 (sample SAMEA2580045, study PRJEB22360) | human gut metagenome | biome: human gut; feature: human-associated habitat; material: faeces | place: Denmark | collected 2008/2010 | reverse complement strand
GAGCGCCACCTTGCCAAGGTGGAGGTAGCGAGTTCGAGCCTCGTAATCCGCTCCAATCGGCGCTATAGCCAAGTGGTAAGGCAAAGGTCTGCAACACCTTGATCCCCAGTTCAAATCTGGGTGGCGCCTCCAGAATCGTTTCTCTATGGAGAATGAAAAAAGTCCGAGTAGGGCTTTTTTTGTTCTCCATTTTTCGTTTTCCCTCCCCGATTGCTCTGTTTGCGAGAATACTTTTCTACAAATATAGTAGCATAAAAAACAAGCGATATGGTTTTTTCTCCATATCGCTTGTTTTGTTTTCTCTTATTGAAACGGGCTGGAATCTCCCCTGCAAGCAAGTTTTACGTATAATGAAACGGCTGCGACACGGAAAGCATCTATCTATGATTTCTTTCTTGCCAACACAATGCATGATTTTCTCTACTCGATTTGTGGTACAAAATGTGAAAGATTTTCATCCGTGCAAGTGCAAGCCTATCCGGAAAACTGCTACATCTCACACAAAACAAAAGCGGTACAGTTTTCACCCATACCGCTTGATGTTTATTTTTTGCCAATGCAGATGGAACGGCTTCCACAGGGCGTTTTCTCTGCTCGAATCTGTGCATCGAATCGCTCCGCCAGCGTCAAGCCTATTCGGAAAGCTGCTACATCCACGAAAAGCAAAGCGGTACAGTTTTCACCCATACCGCTTGATGTTTATTTTTTCCCAACGCAGACGGCACGACTGCCGCAGGGCGTTTTCTCTACTCGAATCTGTGCATCGAATCGCTCCGCCAGCGTCAAGCCTATTCGAAAAGCTGCTACATTCACGAAAAGCAAAGCGGTACAGTTTTCACCCATACCGCTTGATGTTTATTTTTTCCCAACGCAGACAGCACGGCTGCCACATGGCGTTTTCTCTACCCGAATCTGTGCATCAAATCGCTCTGCCAATGCGGACACATGAGAAATAATTCCCACCATGCAATCATGACCGGAAAGCTGCTGCAACAGCTGTATCGCATTCTCCAACGCCATTTCATCTAGAGAACCAAAGCCCTCATCAATGAACATCGCATTGATTTGCACGCAGCCGCTCTGCTGCTGCACCGCCTCGGAAAGCCCCAACGCCAGCGACAGCGATGCCAAAAATGTTTCTCCACCAGACAGCGTTTTCACATCTCGTTCTGTTCCGGTGTATTGATCCAACACGTTCAGATTCAAGCCGGAGGAAATATTCTTTCGTTCTTCCTCTTTTCGGCGAATCAGCTGATAGCGTCCATTGGAAAGCTGGTCTAACTTCTGGTTGGCATGCTCCAAAATGCGTGTGAAATAATACGCCTGCACATACCGTTCCAGCGAAATCCGTTCTCCGCCGTGTTCGGTGTTCGTTCCGTTCATCATGCTGTATAGTTCTTTGTAGGTCATCCACGTCTGAGAAGCCTGCTCCAGCGTTTTCAGGGACAGTCGAACAGCTGCTACCGTTTCCTGTACCTGCTGCAAGTCTGCCTTCTGCATGGCAATTTCTCGCTGTTTCTGCGACAACTGCCGGCGGAATTCTAGCAAGGTCTGTTCTGCCCCTGCCGTATCATACAACGGCTTCCCTGCAATTTCTGCTTCCAATCGGCTGCACGCATCCTGACAAGCTGCCAGTTGCTTTTCCAACTCTTGTACCTGTGTCTGTGCACGTTTCTGTTGCAGCTGTGCCTGCTCGATTTTCTGCCGGAAACAAAGCAACTGTTGCTGTGCCTCCTGTAATGTCCCATATTGCAAGCTGTTCTGAACATAATCACACTCGGTACGTTTTCCAGTGATTTTCTGCAATAATGCTTGTACTGCCTGCTCCTGTGCTGTTACAGCGTTTTGCAGAATCGGCAATGCCTCTTGTTTGCGTTTCAAGGCTGCCTGCTGTTCTGTCCGCTGCTGTAACTGCTCCTGCAATTGTTTCTGCTGCTTCGTCAATGCGGAGATTCCCGAACGAATTTTTTTCAGCATCGCTTCCAATGTTTCCGCCGTGGTCTGTTCACTCAATTTATGCTGCTGCAACAACTGCTGTTTCTGCGTTTGCAGCTGTGCACAAACTGCCTGCTGTTTCTCTAACTGGCTCTTCTGGCTCTGCATCGCCTGCAAAGCAGCTTCCTGCTGTTTTCTGGCACGCTGAAATTGCTGTTCCGAAACGGTCTGCTGCGTCTGCTCTGCCGGATGCGGATGCTCCAGCGAGCCGCAAACCGGACACGCTACCCCTGCCTGCAACTGTGCTGCAAGGTTGCCTGCCATGCTCTGAAAGAACTGCTGTTCCAGTGCATCGTATTTCGGTTTCTCTACCTGATAATACTGCTGGTGAGCTTGCTGTGCCTGCTGTTCCAATCCGGCACAATCTGCCTCCGCCTGCCGAACGGCTGCGAATTGCTGCTGCAACTGCTGCAAAACCTGCAACGCCTGCTGTTTCTGCACCATTTTTGTCTTGGTGCTCTCCAGTTCCGCTGCACAGGCTGCATGCTCTTCTACTTCTTTTTGCAGCATTGCACAAGCTTGCTGGATCTGTTCGAGCGTTGCCTTTTTCTGTGCCTGCTCCTGCTGGAGTTGCTGGCTCTGCTTCCGTAAGATCAACAATTCCTTTTGCAGGTCTGCCAAATGCTGATATTCCGGCACGCTCCGTTCCAACTGTGCCGCTGCATCCTGCCATTCGGGAATCTGTACGGCATTGATTTCCGCCCGTTCCAATAACTCCGCTGCAACGGTCTGCCGTTGTTGCAGTTGCTGCAATTCTTTCTGCTGCTGTTCCAACCGGAAACAGTTCTGGTTGTGTCGCCTGCCCTGCTCCATCTGTTGCACCAACTGGTCTACGCTCTGCTGGAATCGCTCCTGTTCTTTCTCCAGTAAGGGCAGCTGCTCCAGCCGTTCCCGACAGTCCTCCTCTAAAAGCTGACAGCAAATCGGACTGGTGGCAACCGTTTTCTCTTCTGCAAGCAATTCCTGATACTGCTGTTTCCGGGTTGCTTCGTGTGGGGCAACCGTTTTCAGCTTTGCTGCAATGGAAATGGTTTGCATAGAAATTTCCTGTGTTTTGGCATCATATCGCTGCTTCAAACGGTCACGAATCCGCCCACAGGATTCCGTGTGAAACAGTTTGCTGAGAATCTGCCCCTTTTCAATCGAATTGGAGAGCAGAAACCGCCGGAATTCCCCCTGTGCAATCATTACAATCTGTTGAAATTGTGTGCTTTCCATACCGATGCGTTCGGTAATTTCACAAGTAACCGTTTTAAAGCCGCTGCAAATGCAAGTCTTTTCTCCGTTCGGCAGCAGCTCATACAGCGTTGCATTTGCCTTTTGTTCCACTGTTCCAATTCCACGTTGTTTTTGCCGTTCATAAGCTGGGTTTCGCTCTACCAGATATCGTTTCCCATTGTCCAGAAATTCCAGCCGAACTTTCGTTTCTGCGGTGCTGTCGGTCAAATACTGACTGCGGAACTGTCGGGATTCCCGTTCTGAGCCGCTCGCCGTTCCATACAGAGCGAAACAAATCGCATCGAAAATGGTTGTCTTTCCAGCTCCCGTTTCTCCGGTAATCAAAAAGACTTCGCCATCCTGCCAGTCTGTAAAGGAGATTTTGCACGGTTCTGCAAATGCTCCAAATCCATATAATTCTAAATGCAATGGTTTCATTCGCTTTCCTGCTCCTCCTCTACCAGTTCTGTCATCAGTGCCAATTCCTCCGGATGTTCTCGCAGTGGATAATGATACACGTTCTCATAAAATTCCGTCACCAAATCCAGCAGCGATTGTTCTTCTACGTGAACCGCTTCGGTTGCCGCTGCTGGCTGCCGGAGGCGTTCCCGTTCTATATAACTCAACTCCAGCGTGTTTGGATAAACGACCCGCAACTTTTCGATTGCATTGGGAATCAATTCCAAGTCGGTCAACTCTGCCCGAATGAAATCTTCGGACGGCGTTGCATGTTCCAAAAGCTGTTCCAGTGTTCCACGCAAAATCCGCATCTCCTGTTTTGGATGCAGTGGAATGGTCGTGATGGTACAGTTGTCTTTTTCATTCCACTTCAGCAGTGTCACAGATTTCTGCTGCAAGCACTCGGAAAACGAATACTTCATCAGAGAACCACTATATCGAATCCGGTCATGCTGTACCCACTGCGGCTTGTGAATATGCCCCAATGCCACATAATCATAGGCATCAAAGAGCGTGTCAGAAACCAGCTGCAATCCGCCCAGCTGCGTTTCTGAATCGGATTCTTCCGGTGCTGCTCCATTGTGCAGGACAAAGCCATGATACAATAATAAATTGCGGTGGTTTGGGTCTGGAGGGATCTGCTCCAAAACGGCACGGATGCCATCGTCCAGCGTTGCAAAGGACTGTTCCGGGAACTGAACGGATAGCTGTGCCAGCTTGACATAGGGCAGCATGGAAATTGTCAGCGTGCCGTAATCATCTGAAAGTGAAACCGTTTCCATTTTTCCGGAAAATGTTCCGGAAATGTGGATTTGATTCTTTTGCAGCAAGTCGCTGCCGAATTGCAGCCGCTCCGGAGAATCATGGTTGCCGCTAATCATGCAAACGTGTACGCTTCGTTCTGCCAGCTGCGTCAAAAACCAGTCCAGCAGCTGTACCGCATCCGCCGGCGGCACGGGTTTGTCATAAATATCACCGCATAATAATAACACGGTCACCTGCTGGTCGTCTATAATTTGCAGGACTTCTTGTAATAACGCCTGCTGTATCGGCAGAAAAGAAAGGTTATAAAACCGCCGCCCTAAATGCAGGTCACTCATGTGCAGAATGTTCATAAAATGCTCCTTTTTGACACAAAGCCGCCATACAATCACGCATGGCGGCCGTTTTCGGTCTGTTCCTGATTTGCTAATACATGCTGTTTAATCGCATGGAACGATTCTGCACTCAAAATATGTTCCATTCTGCACGCATCTTCTACCGCTTTCTGTGGGTCAACGCCCAAGTAAATCAGCCAGTCGGAAAGCAGGGTATGTCGTTCATACATGGTTTCTGCAATTTTTCTGCCCGCTGCAGTCAGGTGCAGGTATCCCGATTCATCCATCGTCACCAATCCCGCATTCCGCAGGTTTTTCATGGCAATGCTGACGCTCGGCTTTGAATAAGAGAGTTCATTGACAACATCAATCGAACGCACTTCACCAATTCTCTGTTGTAAAATCAAAATGGTTTCCAGATAGTTTTCAGCGGATTCTTGTATTTTCATAATCGTATGCCTCCTGTTGGATTCCGTGGCATTTCTGCATAAAATGCACAGTAAAAATGAAGTGTGGTAGAAAAACCTGTCTTCTATGAATGCAATTATAACACAATTTTATCGGAAATGCAACCGTTTTCACAAAGAATTCAGAAAGCCCCTGTTCTGCCATGTCATTTTTCCATTCATAAAAATATTTTTTTCGCATAGGATTGACAAACGGCATCAAATTTGTTATACTGTCTTTTAAAAAATCATTCGTCCCATCTTTCAACCAAAAAAAGGAGGCTGTTTCATGGACGACCCGGACAGTGATGCGAATCCTGCACCACTGCAAAAACGCCTGTTTTTTCTGTTCCTGCATGTGCTGCGGTAGCGGTCTTTCGCTCCCCATCATGCAAGCTTGATACAAAAAATTTTTACAGAAGAACAGGAGTGAATGAAATCCATATGATTGGACAAATTCTTTTACAATTGATTTTAATCGCCTTGAATGCCATTTTTGCCTGTGCAGAAATCGCTGTCATTTCCAGCAACGAAACCCGTATTGACAAGCTGGCAGAACAGGGCAACAAGCCGGCAAAACGTCTGCAAGCCTTGCAGAATCGTCCGGCACAATTCCTTGCAACCATTCAGGTTGCCATTACGCTTTCCGGCTTTTTGGGCAGTGCCTTTGCCGCTGACCACTTCTCAGAAGCACTGGTACAGCTATTGGTGAGCTGGGGCGTTGCCATTCCGCAGGCAACCTTGCAAACCATTTCCGTTGTCTTGATTACCATTTTGCTTTCCTTCCTGACGCTTGTATTCGGCGAACTTGTCCCGAAACGAATTGCCATGCGAAAGGCAGAATCCATTGCGTTGGGCATCTCCGGCATGATTCAGATACTGGCAAAACTCTGCTCGCCGCTGGTTTGGCTGCTGACAGCTGCCACCAATGGCGTATTGCGGCTGTTCCGCATTGACCCAAACGCAGAAGAAGAGGATATCAGCGAAGAAAATATTCGGATGATGGCAGATGCCGGAAGTGAAAAAGGCGTGATTGCTGCGGAAGAAAACGAGATGATTCAAAACGTCTTTGCCTTTAACGACTGGACAGCAGAAGAAATCATGACCCACCGGACAGAATTACAGCTTCTCTGGGAACGGGACTCCTTGGACAGCTGGAAGCAGACCATTCGACAGACTCCACACCGCTATTACCCCATCTGTGGCGAGCATACCGACGACATCCTTGGCGTATTGGATACCCGAAAACTGTTTGCCGTTGCCGAACAGACCAAAGAATGTGTCATGAAAACAGCGGTTGTTCCGGCTTTCTTTATTCCCTCTACGGCAAAGGCGAACGATGTCTTTCACAGCATGCGAAAAGCAGGGCAGAGTTATGCCATTGTACTGGATGAATTTGGTGGTACAGACGGCGTTTTAACGATGCTCGACCTGATGGAACGGCTGGTTGGTTCGCTGGACGAGGCAGCAGATGCCTCTGAATTGCAGGAGGAAAACGGTATCTATCGCATTGCTGGTAACTGCGAACTGGAACGAATGGAAGAAACGCTTCGGATGCAGCTGCCGGAAACGGATGCTACTACTGCCGGCGGATGGATTGTGGAACAGCTTGGACGGATTCCACACACTGGAGAAACGCTGCTGCTGCACGGTTATCAATTCCAAATTGAAAAGGCAAACCCTCGAAAAGTGCTGCTGTTCTCCGCAACACCGCACACAGAATCTGCTTCCACGGCTGCCTTTTAAAAGAATCCACTTGTTAAGATGAAAAAAATCCCTGCGGTATGAAACCGATACCGCAGGGATTTCTGTTTATTCAATTGCTTTCAAGGCGGATGCCATGTCAATTCGGTTGATTTTTGGATAAAGAATCAAGTTTACCAGTAGCGTGAACAACACTGTCAACCCTGCTGCAAAGACAAATGCATACGGCGGAATCGTTCGGGCAAACATGACAACATCTACTTCCGCCATCGAAACGACAAATCTTGTCAGGAATACACCACCGACCAATCCGAATAGAATGCCAACGGTCATAGAGAAGAAGTTTTCCCGATAGATATAGGCGGCACTCTCGCCATCGTAAAAGCCCAGTACTTTCACCGTTGCCAGCTCTCGCATTCGCTCTGTAATGTTGATATTCGAGAGGTTATAAAGAACAACCACTGCCAATGCTCCGGCACAGACAATCAGCACGATGACAATCAAATTCATACTGTCAATCAAATCCGAAAATACATTTCCGCTGCGGTGCAAAGATTGCACGGTCAACATACCGTCCTGCTGCATGAGTGCGGTTGCGTGTTCGTCTGCGGTGTCCGGATTGTTCAGCTGTACCAGCATGGTATTCGGTGCTCGCTCCGTATCATACAGACTTTGATAGGTGTTTTCGGTCATGTAGATGTAATGATACGCATAGTTCTCCGTTACGGCTGTAATGCGGACTGGTTTCTTCGCATCTTTTAATTGCAGCGTATCGCCAGCCGATACTTTTAAGAGCTTCGCCAGCTTTTCCGTCAGAATCACTCCACTGTCATCCAAGGTATACGGCGTATGGTCAGAACGGCTTCGCATGGTAATAAAGTTTCCAAGCTGTTCCGGCTCTGCGGTCACCATCAACGTGACATCATACTCCCCTACCTGCTCCGAACATTGCAGCAACATGGTATGCGGATTTTCCTCCCAGCTGGAAAGGGCTTCTGTTCGAGTCTGCTCGGCATCGTCGTTATAAACTGCCAGCAAATCATATTGCATGATTTCGCTATACTGCAAATCTGCAATGCTGGTGATGTCATACCGCAGTCCAAAGCCAGCTAAAATCAAAGCCGTGCAGCCGCCAACACCAACCGCTGTCATCCAGAAGCGGCTTTTATACCGAAAGACATTCCGCAACGTCAACTTTCCCATAAAACCAATGCGATTCCACAACCACGGGATTCGTTCCAGTAAAATCCGCTTTCCGGATTTCGGCGGCTTCGGCCGCATCAGCTGTGCAGGCTGTTCCCGCAGGGCATTTCGGCAGGCAATCGCACTGGACAGACAGGTGCAAAGCAATCCAACGCCCAAACAGGCAAGTGCAGACTTCCAGCGGAACGGGCACGGAATATCCTGCAAGTAATACATCGTTGCATAGGCATTGCAGATAATCCGTGGGAAAACCTGAAAGCCAATCAGCAACCCTGTTATTCCTCCTATCAGGGTGGCAATTCCGGCGTACAGCAGGAACTTCGCCATAATCGGAAATGCTCCATAACCCAACGCTTTTTTCGTACCCATCTCCACACGCTGTTCCCGTACCATACGGGTCATCGTGGTCAGGCAGACCAACGCTGCAATCAGAATAAAGAACACCGGAAAGACCGCTACGACGTTCTGCACCCGTTCCGTATTCTCCCAGAATGCCGAATAGCCAACATTGTCCTCTCGGGTCTGTACATACCATTTTGCATTGTCTGCAAAGTCGTCTAAGGCAGTCTGTTGCTCCTGAATCTGTTTTTCTGCATCGTTCAGCTGCTGTTCTGCATCTGCCAGCTGTTGACTGGCTGCCTCTGTTCCGTAGGCATCCGCCAACTGTGCAAAATTCTTTGCATATTCTGCCTGCTGCGTTTCCAAGTTGGAACGGGCTTCCGTCAACTGTTCCTGTGCATCTGCGGTTTCCCGTTCGACTCGCTGCTTCAGAATTGCTGTTCCCTCTCGCTCCATAACAGCTTTCGCATCGTTTGCAGCGGTTGTATAGGCATCGCTCTGGGCTGCCAAGTCTGCTGTGCTGTCCAGGGTAAGATAGAGATTCGTGTAGACATCCATGGAAAAAGCAGAATCATCGACCAGCAAATAGCCATCCAGTGCCCCTGTTCCAATCTGAGCCGTTCCCCGTTCAAAGCTGACATACATGCTCCAGTTGGTCAAGCCGGAAATGGTGAATGTATCTTCCTGCAAATAGTCGGAAAGCGTGGTGTCCTCTGCTGCCTGTAAGGTAATCGTATCACCGACCTGATACCCTCTGCGTTTCGCAAAGTTGGCATCCATCAGGCATTCTGTGGAAATAGAGGGATACGTTCCGGCGGTCAGCGTGGGCAGGTTGATGCCTGCCCCATCGGCTGCCTGTTCCATGTTCATAGAAGAAACGCTCATGGAATAGCTGTGCACATCCTGCGGCAGATAACACTGCACCTGATACCCAGCCGAAACCGTTTTCACATCCGGCAGCTGTTCCACCGCCTGTACTTCCTGCTCATCCAATCCAATGGTAGAACGAATCTGCAAATCCATGAGGTTGGTTTCCCGATAGTGCTGGTCTGCCATCTCGTTCATATCGGGGGTCGTTGCCTGAATACCGGCAAAAAACCCGCAGCCCAAGGCAACAATCGCTGCAATCGCTGTGAATTGTCCGAACGTATGCCGCACGGTACGGCACAATTCTTTTCCTAATAATCCAGCCATCGCCATCACCACGCAATCTCAGATACGGGAACGGGCTCTGCATTCTGCTGCATCGCTGCAATCTTTCCATTTTTCATCGTAATGACACGGTCAGCCATCGGGGTGATAGCCTGATTGTGCGTAATCAGCAGCACAGTCATTTGCGTGTCCCGACAGGTATCCTGCAACAATTTCAAGACGGATTTTCCGGTTTCATAGTCCAGTGCTCCGGTCGGCTCATCGCAGAGCAGCAGCTTTGGACGCTTTGCAAGTGCACGGGCAATGGAAACCCGTTGCTGTTCCCCACCGGAAAGCTGTGCTGGAAAATGCCGCAGACGGTCGCCCAGCCCTACATATTGCAGGGCTTCTGCTGCTGGCATTGCATCTCGGCTGATATGCCCTGCGAGTTCGACATTTTCCACGGCGGTCAGGTTGGGAATCAGGTTATAGAACTGAAACACAAAGCCGATGTCGAAACGGCGATAGGCAGCGAGCTTTCGTTTTCGCAGTTTTGTGATGTCTGTTCCATCGACCAGAATCGAACCGCTGTCACAGGTATCCATTCCGCCCAGCAGGTTCAAGACGGTGGTCTTTCCTGCACCCGATGCTCCGACAATGACGACAAATTCTCCCTTTTTCACGGAAAAAGAAACGTGGTCTACGGCAGTAATTTGTACTTCGCCCATTCGGTAATATTTACAGATTTCCTGCACTTGTAACAAGGTTTCCATGTAGAAACTCCCTTCTTTCTTTTATTTGTTGAATGATACTGATAGATAAGTATATCCTTGCAGATTCGTGTGAAAATCAGACGGGAATCTGCTGAAAATTGCTGTAAAATTATTCTTGATTCTTGGAAAACGCATTGTATCAGATTCGGCAAGGCTGGGGCACATCCCCAGCTTGCCTGGGAAACCGCAATTGCCCCTGAAACCTTGTGTCTGATTACAGCCTTTTTATTTTGAAAGGCAATTGCGGTTTCTGCGGTTCTCTCTTGGATTTCAAATTTCTCTCATCAATACCTTTGTTAAGGGGGACAGCTTGTCCCCCTTAACAATTCCCCTCCGCCGAGCTGAGCCAGCTCGACCGCAGTTCGCCTGCGGCGATGGTCACGATTCTGCTTCTTCTGCTGGGTCGTACAGCGTCCAATTTTCATAGGGGTTCATATGCGATAGATGTTCCACAACTCGTTCCTGCGACTTGTAATTTTGTAACAGGGCTTCTTTCTTTTGCAAGTCTTCTTCGGAAATTCTCGGCAGCTGTGCTTCAAATTCCGGCAGCCGTTTCGCACTGTAATATGTCCCGAAACAATACAGCGGCATCTGCAATTGTTCGTGTTGGTACGCCTCCGTCACGAGTTCATGTGTCATCTTGTGATGAATGTGCCCATACTCGCCGGCTTTGTTGTGCGTGACAACCGATTCCCACGGCTTATCCTCTAAAATCAATGTGATGTCCTGTTCAATTTGTTCTTCCACGTTGCTCCAATCGTCCCGCCGTCCAAAGGTCTTGTCGGGATATTTTAAAATCAGGCAGGCATTTCCGGTTGCCTCTGCAATCGAACGCAGTTCCGCCGACCGCACCGCATCGCTGCCATGTGTCAGGCAGACAATTAAATAATCGCCCTCTAACAGATGTGCTCCGCCCCAGAGCGTTTCATCGTCCGGATGGGCGACAATCATCAACTTTTTTGCTTGGCTCAAATCCAGCTGTGCCAAATCTGTCATCGTCAGGGCTGGAATGTCATAATAATTCTGATACCAAATCACAAACCCACTGAGCAGGCACAAAATACCTGCTAATAAAATTGCAATCGTTCTTTTTCCAATGCGTATCCGATTCTGTTTTCCCATCATTCTGCTCCCTTGTTGTTTCTATTTTTTATTTTTATTTTTTTGGATTTCATAAAAAGAAACCGCTGTAAACAAGGTTCTTGTCCACAGCGGAGAAAATTTCATTTTCTTTTTCTTATTCCTGATAGAACGGTTTTGTTCTCTCCAGAATGCTCTTGCTCATATCGTGCTGTGTCGTAATGATTCCCGGCGGATTTCCGTTGGTGTGGCGGTTTACAATCTGTGCAGCCGGCTGGAACAGGCTCTTGGTATCTTCTACCTGGTCGCAATCCAGAACCAGCATGATGCTTTCCTTGTTGCCAACCCGCATACCAGTCATATAAGCAGCATGTACTTCCGGCACTTCTTCAAAGTGTGCGGAGAGTTCCTTCATCAGGTCAATTGGCTTGTCCTTCAGGTCAAACAACTGTACCCGATTTTGCTGCTGCTGCCGCTGATAATGGACAAACCGCTTTGCCAGGTCAATGACATTTGCCTTCGGCATAGCAACGGATTCGCCTTCCCGGAACGGGTTTACTACAATGCCTTCTGCATCGCCGTTCTGCTGGAACATTGCTGCATACTGCAGGAACGGGATAATCATGGTTCTGTATTCCGGCGGATTCTGCCAGCGATTCAGTTCTTCCATGTCGGTAAATGCCGGGAAGAACTTCTTGTCGTTGTTCTGTACCATTACGAACTTAATCTGTGTCTGGTGCTTTTCGCCATCTTCCATGTTCAAATCCTGTTCTGCGTTAATCAGCTGTACCGGAGCAATGACCTGCGACCGGAACAGAGCGTCAATCATCGGCAGTTCGGTTTCCTGTGTGCTCTTCTTGCGGAATGCTGCAATTGCACCAACCAGCTGCGGGTTCGACAAAGTAGAAGCATCTGCAAAGGCAACCTTCGGATTCAGCGTCGGTTCTGGCAACGGTTCGTTGCGGTATTCCGAAGCTGCCGGCGGCAGTGTAAGACCGGTCAGCTGTGCCAGATGCGGACGGTCAATCAGGTAACCCTGTTCGCTCGGATTGATGACGATACCGGAAGCTTCGCCGGAACGCTGCATCAGGTTTGCATACTGTTCTACGGTCATAACAACGGTATTGATTTCCGGGTCATTTCTCCACTTCAATACTTCCAGCCAGTCGGTAAATGCCGGAAAATACCGGCTGCCGTCCTTCTGCTGCAGCATTGTAAACTTTGCATTGGTCTGGAACTGTTTGCCATCGCTCAAGTCCAGATCTTCCGGCATATTATCAATAATAACCGGTGCAATCAGCTGTGCACCCTTCAGGGCTTCCATTAAATTCTTAACTGCTCCCTGTGTGCTGTGTTCTTTAAGTTCTGCCAGAGCTTCCACGAGCTGTGGATTCTTAACAGTTGGTTTCTTTAATTTTGCCAATTCCGTTCACCTCATTTTATTATTCACCCGAAATGGATAGATTCAGTATAGCACATTATGCACAAAATTGCAAGTGAAAATCAAAAAAAATTTTATGCAAACCGGAATCTCATGAAAAAACCGCCGATTTTTCCGGCAATTTCCACAGGATTTCCGAAAAATTTTTTCGTGTTCGGGCAGTGCAATTTGTAACTTTCTCCAAAGATTCGACAAAAATTCCAATTTTCTGCAAAGATTATTCATCTTTTCATTTTAAAAAAAATCGGAAGTTTCTCTGACAGCAATCTGTCATCTGAAAACTCCCGAATCTTTTTCGCATACATACAAGAAAGCAATGTTTTTATACCTTACACACGTTCTACTTTTCCGGAACGGAGGCATCTGGAGCAAACATATACGTGGCAGGGAGTACCCTTCACAACTGCCTTTACTCGCTTTACATTGGGCTTCCATGTTCTGTTGGAGCGTCTGTGAGAGTGGGACACCTTGATACCGAATGTAACACCCTTACCGCAAAATTCGCATTTTGCCATATTCTACTGCACCTCCTTAAACAAACTAACGGACTCTATTATATCATATTGCAACAAAAAATGCAAGCCCTTTTTTTCATTTTTTGAAAATTTTTTTTGAACATCGGAAATCTGCATTTTTCACTTGAAAAAACAAGGAAAATCCGGTATAATAAAAAGAATACTAAAAATAAGAGGTGAACCATACTATGAATCTATTATCCATGAGTAAGGAACAGCTCCTGACGATGCTGATCGCACGGGTCATCATCATTCTGCTGATTTTACCGCTGCATGAATTTGCACATGCCTGGGTCGCCCGTCTTTGCGGCGATGATACCGCAGACTCGAAGGGCAGGCTGACCCTGAACCCCTTTTCCCACGTTGACCCTTTCGGGGCAATCTTGCTGTTGTTGACGGGGTTCGGTTGGGCAAAGCCCGTTCCCATCAATCCGAACCGCATGCGAAATCCTCGCACCGGTGTCATCTGGACCTCTTTGGCTGGGCCTGCTTCCAACTTGCTCATCGCCTTTGTCATGATGATTCCATTTCGGATTTTAGAGAACATTCCAATTTCCTCAGAGGCGATGTACAACACCCTCTCGATTATTTACAGTATTCTCTATTTCTTTATCCTCGTGAACATCGGGCTGGCAGTCTTTAACCTGATTCCGATTCCACCGCTGGACGGCTCAAATATCCTGCTGGGATTCTTGCCGTATAAAGCCATCTACTGGGTACAGCAGCATCGGCAGGTGATTTCGTTTGTGTTCCTGATTCTGATTTTCTCTGATTTTCTGGACACACCGCTTTCCTACTTACAGCAGCTGATTTTCAAGGGCTTCACGTTCCTGACAAACTGGGTACCCCTGATGGTCAGCGGACTGACAGGGTAATGACAGACGATGCAGCAACTTTCTTTTGAAATCAATGGCGTTACAACGCCTATGGACGTGCTCTTGACGCTGATTGCAAAGCACAAGCTGAACATCTATGACATTGCCATTTCACAGCTGCTGGAACAGTACCTGAACTATTTAGCGGACTGTCAGGAACAGGATTTAGAGCTTGCCGGAGCATTCCTTGAAATGGCTGCCCGACTCATCTACTTGAAAACGGCTGCCTTGCTGCCAAAACCGCAGGAGGCACAGGCGGACAAAGAGGACTTGCAGGAATCCTTGCTGCTCTATGCACGCTGTAAGCAAGCAGCGGCGATTCTTGCCGGACGGTACAAAGAACAGCAACCGTTCTGTCGGCAGCCCATGCCGCTGCCCGAACCGCAAAAAACCTATTTGCGTACCTATCCGGCAGAGGTGCTCCGCAGCAGTTTTCTCTCCATCGGGAAGAAACAGCTGCCGCCCTCCAAGGCTGCCATGCAGGAGAAATTACAGCGAGTGGTCAGCCCGAAAACCGTTTCGGTCTTCTCGAAAATTGTCTGGCTGATGCGAAAGGTTTCCCATGCGGAAACAGTTTCCCTTGTCACGCTCTATGATGACATCTCCGACCGCTCCGCACGAGTCGCCGTCTTTCTGGCAGTGCTGGAGCTGACGAAACACGGCAGAATCGGCATTTCTACGGATGGAACATCCCTCTATCGCATCTCCCGCAAAGCGGCGGCTGCGGATACCGCACCACAAGAAATCATGGTTTAAAAACATTCAGATAGGAGGTTTTTCTCATGCTTGCACCGGCTTGTGCGATTTTAGAAGCCATTTTATTTGCCAGCGGCGACCCCATTCCCCTTTCCCGTCTGGCGGCGGCAAGCGGCATTCCCGAACGGGAACTGCCCCAGCTGCTGAACGACTTGAACACTGCTTACCAGAAATCCGGACACGCTCTGCAAGTGCTCTTGCTGGAGAAAACCGCTCAGCTCTGTACCGTAGAACGCTATGCTCCGTATATTCAGGCAGCATTGGAACAGAAACGCACCTTGCCCCTCACGCCAGCCGCATTGGAAGTGCTCACAATTGCCGCCTATCACCAACCCGTCACCAAGCGGTTCATTGCCCATGTACGAGGCATTGATAGCAGTACCCTCGTCAACACGCTGGTGGAACGAGGGCTGCTCGAAGAGGGCGAACGGCTGGACTTGCCCGGTAAACCCATTGCCTACCGCACCACGCCCGCATTCCTGCGGTGTTTCGGGCTGTCCTCGCTGGACGACCTGCCGCCGCTGCCGGAAATTCCCGTTCCCGAACAGACCGACTAAGCCTTGCACAGAAAGGAGCATGCCCAATGACCGGATGGCTGATTGCAGGAGGGATTCTGCTCCTGCTTGCAGGATTGCTGTTTACCCCTGCCGTGCTGCACCTGACGTTACAGGACAACGCTCCGCCGGTGATACGGCTTTCTTTTCTGGGGATTCCCCTCTATCGCTCCGACCGCAAACAACACGCTGCCAAACGCTCCGCCAAGCACAAAAAGAAACGAACCAAAAAACAAACATCCTCTTCCAAGAAAAAGAAACAGAAACAGACCGAGGAAGAACGCCGCAGTCTTTCCGAATGGTTCGACTTGCTGCACGATGCCTGCTCAAGTATCTGCAAAGGGCTTCGCCGCCTCACCAAATGCATTCGTTTCCGACACGTTTCTATTTATATTGGCGTTGGCAACTGGGATGCGGCAGCCTGTGCGGCAGAATACGCCAAGTTGAACACTGCACTCTATCCCTGTCTGGCAGTGCTGGGAACGGTCTGTTCCGTTGCCTATGACGGAATAGATGTTCGCTGCTGCTTTGGACAGAACCGGACTCGCTACTATCTCAGCGGCACGGTTCGGCTTTCGCTTGCCAATGTTCTTGCGGCAGCCTTTGCCTTTCTCTTCTCGTTTCTATGGAATACGCTGGAACGCAAACAAGCCCCCTCGGAACAGTCCTGAGCCACTTTCCGCATATTCCCATGCCTTTTGCACAACCTATTCCCACAAGTTTCTTTTTCATTGTATCAAATCGTTTTGATAGGAGGTTTTTCTCATGCCGGAATCCAATTCCAAACCATCTAAAACCACCATTCCCAACCTGATGGATGTCACCATGGAAAAAATTCGGGACATGGTCGACGTGGAAACCATCATTGGCGACCCGATTACCGTTGGAACGGATGTCACCATCATTCCTATCTCTAAAGTTTCCTATGGCTTTGCCTCTGGCGGTTCTGACCTGCCGGCAAAAGTTCCGAAAGACCTGTTCGGCGGCGGAACGGGGGCTGGTATCTCCATTCAGCCCGTGGGCTTCTTAGTCGTACAGAACGGAGATGTTCGCCTGCTCCAGATGACCGAGGGAAACGGCGATACGGCAAACAATCTCATTCGTACCCTGCCGGAAGTCATCAGCAAAGTTAGCGGTCTGGTGAAATCCAAAAAGAAGCCGAACAAATCTTCTGACGACTTAAACACGGACGAGAAAGCATAACCCGTTCGCAGCGGCATAAAATCACAGCGGCACTCATATCTTGTCTTAACCCACAAGAAAGGAAGATGCCCTGTGTGCAAACGCCTGTTCGGTCTTCTGTTGTCGATTATCTCGACTGTTTCAATTCTCTGCGGTTCTGTCTGGCAATGTTCCGCCACTGCTGTGGAACTGCCTGCCGTCTCTGCAAAGGCTTGCATTGTCATGGAAGCCACCACCAGAGAAGTGTTCTTCTCCCAAAACGCAGACGAACATCTCCCCATGGCAAGCACCACCAAAATCATGACAACGCTGCTCTGTCTGGAGAGCGGCGACTTAGACACCCCGTTCCCCGTGGACAACAACGCCATTCAGGTCGAGGGGTCTTCTATGGGACTGGTGAAAGACGATATTGTCACGAAGCGTGCCCTCTGTTATGGTATGCTGCTGCCCTCCGGCAACGATGCAGCGGGGGCAACGGCTGTAAAGCTGGCTGGCTCGCTCTCTGCCTTTGCAGACCTCATGAATGAACGGGCGGCACAATTAGGCATGCAGAACACCCACTTTGTCACGCCATCGGGACTACATGACGAACAGCATTATTCCACTGCCTATGACATGGCAATTTTAACAGCGACTGCCCTGCAAAATCCAGACTTTCGGGAAATCTGCGGACAGGCGACCGCAAAAGTTACGTTCGGCAATCCCCCCTACGACCGCTGGCTCAAAAACTCCAACAAGCTGCTGACACAGTGTGAGGGGGTGATTGGTGTGAAAACGGGCTTTACCGATGAAGCTGGACGCTGTCTGGTGTCTGCCTGTCAGCGAAACGACATGACTTTGATTTGCGTGACGCTGAACGACCCGAACGACTGGCAGACCCACACGCAATTATATGACACCCTTTTCCCACAGCTGCACAAGCAGACCGTTGCCCTTCCGGAAACGATTTCGATTCCCGTCGTGGGCGGAACGGCAGACACCGTTTCGCTACAGGCAACCGATTCCATCACCTATGGAACGCTGCAAGAGGCGGTAGACTTGCCCCTCACGGTGCACACAAAACCGTTTCTCTTTGCTCCTGTTCCGGCAAATCAATATGGCGGCTTTCTGGTTGCGGAACGGGACGGGCAAAGCTTGTTCCAGCTGCCCTTGACCACACAGACCGCCGTTCCGGAACAGCCTGCAACCCCAGAGGAGCAGCCACAAAAGTCCATTTGGCAGCGGCTGCAACGCTGGCTGCAAGTGCGGTTCTCATAATCTATAAAATTACATCTCATCCAATCAGGAGGATTTCAACATGGAAAAAATACGCATTCAAAAATTATTATCCGATGCTGGCTACTGCTCCCGCCGCAAGGCGGAAGCCTTGATTGCTGCCGGAAAAGTCAAGCTGAACGGACATCCCGTCAAGCTTGGCGACCAGGCAACCCGTGCCGACCTCATTACGGTCAACGGAGAAGCCGTTCGCATCCCTCGCAAAAAAGTCAAGCGTTATCTCATGCTGTACAAGCCAAGAGGCTATGTCACCACTACTTCCGATGAACTCGACCGCCGCTGTGTCATGGACTTACTGGACGGCGTGGAAGAACGGGTTTACCCCGTCGGCAGACTGGACAAGGACTCCGAAGGACTCCTGCTGCTGACGAATGACGGCGAATTTGCCAACAATATCATGCACCCTAGCCGCCATATTTCCAAGACCTATCGGGTTACCGTTCGGCCGGATATTTCCGAAGAACAATTGATTGCCCTTTCCAGCGGCGTGGAACTGGACGGCAAAATGACCCTGCCGGCAAATGTCGTTGTGAAAACCAAAGAACCAAACCGTGTCGTACTGCTGATGACCATTCAGGAGGGCAGAAACCGCCAGATTCGCCGGATGTGCGAAGCGTTGGGGCTGGAAGTTGCCCGCCTGCGGAGAACCAGCATCGGCCCTTTGAAACTGGGCATGCTGAAGCCGGGTACTTATCGGGATTTGACCGCAGAAGAACTGCGTGCCATTCGCAACGCCATCGGCGGCGACCTCTAATCGCCGTGCGAGAACCAGACGCACCCGAAATGAACCAGAAAGGAGTTTGCATTTTATGCCAATTTGTATTCCAAAAGAATTGCCAGCATTTCAAACGCTGGCAAATGAAAATATCTTTGTCATGGATAATGACCGTGCCTCTCATCAGGACATCCGCCCTTTACGGGTGCTCCTGCTGAATCTGATGCCGAAAAAAATTGAAACAGAATGCCAGTTTCTGCGGCTGCTCAGCAATACGCCGATTCAAGTCAATGTGGAATTTTTACAGGTTTCCAGCCACGTCAGCAAGAACACCAACAAAATGCATCTGGATGCCTTTTATCATACGTTTGCAGAAATCCAGAATGAATATTATGACGGCTGTATTATCACAGGTGCTCCGGTCGAGCACCTTTCTTTTGCCGATGTCGACTACTGGGAAGAGCTGCAACAAATCATGGAGTGGACAAAGACCCATGTCTTTTCCACCATGCATATCTGCTGGGGAGCTCTGGCAGGGCTGAACTACCACTTCGGGCTTCCCAAGTATGACCTGCCGGAAAAGATGTTCGGGGTCTTTCCACACGAGGTGCTGCAAAAAAATGTGCAGCTGCTGCGTGGATTTGACGACTGCTTTTATGCTCCGCATTCCCGACACTCGGAAGTCCGGCGAGCAGATATTGACAAGTGCCAAAAACTGAAAATCCTGACCGAATCGCCACAAGCTGGCGTGCACATTGTCGCCAACACCAACGGCAGACAATATTTCATCACCGGACATCTGGAGTATGACCGCATGACATTGGCAGAAGAATATTTCCGGGACAAGGAAAAGGGGTTGCCGATTGCCGTTCCTGCCCACTATTTCCCCGACGACGACCCCAGCAAACCGCCCCTCTATACCTGGGGTTGCTGTGCAAATTTGCTCTTTGCAAACTGGATTAATCACTGCGTTTATCAGCTGACACCGTATGATTTGCAACGGCTGGAGCTGTATAACTGGGAGTGGGAAGCCGGACTGTAAACCGGAGAGAAATTTTCGCTTTTTGGGAAAGGTTTGCAAATGACTCCACCGACCTCCACCAGACTTCCACCAAAAAGGGCAAAAAAGCCCGAAAAACTGGGAAGTGGAGGTCGGTGGAAGTCAAATACATACTTAACACACGGAGTAAAAAAAGTATATTTTTTCTCTCACATAGAAAGGTATGTAAACGACCTCCACCGACCTCCACCTTTTTTCAATCCACGCCCCTTACGCAGGGGCGACAAGCGACGAGCGGACATTGAGCAAGTACCCAATCTATTTCAATCCACACCCCCATAAGGGGCGACAAGCGGTGATTATTTGGTCAGCAGTCGGACGGCAGCCGTAAACCGGAGAGAAATTTTCGCTTTTTGGGAAAGGTTTGCAAATGACCTCCACCGACTTCCACCAAAAAAGTGCAAAAAAGCCCGAAAAACTGGGAAGTGGAGGTCGTAGGAAGTCAAATACATACTTAACACACGACAGAAAAAAAGTAATTTTTTTCTCACATATAAAAGGTACGGAAACGACCTCCTTCGACTTCCACCTTTTGCTCCACCAACGGGTGACGGAATTACAAACAAACATTTTAAAAAAATTGCTTTACATTTTGCTCCTTTTATGATATAATGGGCACATTGCGTATTTTATCAACCAAATAGGAGGAACAATTGTGCAGCTTTTTCAAACAATTTCTAGAAAATCCCTTTCCATTTGGCTCAGTCTGCTCTGCATGCTGTCCCTATGGTCTTCGTTCTCCCTTTCTGCCTCGGCAGAAGATACCATTCCCTCCCCGATTGCCTGGCAGCAAGGCGAAGGTAGCGGAGCGGAAGAACAACGGCTTGCCTACTTGCCAGAAGTAGACAACTGGTGTGATTATCCCTGGAATCGAGGAACAGAAACCGGAAATACCGTTGGACAAGCGGGTTGCAGCCTGCTCTCCATTGTGAATGCGGTCTATTATCGCACAGGTTCATTCTTACATCCAGCAAAACTGGCACAATTTGCACTGGACAACGGCTATCGCATTCCCGGCGTAGACGGAGCAGCAATGGGCTTCTTCCCAGCCGTTGCACAGGCAGCAGAAGAAAGCCACATGACCTTTGCAGGCTGGACAACACAGGCAGCAACCGTTCTTGCACATCTCCGAAACGGCGGAACAGCTTCTGCCAACATCGCCGGACACTGGATTGCACTGGTGGACTATGATGTTACTACCGACCAGTATTTGATGTTGGATTCCTCTCAGATTTCCAGTCGGGCAGAGCACATTGACTGGACAGACCGGGAAAATGGCGTTGCGTGGCTCCCCGGAGCGGTCTTGCTGGAAAACGGCAGAAACGGCTACTATGGCATCAACAACCGCTATTCTGCTCTTTATACGTTTGATGACCCCTACACCCTCGGCGATGTCAATCAAGATGGCGTGGTGTCCGTCGAGGATGCCAGATTGACATTACAATATTATGCAAGCACGGCGGCGAGCCTTGATTTCCGCCTGCATCCCCAGATTGTAACGCACAATGCTGGCGTATCAGCAGCAGATATTGACGGGGACGGCGTGGTAACCGTACAGGACGCCACGGCAATCTTATCTTACTACGCACAGCAAGCGGCCGGAGCAGCCCCCTCTTGGGAACAAGTGCTCTGCGGATAACGTCCCCTTTTTGCAGCAATCGACTGTCACCAAAAAGTGCGGAGGTCTACGGAAGTCAAATACATACCTTACGCACGCGAGAAAAAAAGTAAAAATTTCTCTCATATAGAAAGGTTTGTAAACGACCTCCGACGACCTCCGCTGTTCAATCCACGCCCCTGCGTAAGGGGCGACAACACGGAGAAAAAAGTAAAAATTTCTCACACATAATACGTTTGATGACCATACGCCCTCGGCGATGTCAATCAAGATGGTGTGATATCCGTATTTTCAATCCACACCCCCATAAGGGGGCGACAAGCGGTGCTTATTTGGTCAACAGTCGGACGGCAGCCGTAAACCCCACCGCAAAGGCGTGCTTCTGCCAGTCCTCACACAGCTGCAACAGAGCATCCAGCGTTTCCGGTGCAAGCGTGTCCAACTGTTTGTGCAGGGCTTCCGGCTCAAATAAGTCCGGTTCTTGCCTGCATAGCCCCTCATACAGGGCTTCTAATTCTGGTTTCATGTTCCCCCCTTGACTTTTCCCTCCTCGTCTGCTATCATAGATTTCGCAGCGTTTCGGCGTTGTGTTGGGTTGTAAGTGCAGCAGTTTGGTAGCCGTGGCACTTACAGCCTTATTTTTTTTTGCCCAAAATAAGTGCAATCCCCTGTCTAACCGCTGCTGCTTTTGTAAGTTTGTTGTCTTTACAGTATTGCAAAAGTGCCCGGTGCGTGTCTGCATCAATCCGGATTTTTAAGCTGATGGACTTAGGATTGTCTATTTTTGGTCTGCCAGTGCGTGGACTCACAAAATCACCTCCCTTTTTGTGCACCACTAAATATAGTATACATTACGTGTTCCAAAAAGTCAACCGTCATCTTCCACAATCTTTTTCTTTTGTTTTTGTTGGGTTTGCCCTTTCTTGCAAACAAAATTTGTGTTATAATATAGATAAGCATAACGATAAGGAGGGGTTCTCATGCTTTACACGTACCATCTCACCACGCCTGTTTCTGGCTTCGTTTCCATCACGGCTCAAGTCAAAGGGGCAGTGGCAGAAAGCGGTGTCCAGAGCGGCATTTGTGTGGTCTATTGTCCGCATACGACCGCAGGTATTACCATCAATGAAAACGCTGACCCAGACGTGCAGCGGGATTTGCTGCTTGCCTATGCAGAAGCATTCCCTGACCGCAAGGCCTTTCGCCATGCTGAGGGCAACTCCGCCGCTCACGCAAAGGCGGCTGCCATGGGCAGCAGTGCCACGATTATCATCGAACAAGGAAAGCTTCTGCTGGGCACGTGGCAAGGCATTTATTTTTGCGAGTTTGACGGCGTTCGCAACCGGACATTTTACGTCAAGATTCTCGCAGATACAGCAGAGAAAAACAGGAGGGAATCACAATGACATCAGACCTTGCAACCTTACAAACCATCATCAACCATGCCCGCCGTCTTGTATTCTTTGGCGGTGCAGGCGTTTCCACGGAGAGCGGTATTCCCGACTTTCGCAGCCAAGATGGACTGTATCACCAAAAGTATGACGTGCCGCCGGAAACCATTCTCAGCCACTCGTATTTCGTTCGACACACCGAGGCATTTTATCGCTTTTATCGGTACAAGATGATTTGCCTATCCGCAAAGCCCAACGCTGCCCACAAAAAACTTGCTGAAATGGAGCAGAAAGGCATTCTGTCCGCCGTTGTCACACAAAACATTGACGGGCTGCATCAAATGGCTGGCAGCAAAACGGTCTATGAATTGCACGGAAGTGTCCACCGGAATTACTGCGAACGCTGTCACGCCTGCTACGATGCGGAATGGATTTTGCAGACGGAAGGCGTTCCCCACTGCCCACGCTGCGGCGGAAGGGTCAAGCCGGACGTGGTGCTGTATGAGGAGTCCTTGCCGGAACAGACGGTGGAGCAGGCAGTCCGTGCCATCGCTGCGGCAGACGTGCTTCTCATCGGCGGGACATCCCTGACCGTGTATCCAGCGTGCAGCCTGCTCCGGTATTTTAACGGGGAGCATCTGGTCGTTTTGAATCGGGACGCCACGCAAATTGACGAGCAAGCAGACCTTTGTATTCGGGATAAAATCGGGACAGTGCTCTCCCAGATTGTGCTTCCATAACAGGTCACCGACCCACATCAAAAGTGCAAAAAAGCCCGAAAAACTGGGAAAGTGCCGTTCGGTGACAGTCAAATACATACTTAACACACGGAGAAAAAAAGTAAATTTTTCTCTCACATAGAAAGGTTTGTAAATGACCGGCACCGACCGGCACTCTTTCGTTAATCCACGCCCCTGTGTAAGGGGCGACTGAATTGCACGGCAGTGTTCACCGCAACTACTGCATTTCAATCCACACCCCCATAAGGGGGCGACAAGCGGTGCTTTATTTGGTCAACAGTCGGACGGCAGCCGTAAACCCCACCGCAAAGGCGTGCTTCTGCCAGTCTCTAAAATAACTTGACAAAGTGCCGTCCACCTGCTATCATAGATTTAGCAGCGTTTCGGCGTTGTGTTGGGTTGTAAGTGCAGCAGTTTGGTAGCCGTGGCACTTACAGCCTTATTTTTTATCAAAATACTCCGAGCATATCAACCGCACCAAAGAGGCAAGTGAGATGTTTTTCTTGGATGCCTCTTTTTTTAGAGCCTCGTACAATGCAGACGGGATTTTGATATTTAACGCCTTGTCGTTCACGTTCTCACCTCCACTACAATTTTACTACAATTATTGTTGCGTGTCAACCGTCATCTTCCACAATCTTTCCCTTTTGTTTTTGTTGCTTTTGCCAGTACCGCCTGTTAGAAATAATACAGAGAGGAGGGTTTTTATGCCCATCTGGAATCCCTGGCACGGCTGCACAAAATATAGTGCCGGCTGCCAAAATTGCTATGTCTATCGCATCGATGCAACGCATGGACACAACAGCACCACCGTGCAGAAAACAGCCGCCTTTGCTCTCCCGATGCAACGGACACGAGGCGGCACGCTAAAATTACAGCCGACGGGCGAACCCGTCTACACCTGTCTAAGTTCCGACTTTTTCTTAGCAGCTGCCGACGACTGGCGACCGGATATCTGGGCAATGATTCGCTATCGCTCGGACTTGCAATTTTTTATCATCACCAAACGCATTGTGCGTGCAGCTGCCTGCTTTCCGCCCGACTGGGGAACGGGCTACCCCAATGTAACCATCTGCTGCACCGCCGAAAACCAACAAGCCGCCGATGAACGGCTGCCCGTTCTCCTACAACTGCCAATTGCAAAGAAAGAAATCATCTGCGAGCCACTTTTAACGCCCATACAGTTACAACCCTACCTACAGCCACAAATCTCTCGTGTCACGGTCGGCGGCGAATCCGGCGAGCAGGCAAGGCTCTGCCGCTGGGAATGGGTCACGTCCCTTGCGGCACAGTGTCGTGCTGCAAATGTTCCATTCGTCTTCAAACAGACCGGAGCACGTTTTGAAAAGGACGGGATTTGTTACAAGATTCCTCGCAGGCTGCAACAAATACAGGCACAAAAAGCCATGCAATTTTTATAGCCGTTCCATCCACACCCAGGTAGGGCGACTTTGGGAACCGCCGACCGGCACCAAAAAGTGCAAAAAAGCCCGAAAAACTGGGAAATGACGCTGTAAGACACTCAAATACATACTTAACACACGGAGAAAAAAAGTAAAATTTTCTCTCACATAGAAAGGTATGTAAATGACTGTCGCACAGCGTCACTCTTTCGCTTCAATCCACGCCCCTTCGTAAGGGGCGACGATTTATTTTGTGGCGTTTTTTGCGGTTGGGGTATTTCAATCCACGCCCTTTTGCAGGGCGACAAGCGGTGTTATTTGGTCAGCAGTCGGACGGCAGCCGCAAACCCCACCGCAAAGGCGTGCTTCTGCCAGTCCTCATACAGGGCTTCTAATTCTGGTTTCATCTTTTCTCCCCCACTTGACTTTTCCCTCCTCGTCTGCTATCATAGATTTAGCAGCGTTTCGGCGTTGTGTTGGGTTGTAAGTGCGACTGTTTGCAGACGGGCACTTACAGCCTTATTTTTTGCCTTGGTACTGCTCGACAATCCAATTACGGATTACTTGTGACCGTGTTACGCCCTGCTCTTTGCAAATCGCATCCAGCTTTGCAAGCGTAGTTTTATCCATCCGCACACGCAAGATATACTCTTTGGGATTGTCTGTTAGCTTTGTACCTTTTTTAATACCCATGTTTTTTCCTCCTTGTTTGTGGGTACAATCTAATTATACTGTAGCAACAAACAAAAGTCAACCGTCATCTTCCACAATCTTTCCCTTTTGTTTTTGTTGGTTTTGCCAGTACCGCACCTGACAACAAACCGCCACCAGACACGTTCCCAACTCTGCCACCGGATACGACGCCCAAACGCCATTCATGTCCCAGACTGCCGCAAACAAAAAGACCAGCGGCAACAGCAACACGCCACTCCGCAGCAGCGAGATACAAAACGCCTCCGCCGGACGGTCTACCGCTGCGAAAAAGGCGGACGTTGCAATATTGACCCCAACAAAACAGAACGCCACAAAATAAATCCGTGTTCCGGTTTCCGCCATCGCCTGCAAGGTGCTATTCCCCGTGCTGTTAAACAACCGGACAATCGGCTCGGTAAAGCCAAACAACACGCCATACAGCACCGCTGCAAAGCCCAGTGCCGTGCAAATCGTCATCCGCAGCAGCTTTTTCATTTCCGGCAAGTCGCTCTTGCCATAGCTGCGGCTCAACAGCGGCTGAACGCCCTGTGCGATGCCCGTACACAGACACGCTGCCACCAAGGCGATGTTGGCGATAATCCCATAGGCTGCCACGCCGGTATTTCCTGCTTTTCTCAGGACAACAAAGTTAAAACAGAAAATGACAATCCCAGAGGCAACTTCTGTAATCCACTCCGCCCCGCCTAGCAGGAAAATCGGCTGGAACATCTGCCACCGCAACCGACAGGGACGCACCCGAATTTGACAGGTCGGTTTTCGGAAATAGAAACTCTGAATGGTAATGCCGATGAGCGGTGCACAGGCGGTTGCCAAGACTGCCCCCAGCATGCCCATTCCCAACGGGAAGATAAACAGATAGTCCAATACAATGTTGCCCAGTGTCCCCAGCATCGTCCCCAGCATCGCCCGATTCGGTGCACCGTCATTTCGGACAAACGCTGCAAACAACTGATTACACAGGAACAGCGGTGCAAAACAGTACAGTGTCCGCAGATATACCACCATCTTATCATGGGTCGCTGCATTGCTCCCCAGCCAGCGACAGATTGGGTCAGCACCCAAAAGCCCCATCAGCATGAAACCCACACTCGCCACTCCGGAAAGCAACAGGGCATGGAAAAAGATTTGGCTGCCGGCTTCCTGTTCGCCTCTTGCCTTGTGAATGGCATACTTCGTTGCTCCGCCGATGCCAATCATCAAGCCCGTGGCATTCATGAGATTAAACAGGGGTAAGACCAGATTCAAGGCGGTCAGCCCGTCTTCTCCAATGCCATTCGCAACAAAGAACGTATCCGCTAAAATATAACAGGACGTTCCCAGCATCGCCAGCATATTCAAGCTGACATAGTGCAGAAAAGCAGACAGGGTGGATGGTGGTCGAATGGTTTTTGTCATAGCAATTTCTTCCTTTCTCCAAAAAAATGCATTCATGTACATCTTCTAAGACCTAACGACATACACAAATGCATTTCACGCACTACCCGGTGGCAGATTTTTTTAATTTTCAACAGTATAGCATATCTACTCTAAAAAGTCAAGCGGTTCTGTTCCGCAAAAAATCCATGTTTTCCTATTGACATTTGATTCCGAACGTGGTATAATAACATGAAATTGAAAATCAATTTCAATTTCGATTTCAATTTGACTGACAACCAATAGGGGGAATCCTCATGAAATGGAAACGCTTTTTCAGCTGCCTGCTCTGCGGGGTGCTGTTGCTCTGCGGCTGTACGCCAGCCGCAAACTCTGCAACGACTTCCCATCAACTAGAACTCGTTACAACACTTTTTTGTTACTATGACTTCGCCCGTGCCATCCTGAAAGACACGGACACCATTCACCTTCGCTTGCTGCTCTCCCCCGGCATGGAGAGCCATTCTTTTGAGCCTGCTCCATCCGATATTCTCGCCATTCAGAACGCCGACCTCTTTCTCTATAACGGCGGACATATGGAAGAATGGGTGTCGCAGGTGCTCGATTCCGATGAACAATCCCACCCAGACCGCATTGTCCGTTGTATGATGGACTATGCTCCGCTACTGGAAGAAGTGGAATTAGAGGGCAGCGAATCGGAACACGACCACGAGCATGACCATGACGACCACGACCATGACCACGAGGGCGAAAGCGAAATGGAATATGACGAACACATCTGGACTTCTCCGGTAATTGCAAAGGATTTGCTCTATGTCACCAGAGATGCCATCATCCAAGCTGACCCTGCCAACGCTGCCACCTATCAGAAAAATGCGGATGCCTATGCGGCTCAGCTGGATGCCCTCAACGAATCCTTTACCGATTATTTCGCCGAACCGGAATACCGCACGCTGTTATTTGCAGACAAATTTCCGCTGCAATATTTCGCCAACACCTACGGATTACACTGTTACGCTGCCTTTTCGGGTTGCAGTTCCGACACCGAACCCAGCATTGCAACCATCTCGAATCTCATGCATCTGGTCGAATCTGACCACCTCTCGAAAATCTATTACTTGGAAGTCAGCAGTCCGGCGGTTGCAAAGGTCATCGGCGAACAGACCGGAGCAACCCCAACCGTTTTCCAATCCTGCCACACGCTTACACAGACCGACTTCGACAACGGGGAAACCTATGTCAGCCTGATGCAGCGAAATTTAAAAGCGTTGGAATCGCAATAAGCCCACTAGAAAGGATTTTTTTATGGCTACTTCTGCACTGCAATTCTCCCATGTTACTTTGGGATATGAAAACATTATCACAACTTCTGACCTCAACCTCACCATTCCGCAGGGCGATTATCTCTGTATCATCGGAGAAAACGGCTCTGGAAAAAGCACATTCGTGAAGAACCTGCTCGGACTGCTGAAACCCCTCAGCGGAGAAATCACATTAACAGGCGACTGGAAACGCAGCGACATCGGCTATCTGCCGCAGCAAACGCCAGCACAACGGGACTTCCCTGCCAGCGTTCGGGAAATTGTCCGCTCCGGCTTCCTGAACCAGATGAAACACCGCCCGTTTTATACTGCCGCAGAAAAAAACGCTGCCCAACAGGCAATGGAAAAGCTCGGAATTCTGCCGCTGCAAAACCGCTGCTATCGGGAACTCTCTGGCGGTCAGCAACAGCGTGTCCTACTGGCACGGGCACTCTGTGCGGCTCAAAAGCTGTTGATTCTGGATGAACCAACCACGGGCTTAGACCCAGTCGCTTCCGAGGAACTCTATCAGGTCTTACAGCACCTCAACTGCACAGAATCCATCACCATTATCATGGTCACGCATGACGTGGAACGGGCAGTCTATTACGCCAAACACATCTTGCACCTTGGACAAAAAACATACACCTATGATACTGCCGAAGCTTACCGCCATGCCGCAGCATCCAGACAGGGAGGAAAATAATATGACGTTTCTCATCGATATGCTTTCGTTTGCATTTATCCGGCGTGCCTTGCTGGTCGGGATTTTCGTTTCCCTCTGTGCCGCCCTCTTGGGGGTGAGTCTGGTTCTGAAGCGATTCTCGATGATTGGCGATGGATTATCACACGTTTCTTTTGGGGCTTTATCCGTTGCATTGGCGTTCGGCTGGGCACCGCTGAAATTCTCCATTCCGATTGTTGCGATTGCCGCCTTCTTCCTGCTCCGCATTACCGAACGGGCAAAGGTCAAGAGCGATGCAGCAATTGCGGTTGTTTCCGCCTCCTCGCTGGCAATCGGGATTATTGTCACCGCCCTGAAAACTGGCATCAACACCGATGTGGCAAGCTATATGTTCGGCAGCATCTTGGCGATGGAAAAAGAAGATGTCTGGGTCAGCCTGATTCTGTCCATTGTCGTTCTGGGAATGTTCGTGATTTGTTATCACCGGATTTTTGCAATTACCTTTGACGAAAACTTTGCACAGGCAACCGGCGTTTCGGTTTCATTCTATAATACGCTGATTGCCATTCTGACCGCCATCACGGTCGTGCTGGGGATGCGGATGATGGGGGCGTTGCTTATCAGCAGCCTGATTATCTTTCCGGCGTTGTCCTCCATGCGGCTATTCAAGCGGTTCTCGCTGGTCATTCTCTGTGCAGCGATTTTATCGGTCGTTTGCTTCTGTGTCGGCATGGTCGGTTCGTATCAGTTCGATACCCCTGTTGGAGCAAGTGTCGTTGTCGCAAATCTGGCAGCATTCCTGCTGTTCTGCCTCATTCAGAAGATTCGGGAACAGGTCAAAAAACGCACCATTCAAGCCCAACCGAAACAGTAAAATTTTTTCCCATTTCAACAACAAGCAGATGACTTTTTCTTGCCGGTCATCTGCTTTTTTATTTTCTTTTGTTGGACGCAATATGAAATCGTTATGATGTCAACTTGTTCTTTTCTATTCATTTCCATTCGACAAAAATACTTTATTTTCCAAAAATGTAAGCAATTGTATTGACTTTTTCGATACCTTGTGATATAATGAAATCGTAAACAAACAAACCAAAATTTCAAGGCTGTAAAGACTTGATACAATGAAATAAAATCTTGATTGGAGGGATTTTTATGAAAAAGAAATCATTTCTTGCGATTCTTTGTTCTGCGGCTCTCTTTCTGCAACTTGCACCCGCTGTGTTGGCAAATGATGTATTGTCAGATGCTACAACAGATGAAATTGTAACAACAGAAGAAGGAGTAACAGACTTTGGTGAATTTGGAAATGCCCTCTGGGTATTAAAAGGCGATACTTTAACACTTTCTGGAAAAGGCGACCTTCCGGATGATGTTCATGATAATTATGTCAATACCATCAGTAACATTTACTATTTAGACAAAATCGTATATTATCCTTGGATGAAGTATCGTTCTGTTGTAAAACATCTGGTCATTGAAAATGGTATTCAGGATATTCCAAAAGCAGCTTTTGCTTACTTCTATGCACTGGAAACCGTAGACTTTCCATCTACACCAATTACCATTCGAGATCATGCGTTTTATGCAAAAGATTTCGATATCAGAGATGGTCTTGTTGCAAAAACGAGTTATGACATTCCAGATAATGTAACGCTGGAAGGCTATAACATTTTTACAAGTGATGATGGTGGCAGCAACTCCTATCGTCGTGTCAAAATTAACGCAAACCGCTATAGCCCGACTTATTATTACTGCTTAAATCATCCTTGCTACATCTTCACGGAAACCGGCATTGCTTCAGAAGCAATTACCAGCGGAACTTGTGGCGAAAATGCAACTTGGAACTTCGACTTTGATACAAAAACTTTGTACATCGAAGGAAAAGGTGCAACAGAATCCATCTCCGATGATGCAACGCTGAAAGGCATCGAATGGATTCAGCCAAGCATTGAAAAAGTGGTTTATGGGGAAGGAATTACAGAAATTGCACCGTTCTCAGCACAGAAAATTAATACCCATATTGTCTATAACGAACCGCTGCAAGATATCACCGAACTGGTTCTGCCGAGTACCCTGACAACAATTGACGACTATGCATTCGCTTTCTATCTGAATGTAAAAGATGTTCAGATTCCGTATGGTGTAACCACAATCGGAAATAATGCCTTTTCAGATTGTTACAAAATAGAAAATGTTGTTCTTCCGGGTACAGTGAAAAAAATCGGAAATTATGCATTTTCCGTTTGTGATTCTTTAAACTCGATTACCATTCCTGCCAGCGTGACAGAAATTGGTAAAAGTCTTGCTCATTCTTATTCTGGTGTTTCCATTTTCGGCTATACCGGAAGTACGGCGGAATCTTATGCAAAGGAAAATAATTATGCGTTCTACTCCTTGTCTGCTTCTGTAGGCGATGTCAATGAAGATGGCGTTGTCAACCTGATGGATGCCATTGCATTGAACAAGTATCTTGCTGGTATGATTTCCTTGACCGACAACCAGCTGGTCGCTGCAAACTGCAACATCGCTGACGGAACAAGCAATATCAATGAAGACGATGTAACCTCGCTGATGCGGTTCGTCATCAACCTGATTCCGGATCTTCCTGTTTCAAAATAAACGCTTTTCATTGGAATAAAACTCTTTCGACCACCTGTAACGATTTGTTACGGGTGGTCTTTTCTTTTTTTACAGATTCTTGTCACAAATCCCCTCTCCAATTTGTTATTATGAATAGGACGTCCAAAAAACCACAAAGGGGGAATTTCATGGTGAAGTCCTCGCAGCAAAAAGAAAAACTCCATCAGCTCTATGCCCTGTATGAACAGCCGCTCTATCGCATTGCCTACGCCATCCTGCACCAGACGGAACAGGCAGAAGATGCTGTATCCGATGCATTCCTGAAAATTATCCCGCATCTTGACCAAATCGAATCACCAGACAGCCCCAAAACCAAAGCATTTCTGATTCAGGTGATTCGCAACACTGCCATCAATCAATATCGAAAAAATGCCAAAGATGCAGAACGGCTGACCAATATTGACGACAGCACCTTACAAGTACCCAGTCCCCACAACGAAATCGAACAGTTTCTGCAACAGACTGAACAACAGGAATCGCTTGCACAGCTGTTGCAAGGGCTTTCGGAAACCGACCGCACCATTCTATTCCTGCGTTGCGAACAGGAACAATCGTTTCGGGAAATCGCCGAGCGACTCTCCATGAAAGAGGCAACGGTACGAAAGCGGTTTGAACGTGCCAGAAAAGCCATCCAAAAACAAGAGGAAAGGGGAATCTCCTATGTCAAAAAATGTTCCATCTAATCATGAACCACCGATTTCACCAGCGGACTGGGATGCCATCGTTGCCGCTGCCTTTTCCCCTGATGCAGAACCCCACATCTTTTCCGACCGTTATCAGAAACAGAAACAAAAACAGGAGGAATTTCTTATGCCGAAAAAATCCATTCGTGGTAGAAAAACCATTGTTATTGCTGCGATTCTTGCAGCCGCTGTTGTTGCCATTCCAACTTCTGCTTATGCCGTCAATCGTATTTATCAGGCATCCATCCAATCCACGGGCAGCTATCAAAAAGACGTTGTAATTGATGCCGGAGATAGCACCCTTGACACCCGTACACAGTCCCTGCAAGTGGGCTGGATGCCGGATGGTATGACCCTTGACAAAAGTTCCGGAAAATATCACGACGACCAAAACCGTGGCGTTACCATGCTGTTCTGGAAAATGCAGGACGGGGATTTCTTACAGACGGTCAACCGTGGCATTGTGCATTCTGAAACCAAAACCATCAACGGCAATCAGGTCTTTTTCCTGCAACGGGATTCCGCAAATCTTCCAGACGGACAGATGGACTACCGCAACATTGTCTGGGTCGCTTTCTCGAATACACCTTATGCAGCACAGTTCTATGCAACAGACGACCTCACGAAAGAAGAGTTGACACAGATTGCAGAACATCTCTCCCTAAGCCCAGCAGAACAGGAAACGGCAAGCCTCTGGCAGCCGGAAGAATCTCTCATCGAATCCTCCGGAGATGCCCCTGCAACGGCTTGCGATGTCAATCAGCTTTCGTATGTCAACATCGGTGACACCTTAACCACAGAGGAAACGGTTTCTCTGAAACTGGATGCTCTTTCCACACAAAATACCTTTGCTGGCATTTTCACCGACTCCATCGGGCAGGATTGCGATTACAGCCGCTATCAGAATGCAGATGGCACGATTGCAGACAATACCCGCACATGGTATCGTTCCGGCGATGGGGTCAACACGCTGGATGAAGCCATCAAAACGGAAACCATTCCGCAAACCATTCTGACCTTCCAGCTCACCTACACCAACAACGGTACAGAAGCGGTTGAAACTTGCGTTTGTCCGCAGTTGTTCCGGATGCAGGCAGATGGCACATTCCCAGCATACACAGCAGAAGCCGAAAGGGAATACTCTGTGGACAGCTGCGACTTGAACCTAACAGGCGAGTTTTTCTCGTTCGCCTCGTCCGGCAGCCACAGCAAAAATAACGTGCTGTTACAGCCCGGCGAAACCCAAACTGTTACGGTTGCCTTTCTGGTCGATGCCGACCAGCTAGACGAACTGTATCTCGTACCTGCTCCGCACGGCTATGAATTGTCTGAAGAAGTCACACAATCACCAATTCTGCAAGTGGCTTCGGCTCTGAATCGCTAAAATCTCTCTTTGACAGGAAATCAGAAAACCAGCACCCGTTCGCTCTGAATGGGTGCTGGTTTGTTCTATGTTTCTATATCCATTGTTCGATGAGTGATACAAGCAATGCCGTTCCTGAGGCTGCCAGAGCCACCACAATCAATGGCAGCCCGTTCCATGCCAACACCACAGCAACCACCGTTGCAGCGATTGCAGAGGGGAAATCGCCTGTTGCATAAAATCGTCACTGCATGCAAGAACACCCGTTCGCTTTTGAATGGGTGCTTGCTTTTTCTATATCCATTGTTCGATGAGTGATACAAGCAATGCCGTTCCAGAGGCTGCCAGAGCCACCACAATCAACGGCAGCCCGTTCCATGCCAACACCATGGCAATCACCGTTGCAGCGATTGCAGAGGGAAAATCTCCTGTTGCATAAAATCGTCACTGCATGCAAGAGCACCCGTTCGCCTTGAATAAGTGCTATTTGTTTTCTATATCCATTGTTCGATGAGTGATACAAGCAATGCCGTTCCAGAGGCTGCTAAAGCCACCACAATCAACGGCAGCCCGTTCCATGCCAACACCACAGCAATCACCATTGCAGCGATTGCAGAGGGGAAATCTCCTGTTGCATAAAATCGTCACTGCATGCAAGAGCACCCGTTCGCCTGGAATGGGTGCTGCTTTGTTCTATGTTTCTATATCCATTGTTCAACGAGCGATGCAAGCAGTGCCGTTCCAGAGGCTGCCAGAGCCACCACAATCAACGGCAGCCCATTCCATGCCAACACCACAGCAATCACCGTTGCAGCGATTGCAGAGGGGAAATCTCCCGTTGCGTAAAACACCGCCGGAATTGTCATCGCACTCAAGATGGCATACGGGATATAATACAAGAAATCCTGCAAAAAGCGGGACTGTATTTTCTTCCGGAAAATTGTCATCGGCAGCATCCGAATCAAATAGGTAACCACTGCCATGACCAAGATGGAACAGACAATTCTCATACCGCTGCCCCCTGTTCTTCTTTTCTCGGAAAGAGCCATGCACAAAGTGCCGCTGTCAAGACTCCACAGAGAATAATGGCAAAGCCGCTGGAGATAAACGGCAGACAATACTTGCAAATAATGCTGCATCCCGCTGCAGCCAATACTGCAAAGACAATGCTTTTCTGCTTTCGCATTGGCGGAATGAATATCGCAAAAAACATGCCATACAGTGCAATCCCCAAGGCATCTGTTATGATTTTCGGCAAAATCTCGCCGGCAGCTGCTCCCAAAAACGTCCCCAAACTCCAGCCAATCAACGGCAGGGACATCAGTCCATACAGATACGGGGCGGAAATCTGTCCGTCCTGCGAAACCGCAACCGCAAAGATTTCATCTGTAATCCCGAATGCGGTCAGAAAGCGATGTATCATATGCTGAAACGTCTGGTCTAACTTCTGCGACAGGGAAAGCCCCATCAAGGCATATCGCAAGTTAATGCAAAACTGTGTGAGAGCAAGTTCTAAGTAAGAACCACCGGCTGCAATGACTCCAATTCCGGCAGCCTGTCCGGCTGAGGTGACATTCGTCATGGAAATCGCAACGGCTGCGGAAACGGAAAGCCCTGCTTTTACCGCCAAAATCCCAATGCTGAACGAAACAGAGAGATACCCCAAGGCAATCGGAATTCCCTGCCGCACCCCTTTCCAAAATGCTTGTTTGTGCTGTACTGTCATGATGTTATCCTTCGTCCTTTCATTTGATGTGCATGTAGCAGTATAGCACATTTTCGGGAATTTTGCAATTTCTTTTTCCAAACAAACCAAAAAGAAACCATATTTCACAGATAGCATCATTTTCCATAAAACAAGCCAACTACCTTGTAAAAAAACCAACAAAATTTACAGATGCAGGCTTGACATTCCTTCCTGCATCTTTTATAATAATAGTAACCATACGAATGTGGGCGAATTTTGTTATGAGAACTACTTTTTGGAAAGGAGTCTTTTGATGAAGACCAATCATTGGAAACGTACAATTGCCGGACTGCTGGCAATGTCAACTTTATTCTCGCTTTCTTTCACAGCTGTTTCTGCGGAAGAAACTACAGCAGAAACCACTGCTGCTGCAACCACAACCACCACTGCAACCACGGTTGTTGAAATTCCAGAAACAGATATGCCAACCTTGTCGGTTACAGAAGAAGAAGCTGCCCTCTTTAAAGTTACCCCGCTGACCATCAAGGTGGGCGAAGAATCTGTCAAGGGCTTATCCGTTTCCGGCTACAAGGGCACAGATACCGACGTTGTCATTCCGGACACCCTGATTGACAAGAAAGGCAATGAACTGCCAGTATTCGGGATTGCAGATGGTGCATTCAGCGGAAACGATACCATCACTTCCGTAAAAATGCCGGAAACCGTTACCACCATTGGAGCAAATGCTTTTTCTGGCTGCTCCAGCCTGACCAGTGTCAACATTCCGGATGCTGTTACCACTTTGGGGGCAAGTGCATTCTATGCCTGCACCAGCTTAGCTTCTATTCATATCCCGGAAAGTATCACCACCATTGATGCAGATACGTTCTGTTCCTGCACCAGCTTAACAGAAATTGAACTGCCATCTACCCTGATCCGTATCGGCAATGAAGCATTCTGCTCCTCCGGCTTGACCAACATCACCATTCCGGAAGGTGTCACACAGGTTGGTAAAGAAGCCTTTGCTGGCTGCTCCAACTTGGTATCTGTTTCCATTCCGGGTTCTTTGGAAGTCGTTAGTGCTTCCACATTCCAGGAATGCTTCCGGCTGCAGTCTGTTACCTTTGCAGAAGGCACAAAGAAGATTCTGGATTCTGCATTCTACAGCTGCCCAGCTCTGGACAATGTGGTCTTACCGAGTACCGTTCGTTGGATTGGCAATTCTGCATTCGCTTATTCCGGTATCAGCAATATTTCTCTGCCGGAAGGCTTGATCGAACTTGCAAGCGGCAACTTCTCTCACTGTGCAAATCTCAAGAGCATCACGCTGCCGTCTACCATGACTTGCATTAAGAGCGATGTGTTCTCGTATTCCGGTCTGGAATCCATCACCGTTCCGAATACCATTACACAAATCAGCTCCGGTGCATTTGCATTCTGTCAGAACCTGACGAGCGTATCTCTGCCGGATAGCCTGAGCGATGTCCGGAAACAGGCATTCTATAACTGCACATCCCTGACAGATATTAACATCCCGGCAAGCATGACCCTGCTGGAAGCACAGACGTTCCAGAACTGCACCAGCCTGACCAATGTTACCCTGCCAGACGGCTTGGTTAAGATTGAAGACTATGTATTCTATAACACTGGTATTACCAGCATTACCATTCCGGATTCTGTGACCAGTCTCGGTATTTCTGCATTCTCCAACTGTGCGAGCCTGGAATCTGCAACGCTGGGCAATGGTCTGACGAAAGTAGACAAGTGGCTGTTCCGGAACTGCTCTTCTTTGAAGGATGTGACACTGGGTGAAAACATCCAGAAGGTTGACAACTTTGCCTTTGCAGAATGCGGTAACTTGGAAACGATTACCCTACCAGATTCCGTCACCAACATCGGTATTTCTGCCTTTGAAAAGTGCCGTTCTCTGGATGATGTGAAGCTGCCAGACGGCTTGACCACAGTCGACAAAAATGCATTCTTAGACTGCGACAAGCTGACAAATGTCACCATTCCGGATTCTGTCACCACCATCGGCAATCAGGCATTCGGCTACCAGACCAACAATGACATGAGCACATCCAAAAAAGATAACTTCCAGATTACTGGTAAAACCGGTTCTGCGGCTGCTGATTATGCAAACAATTCTGGCATTTCGTTCAACGACCCAGATGCTCCGACAACGACAACGACAACGGATACAACCGATGTTTCCGGAGAAACCACCGAAACCACAACTGTTACAGATACAACCGACACAACTGATGTTTCCGGAGAAACCACCGAAACCACAACTGTTACAGATACAACCGACACAACCGATGTTTCCGGAGAAACCACCGAAACCACAACTGTTACAACCGATTCTGGTACATCATCCGAAAACATCTGCGGAGATACGACTATGGATGGTAAGGTTGACTTGGTTGACGCTGTTCTGCTGAATAAATTCTTGGCTGGAGCAGTCACCTTTACTGACCAGCAGGTTACAAATGCAAACTGTGACCAAACAGACGGAACAGATACCGTTGGCGAAGAAGATACAACGGCTTTGATTCGGTTCGTTCTGAACATGGAAGGCTATCAGACACTTCCACACATTTCTGAAAATGCTTAATTTTGATTGAACCTATTACACATTGCACAAATACAAAAAGAGGACGGGCTCTCGTTGGAGTGTTCGTCCTCTTTTTTTCGTTCTGTTACTGTTTTGCTTCCGGTGCTTTTCCATTGACGGAAAATACTGCAATTGGGTCTAACAAGTCAGAAAGCAAAATGCCTTCAATATTGGCACTGCTGCAAAATGCCAGCATAGACGGGTAACTATCATCGTTCAAGAAAAAGACGGTTTTTCCGTCTTCTTTCCGGACACCCACTTCATAGGCTGCATCTTGATAGAAAAAGTAAATCAAAATGCCATCCTGCCGATGCTGCCGCAGACAATCCAGCAATTCGCTGGCACGCCACATTTGCGGTTCTGTGGAAAGTCCCATCTTCTCCCAAAATGGTTCCATATCAACACCTCTTTTCTATCTTTTATTATACCATAATCTTGTTTTTATTGCAACTCCTGTTATATCAACTTTTCGGATTTTCCAATAGACACTTGTATCCAGCTTTTGCAGTAAGCGGCAATCGGAGCGATATCATACAAGGGCTGCACCTGCAAGGCTTGCCACTGTTTCACGGTGTCATAATCTAACGTATCCGACCGGCAGCCTGTCAAATAGACGGGGATTTGCCGGTCTGCCGCTTTGGCTGCAAATGCTTGAAAACTTGCATCTGTGCAAATCGTTCCAGAATGATAGCAGGCATAAAAGATAGCTTGAATGTAGTCTGGAATCTCTGGCAGCGAACCGCCAACGCCAGCCGTCAACTGCAACAATGGTGCAGGCTGCAACAGGTTCAACGGCTCTGAAAACGGTAACAAAGGCGTACGGCTGGAAATCGTTCTATTCTGATGAAACTGCCCCTGCTTGTCATATGTTCCATAGACAGCATCTCGAAAACTATACAAGTTTCCGCTGCCGGGCAGCTGCTGCAACAGTTGAATGGATTCGTGTATGGTCGGAATGTTGTCTGTATTGCAATGGCTGACAAAAACACCCGTTGCCTGCTGTTCCTGCAAAAATCGCACTGCATAGGCGAAGTTCGTCCAGCCGTTTGCTTTGGGATTGGAAAGCGGTTCGTTGCTCGCCACCAGTACCAACGGCGAGCAATCTGTCCCCAATGCATACCCTAAAACAGCAGCGGTATACGCCAAGGTATCCGAACCATGCAGCAAAATCCATCCGTCACAATCTTCTTTACAAATCCGTTCTCGCACATGATTCACCAGCAAGGAAAGCGTTTCGCCGGTCATCTGCTCACTGAACAGGCGAAACGGTTCAGTGGGAATGACGGTGATTCCATCTAAAATGCCCCGTTTTTTTGCCCCCTCCAGCAGGAAATAGGTGGACGAATCCGGCAGCTGTAAATAGCCATCTTCTGCAACCTGACAGCCAATCGTTCCGCCAGTAAAAATGACACCAAGTTTCATTTGCAATCCTCTCTCCAGAAAAATAATGGGGTTGTTGTTTGTTTTCCATACATCGAATGATTGCCGTTACAAAGTCGGGCAATCGTGCAGACCACTGCGAAATAGGGGAAATACGAAAATCCAAATACTTCTGCTCCGATGCAAATCGGTGCAAGCAAGGTATTCGACGCACTTCCGAATACTGCCGCATAGCAAAGAGCCACTGCCACAACAGACGGAATTCCCAGCAGTGGTGCGAGCACTGCTCCCAGACACGCCCCAATGGCAAACAATGGCGTTACTTCTCCGCCCTGAAAGCCGATGGCAAGCGTTAACACGGTAAATCCTAGTTTTCCCAGAAAGTCAAACCAATATACGGTATCGCCGTTGCAGGAAAGGGTAATCAAATTTGTTCCCAGACCGGAATATCGCCCTTTTCCACAAAGATACAGCAGAATCGCCAGCCCTGCACCGCAAATGGCAATGCGAAGAATCGGATTTGGCAACCATTTTGCAGCTGCTTGTTTCGCCTGTTTCAACAGAAATGTGAAAACGCCGCCTGTCAATCCAGCTGCCACGCCCAAAATCAACATTGAAATGGAAATCGGGGAAACAACTGTTTCCGGCAATGTCACCTGAAATGTTTCCAAACCCAATGCAATCGAAACGATATTAGCTGTGATGGCGGAAAGGGCTGCTGGCAACAATGCCCGATATTCCAACTTTCCGACCACCAGAACTTCCAGTGCAAAACAAACAGCGGCAAGCGGAGCGTGAAATAAGCCGCTGAATCCGGCTGCCATTCCGGAAATCGTGAGAATGCGAATCAAACTTTTTTGCCTCTGAAATAAAGGGATGTGGCTTCCTGTCCAATGAGCGACCGTTGCACCCAGCTGCACGGCAACCCCTTCTCGTCCGGCACTGCCGCCGCAGAGATGCGTCAGCCAAGTGCTGCCAATCAATAGTGGTATCAATCGCAATGGAATACGGTCTGCTTTTCCGGTCGCAGCATCGAAAATCAAGCCCATTCCCTGACTGCTCTCTTTTCCATACTTCTGATAGGCCCAAACCATCAACGCACCTGCCAATGGCAAAAATGGAAGAAACCAGAGCAAATGCGTCGTGCGAAGCGTTCCAATTCCCAGTAAAATTCTGCCGAACCCTGCTGTAATCACGCCGGTGATTGCTCCAGTTAGTATGGCAAGCAGGCAGAGCAGCCCCATCGGCAACAATTTTTCTTTGATTGCATGCATACAAACACATCCTTTTTCAATGATTTTATATAGAAAAATCGCCAACGTGCATGGCACACGTCGGCGATTTTAAAAAATATGGTGGGCCATCGGGGACTCGAACCCAGGACCATCCGGTTATGAGCCGGGAGCTCTAACCAACTGAGCTAATGGCCCACAGAGGGAAGAAACGAAAAAGAGGCGAATCTTACTGATTCGCCTCAAAGAAAAGATGCCGGCATCTACCGATTTTTCCAGGTCGTCACCGACCAAGTATCTTAGGCGTAAAGGAGCTTAACTTCCGTGTTCGGAATGGGAACGGGTGGAACCTCCTTGCTATCGACACCGGCTGCTTTAAAAAACAGAATTGAAATACTCACTGATGAAGTTTTTAGAGAACTGAAAAAAGACCAATCACAAAAGGAAAAGCAATCGACCGATTAGTACTTGCAAGCTAAACATGTCACCATGCTTACACTTTAAGCCTATCAACCTCGTAGTCTACAAGGGGTCTTATTCCGAAGAACGGATATCTTATCTTAAGGTCGGCTTCACGCTTAGATGCTTTCAGCGTTTATCCGTTCCGCACTTAGCTGCCCAGCCGTGCCACTGGCGTGACAACTGGTTCACCAGAGGTGCGTCCATCCCGGTCCTCTCGTACTAGGGACAGCTCCTTTCAAATATCCTACGCCCACGACAGATAGGGACCGAACTGTCTCACGACGTTCTGAACCCAGCTCGCGTACCGCTTTAATTGGCGAACAGCCAAACCCTTGGGACCGAATACAGCCCCAGGATGCGATGAGCCGACATCGAGGTGCCAAACCTCCCCGTCGATGTGGACTCTTGGGGGAGATCAGCCTGTTATCCCCAGGGTAGCTTTTATCCGTTGAGCGACGGCATTTCCACTCACATACCGCCGGATCACTAACTCCAACTTTCGTTACTGCTCGACCCGTCAGTCTCGCAGTTAGGCTCGCTTTTGCGTTTGCACTCTTTGGCATGGTTTCCGTCCATGCTGAGCGAACCTTTGAGCGCCTCCGTTACTCTTTTGGAGGCGACCGCCCCAGTCAAACTGCCCACCTAACAATGTCCCCCGTCTTGATTCAAAGACGCAGGTTAGAATTTCAGCACCTCAAGAGTGGTATCCCAACAGTGACTCCATACAAGCTGACGCCTGTATTTCCCAGTCTCCCACCTATCCTGTACATGAAATACCAAAATTCAATATTAAGCTACAGTGAAGCTCCATGGGGTCTTTCCGTCTAGTCGCGGGTAACCGGCATCTTCACCGGTACTACAATTTCGCCGGGTAGGTTGTTGAGACAGTGCCCAAATCGTTACACCATTCGTGCGGGTCAGAACTTACCTGACAAGGAATTTCGCTACCTTAGGACCGTTATAGTTACGGCCGCCGTTTACTGGGGCTTCAATTCAATGCTCTCACATCTCCTCTTAACCTTCCAGCACCGGGCAGGTGTCACCCCATATACGTCATCTTTCGATTTAGCATAGAGCTGTGTTTTTGCTAAACAGTCGCTTGGGCCTATTCTCTGCGGCTTACCTTCGTAAGCACCCCTTCTCCCGAAGTTACGGGGTCAACTTGCCGAGTTCCTTAACAACCCTTCTCCCGCTGGCCTTAGAATCTTCTTCCTATCTACCTGTGTCGGTTTGCGGTACGGGCTCCTTCCAGATACACACAGCTTTTCTTGTCTCCATCCATGTTACCTTCCACTCAATCGTGTCCTTTACAACCGGGGCAACCATCGCCCGGCGTAACACTTCTGAAGCGTCCCTGTGCTTTACTTTTCGGAGGCTACGGAATCTCTACCGTATGTGCATCGGCTACGCGTTTCCGCCTCACCTTAGCTCCCGGCTTACCCTGAGCGGACGAACCTTCCTCAGGAAACCTTAGATTTTCGGCCATTATGATTCTCACATAATTCTCGCTACTCATTCCGGCATTCTCTCTCATGTACAATCCACCACCGCTTTCGCTACGACTTCTCCTCATACATGACGCTCCCCTACCCCTGATACGAAGTATCAAGCCCAAGCTTCGGTACAAATTTTAGCCCCGTTGAATTTTCGGCGCAGGATCACTCGACCAGTGAGCTATTACGCACTCTTTTAATGTGTGGCTGCTTCTAAGCCAACATCCTGGTTGTCTGGGCAATCCCACATCCTTTTCCACTTAAATCTGTTTTGGGACCTTAGCTGTGGGTCTGGGCTGTTTCCCTTTTGACTATGAGACTTATCTCACATAGTCTGACTGCTGTACATCAATTTTCTGGTATTCTTAGTTTGATAAGGTTCAGTAACCTCTCGGCCCCTAGCCTATTCAGTGCTTTACCCCCAGAAATCTAATACAACGCTAGCCCTAAAGCTATTTCGGGGAGAACCAGCTATTTCCGGGTTCGATTGGAATTTCTCCGCTAGCCACATTTCATCCGCCGCCTTTTCAACGGAGGTCGGTTCGGTCCTCCATGGAGCTTTACCTCCACTTCAACCTGAACATGGCTAGGTCACCCGGTTTCGGGTCTATTGCATGCAACTTTTCGCCCTTGTCAGACTCGCTCTCGCTTCGGCTTCAGTCCTGAAGACCTTAACCTTGCTGCATACAATAACTCGCCGGACCATTCTACAAAAGGTACCATATCACACTTTGACGTGCTCTATGTGCTTGTAAGCATAGAGTTTCAGGTTCTTTTCACTCCCCTCCCGGGGTTCTTTTCACCGTTCCTTCACAGTACTTTTCGCTATCGGTCATTGGGTAGTATTTAGGCTTGGAGGGTGGTCCCCCCGACTTCCCACGGGATTCCTCGTGTCCCGCGGTACTTTGGATCCTGCTAGCTCTGATTCCTTTTCGCATACATGACTATCACATTCTCTGGTTGGCTTTCCCATACCATTCTGCTAAGTCCTCAGATACATTCCGCAGTCCGTAACCCCAAAAGAATTTCTTCTCTTGGTTTAGCCTCTTTCGCGTTCGCTCGCCACTACTTACGAAATCTCGTTTGATTTCTCTTCCTCGCCCTACTTAGATGTTTCAGTTCAGGCGGTTCCCCTCCATAAGCTATGAATTCACTTATGGATGCATGGACTAACTCCATGCGGATTGCTCCATTCGGACATCTACGGATCAATGTCTGCTTACGACTCCCCGTAGCTTTTCACAGTTAACCACGTCCTTCATCGGCTCCCAATGCCAAGGCATTCACTCTACGCTCTTTTACGCTTTACCATTTGCTTCTTGGTCACTTTCGCGTTCTCTTATGATTTTCCTACTTTTGCAGTTTTTCACCCGACTTGATTTCTCATGTCGTTTCTTTACTTACTCGTAGTTTCCTCATTTTCATCTTGTTTTCTTTCTATTCTGTTTTCAAGCTGCTTTTTGTTCTCTGCTCTCTTTCAAGAACAGATATCAAAAGATAAATCTTAACTTATCTTCTGATATACACTCTTGAAATGCATATCTCTAAGGCAATCTCTTTTTTCTTTTGTTTCCTTTTCTTTTTTTAGCAAAAAGAAAAGGAAATGGTGGGCACAAATGGACTCGAACCATCGACCTCACGCTTATCAGGCGTGCGCTCTAACCACCTGAGCTATGCGCCCGGTTTGGTGGAGATGAGGAGGATCGAACTCCTGACCCCCTGCTTGCAAAGCAGGTGCTCTCCCAGCTGAGCTACACCCCCATTGCCTTACTTCTTCTTTTTTCAATCTTCCGTTTTCTTTCCGGTATCCTCAAAATTGAACAATGTCTTTCTCTACTTTCCTACTTCTCCCTCTCATTGACCTTTTAGAGTAGAACATCTCTGTTCTTTACTCCTTAGAAAGGAGGTGATCCAGCCGCACCTTCCGATACGGCTAACTTGTTACG
>OGRP01000398.1_pt1 | contig 46315 bp, 42 predicted proteins | sample 1553531 | NCBI WGS metagenome assembly OGRP01 (sample SAMEA2580045, study PRJEB22360) | human gut metagenome | biome: human gut; feature: human-associated habitat; material: faeces | place: Denmark | collected 2008/2010 | reverse complement strand
AAGAATACAGGAAATAGAGATATACTACCGATTTATTGGAAAAGTAGACTGATAAAGAGGGTTCATATCTTTAACTAAGGGAAACTGGAGACAGTTTTCCTGATATAGGTGTTATAGAAGAGTTATCAAGAATACTTGACATAAGGATTCAGGATATTGTAATAGGGGAGATTAAGGAGAAGAATACCGACAGTGAAACAGCGGTTACAGAAGTTGTGAGAGTGGCAAAGCTGCAGGACAGAGTAAAGAAAAGAGAACTTATAACAGGAATTGTTGCTGTTATTATTGTTGGATATATGCTTATGTGTGGGTGGTACTCATTCAGGGGACATATTGACAGTTCGGGGATGTATTATCTTGGGATATCTCTTGCGGTTATTCTTGTAGCTGTGTTTCTGAAAGAAAGATTAATCGGTGCAGATCCAAATAGAGAAAATGCGGATAAGCGGATATATAATATTATCGGATTTGGAAGTATGGCATACAGTTTTATTATGATGATAATTGTAACTGGCATATTTAATAATCATGAAATTCAGTCATGGAAGATAGACGGAAATATAGGACGAATTATAAATGTGCAGCTTATTATTATATTTATACTTAATCTTGCATTGCTTATTATTCAGAATTATGTCAACATGCGAAAATATGAAGGAGAGACTGGAAGGGAGTACAGTCTGATAGGAGCATGCTTTACAAGTATGATGTATTCATGGCTGTTGCATACATTGACAGATATACACAGCTTTAATAAATATATGATAATCATTGCGGCTATTGTGATAATTGAACTGCTTGCTATATATATTATCAGGTTCTGTGTTACTAATCATAGACAGGTTTCATAAGGATAGCGTTGTATCTTGTATACAATTGAGGGTAGAAAAGTGAGATATTTATTCCAAAGATTAATCTTGCATGTTTTATCGAGAGATCGGTAGCTGTTGGAGCAATGAAACGCACACTTGAAAAGATACAGGAGGATATTGACAACAGAAAAAGAGAAGTACTCACCATCAATTCTAATGGCTGGCAGAAACTGCTTAAGCTGTTCGGATTATATAAAGAGTAAAAAAGATGGGATACCGCACAGATTTAATGCGGTATCCCTTTTTTTAGATAAATATTAATCATATAGAGTATCAAGCAAATACTTAACTTTCATTGATAATATATCATAACCAAATTCTGAATATAATTGTTTGCCATATGTGCTGATTAATTCAGATAAACTATCGTAATCATTGTATTCTGCAAGCTCTTCGCCATATAAATTAATATCATTGGCAGTAACAGTAATGCCGTTATCATATGCTATAAGAGTTATAATCATTTTTTCAAGAAGATAGTCTTCTATATCTTCTTCAGTTACTTCAGAACCGTCCTGACCAGAATTATTTTCTTTTAAGGAATTATATTCTTTTGACGGATAACCGTTTTTAATGGTTGTCAGTTCTTTGATTTTATCTAAAATAGCACCTGTTTTTTCTGAAGAATAATAAGGATTAAGCTGGTCACGAAGATAATGTTTAACATATGTCCTGAATTCATCAGCCGATGATATATCTGCGTTATATACACCGAGAGTTTCAGAGAACCATTCCTTATTAAAATTCTGTATATCATGTGAGGATATAGATTTTATAGTAACTTCAAAAACAGCATTTTTTCCACGAAGGGACTCGTATGAATAGTCATCTGGATACTTACAGTTTATATAATAATTTTTTCCAGCTTTAAGTCCTACAAGACCGCTATCCAAATCGTCAAGAAATTTTTTAGAACCAATTGTATATTTTACATTTAAAGAAGAACCTCCTGAAAAAGAAGAACCGTCAATTGTACCTTTGTAATCAAGAACAATCGTGTCTCCAACAGAAGTAGTTTCATTGTCTTTAGGAATTGGACATTGTTCAAGAACAGATTCTATTTTGTCATCAATGCTTTGAGCTGATACAACATCATGATAAGCAGGGAGATTAACATCAAGATGCCTATAAGAAGGCAGTGTTATGTAATTTCTGTATACTTCAGCCGTTTCGAGGAAAAAGTCGTTGTATTCTTCAGGAGTAATATCCTTGAATGAGGTGTCTTTGTCTAAATATGATGTATCCTGATTTTCCTGTAAAGCTCCCATAATACCAAAATCAATGTTAAAATCATTATCCATACTGGTATTTGTATTAACAGATGAGGAAGCTGCATGACCGCAACCTGCCGACGAGATTAATGCCGAAGCTAATAACGGCAGAATTAAACATTTTTTCTTCATAGTTTGCTGACCTTTCATATCTGATATTTTTAAATGTAGTTTAATCAACAAGATTGTCCGAGCGTATTTTCATTATTGGAATATAAAGACTCATTGATTTCGTATATAGTATATTGATGATTAATACCGAAAAGAATTATACTGTCCCGGATATTTTTAACATAAAGAGGAGCAAATCCTGCAAATAAAAGAAGCTGCTGTGTTTCATCAACATTTAGCTGCATGCCGATACAGATACTTAACAAAGTGTCACGGGATGGAAATCGTTTACCAGAAAAAATCTGATAACAATATATGTCGTTGAGTTCGCTTGCTTTTATAACCTGAGCTTTAGTTTTTCCTTTTTCTTTAAGTAAAGCAGTCAGATGTGTTGATAAAGCTTCTGAGATGAGGTCGTTATGGTTATTATCAATAAATTCCTTGGGACTGCCAGATTTTTTTAAAATAGCTAGTAATTCGTCTGTGCTTTTTGATTTCATAGTTAGTCTCCATATGTAAATAATAATAAGTATGATATACTTGAAATAATATGATTAATATATCATAATAGGTTGTCAAATTCACTAAGCAGCCTGCATAGTGAATACAGGAGAGTACATATGTGGATTGAAAATGTGATTGAACAACAGTACAGAATTGTTAAGGTATTAAAGAAAAATGAGGATAAAGAAATCATATTGCTTGAGAACAAGGAGAATCATATCCGTATTATATGCAGAAAATATACTGAAGAGATATGCGATGAAGTATACGAAAAACTGACCAGAATATCAGCACCCAATTTGTTGAAGGTATATGATGTACAGAAAAAAGAGGATAAAACTATTGTATTAGAGGAATACTTAGATGGAATATCAGTCGCAGAGCTTCTTAATGACAGCTGCTATACACCATATGCAATGAAAAGAGTAATTAATAGTGTGTGCAACGGGGTGGAGGTGTTACATAATAATTCAATTATTCATCGTGACATTAAGCCGGATAATATACTGGTAGACAGTAATGGCAATATTAAACTTATAGATTATGATGCAGCAAGGATATACATAAAAGGAAAAGAACAGGATACAGTACTTTTAGGTACAGCAGGATATGCAGCACCGGAGCAGTATGGTATAGTGCAGTCGAATATAAGAACGGACATATATTCATTAGGAGTATTAATAAATGTAATGCTCACCGGAGAACACCCGTCAAAGAAAATGTGTTCCGGCAGATATAGAAAGATTGTAGAGAAATGCACAAGAATTAATCCGGATGACAGGTATTACAATATTAGTGAATTGAGAAAACATTTATAAAACTAAGCAGCGTGCTTAACAGATAACGAATTAGTTTTGGTAATATAATGCCAGACTAATTCGTTTTTTTTATTAATTAAATATGGGGGGGATTAAATTATGTCAAAAGAAAAAAAGGCAGCTATTATAGGTCTGGCCGCATTTGTTGTTTTTATTATTGTAATATCAATAGTTAATAAATATAGTTCTGTTTCGTCTACTCCGAAGAAGAAGTGTGATGGAAGCATTATAATTGGAGATGATTATCAGTTAGGGGCGTGTTACGATAATATTGATATTGACCAATTATGTAAGAACTATGTCAAATTAGTAACAGGAAAAGACAGAGAAATTAATCTGGATGTAAATCCGCAAAATTCAGAAGATATTGTTTATACAAAAGCAGATACAGTTTCGCAGGGTATGAGTTTGGCAATGAATTATAAAAACTGGAATGTAGATTGTATAACCATAGCATATACAGATATGAATATAAATGGACTTATTTATGCACTTCCGGTGTGGTTATTTGCTGTAAATGGAGAAAATAATTATAGTAGTGAGAATAATGAAAAATTTTTAGCATTAGCATGTTTTTATGTTCATTTATGTGAAGGCATAGTAGATGAATTTCCTCAAAGTTCAACATTATATTCACTATATTATGGTAATACAATAGCAACACTTGATGTGTCTGATATGACAACTAAAAATATAACTTATATACATTTATTTCCGGCAGTACCAGAGGTTGTGCATAGGAAAAATAAAGATGTTAAATTAGTTGATTTAAATAAACAGGAAAATATGAATATCGTATACAGAGAATATGGATATGAAAAATTAAAAGATGAGCAAAGCAAACAGGAGCAGACAACTAAAGCCAGCAGTATAATAGAAGAAACAAAATCACAGGCTACAGAAAATTATCAGAAAAAGGAAACCAAGAAAAGCAGTGAAGCAACTGTTAAACAGAATACAAATAAAGAAACAACGAAAAAGGAGACGCAGGCTGTTGAAACAACGAGGGCGGTGAATAAATACAATTATTCAGGAACGAGAATATTATTAAAACAGGGATTTACATATACACTCACGGTGGATTCATATAGTGATACGCATGCAAAGGGAAGCGTAAATGTTATCGCTAATGATGGAAGGCAGTCGTCTATTAAATTCGATTCAGATATTTCAGATAATTGTCTGACATGTGAATTTGCTAATGATGGCAGGGATAACAGTGGCAGTTTGGAGCTAATCTTTCAGGATAAAAATATATATGTGACAATAACGCAGAGCTACAAAGCTAATATAAGTTATCCGGAAGGACAGCTTGAATTTACCAATTAAATTTAATGGAGGACGAAAGAATATGGGGACTTATTGGAAATGTAAAAACTGTGGAAAAATCAATATGGATTATGTAGGAACATGTGCCTGCGGAGGTTTAAAGTCCGATGGAGAAGCAGCAACAGAAGAGGAATATAAGAATCAGGTACCAGAGAAGGACATACCCCAAAATAACAAAAGAAAATGGAAGTGTCCGAATTGTTCCAGAGTAAATCAGGGTGATTTCTGTAGTTGCGGCTATGTCAAGTCAAGATTTGATAAGTATATAGATGAAGAAACACCGATGACATATGACTATAAGGTACAGCCTGCTTCAAATGGCAGAAATAAAGGATTGATTATAGGAATAGCAGTTATAGTTTCAGCTTTATTAGTTGTATTTGCACTTTTTTCACAAGAGAAAAAAACTGAAACAGGAACAAAATCTAATAAAGCTAATAGCGAGTATTCATATGCCAGCGCTCAATGTGATGATGAACTTATAATGTCAGTTGTAGGTAATTATTGCAAATATCAGAATTCAAACAGTTATGACACTACTTCAAAATATAAATATTCCGTTGAATCTAAGGGAGATACTATTACCTACACTGTAGGGATTGAATATAATAATAGTAAATCATTTGCAAAGGTGCTTACTGTAAGTTTTTTGCGTGTCAGTGGCAATGATTATAAAGTGACTGATGGTTCAAAAAATTGGAAAATAATGCTTACTCTATATAAAGCTAATAGGATGTAGCAGATTATTTAAAATAATGGAGGAAAAAGAATATGGGGAATTATTGGAAATGTCCGAATTGTTCAAAAGTAAATGAGGGAGACTTCTGTAGCTGCGGCTATGTCAAGTCAAGATTTGACAAGTATATAGATGAAGAAACAGACACAGCACCACAGATAAATAATGTTTCAGGCTCAAGAAAGAGCAGGAAAATAATAGTAACCATTGCAGTTATATTTGCTATAGTAATGGGAGCTAATTATTTAATTACAGGAAGCTTTAGACTTGGCGGCTCTAAAGTAGATGGTACATATTATAATGTAATATATGGTGTTAAAGATATCCAATCTGTTAAATATATATTAAAGAATGGCAAATATGAATATCAATTATCTGATCAATATGGTATTTGGAAGCGCTCAGGTAAATATAAATATGATAAAGAAAATAAAATGGTAACTTTAAGACTTAAAGGTGGAGATGAACTTGTATTCTATTATGGTGAGGATTCAGATGGAGATGCTTATTTAGCTAGAAAATTATCAGGTGGAGGATATGAATATTATTATAAAGAAAAATAATAAGCTGCATACATAAATATCAAATGTAAACATCGAAATGGTATATGTAGAATGATTCAATTATATGTGGTATAATATTGACATAATTAAATGTTAAGGAGTAATAATATGCGGCAGGAAAAATTATTAATGTTATGCGTTGCGGGTGCAGTAATTGTATTATCAGGCTGTAAAGGCAGCACAAATGTTAAGAATAATAATGTTTCTACTGAAACCCAGATGAATACCATGTCAGAGATTATACGGAATAATCAGCAGTCTGGTGATGAGAATTATACAGGTGTGTACTATAAGAATGGTGATTCACAGGAATCAATTGAAACAAAAGGTGGTTCAACAATAGAGATTCAGAGTGTGTCAGGCAGTAATATCAGATTTACAATAACCTGTGTAAGCAGTGCTCCAAGCAACAGGATTGCCAGTGTGACAGTTGATGGTGTTATTGGAGATAATAATATTGTGGAATTTTCTTATAATGATGACGGCTGGGGTAATACTGGAAAAGGTGCATTAGTATTAAAAGATGGACAGTTATCTTTAACAACACACAGAGTTGCAGAGAATAAAACCGCAATGTGGCTGCTGCCAGAGTATAATAATGAAGTCTTTAGTAAATAACAGGTGAGTTATGGATAATATGTTTAAGAAATGTCCATTTTGTGGGAAAGAACTTCCGGTAGATGAATTTTTCTGCCCATATTGTGTTCACAGGCTTGATGAAGAAGCTGCTGTTAAAGAAGATGTTCCTCATAAAAAGCATAGACGGTTTATTGCCATAATTGCCGGAGTAATTGTTATAGCCAGTGTCCTGCTGATAAGTATAACAGGCATAATAATTAAATCACATAAGAAATCAGATAATACATTTACACAATCAGATGTGTATAATGATTATTCATATGGAATGATGTATGGAAATATATCACAGATAGAGAATACCAATCGTTATACGGACAGTCAGAAGAATATCATAGAATATTATGATAATAATTATATGAATCTTTTTTCGTATGAATTTCTTATAAGATATCCTGATATATTTGAAAATATGCAGGTGAAGTTTGAGGCAGTAGTTGAAAAGGTGGTTAAAACTGATAAAGACAGTTTTATATTACTGGTCAGTTGGAATCAGACATATAACAGGCTTCAGGAGGATAAATGGAATTCCTGTATTATGCTTGAGGGAAAGCTTGATGATATCTCAGTTGCCGGCAGCTCATCTAATGGTACTCATGTAGTAGAAGGCGACAGAATATATGTATATGCCGAGTTTCTGACATTAGAGAATTATACTATTGATCAGAATATATATAATATTCCTAAATGTCTTGCTAACCGGGTAATATTAAATGATGTCAATACAGATATGCAGGAGAAATTCAGCAAAGACTATCTGAAAGCATATGCGGATTACCTTTTTGGAACAGAGGTGTCTGTGAGGGAAGCTGTATATGAAAAGGATTTTATATTTGACAGCTTACATTATCCGGAATATGCATTTATGATATGTGAATTTGATAATATATCTGATGAAGAAGCCTATGAAATATATCAGAATGGCGGATTGATAAGGAAGAGCGGTTCAACAGCAGATAATGACACGATTATCAGGGCGGCGGCAGATGGAAAACATTTTTACAGAATCGAATATAATAAATCATATAAACATATCAGGATATCATATTACTCAGATGTAAATAATTGTATATGGAGCAGAGGGTTTGATGATTCATCATTTTTGCGATATGATTACACAATTAATAATATATATATTACAACCGATAACAGTCTGTATGTAATTAATAATCAGAACGGTGATAATGTATATAATCCTGTGACAGTAGATTCGTGCAATGGTCTGATAAAATGTCTGGATGGAGTTGTTCTTTATTATAATGAAACAGGCATTTTTGAGAAATATGATTTAAAAGGAAATCCTGTATGGAAATCAAATGTTACTGATGATAAAATTCAGGTTTCAAATATACAATTTACAGATGATAAGATGACATTACATTTGTATGTTGGAGATGAATATACAGATATAATGACAGTTATTAATCTTGATAATGGAGAAATACTTAATTCTGTTCATTCCTTAGAGAAAAAATAGGTATCACAGCATTTGCAGGTGATACCTATTTTTGTATTATAAATTAGCATTATACATGAAATATCTCAACAAGAAATATCATTGCAAGTCCGTAATAAGTTACAACGGCAACGAGGTCGTTCACGGTTGTGATAAGCGGACCTGACGCAACAGCCGGGTCAATGTGAATTTTGTGGAAGAACATAGGAATAATAGTTCCAACAAGGCTTGATACAACCATAGCAACAATAAGAGATAATCCGACGCAGCCAGATATTAAAAATGCCGAAATCCACGCATATTTCTTGAATATATGAATATAGACACCTAAGAATACAAGTGCCATAATACCAAGACTTGCACCATTAATGAAACCAATCTTCATCTCTTTGAAAAGAAGAGATAACTTCTTCTTAGCACTTAAAGTCTCATCCATAAGTACACGGATAGTTACAGCAAGTGACTGTGTTCCGACATTACCAGCCATGTCAAGAACGAGAGACTGGAAACATATTACAATCGGAAGAACAGCAACTACTGATTCAAATATTCCTACAACTGATGAAACTGCCATTCCAAGAAACAGCAGTATAATAAGCCAAGGCAGACGTTTCTTGATACTTACAAGCGTTGGTTCGCTTAAATCATCTTCTGAAGTAAGACCGGCAAGTTTTGCATAGTCATCACCCATTGCATCGTCAACGAGTTCAACGATATCTGTTGCAGTAAGGATACCGCATATCTTTCCATCTTCAGTAAGTACAGGAATGGAATCCTCTTCGTAATCTGCAATCTTATCAATACATTCATTGATATTTTCATGCTCATATACATAAGGGTATGAACTGCTTATTATGTCGGCAAGGTTATCATTCTGTCTTGCTATAATTAAATCCTTTAAGTCAATTGCACCGGCAAATTTGTCAGCACTATTAACTACATATATAGTTGATATGTTGTCATGTTCGCCAGCCTGCTTGACAAGGGCACTCATGGCTTCTCTTATAGTAAGGTTATCTGGTATGCATATGAAATTATTAGTCATGCAGCTACCAATCTCATCGTCCTCATAAGAAAGAAGCTTCTGAACATCTTCCTTTGCATCGGCGTCTAAGTGCTCTACAATTTCATTCTTCTTAGTTTCTGACAAATCGTCAAGCACATCAACCGCATCATCAGAATCCATGTAAGAGACAACTCTTGCAGCTTTCTCTAAAGATAATTCTTCAAGATAATCTTTCGCATCATCAAGATAAGAAAAAATCTCAGCAATCATATGTTCATCAAGAACATTATATATATGCTGTCTTTCAGCAGGTGTAAGAAGAGTGATTGCTTCAGCAATATCTTTTTCATGATATTTAGAAAGTGTCTTAACTAATTTTTGTGAATTCTTAGATGACTTAAAAATCCTGCCAAGTTCTTTTACATAATCTTTCTTTGGAAATAATACTTTGTTCATTGTGACCTCCTTCTTGCCTGAATTGGGCATAAAAATACATCGCTACAGATGATTGTGATAGTAAGGATCCTCTGATGCGATGTATAAAAGGCACAATTTATTAGAATGTGGTTATGAGATTCTCACAGACAGCCACATTCCGAGCTTACACTTATAGTATACACCGCAGTTCTTACTTCGTCCTATACGATCGCAACTATCCATGAAAATCCACCTCCGTTCATAATCAGAAATTTTTACGGGCTGATTGTATCATAATATTTTTTAAAAAACAACAAAAATGTGTTACAATATTTTAAATATTATTCAGGCAGGTAAGAGTATGACATTACAGCAGTTAAGATACATCGTTATGGTTGCAGAGACAGGCACGATTACTGAGGCGGCAGGAAAATTATATATTTCACAGCCAAGCCTTACCAATGCAATTCATGAACTTGAAAAAGAGATGAATATTACGATATTCAACAGAACTAATAAAGGAATAAGTGTATCTAAAGAAGGTGAAGAGTTCTTATCGTATGCAAGACAGATTCTTGACCAGGCGGCAATCTTAGAGGATAAGTATAAGGGCGATAATGGTGGAAGAAAGCAATATTGTATATCAACACAGCATTATTCTTTTGCAGTCAACGCATTTGTTGACCTTATAAAGCAGTTCGGGCAGGATGAGTATGATTTCAGCTTAAGAGAAACGCAGACTTATGAGATTATCGAGGATGTTGCAAGGTTAAGAAGTGAGATTGGAATACTGTTCATTAATGATTTTAATGAGGCTGTTATTAGAAAGATTTTAAAGTCATATGAACTTGAATTTCATGAGCTTTTCACAGCAAGACCACATGTATTCATAAGCAGAAAACATCCACTTGCAGAGTGCAGTGTCATTCATAATGAGCAGTTAGAAGAATATCCTTATCTGTCATTTGAGCAGGGCGAACATAATTCATTCTATTTCTCAGAGGAGATATTCTCAGAAACAGCAAGAAAGAAGAACATAAGAGTCCGTGACAGGGCAACACTTTTTAATCTGCTGATTGGTCTTAATGGTTACACAGTAAGTAGTGGTATTATTGACAAGAAGCTCAACGGAAAAGACATTATAGCAGTGCCGCTTGCTGATGAATCAGATATGCATATTGGTTACATAACTCACAGAAAAGGGATGCTTAGCAGGCTTGGAAGTACATATCTTGAGGCTATAAGGAAGTATCTTAAGTAGTCATTGCATATATGTAAAATGAGTTAGCCATAGTTTTAAACTATGACTAACTTGTTTTTTTATGTATTATACAAATGCTTTTTTGGAATTTATAATGACAACATCAAATAATAGATGAGGAGAGCAGGTATGAAGACAGCAGTAGCAGGTTATCCAAGGATAGGAACATTAAGAGAGTTAAAGTTTGCATTAGAAAAATATTTCAGAAAAGAAATAAGTGCAGATGAACTGACACAAACAGCAAAGGAGTTACGAAAGACACACTGGCTTATACAGAAAGAGGCAGGAATTGATTATATTACAAGCAATGATTTCTCATATTACGATATCGTGCTTGATACAGCATTTTTACTGAATATAATTCCTGAAAGATACAAGGAACTTGAGGTTTCAGAGCTTGATAAATATCTTGCAATGGCAAGGGGCTATCAGGGAGAGAACGGTGATGTAAAAGCCCTTGCAATGAAGAAATGGTTTAATACTAATTACCATTATATTGTTCCAGAGGTTGAGGACAGTACGCAGATAAGACTTACAGGTAATAAGCTGTGGGCAGAATATGCAGAGGCAAAAGAACTTGGAATCGAGACAAAACCGGTAATCACAGGTGTGTATACATTATTTAAGCTGTGCAGATTTACAGGCAAGAAGAGGGCAGATGATTTTATCAATGCATTTATTGAAGCATATAAAGATGTTTATAGCAAATGTGAAGCTGTAGGAATCCAGTGGCTTCAGTTTGATGAGCCTGCACTTGTACAGGACATGACAGAAGAAGACAGAGAACTGTTTGTCAAAATGTATAGTGATATTTTAGGTAAGAAGAAATCATGCAAAGTATTGCTTCAGACATATTTCGGAGACGTGAGGGATGTGTATGAAGATATTGTTAAGCTGTCGTTTGACGGAATCGGACTTGATTTTATTGAGGGAAAGAAGACAGCAGAACTCATTGAAAAATATGGATTTCCAAAGGACAAGGTATTATTCGCTGGACTTGTAAATGGAAAGAATATCTGGAAGAATCATTATGAAAAAACTTTAAATGTGCTTAAAAAGCTTGAAGATAAGGGGATACAGACGGTTTTATCAACATCATGCTCGCTGCAGCATGTTCCATATACATTAAAGCATGAGAATAAACTTTCGGATGAATATCTGAATTACTTCGCATTTGCAGAAGAAAAGCTTGTGGAATTAAAGGAATTAAGCAGGCTTACCGAGTGTGGAAATATTGAAGAAGATGAAAGATTTAAGACAAACAGACAGCTATTTGCAGGTACAAGAAAATGTGATAATGAAGCTGTCAAGAAAAGACTTGAGGAAGTTACAGAGGCAGATTACAGAAGGCTTCCTGCAAGAAGTGAGAGACAGCAGCTTCAGAAGAAAGAATTTGCATTACCGAAGCTGCCTACAACTACAATCGGTTCATTTCCACAGACAAAAGATGTTAAGGCCAACCGTTCAGCATTCCGTAAGGGTGAAATCAGTGAAGAACAGTATGTTGAATTTAATAAGAAGAAAATTGAAGAATGTGTCAGATGGCAGGAAAAAATCGGACTTGATGTACTTGTTCATGGAGAATATGAAAGAAATGACATGGTTGAATATTTCGGTGAAGCGTTGGGAGGTTTTCTGTTCACAGAGAAAGCATGGGTTCAGTCATATGGAACAAGATGTGTTAAACCACCTGTTATATGGGGAGATGTTTACCGCAAGAAGCCGATAACAGTTGAGTGGTCTGTGTATGCACAGTCACTTACAGATAAGATAATGAAAGGAATGCTTACAGGTCCGGTAACAATTCTTAACTGGTCATTCCCAAGAGAAGATATTACAATCAAGGAATCAATTTCGCAGATTGCACTTGCAATAAGAGATGAGGTGCTTGACCTTGAAGCAAATGGAATTAAGATTATTCAGATTGATGAGGCAGCCTTAAGAGAAAAGCTTCCATTAAGAAAATCTGACTGGAATACAGAATATCTTGATTTTGCAATACCAGCATTCAGACTTACTGCAAGCGGCGTAAAACCTGAAACACAGATACATACTCATATGTGTTACAGTGAATTTACAGATATAATCCCAGCAATAGACGATATGGACGCTGATGTTATCACATTTGAAGCATCACGCTCAGACCTTCAGATTCTTGATTCATTAAGAGAAAACAACTTTGAAACAGAGGTTGGACCGGGAGTATACGACATTCATTCACCAAGAATACCGTCGGTAGAAGAGATTACCCGTGCAATAAAGATAATGCTAACAAAGATAGAAAAAGACAAGCTGTGGGTAAATCCAGACTGCGGACTTAAGACAAGAGGTGTGCCAGAGACAGAAGCAAGCCTTAAGAATATGGTTAAGGCAGCTGAGATTATCAGGACTGAGTTGTAGTGTAGGAATTTGTGTGGCTGGTCAACAAAAAGGGCGATGTCAAAACTGACATCGCCTTGAATTATATACAAGTTTCCAACCAAAGAATCCTACACTCCGCTATAAGCACTATATCCGCCGTCAACAGGTAACACTATACCATTGACAAAGCTGGCTGTTTCATCACTTGCAAGAAAGAGTGCAGCACAAATAAGCTCTTCAGGATTGCCAAAGCGTCCCATAGGTGTTCCGGCAATAATCTTTCTGGCACGGTCTGTATATGAGCCATCAGCATTGAATAAGAGGTCATGATTCTGTTCGGCAGCGTAGAATCCCGGAGCAATTGCATTGCATCGGATGCCGCTTTCACCAAAATGTACAGCAAGCCACTGTGTAAGATTAAGAATAGCACTCTTGGCATTGCCATAAGCCATAACCTTAGTAAGAGGAAGAATAGAAGTTACAGAAGCAATATTGATAATACTGCCACTTCTTTTTTCAACCATATCCTTAGTAAATACCTGAATAGGAAGAAGAGTTCCCATGTAATTAAGATCCATAACATCGCGTATTCTGTCTTCATCAAGATTCCAGAAAGAATAATCAGAATCGGATTTTTCCTTCTTTAACATCTCAATTGAAGTGATTGCGCCGGGCTGGTTGCCGCCAGCGCCATTAATGAGAATATCACAGCTGCCGAGTTCATTCTTAATAGTTTCATAAGCAGCTGAAAGCTCATCTTTATTAATTACATTGCAGCTGTAGCCTTTAACAATAACATTTTTGTTATATTCATCCAGAGCATCTTTAGTAAGCTTCTCAGAAACAGAAGCAAGCTTTTCTTTGTTACGTCCGATTATTGCAACCTTAGCACCGCATACGGCAAGTCCATATGACATGGCTGAGCAGAGAGTTCCGCTTCCTCCGGTTACAATAGCAGTTTTACCTGAAAGATTAATATTAAATGGTACCTTCATTTTACTTAAGAAAATCCTCTCTCATAGGATTGAATACATCACAGAGGATTCCTTCTTCAAGACATGTAACACCATGGGTTACGCCAGAAGGCATGTATACGCTGTCGCCCTGATTAACGATTTTAGTTTCATCACCGATAGTGAATTCAAAGCTTCCCTTAGCAACATAAGTAATCTGCAGATGCTTGTGGCTATGGAAATTGCCCTTAGAACCTTTTTCAAAATGAATCTCGCACATCATAAGGTCATCAGAGTAGCATAATATTTTTCTTGTAACACCAGGTTCGCAGTTAGTTGCTGTAACATCTTTGTTAAATGTAAACATATATAATACCTCATTTCTATATTATTGATTGTTTGTATGTATATATTAAACTTTTATATCAAAAAAAACTAGCATAATTATCAAACTATGTTATATTAAATACAGATATATTGTTTAAACATTTTACATGAAGGGGGTGCACATTAAGATGATGATTAACGGCGTTAATGATATGAATAGAAATCTGTCTGTTAATGTAGCAGGTGTTGATACACAGGATATAAGCTCTGCAAGACTTAAAGCAATGAAGCGTTCCGGACAGGTGGAATGTGAAACATGTGCGAACAGGGAATATAAGGATGGTTCAGATGAAGTAAATGTTTCATTTAAGAGTGCAGCACATATTGACCCGTCAGCAGCGGCCACAAAGGTTATGGCACATGAACAGGAGCATGTTTCTAATGCGAACAGGAAGGCTGCCAGTAAAGATGGCGAAGTACTGAATGCGACAGTTACACTTAAAACGGCTGTTTGTCCAGAGTGCGGAAGGTCGTATGTGTCAGGTGGTGTCACCAATACAGCAATTAAATATCCTGCCACATCTTACGGACAGAACCAGAAATCAGCAGATTATCCTGAATTTGCGGGTAAAAATGTGGATTATGCAGGATAATTGATGTATGAGCGTGGAATAAAGTATGGAAAAAGTAACGGAGAATAGTAGTTTTATGTATACAATATGGCTTGTGCTGGCACTTATATGCATGGGATATTATATAGTGTGTGCAACATACGCAGGGGTGGGTTCATCATTTATATTTATATGGCTGATGGGTGCTGTCTTTTTTGGACTGATATTTGCAGTGAGAGTATTAGAAATTAAAGGTATAATTCATGTGGCAAAGGTCTTAAGAATATGTTTTATAGTGATAATGGCAACTGGTGCGTCTCTTTTTATTTTTATAGAAGCACTGATAATTAAAGGAATGATGGCAAAGCCAAAGGATAACTGTGATTATATAATAGTACTTGGCTGCCAGATAAGAGGTGACCACATAACAAGGTCACTTAAGAACCGGTTAGATGTTGCTGTTTCCTATGCAATAGATAACCCTGATACAACAATAATAGTATCAGGCGGCAGGGGAAAAGGTGAAAATACAACAGAAGCATTTGCAATGTATAATTATATGGTGTCTAAAGGAATAGATGGCTCGCGCATAATACAGGAAGATAAGTCAACAGATACATCAGAGAACATGAAGTATTCAGTACAATACATAGAGAATACAGATTCACTGGTTGGCATAGTAACCAACAACTTCCATATAGCAAGAAGCCGCCTTCTTGCCAGACATGCAGGATTAAACAATACCTGTGGAATGCCAGCAGAAAGCGACCATATACTCTTCATAAACTATATGGTAAGAGAAGCAATCGGAATAGTAAAAGATTTTGTGTTCGGAAATTTTTAATGATAAAATCTCTGTATTTCATTGATTAACGAATAAGTCTGGTTATATCCATCGTTATACATTGAAAGAATCTTATTAAAGTCTTTTTCAATCTTTCCAAAGCCTTTGCTCTTAGTAGGGCGGATAACGAGGCAGCGGCCTTCTTTTTCGTAGCGTTCAAGACGCTTTAAGCACCGGTTGTAACGTTCAGCACGAAGAAGAATATCACGCTGAATTTCAGGATATTTAAGGAAAGCTCTTGCAAGGGTCCGCACTGAACTGGTTGTCTGCTTCTGATAGCCTGCTTCACGGGTAAGAACAACAATAACTCTGTCACAGCCATCTTCAAATGCTTTTTCAAAAGGTATGGAATCACTTAAACCACCATCAAGGTAAGGTGTTCCATCAAGATATATAAGAGGAAAAGCCAGTGGGAGAGCACATGTTGCCCGTAAAAGCTGGTTGGTGCGGTCATATCCTGTGAAAGTTTTATATTCAGGTTTTCCAGTGAGTACATTAGTTACAACACATTTGAAAGTACCTTTATATCTGAGAAATGCATCATAATCATAAGGCACAAGTTCGTTTGGAATGGTGTCAAATGTGAAATTAAGCCCATAAAGAGAACGGTTATCCCTGTGTACCATGTTGCTAAGTCCCACATAACGTTTATCATTTCTATAATCAATAAGAATCTTTAAGTTTCTTCCAATCTGTCCTGATGCCATGGATACGCCGTATGCAGCGCCGGCTGATACACCAATCATGTAATCAGGCATAATTTTATTTTCTAACATGGCATCCATAACACCACATGAAAAAATGGTTCTGAATGCACCACCTTCAAATACAATTCCTGTTTTCATAATCTGACCTTTCTGAATAATAACTTTATATAAAATAAATGAGATGTTTTTATAAAAGCATTTACAATGAATTATTGATTATATTTTCGTATTTAATTAGCATATAGTCAATAAAAATCTGTGTTTTTGGCTATATTTGTTAAAAATAGGTTGCTTAAAGGCATTTTTTAGTGTACAATTTCTATAAAATATGGGCGGAATTGATATATATATGTTTCCCCATTTAACTTGATAAGGAGACAGAAATAATGGACGCAGTAGTAAAGTATATTGACGGGCTTCTGGAAAAAAGCACACCAGATGCTCCTGTATGGAACATTGAAAAGATTAGGCAGGGCCTTAAGTCAAAGTGGAACTATATTGATGGCTGTATGATTAAAGCAGTTCTTCAGATGTATGACTTAACCAAGGAAGAAAAGTATCTTAAGTTTGCAGATGATTTTATAGATTACAGAGTCTTTGAAGATGGTACAATAGATGGCTACAGCATAGGTGAGAAGAATATTGATAATGTTAATGCTGGTAAGACTTTATTTGAATTATATGATCTTACAGGTAAGGAAAAGTATAAGAAGGCAGTAGATTTAGTATATTCACAGATAGAGATTATGCCTAGATGCCAGAATGAAGCCAGAAGTTTCTGGCATAAGGATATATATCCTAATCAGGTATGGCTTGATGGTCTTTATATGGGACTTCCATTCTATCTTGAATATGAGACAAGATACAATGACAGAAAGAATTACTCTGATATTTTCGGACAGTTCAAGTTCGTAATTGAGAATATGAGGAATCCTATTAACGGACTTTATTTCCATGCAATGGATACAAGCAGGGAAGCATTCTGGTGTGATAAGGTTACAGGTTTATCACAGCATAGCTGGTTAAGAGCTATTGGCTGGTATACAATGGCGCTTATTGATACACTTGATCAGGTTGATAATAAGGACCATAAGTATGATGCTGAATGCAAGATGCTTGAGGATGCATTTAAAGATCTTGTCGATTCAATGCTTAAGTATCAGGATGAGAGTGGTATGTGGTATCAGGTAGTTAATTATGGTGGTATGGATAAGAACTATCTTGAGACAAGTGGAAGCTCAATTATGGCATATGCACTTCTTAAGGCTGTACGTCTTGGATATCTTTCTGATGATTATGCGCAGTATGCCAAGAAAGCAATCGATGGTATCTGTGAAAGATACCTTAAGACTAAGGAAGATGGTTCATTATCACTTGGTGGTATCTGTCTTGTTGCAGGACTTGGTGGTAATGGAAGAAGACCTGGTACATATGATTATTATATGTCAGAGCCAATCGTAGAAGATGATGCCAAAGGTGTAGGACCATTCCTTCTTGCATATACAGAACTTTTAAGATACGAGAATAAGTAACAGGCAGAATATAGAACATAATAAAGCGGGGTCTTACAGCATATGCCTGGGACTCCGTTTTTTATATTTCAGAAGGAGATTAATTATGAAGAAACCATATATAACATTAGAAGAAGCACTTGCAGCAAGAGAAGAAGGAAGGAGAAGCGTTAAATTCCTTACAGAGGCTAATGGATGTATCAATGGCTGTTGTTCAGGAGTTACAATATGTTCAGAAACAGAGTTTAATCCAGAACCAGGATTTCATGATGACCAGGAGGGATTTTTTGTATTGGAAGGAAATGGATTTGTCAGGCTTGACAACGAAGAGTTTGAGGTTAAAGCGGGTGATTCATTTATAGCATTACCGGGTGTCAGACATACAATGAAAACGGTTGACTCAGAAAAGCCATTGAAGGTTTTCTGGTTTCATAGTGGAATCTGATTAGATATATTTTGCGGCTGGCTTGATGGGGAGCTGATATGGAGGTTGCAATGTTTGATGAACTAAGTAGTGAAGATGAGAAGAAGAAATGGCTGTTTAAAGAGAATGTAAGGCTGCAGGAATTAAGCAGAAATCTGGAAGATGAGAGAAAACTCATAGAGATTCAGATGGGAATGCTTCAGAGACAGCAGAGTAAGAATATGCTGCTGAAGAAACAGCTTGAGAGTCAGAAAGATTTATTTGAACAAAAATGGAATATTCTGGAGAGGGAAACCAGACAGCTTGCAATTGATAAAGATAAGTTCGAGCGGGAAAAGCTTATATATAAGGACAAGGTTTACCGTGAAGCAAGGCGCAGTATGTCTAATGCTGAAAATGTAAAGATATTCTTCAAGGGGGTTGAGGATACAACATCTTTAAAAAAGCGTTATAAGGCACTTTTAAAGATATATCATCCTGATAATATGCATGGAGATAAAGAACTTTTACAGGCAATTAATACAGAATATGAAAGATTATCAAGATTTTATCTTGGAACATAATGAAAAATGATGTATAATAAGCGTTAGTTTTGTAAAACAAGGCAGAAAATAAGGAGGAATATATGTTTAAGATTAACGATAATTATTTAAAGCTTCCAGGAAGCTATTTATTTTCAACAATCGGTAAGAAAGTAGCAGCTTATCAGCAGGCTAATCCAGATAAGGAAATCATCAGACTTGGCATTGGAGATGTTACACAGCCATTAGCACCAGCAGTAATTGATGCATTACATAAGTCAGTTGATGAGATGGGACATGCCGAGACTTTCCACGGATATGCACCAGATCTTGGATATGAATTCTTAAGAAGTGCAATTGCAGACCATGATTACAAGAAGCGTGGATGTGATATATCAGCAGATGAGATATTCGTATCAGATGGAGCAAAGTCTGATTCAGGTAATATAGGAGATATCTTCTCAGTAGATAATAAGATTGCAGTATGTGACCCTGTATATCCTGTATATGTTGATACTAATGCAATGGCAGGAAGAACAGGAGATTATATTCCAGAGAAGCAGGCATGGAGCAATGTTGTTTATATGCCTTGTACAGCAGAGACTAACTTTGCACCAGAGCTTCCAAAAGAAACACCGGATATCATATATCTGTGTTTCCCTAACAATCCAACAGGTTCAACAATCACTAAGGACGAGCTTCAGAAGTGGGTTGATTACGCTAATAAGGTTGGCGCTGTTATTATCTATGATGCAGCATATGAAGCATACATTTCAGAACCGGATGTTCCTCATACAATATATGAGTGTGAAGGTGCAAGAACATGTGCAATCGAACTCAGGTCATTCTCTAAGAATGCAGGATTTACAGGTGTAAGACTTGGTTTCACAGTTATTCCTAAGGATCTTAAGTGTGGAGATGTAACACTTCACAGTCTCTGGGCAAGAAGACATGGAACTAAGTTTAACGGAGCTCCTTACATTGTACAGAGAGCAGGTGAGGCAGTATATTCAGAAGCTGGACAGAAGCAGACAGGCGAGCAGATTGCTTACTACATGAACAATGCAAAGACAATCCTTGAAGGACTTAAGTCAGCAGGATACACAGTATCAGGTGGTGTTAATGCACCATATATCTGGTTAAAGACTCCTGATAAGATGACAAGCTGGGAATTCTTCGATTACCTTCTTGAGAAGGCTAATGTTGTTGGTACACCAGGCTCAGGATTCGGACCAAGTGGTGAAGGATACTTCAGACTGACAGCATTCGGTTCATATGAGAATACAGTGAAGGCACTTGAGAGAATCAAGGCACTTTAATCAGTAATGTATAAGTAATAAAAATGCTGTGCGTTAACAAGATGATGTTAATGCACAGCATTTTTTATAAAATTAATTAGCTTTTTTAGTTTCGTCTTTCTTATCAGGTATAATCTTTACAATAACAGATTCAGCTCTGTTAGAAGCAACCTTTTCGACAAACATCCAGACATTACCAATAGTGATTTTATCACCGGCTTTAGGAAGTCTGTCAAGTCTTTCAACGATAAGTCCGCCAACTGAATCGTTATCTTCAGATTCAAGTTTAGTGCCAAGTTCATCGTTTAAATCGTCAAGCTTAAATGAGCCATCAACTCTGTATGTAGTATCATTAATCTTAGATAAAGCTTCCTTTTCGTCAGTATCATATTCATCACGAATTTCACCAACAATCTCTTCAAGCAGGTCTTCGGTAGTAATCATTCCTGATGTTGTTCCATATTCACTAAGGACAATGGCAATGCTTGTTGAACTTAACTGCATTTCTTTAAACAGGTCAGAAGTATTCTTCTGTTCAAATGTAAAGAATGGCTTTCTGATAATGTTTCTTATGTTAAATGTATCGTTATCAGAAGGATTGACAATTAAATCCTTAATATTAAGAATGCCGATTACATTATCAGGTGTATTCTCATAAATAGGAATACGTGTATACATTGTCTGTCTGAACAGAGAAATTATATCATCATATGATGAGCTGACATCAGCAAGAGTCATATCAATTCTTGGAATCATCACATCTTTAGCTGTTGAATCACCAAAATCAAAGAGGTTATTAATGATTTTCTTTTCGTTAGATTCAATTACACCTTCCTGCTGGCTTACATTAACAATGGTTCGTATCTCATCCTCAGTAAATATATCTTTCTTCTTGTTATTGTCAATTCTTAATAACCATAAGAAGAAGCCTGCAAGGTGGTCTACTATGAATATAACGGGTGTAAGAACAATCATAAGCACCCATATTATAGGAGCATAAGCCATTGCCATATTAGTGGCATACATGTTGGCAGTATTCTTAGGTGTAATCTCACCAAATATAAGAACAAGAAGCGTAAGAACACCGGTAACAATACCTGTCGCTTTATTACCCCATACACTGATTGTAAATGATGTAGCTAATGCAGAACAGCTGATATTGACTATGTTATTGCCAATAAGAACAGCAGAGAGCATCTTTGCCGGCTGGTCAATAATCTTAATTACAAGAGCAGCCCTCTTATTACCCTCTTCAACTAAAGACAGCACTTTGATTCTGTTCACAGTGATAAATGAAGTCTCTGCAGATGAGAAAAATGCTGATAAAACCAATAAAATAACAATTGCAATAAGTTGGATGATACTATCCGTATCCAAGAAAAATCCCTCCAGTCATAAAATTAAAATATTTCTTTTCATTCTACAGTACGCACATTGTGCCGTCAAGTGCTATTAAAGAAAACAGGAGATAATCATAAGATAACATTTTTAATCATACAATTAATAAAAAGAGGACAACAAAGGAAATCAATGGATTATATAAGAAAAATGGTTAAATCTCTTATTGCAGGATATGTAATAACTCTGCTTATGCTAGTACTTCTTACATATTTTATGAGAAAATTTATACTTGATGAGAAAGCGGTTGATAATATTATATTTGGAATATATGTGGCAGGAAGCTTTACAGGTGCAATGCTTAGTGCATGGATGATAAAAAAGAGGAGAGTGGTTACAGGAATTATATATGGAGCAGTGTATATTACAGTGTTATTGGTAATAGCTACAATAATGAAGAAACAGGCACCAGACAGTAGTAATAATATTGCCATGTCAGTAGCTGCATGTGTAGCTGCAGGGGCATTTGGTGGATTTTTCAGTCCATAATGTGGGGAATTATAATAACAAATAATTATTTTGTGAAAAATTTTAAAAAATAAAAAAGGAAAAACACAAGTTTTGTTGAATAATTAAATTGTGAGCTTTAAAATTAGTGTTTCAGTGCGGGAGGCACATACAGATGAACATTAGAGAGGAACAGGAAAAGAGGGAACATCTGATATTCAGCCCATATGCAAGCTTTTCTGACGAGTCAAGAGGGCGCGACAGAGATGAAGAACCATGCCCTATGAGAACTATATATCAGAGAGACAGAGACAGAATTATTCATTGTAAGACATTCCGGCGTTTAAAGCATAAGACGCAGGTATTTCTTGCACCAGAGGGAGACCATTACAGAACAAGACTGACTCATACCTTAGAGGTTGCCCAGATTGCAAGAAGTATAGCAAGGGCACTTAATCTTAATGAAGATCTGACAGAAGCTATTGCATTGGGGCATGACCTTGGACACACACCATTTGGACATGCAGGTGAGAGAACACTTAATTCTTTATGTCCTATGGGATTTGCTCATTACAAACAGAGTATAAGAGTTGTTGAATTTCTTGAAAAGGATGGTCAGGGACTTAACCTTACATGGGAAGTGCGTGATGGAATATTGAACCATAGAACATCAGGCAATCCATCAACTCTTGAAGGAAAAGCAGTTAGACTTTCCGATAAGATAGCGTATATTAATCATGATATAGATGATGGAATAAGAGCAGGGATATTGAAGGAAAGTGACATTCCTTCAGAATATACTGATGTTCTTGGTAATTCAACCAAGGAAAGACTTAATACCATGATTAGCGATATTATAATGAACAGCATAGGAAAGAATGATCTTGTAATGTCAGAGCCTGTACGTAAAGCAATGACAGAATTAAGAAAATTCATGTTTGAAAGTCTGTATCTTAATCCGACAGCCAAAAGTGAGGAAGCGAAAGCAGATAAGCTGATAACAGAATTGTACAGATACTATGTTGCGAACACAGATAAACTGCCGGATACATATAAGAGATTTATAACAGAATTTGATGAAAGACCGGAGCAGGTTGTGTGTGATTATATAGCTGGCATGAGTGATCAGTATTCAATAAGCAAGTTTCAGGAAATCTTTGTACCAAAGGCCTGGAAGGGATGAAGTAATGTATTCAAGAGAAGTAATAGATGAAGTAATATCCCGGAATGATATAGTTGATGTTATATCCGGGTATGTCAAATTGAAGAAGAATGGAAGTTCATATACCGGATTGTGTCCGTTTCATAATGAGAAATCACCATCATTTTCGGTTTCAGGACAGCGGCAGTTATATCATTGTTTTGGATGCGGCGCTGGGGGTAATGTCATAACATTTGTTATGGAATATGAGAATATGACATTCTTAGAGGCAGTTAAGATGCTAGGTGAAAGAGCCGGAGTTGCACTGCCGCAGACGTCTATGTCAGAAGAAGACCGCAAAGAAAGAGGGATAAGAGACAGGCTTTTAGAGATTAATAAGATTGCTGCCACATATTATTACAGGCAGCTTAGAAGTGAGAATGGGAAAGCCGGTCTTGATTATCTTAAGAAGCGTGAATTGTCTGACAGTACAATTAACAGCTTTGGACTGGGGTATGCAACACAGTCAACAGGTAATCTGTACAAGCTGTTGAAGGACAAAGGTTATGATGATGATATTCTGAAGGAATCAGGACTTTTTACTTATGAGAGAGGTATTCATGAAAAGTTCTGGAACAGAGTAATTTTTCCAATTATGGATATTAATAATAAGGTCATAGGATTTGGTGGACGAGTTATGGGTGATGCCAAGCCAAAGTACCTTAATTCACCGGAGACAAGGTTGTTTGACAAGAGCCGCAATCTATATGGACTTAATATAGCAAGAACGTCAAGAAAGCCTAACATGATAATATGTGAAGGCTATATGGATGTTATATCAATGCATCAGGCGGGTTTTAACCAGGCGGTTGCGTCACTTGGAACGGCACTGACACCGGGACATGCAAGGCTGTTAAAGAGATATACAGATAATGTGCTTATAACCTATGACAGTGATGAGGCAGGAGTTAAGGCGGCACTTCGTGCGATACCTCTTCTGAAAGAAGCAGGATTATCAACGAAGGTGATTAATATGAGACCGTATAAAGATCCTGATGAGTTTATTAAGGCTATGGGTGCAGAGGCATTTCAGGAAAGAATTGATAATGCTGAGAACAGCTTTATGTATGAGATAGGAACTATGTTAAGAAATTACGACAGGGGTGATCCGGAAAGCGAGACTGCATTTGAAAGAGAGGTTGCAGCAAAGCTTGTTACATTTAAAGAAAAGCTGGAACGTGATAATTACCTTAAAGCAGTGTGCAGGCAGTTTATGATACCAGAAGATGGCATGAGGCAGATGGTATCAAGACTTGGTAATCAGGAAGGGATTATTTCAAGAAATGCAGGTGCAGGTACTCCGCAGCCAACTGTTGAGCGTAAGCCGAAGAAGAAGCGTGAAGATGGTTTAAGACAGGCAGAGAAAATGCTTCTTACATGGCTCATAAGTGACAGGGACATATTTGATAAGGTTGCAGCTTACATTAAGCCAGAGGATTTTATTGACCCGTTATTTTCGGGTGTGGCAGAGAAAGTATATGAACAGTATGGGACAGGAAATATAAGTCCTGCTGCAATTATAGCTGATTATGCAACAACAGAAGAACATACGGAAGTCGCAGCAATGTTTTCGGCAGACCTGGATGAGAGCCTTAATAATATGGAAAGAGAAAAGACTCTTAATGACATTGTTATCAGAATTAAGGCTAACAGCCTTAATCATGAACTTAATAAGACTGTAGACCCGAAGCGTATGCAGGAGATAATAATTGAACAGCAGAAGCTGAATCAGATTCATATTAAGTTATAAATATATAGAGCGTGTTACGCGAAGAAGAATGGAGAAGAGAAATGGCTAAGAAAATGGTAGAAACATTAGAAGAGAATGTTAAGGAGACTAAGGAAGAAAAGACAACAGAAAAGAAGACTCCTGCAAAAAAAGCAGCAGCAAAGAAGACAACTAAGAAAGATGAGATTAAAGAAGAAGTAAAAGAAGAGACAGAAAACAGTGACGCAGATGATGCAGAAGCACAGGAAGCTAAATTCTGGGAGAAGATAGAGGGTATTCTTGCAATAGCCAAGAAGAAAAAGAATGTACTTGATTATCAGGAAATTATGACATATTTTCAGGATACAGATTTTGAAGCTGACAGAATGGAGAAGGTATTTGAAATTCTTGAGCTAAAAAAAGTAGATGTAAGAATGAATGATGTACCTGATGAAGATGAGGATATTATTCTTGATGATGAAGATGAGATTGATATTGAGAAGATAGATCTTTCTGTTCCTGATGGAATCGGTCTTGATGATCCGGTAAGAATGTATCTGAAGGAGATAGGTAAAGTACCTCTTCTTAGTGCTGATGAAGAGATTGAGTATGCCAAGAGAATGGAAGAAGGAGATGAGGAAGCCAAGAAAAGACTTGCAGAAGCTAACTTAAGACTTGTTGTAAGTATTGCAAAACGTTATGTTGGACGTGGTATGCAGTTCCTTGATCTTATTCAGGAAGGTAACTTAGGTCTTATAAAGGCTGTTGAGAAATACGATTACAGAAAAGGATTCAAGTTCAGTACATACGCTACATGGTGGATCAGACAGGCTATTACAAGAGCTATAGCTGACCAGGCCCGTACTATAAGAATTCCTGTTCATATGGTAGAGACAATTAACAAGCTTGTAAGAGTACAGAGACAGCTGCTTCAGGAACTTGGAAGAGAACCATCACCAGAGGAGATTGCAGAGAATATGGATATTCCTGTAGAGAGAGTAAGAGAGATTCAGAAGATTTCGCAGGAACCGGTATCTCTTGAGACACCTATTGGTGAAGAGGAAGACAGCCATCTTGGAGATTTCATTCAGGATGATAATGTTCCTGTTCCGGCAGAGGCAGCAGCTTCTACACTTCTTAAGGAACAGCTTGTTGAAGTACTTGGAACTCTTACAGAAAGAGAGCAGAAGGTATTAAGATTAAGATTTGGTATGGATGATGGAAGAGCAAGAACTCTTGAGGAAGTTGGTAAAGAATTCAATGTAACAAGAGAACGTATCAGACAGATTGAAGCCAAGGCTTTAAGAAAGTTAAGACACCCAAGCCGCAGCCGTAAGTTAAGAGATTATCTTGATTAGGATTAAGCTATGGTAAGAATATCTGACAGATTAAGAACAGTTGCACATATGTGTGAAAAGGGAGCAGTCGTGGCTGACATAGGGACAGACCACGGCTATCTTCCTATATATCTTGTGCAGGAAGGAATAGCTCCGTCTGCTATTGCGATGGATTTAAGAAAAGGTCCACTCGATAAGGCAAAGAAGCATATATGTGATAATTGTTTAGAGGACAGAATACAGACAAGACTTTCAGACGGATTGGAAAAGCTTTCAGCGAATGAAGCTGATATTATAACCATATGTGGTATGGGTGGCAGGCTTATAGCTGATATTGTAACTAAGGGAATGAATGTTATTACCCAGAATACAACACTTATAGTATCACCGCAGTCAGAAGTAGGAGATTTCAGACATTTTCTTGTTTCGCAGAGATTGGTTGTTGATGATGAGAAGATGCTTAAGGAAGACGGTAAGTATTATTTTATTATCAAATGCAGAAAGTCGGACGAAAATGTTTATTCTGAATACAGTGAGACGCAATATCAGTACGGATGGAAGCTTTTAGAGAACAAAGATAAGACTCTTTATGAATATCTTATAAAAGAGAAAGAAACTAATGATGGGATAAGTAACAGTCTTAAGAAAGATGAGAGTAATCCTACGGTTAAGTTAAGATTACAGCAGCTTTCGCAGAAGAATAATATAATTATGGATGCATTGTCATATTATGACTGATGCGTAAGAGGAGGATGCTATGGGAATGACACTGGCACAGCTTGCAGCAGAGAAGCAGAACGAATATAAGGATGAGATTATACTCGCTAATGTTAATGGTAAGCTTAAAGAACTTGGAGAAGAATATATCCCTGATAGTGATGTTACATTTGTTACAACTTCGACATCAATAGGTAATGAGACATACAGAAGAAGCGTGGTTCTTCTCATGCTTGCAGCTATAGAGAAGATAGACAGGAATATTGACAGAGTTGTTGTTGAATATTCTTTAAGTAAGGGACTGTACTGTACATTTGATGGAGACTTCAGGCCCGACAAAGAGTTTATAGATGAAGTTAAGTCAGTTATGCACAGTATGGTTGAGAAGGATCTTCCAATCAAGAAAGAGCTGATGAAGATATCTGATGCTATGAATCTTTTTAAAGAAAAAGGAATGACAGATAAGACATCACTGTTCAAATACAGAAGAAGTTCATTTGTTAATGTGTATGACCTGAATGGCTACAAAGATTATTTCTACGGATATATGGCATCTTCTACAGGCATGCTTGGGGTATTTGACATATTCCTGTATGACGAGGGAATAGTGTTACAGCTTCCGGTTAAGAACGCACCTCTTGAAGTTCCTGAATTTAATCCACAAACAAAGCTGTTTAATGTGTTAAAGGAAAGCACAAGCTGGGCAAAGATGCTTGGCATGTCTACGGTTGGAGAACTTAATGACCATATAACTAATGGGGATATGACTTCTTTTATGCTTACGCAGGAGGCACTTCAGGAACAGAAAATTGTTGAGATAGTTGATGAGATAAAGAAAAGACCGCATACTAAATTCATCATGATAGCCGGTCCATCTTCTTCAGGAAAGACAACATTTTCACATAGATTATCAATTCAGCTTATGGCTAATGGATATAAGCCACACCCAATTGCTGTCGATAATTACTTTGTTGAAAGAGAGCAGACACCTATTGATGAGAATGGCGATTACAATTATGAAGACCTTCATGCAGTAGACATTGAACTTTTTAATAAGCATATGACCAGACTTCTTAACGGAGAAAAAGTGGAGCTGCCAGAATTTAACTTTAAGTTCGGAAGAAAGGAATATAATGGTAATTTCTTACAGTTAGGGGAAGAGGATGTTCTTGTAATAGAAGGAATTCATTGTCTTAATGATGAATTATCATATTCACTTCCAATAGACAGTAAGTTCAAGATATATATTAGTGCACTTACACAGCTTAATGTTGACGAACATAACAGGGTATCAACTACAGATGGAAGACTTTTAAGAAGGCTTGTAAGAGATTACAGGACAAGAGGAGCATCTGCAAAGAAGACTCTTTCGATGTGGGAGTCTGTAAGAAGAGGTGAAGAGAAGAACATCTTCCCATTCCAGGAGCAGGCGGATGTTATGTTTAACTCAGCAATGCCATATGAACCATGCGTATTAAAACCATTCGTTGAGCCTATACTTTTTCAGGTAACAGAAGCTGACCCTGAATATCAGGAAGCAAACAGACTGCTTAAGTTCATGAACTATTTCCTTCCATGCGGCTACGAGAACGTACCAATCGATTCTATATTACGGGAATTCGTAGGTGGTGGCTGTTTTAAGGTGTGATGATTGTAAATAAAAACACCCAGGGCTTAGTGCTCTGGGTGTCTGCTTTCCAAGGAATTCCTGTATTCTCTTGACATCTCGAAAAGACTGGCGACATAGCCTGGTGTCTTTTTGTCAATATTATCTTTGATTGTTTCAAGCATTTCAATATACTGTTCAAGAATGTTGCTGATTGCAGAGCTGTTAGTTAAACATATCTGTTCCCACATTTCAGGAGAAGAAGCTGCAACTCTTGACATGTCACGAAAGCAACCTGCGGCAAGTAACTGCATATGCTTTTCTTCGTCATCATTATCTGATACTACATGAACGAGTGCAGTTGATAAAAGATGTGGAACATGGCTTATGGCGGCTACTGATTTATCGTGTACATGATAGTCCATGACAATAGGGTTCATGCCAACATCTGATGCAAATTGTTTCATGAATTCGATTTTTTCAGGCTTGGTTTCTTTGGTCGGTGTGATTATGTACCTTGCACCTTTTATAATTGATGAACTTGAATTTTCATAACCTGTTTTTTCGGAGCCAGCCATAGGATGTCCACCAATAAAGCGGTCATTAAGTCCCAATGAATCTGCTGCTTCATGTATGATAGTCTTGACACTCCCAACGTCAGTAATTATGCAGTCCGGACTGGCAATGGCTTTTAATTTTGTAAGATATTCTGTGATAGTAATTACAGGTGTGCATAACAGGATTATGTCACACTGTGCAAATGTTTCGTCTACCGCAGGTGCGGCAACATCAACAATACCATCAGCAACCGCGGCTTTAACCGGTTCTAGATGTCTGCTTGTGGCAGTTATATGATAATCCCTGCCACTTTCTTTAAGGGCATGGGCTAAGGCTCCTGCAATGAGTCCGAAACCTATGAATCCAACCTTTGTCTTCATATGTTATAACCTCCATGTAAGAAATATTAATATTCATGCGAATAGTGGTATTTTAACACTTTAAAGCGATAATGTAAAGGCGGCTATTTAATTGACAAATTAAAGTGATGTGTGTAGAATGTTTTTATGCGTTTTTAAGGAGGAATGTGTTATGTCGGCAGTATATAACCACAAAACAGTTGAAAAGAAGTGGCAGCAGGTATGGCAGGATGAAAAAGCCTTTGCTGCAACTAATGATTATTCAAAACCAAAGTATTATGCACTTGTGGAGTTCCCATATCCATCAGGACAGGGGCTTCATGTAGGTCATCCAAGACCATATACAGCGCTTGATATCGTAGCAAGAAAGAGAAGAATGCAGGGATATAATGTTTTATATCCAATGGGTTGGGATGCATTTGGTCTTCCAACAGAGAACTATGCTATTAAGAACAAGATTCACCCTAAGATAGTTACTAAGAATAATATAGATCATTTTAAGGAACAGCTTCAGTCAATTGGTTATTCATTTGACTGGGACAGAGAGATTAATACTACAGATCCTGATTATTATAAGTGGACTCAGTGGATTTTCCTTAAGCTTTTTAAGGCTGGACTTGCATATAAGCAGGAGATGCCTATCAACTGGTGTACTTCATGTAAGGTAGGTCTTGCTAATGAAGAAGTAGTTAATGGTGTATGTGAAAGATGTGGTTCACCTGTTGTCCGTAAGGTCAAGAGTGAGTGGATGCTTAAGATTACTGATTATGCAGATAAGCTTATAGAAGGACTTGACCATGTCGATTATATCGAGAGAGTTAAGACACAGCAGAAGAACTGGATTGGACGTTCTACAGGTGCTGAGGTTGATTTTGCAATTGCTGGTAAGGAAGATAAGTTAAGAATATATACAACAAGATGTGATACACTTTTCGGTGTTACTTATATGGTTGTATCACCAGAGCATCCATATCTTGATAAGTATAAGGACGAGATTAAGAACTGGGATGAAATAGAAAGCTATAGAGAGCAGGCTTCAAGAAAGTCAGATTTCGAGAGAGCAGAGCTTGCAAAGGATAAGACAGGTGTAGAGATTGACGGACTTAAGGCAGTTAATCCGGTTAATGGCAAGGAAGTTCCAATCTGGGTATCAGATTATGTACTTATGAGCTATGGTACAGGTGCTATCATGGCTGTTCCTGCTCACGATGAAAGAGACTGGGAGTTTGCCAAGAAATTTAAACTTCCTATCATTCAGGTTGTAGCAAAGAACGGTGAAGAAGTTGATGTTAATGAGGCAGCATTTACAGATGTAGCAACAGGTGTCCTTATTAATTCGGATTTCATTAACGGACTTGAAGTTAAAGAAGCTAAGGAAAAGATGATTGAATTCCTTACAGAAAAGGGAATTGGTAATGCAAAGGTTAATTATAAGCTCCGTGACTGGGTATTCTCTCGTCAGAGATACTGGGGCGAGCCTATTCCAATTGTTCATTGTGACAAATGTGGCTATGTTCCAGTTGATGAGAGCGAACTTCCTTTACTTCTTCCAGAGGTAGAAAGTTATATGCCTACAGATAATGGAGAATCACCTCTTGCAGCCATGACAGACTGGGTTAATACAACATGCCCATGCTGTGGCGGACCAGCTAAGAGAGAGACTGATACAATGCCTCAGTGGGCTGGATCATCATGGTATTTCTTAAGATATACAGATCCACATAACACAGAGACACTCGCAAGTCAGGAAGCACTTAAGTACTGGCTTCCGGTAGACTGGTATAACGGAGGAATGGAGCATACAACATTACACTTACTCTATTCAAGATTCTGGCACAGATTCCTTTACGACCAGAAGGTTGTACCTTGCCCAGAGCCATATCAGAAGAGAACATCCCACGGTATGATTCTTGGTGAGAACGGCGAGAAGATGAGTAAGTCAAGAGGCAATGTTGTTAATCCTGATGATATCGTAAGAGATTATGGTGCAGATACATTAAGAACATACGAGATGTTTATCGGTGCATTTGACGCAGCAGCTTCATGGTCAGAGGATGGCGTTAAGGGCTGCCGCAGATTCTTAGACAGGGTATGGAAGCTTCAGGATATAATGACTGATGAGGAAGGTTTCTCTAAGGAATTTGAGACAAAGATGCATCAGACAATTAAGAAAGTTTCATTTGATTATGAGAATCTGAAATACAATACAGCTATTGCACAGCTCATGACTATGCTCAATGATTTCAGCAAGGCAGGTAAGATTACTAAGGGAGAACTCAAGACATACCTTATCTTACTTAATCCGGTTGCTCCACACATTACAGAAGAGATGTGGGAAGCAATCGGCGAGAACGGAAGAGTATATCAGCAGACATGGCCTGAATACGATGAAGCTAAGACAGTTGAGTCAACGGTTGAGATAGCAGTCCAGATTAATGGAAAGACTAAGTCTACTATCAATATCGCCAAGGATGCTGACAAGGACAGTGTAATTGCTGCCGCTAAGGAAGCACTTGGAAGCAGGCTTTCTGGTAACATTATTAAAGAAATATATGTACCGGGAAGAATTGTTAATATTGTTGCAAAGTAATTAAGAATAATAAAACATTAATTCATATTAAGAAGAGAGAGAAGCTCAGGCAATAGCCTGAGCTCTTTTTCGCTTAATTGCCCAGACATACTGTTGATGACTAACTGACAATCTTCTTTTGTGAAGGTTATACCGGATTTTTTAGCTTTATCATTAATAGCAAAAAGAAGAGGAATGATTTCATCATTTTTCTTTCCCTGGGATAAAGTCTTGAATTCGTTGAGAAGAAGCTGCTTTCTAAAATCTAATTCTGACATAAAGTCCTCCAAATATTAAAGATTAAGATTGTTTAACTGTTCTGTATAAGCTTCATACATTTTTTGCTGGGCAGGATTAAGAAAACTATTACTGCCATTCTGATCACGATTTAAAATGTTGAATAAATCGGACATTTTATTATAGTTCTTAAAATTACTCAGAATATTCCGGAGATTGTCTGGACAGTAAGTAAGAATAACATTCATGATATTTTCATCTGAAAGTATATCCTGTATTGGACTGTTTAATGAAAGGTGGGGCTTTGCAGAACATGCCGCAATACGAAGGCTTTCAGGGCGGCTGTAATAGTTCATTGTACATGAAAATTCATATGCACGGAGCAGAGGACTAAGTGTCTGCTGGGTATTAAATTCCATAAAAGGAAGAATTGCTTTGGCAAGCTGTATGAATTGTGGCAGTGTCTGCATATCAAATTCTGTTATGGGAAGTTCTTTCATGTGAACTCTCGGCGGAATATTTTATTCTATATATATTAGGTTATATGTCTTAATTATTCCTGTAAGTCTTAGCAATTAATAAATAAGCCCATATAATATATAAAAAAGGAATTATGATATGGTAATTAATATGGATGTTCAGGACAATGGCAATATACTTGTTGAAGAAGAGAATACCATATATGAAATAGATGGAAAATGTATGATGGAACATAATAATAATTAATATATAAGGGCTGCCGTTTAAGGCAGCCCCATATTAAATAATTACTGGCATCCGCATCCACTGTTGCATCCACATCCGCTGTTGCATCCGCAACCAAAGCCATTGAGGAAGTTAGTTCCATTGCCACATCCACAGCAGAAGAAGAGGAGAATTATAATCCAGAAGGAATTGCAACCATTTCCACAACCATTGTTGCATCCACATCCGTTATTTCCGTCAAAGAGGAGAAGGAGAATGATAATCCATACAATAGAATTGCAGTTATCTCCACATCCTCCGCATCCTCCGCAGTTTGTTGCTGCTAAATCACTCATGTAAAAGTCCTCCAAAATTAATCTACAATACAATATTATGGCTTACAGCATGACCCTGTTACACAGTATATGAAATTTTTATTGCAATCTTTAGGAAATTATTATATTCTAAATACGGTGCGTTTAAATGGAAAAGCACTATAAATATTAGCAAAGAGTGGGATGAATATTATGAAAGTATCGGTTATTATACCGTCACTGAATCCTGATAATAAGCTTGTAGCTGTAGTTGATGCTTTACTTGAAGAAGGCTTTAAGGACATCATTATTGTTAATGATGGAAGTGATGAGGAACATATGGCTCCTTTTAATGAAGTAGCAGCACATAGTGAATGTACAATTCTTACACATGAAGTTAACAAGGGAAAAGGAAGAGGCTTGAAGACTGCATTTGAATTCTGCCTTGAGAATAGAAAAGATATTGATGGAGTTGTGACAGTAGACGGTGATAATCAGCATCGTGCCAAAGATATTAAGAAATGCAGTGAAACTATGGTCAGTACAGGCAATGTTGTTTTAGGCGTAAGAGATTTTACTGGTGATGATGTACCGGCAAGAAGTAAATTTGGTAATAATATGACTAGTGGAGTGTTTAAGGTACTTTGCAGATTGAATATTTCGGACACACAGACCGGCTTAAGAGCAATACCTTACAAGTACCTTGAGACATTTGACAAGGTAGAAGGCGAACGATTTGAGTATGAGACTAATATGCTGCTTGCTTTCAAAAAGTATAATATTGGATTTCAGGAAGAATCGATAGAAACTGTGTACATAGAAGATAATTCATCATCACATTTTAATCCTGTCAAAGATTCAATTAAGATATACAAAGTGATATTTAAATATTTATTTAAAAGCACAGGCATGAAATATGTAGGAAGCTCTATTGCTTCGTGGGCTATAGATAATATAATATTTAATGTGCTTGAATTTGTGCTTATAGGGCTTACAGTCAGCTTAAGAATATTCATAAGTACAGCAGCGGCAAGAGTGCTTTCATCAGTTTTCAATTTCTCGCTTAACAGAAATGCAGTATTTAAATCACAGTCCGGTCTTAAACAGACGGTGGTAAGATATTACATTTTATGGTTCTGTCAGCTTGCTTGTTCTTATGCTTTGGTGTATATTGCTACAAAGCTACTGGCATTAAGCATTGTGCTTTCAGGAATTGCCAAGATAATAATTGATCTTGCATTGTTCTTTGTAAGTTATCAGATTCAGAAAAGATGGGTTTTTAAGTAACGGTTTAGGAGGAAGTTATAGTGGCAAAAAGAAAGAATAATATTGACGATATAGATATCGTTGATGATTTTGAACTTGAAGATATTGATGATTTTGATCCGTTTGATGTTTTAGATGACAGCTATGAAGATGAAAAGTCGTATGCTAACGATAAGCCACAGGGTGGCAATACATCTAATAGAAGAAATAAAAATAAAAAGAAGAATCCAGTTCTTGTATGGGCAGGAAGAGTCGGTGCGACACTTTTGTCAACTATTCTTATTCTGGTGATATTTCTGTATGCTGTTATGGCAATGCTTGTGTATGGACCATCTAAGACAGCAAAGATTCAGTTTGTACTTTCTGTACAGGAGACAAGTGCAATAGGATTTCTTGCTAACTGGTTCTGCTCTCAGGATGAGATAGACCAGATTAAGGCCAATAACGCAATTAAAGATACAGATGAGATAACAGATGCGGGACTTGTAAATATTGATACAGCAGCCCAGGATCCGGAAACTCCTGATATTGAGATTGTGGACGTAAAGGGTGCTACATATTCTGGAAAACTCATGATTGTAAAAGATCCAAGCAGATTATTTGTGGGAACAGTTCCTGAATTTACCAATGGAAATGGAATGGTTGTTGCAGATATTGCAAAGAGATATGATGCAATCGGAGGAGTTAATGGCGGAGAATTTGTTGATGGAGAAACAACTTATACAGCAATGCCGATTGGTCTTGTAATGAAAGACGGAGAGATTCTTAATGATAATGGCGGAACATCTCATGTTACCGGAATTACATTTGATAATAAGCTTGTTCTTGGTAATATGAATGCTGCAAAGGCAAAGGAACTTAATATAAGAGACTGCGTAAGCATAAGCAATCATATTGGTCCATTTCTTATTGTTAATGGAGAGGCTCAGGATATTGTTGGTATTGCAGGGGGAACTAATCCGAGAACTGCCATAGGACAGACAGCAGATGGAAAGATTCTTCTTCTTGCAGTAGATGGAAGACAGCCTAACAGTATAGGTGCTACATTTTCAGACCTACAGGATATTATGGCACAGTATGGAGCTGTAAATGCATCTACAATGGATGGTGGAACATCAACACAGATGTATTATGATGGTGAAGTAATAAATGTACCATATTCACCAACAGGTCCAAGAAGCTGTCCGACAGCATTTTTAATTAAGTAAGGAGGAGAAAAGTAGTATGCCACGAAATAATAAAAGAAAAAAGAAGCTTTCAAATTTTAAAAAATTCTTATGTATATACTGCGGGGTTCTTCTTCTGGCAGGTGTGATTACATTAATTATGCTTCATAGTCTTTTAAAAGATTATGAAGAGGGAATGCCATCAGGAACAATGGATAAGATTGTGAATCAGTTTACTCCTGATGGGATTGGAAAGCTTTTATCAGATAATGACGTGAAAGTAAATGAGTTTGAAACGAATGATACGATAGCAGCATATTTTACAGACAGGTTAAATGACGGTACAGTATCATATAAGAAAAAGGCTGGTGAATATTCTGAAAAAACTCCTGTGTATGTAGTATATGCAGGTGATACGCCGATAGCAAAGGTTGAACTTGAATCGGCAGGAAAGAATGCACATAAATTTAATAAATGGACTCTTGGAACTATTTCTTTTGGAGATTTTACAAAGAACCTTGCAGAAGTTAAAATAACAGCTCCAACAGGTGCTGATGTTTATATTAATGGAGTACAGGTTACTGATACATACAAGACAGAGTCAGAAGTTAAGTTTGCACCTTGTCTGCATGTATCAGATTATGTTACGGTACCAACTAATGATGTGTATGATGTAGGACAGCTTATAGCAAAGCCTGATATAACAGCAAAGCTTAATGGTAAAGATCTGACAGTTGATTATGACAAGAAGACAGGATATACAATTTACTATCCATCGGATGATGAATTGTATAAAAGTATGGAATCAAGGATATATACAATAGCGGAACAGTATGGAGCTTATATTATCAACAGGGGAAGTCTTTCTAAGCTTTCAAGCTATATGGTTGGTACTGCAGCTGAATATGTAAGTGACATTCCAGCTATATGGGCATACCTGTGGGGTAAGTCATATACTTATCAGTTCAACAATGAATCTATTACTAATTTCAGAAAGTATTCAGACAAATGTTTCTCATGTGATGTATATTATGACCTTTATGTTGATTACAAGACAGGTAATACAACATATAAGACATCGCTTACATATACATTTGTAAAACAGAATGGTACATGGATGCTTGCTGATTTCTTAATTAATTAATATAAAAATATAAGTCGTTCTAATCGTATGCGGTTGGAACGGCTTTTTTTAACAAAAAATTAATGGATTTTATTGTATATAAGATGTAAAATCTAATTCGAGAACAATTATTACATAAGAGTTGGAGATGAATATGTCGGAGTCTAATAAACGTAATTTTATAGTTCATGGAAGTATTCTTGCAATCGCAGGCATTCTTGTCAGGATAATAGGCATGCTTTACAGAATTCCTGTAGTTAATATTATAGGAAGTGAAGGTAATGGTATATATGGAGCTGCTTTCAACATATATAATATAATGCTTGTGTTGTCTTCGTACGGACTGCCAATGGCTGTATCAAAGCTTGTGTCAGCAAGATTTACAAAGAGAAGATATAAAAGTGCAGCTAAGGTATTAAGATGTTCTTTAATGGTTGCAGTGTGTACAGGAGGAATCGCAGCACTTCTTGTATTTTTTGGCGCTTCGTTTATAGAGAATGTTATATATGGAGGAGGACTTCCGGGACTTGCGATTCCATTAAGAATTCTTGCACCGACAATATTCCTTGTTGCAATTCTTGGAGTTATAAGAGGCTTCTTTCAGGGACAGAGCACAATGATTCCAACTGCGGTATCGCAGATACTTGAACAGATTGTTAATGCGATTGTTAGTATTGCAGCAGGATATGTAATGATGAAAGCATTTGCTTCATCACCTGATGTGGCTGCATATGGAGCGGCAGGAAGTACGCTTGGTACTGCGATGGGAGCACTTACGGCTGTTTTATTCATGGGATTTTTGTATGCGGTATATACACCGACATTTAACAGACTGAAAAGAAAAGACAGACATACAGAGAACCAGAGCACAGGGCAGATTTGTAAGATAATCATATATACAATGATACCAATTATACTTGGACAGACATTTTATCAGATAAGTGCTTTGATAGACGATGTAATGTTTAGCAATATAATGGTTGGAAGAGATATTACTAAGAGCATATCTATGGATCTTGGTAATTTCAGTTCAAGTTACAGCCTGCTTATAGGAATTCCACAGGGGGTTGCATCTGCAATGTCTGCTTCGATGCTGCCTAGCGTTGTTGCATCATTTACAGACAGGGATTATGATTCTATATATGATAAGATTACTAAGACATTAAAGACTAACATGTTTATTGCTGTTCCATCATTTGTAGGGCTGTTTGTTATAGGTCAGCCTATAATAAAGCTGTTATTTTCCCGCTATAACAGCGCTCAGGGTGGAATGATGTTAAAAATAGGTGCGATTGCGGTAGTATTCTATACACTCTCTACAGTTACAAGTACAGCACTGCAGGGAATTGACCGTGTAAATGTACCAATGATTCATTCATCTATATCACTTGCTGTTCATATTGTGCTGGTATTCGTGCTTCTTAAGTTCTCGGCACTAGGAATATATGCAGTGGTTATAGGTAATGCAACATTTCCAATATTAATATTTATACTTAATCTAAGAACCTTATATCAGGAGATTGATTATACGATGCCGTATATAAGTGTATTTGCAAAACCAGGTATATCGGCACTTATAATGGGCGTGTTCACATGGCTTTCATATAAGGGAATGTATACACTTACATCATCTAATGTTCTGGCACTGGTAATAGCCTTTATGGTTGCATTAATAACATATTTTGCTCCTTACTATGCTTTAACTAAGATGAGAGTATTTGAATAAAGCAGGAATGTGATTCCTGACTGGAAAGGAATAATATGCTTTGTGAGAATTGTCATCAGAATGAAGCTTCAATTCATTATACAGAAATAATTAACGGAGTTAAGAAGGAACACCATATATGCATGGATTGTGCAAGAAGGCTTAATTTTGCAGGAATGTCAGACAGTTCAGATGCGGAGTTTCCATTTGTAAGGCTTCTGACGGGTCTGCTGGCTGGTAATTCAGCCCAGGTGGAAGACGGACCTATGATGCATATCAGATGCCCAGGCTGTGGAATGACATTTGATGAATTTACTATGGTTGGTAAATTTGGTTGTGCTGAGTGCTATGGGGTATTCGGACCTCTTATTGAGGATAATATGAAAAGACTGCATGGAGATTCAGTTCATAGGGGAAAGATATATAAGAAATACTCAGGGCTGTCTGATGAAAATAATGAGACAGATACTCTGCCAGTCATGCAGGATGAAAATGATGATTATGAAAGTCGTATCAGGGAACTGGGGATAAAGTTAAGAGAGGCTGTTGAGATAGAGAATTATGAAGAGGCAGCCAGATTAAGGGACATGATTCACCAGTTAAAGAAAATGGATAATACGGATGATTCAACACAGGGAGGCGGTCACGATGCTTAGATGGTTTGAAGAGGGCGGCAATAACTCTGATGTTGTTATATCAAGCAGAGTAAGGCTTGCCCGTAATATTAATGGATATAATTTTTCTTACAAGATGTCAGACACAGATGCTAAAAAGCTGGTAAAAAATGTTACTGACCAGTTAAAGACAGTGTCGCCAATAAGCGGTTATAATTCATATAATTTTGACTATCTTGATGCTTATCAGAAGATGGGCATGAGGGAGAGACACGTTATAAGTCCGTATCTTGAAAAGCAGGATTACGCAGCAGGATTTGTTGCACCTGATGAAGATGTGTCAATAATGATTAATGAAGAGGATCATATAAGAATACAGGCATTTGCTGCTGGAATGAATATGCAGAAAGCGTATACACTGGCTGATAAGATGGATGATGTTATCGGAGATGTACTTGACTATTCGTATGATCAGAAGTTTGGCTATCTTACAACCCTTCCATCTAATGCAGGTACAGGAATGAGAGCAAGTTATATGCTACATTTGCCAGCACTTGCAGGAAATGATAAAATATCAGGGCTGATTCCTGAGGTTGGAAGATTCGGACTTGTGCTAAAAGCAATGGAGGGTGACAATAACAGAGCTTTAGGTGATATATACCAGCTTACTAATCTGGTAACACTTGGAAAGAGTGAGAAAGATATAATTGACAATCTGGATAATATAGCAGAACAGATTATTGCACAGGAAAGAAATTACAGGAAGCAGTATATTACAAAAAGAAAAATGACAGCACTTGATATGGTGTACAGGTCATATGGTGTGTTAAAATATGCCAGAAAGGTTACACTTAATGATGGAGAGCTGCTGCTTTCCCAGATAAGATTCGGACTTGCATCAGGGCTTATTAAGGCTGACGGATTTGATGAGAGTAATATATATCAGCTTATGATTGGAATTCATCCGGCAAATCTTCTTATGATTTCTAACAAGGATATGGATGAAGAGGAACTGGAAGTGTCACGAGCTGATTTTATAAGAGAACATCTTCCAACAATACATTAACAGATATTTACGAAATCAATCATAGAAAGGGTTATAGATATGCAGAGCAGATTTACCAGCAAAGCGCAGGAGGCACTTAATTATGCGGCAGATACAGCGGCTATGTTAGGTCATGGTTATATAGGTTCAGAGCATCTTCTTATAGGACTTATCAAAGCGGAGGGCGGACTTGCATCTTCAGTTCTTCTTAGCAATGATATTACGGATGAGAAGATAATTAATCTTGTGTGCCAGCTTATAGCACCAGATAGTGTAGTTAATGTCAAAGAACCATCAGGATATACTCCAAGGGTTAGACATATACTCGATAATGCAGCAAGAGAGGCAGCAAGATTTAAGTCAGAGCTTATAGGAACAGAACACATTTTAATAGCAATAATAAAAGAAACAGACAGCGTAGCTTCAAGGCTTCTTAATACTATAGGGGTTCCTGTCAAGAAGATGTATGTTGATCTTCTTATGGCTATGGGAGAAGATGCCGGCAGGGTTAAAGAAGATTTCCAGAATGGAAGACCAAGAGGAAATGATAAAAAAAGCACAGCAACTCTCGACCAGTACAGCAGGGATCTTACACAGATGGCAAGAGAAGGCAGATTGGACCCTGTTATTGGCAGGGAAGAAGAGATTCAGAGGGTTATTCAGATATTGAGCAGAAGAACTAAGAATAATCCTTGCCTTATAGGTGAACCGGGAGTTGGTAAGACTGCCATAGCAGAAGGACTTGCAGCCAGAATAGTTGAAGGAAATGTGCCTGAGACAATTAAGGACAAGCGTCTTCTGACATTAGATTTGTCAGGTATGGTTGCCGGTTCTAAGTACAGGGGTGAATTTGAGGAAAGAATCAAAAAGGTAATAGCAGAGGTTAAAAATGCTGGAAATGTATTACTTTTTCTGGATGAGATTCACACAATAATAGGTGCTGGAGGAGCAGAGGGAGCAATAGATGCGTCTAATATATTAAAACCATCTCTTGCAAGAGGAGAAATCCAGCTTATTGGTGCTACAACTCTTGAGGAGTATAGAAAACATATTGAGAAGGATGCTGCTCTTGAGAGAAGATTCCAGCCTGTTAAGGTTGAAGAACCTACGGCAGAAGAGGCAATTCAGATATTAAGAGGCCTTAAGGGCAGGTATGAAGAGCATCATCATGTTACAATTACAGATGAGGCAGTAGTTGCAGCTGTTAAGTTATCTAAGAGATATATCAATGACAGATTCCTTCCTGATAAGGCTATTGATCTTATTGATGAAGCATCTTCTAAGACAAGGCTTGATGCATATGTAATGCCTGATGAGATTAAGACATTAGAGGCACAGATAGAACAGCTTACCAAGGATAAGGAAGAAGCAATAAAGTCAGAAGCTTATGAGCAGGCTGGTGAAATTAAGAAGAAACAGTTAAAGAAAAAAGAACAGCTTGAAAAGATGACAAAGCAGTGGCAGGATAGTATCAATAAGAATAATCTTATTGTCGATGAAGATGAGATTGCTTCTGTTGTATCGACATGGACAAAGATTCCTGTACAGAGAATTGCACAGGCAGAGTCTGAGCGTCTTATGAAACTGGAAGAAACTTTACACAACAGGGTTATAGGACAGGACGAGGCTGTTGCAGCTGTTGCTAAGGCAATACGAAGAGGAAGAGTGGGACTTAAAGATCCTGACAGACCAATTGGCTCATTCCTTTTCTTAGGACCTACAGGTGTTGGAAAAACAGAACTTTCAAAGGCACTGGCAGATGCAATGTTTGGTACAGAGAATTCTCTTATAAGAGTTGATATGTCAGAATTTATGGAGAAGCATACAGTGTCAAAGCTTATAGGTTCACCTCCAGGATATGTAGGATATGATGAGGGAGGACAGCTTAGTGAGAAAGTAAGAAGAAATCCATACTCTGTAATTCTTTTTGATGAAGTTGAGAAAGCCCACCCGGATGTATTTAATGTACTTTTACAGGTGCTTGACGATGGGCATATCACTGATTCAACAGGCAGGGTTATAGATTTCAAGAATACTATAATTATAATGACTAGCAATGCTGGAGCTGAAAATATTGTATCACCTAAATCACTGGGATTCTCGTCAGGAATGACTGAGCAGCAGAATCATGAGGAGATGAAGGGCAAGGTTATGGACGAGGTTAAGAGAATATTCAAGCCAGAATTCATTAACCGAATAGATGATATAGTTGTATTCCATGTTCTTGGAAAAGAGCAGATAGCACAGATTGTCGATATAATGATTGCCAATGTCAATAAGCGTATTATGGAACAGATGAAATTATCAATAGAGCTTGATGATGCATCTAGACAGTGGCTTGTTGATAAGGGTTATGATTCTAAATATGGTGCAAGACCATTACGCCGTACAATCCAGAATGAGGTTGAAGATGTTCTTGCAGAGCGGATTCTTATGGGAAAAGTCCACGCTGGCAATAAAGTGAAGATAACTGTAAAGGACAATAAGCTTAACTTTACTCTCAAGAGAGGAATGAATAAATAAATTAATAAATAAACAATAAACAACTGACAAATTGCTGGCGCTTTTTGTCAGTTTATTGTATAATCAGTACATACATATCGTAACATATAGGAGGATAATAATATGCCAGTAGTAAATGAATTGATTCGTTCAGAAGCGGATGGAGCAATCAGTTTTGGTAATTATAAGTTGGATACCAAGTCAAAGCTGCCAGATTTCGAACATTGTGGAGATACATACAAAGTTAAGACATTTAACGAAATCACAAAGCTTGAGAAGAACGGCTCTTTTGTATATGAATCTGTTCCGGGTACAGCTGTTAATGATTTTAAGGCAACAGATACAAGTGTATCATTTATGGTAGAAGGTAATGAGGATGCACAGATTACATTAGGCCTTGAAGAAGGTACATCATATGATATCAGAATTAACGATAAAGATGCAGGAACAATGGCTACTAATATGGGTGGTAAGCTTGTTCTTTCAGTTGAATTTGATGGTGAGAAGCCTGTTAAAGTAGATATTAAGAAGGCTTGATTATAATTAAAAGTATTTTGATTTTACAGGGCTGCTACACATTTATATGTTGTGGCAGCCTTTTTTAGGGGGATATATGGCAAAGGCAAAGAATACAGCTTTTTTTTGTAAAGAATGTGGATATGAGTCTGCTAAATGGTTCGGGCAGTGTCCGGCGTGTAAGGAATGGAACACATTTGTAGAAGAACCAGTAAGTAAACCTAAGTCAGCCAAAGGAATAGCAGGCACAAGCCAGAGGGCAGCGGCATCATCAGCGCCTGTTCCTGTAGAGATAAATAGTGTAAGCTTTGAAGAAAATGACAGAACATCCACAGGTATAGCTGAGCTTGACAGAGTGCTTGGTGGAGGAATTGTTGCGGGTTCTTTAGTGCTTGTAGGAGGAGATCCTGGAATAGGAAAGTCAACACTTCTGCTTCAGATGTGTTACAACCTGTCAGCAGCAGGAAAAGATGTACTTTATATATCCGGTGAAGAATCGCTTAAGCAGATAAAGCTAAGGGCAGACAGAATTGGCCAATGCAGTGGAACACTTAAGTTATTATGTGAGACAAGCTTAGATAGCATAGAAGATATTCTTACAAGAAATAAGCCTGAGATTGTGATAATTGATTCGATACAGACTATGTATAAAGAAGATGTGGCAGCAGCACCTGGAAGTGTTTCTCAGGTAAGAGAGACAACATCAATACTTATGCAACTTGCGAAGGGACTGAACATTACTATATTCATTGTAGGACATGTTACCAAGGAAGGAACAGTTGCCGGACCAAGAATGCTTGAGCATATGGTTGATACGGTGCTTTATTTTGAAGGCGACAGATATGCTTCATACAGGATATTAAGAGGCGTAAAAAACAGATTTGGCTCAACTAATGAAATTGGTGTATTTGAAATGCAGCAGAGCGGCCTGTCGGAAGTTGAGAATCCATCAGAATATATGCTTAATGGAAGACCAGAGAATGCATCAGGTTCAGTTGTTGTGTGCCTTTTGGAAGGAACACGCCCTATAATGGTAGAGATTCAGGCACTGGTGTGCGATTCTAATTTTGGAATGGCAAGAAGGACTGCTGCAGGTACTGACTATAACAGGGTTAATCTTCTTATGGCTGTTCTTGAAAAGAGAGCAGGTATACATATGTCAGGCAGTGATGCTTATGTGAATGTTGCAGGTGGAATTAAAGTAAGTGAGCCAGCGCTTGATTTGGGAATTGTGATGGCCCTTGTGAGCAGCTTTAAGAACAGGGCAATAGACGAAAAGACAGTTATATTTGGTGAAGTTGGACTTGCAGGTGAGGTGAGAGCTGTAAGCCAGGCACAACAGAGAGTTAATGAAGCTGTTAAGCTTGGTTTTAAAACATGTATATTGCCGGGTGTATGCTTGAAAAACATAAAGAAGAATGATAAAATTGAAATAATTGGTGTTAATAATGTTCAGGAAGCAATTAAACTGATATAAAATACACAGGATGGGGGATTACTTATGAGTAACGAAGTAATGGTGAATAATCTCACCAATATTCTTAATGGACTTGATGATTCACAGGAAAAGCTTGAAAAAGATGCATTTGATGTTATTAATTCGTCAGATACATCTCTTAATCTGGTTAAGGAAAGCATGTCAAGTGTAGAAGAGATTCTTGGAATGATAGAATCAATGAATAAAGTTGTGGAGGAGTCTTCAGCTAAGATTAAAGAACTTGAAGCTTTGTCTAAGAAGATTGAAGAATTTGCAGCTGTTATTAGTTCAATATCTAACAGAACCAATATACTTTCACTTAATGCATCAATAGAAGCCGCAAGAGCCGGTGAACATGGCAGGGGATTTGCTGTTGTTGCCAGTGAGGTAAGAAATCTTGCTGCTCAGTCAGCTAAGTCGTCCAAAGAGATAACAGACACAATTACTAAAGTACAGACCTCGGTTGATGAAACGGTCACAGCTATGAAGAATATTTATGATAATTCATCAAAGCAGAAGGAAAAAGCAGATGATGTTGGAAATGTGCTTAAGAAAGTAATAGATGCAGCATATACTGCTAATGAGGTTGCAAGAAATATTGAAAATGAGATAGCTTATCAGAGAGAGATAACAGATGAAGCTAAGAATGCATTAAAAGCATAGGAATAATCAGGGAGGTCGCATAAGACCTCCTTTATTTAATGGATATAATGAAAAAAGACAGTAAATAAGTGGCTTCGAAAGTATATTGATGTTGTTACTATGTCAATATTTGAGTGATTGAGAAAATGTGTTAATGTGTTATGGCAGATTGCAATGAGAAGATGTGTTATAGGGATGTGTTAAGGTGCTGTGTTATGGGGCGAATGCCTACTAGAAGCTATTGGATAACATAATTAGTGGGTGGTTTCCTTATAATATTGCTATGGCTTCAGAGCAGAGACCTACGCAATAAGCTGTATTGGATGTTTGCGTGTGCTTTTATTCTGAAAATATCTCAACCAGCAAGAATTATCACCTACTAAAAATGCATATAGGAATATAACAGTAGGTCTTTGCTTTCTGATTACAATGTAAATGTGCAGAAAGTCAGTAAACAAGCGGCTTCGCAGGCATGTCAGTCCCGCTTAAAAGTCAATGATTGAAAAAAATTGAACTTTTTTGAAACTTTTTAAAAAAAGTTGTTGACAATGTGTGTACCTGATGATATTATATACAAGTCGCCGCGG
>OGRP01000394.1_pt1 | contig 46890 bp, 29 predicted proteins | sample 1553531 | NCBI WGS metagenome assembly OGRP01 (sample SAMEA2580045, study PRJEB22360) | human gut metagenome | biome: human gut; feature: human-associated habitat; material: faeces | place: Denmark | collected 2008/2010 | reverse complement strand
CGGGTACCCTCATTCAGATGACCGCCATCCTGTCGCTGACCGACTCCATCGAATACGGCCAGCTCAAGAACGGCAAGCGCAACGAGGCCGTCACCCTGTCCGTCCGCCCGATGCTCGACAAGATCGGTGGCGCCATGTCCAACGGCATCGTCGGCATCATCGCCGTGGCCGCTGGCATGACCGGCAATGCGACCGCAGCCGACATGACCGCATCCAACATCCACATCTTCAAGATCTGCGCCTTCTACATTCCGCTCGTGCTCATCATCCTGAGCCTGATCGTGTTTCTGTTCAAGGTGAAGATCACTGAGAAGATGCACGATGAGATCGTCAAGGAGCTCGAAGTGAAGCTCGCCAACGGTGAGATCGAAGCCGACGACGCTCAGACCGTGGAAGCCGTCGAGGCGGTTGCCGTGGCTGAAACCGCTGGAACTGCTGGAACCGCGACTCCGGCGGGCCAACCTGAATCCCGATAACTGAAATTCCCCTTCCTTTCCGACAACCAGGGCCGCCTGAAGCACTCCATCCGCTGCAGGCGGCCTTTCATTCTTTTCGTCTCCATGCCTCTCATCCCGTCCGGGTTTCTCCACTCACTGGAACAATCTGGACGATAAAAGGCCTGTCAGCGGGAGGATTCCTCCGCTCACTGGAGGTTTTTGGACAGTACGGGGGTATTTTGCGGTCCGGATTCTTCCAGCGACTGGAGGAATATGGATGCTTGGAGAGTTGCAGACGGGGCGATTCTTCCGGTGGCTGGAGGTTTTTGGACGTTAGCAGGTCTGTTAGCGGGTAGCTTCCTCCACCGACTGGAGGTTTTGGGTCGCGCTAAGGCGTCCGGAGCTATGCTTCGCCGATGAGGGAGCCGCGTTCGTGGATCGTCGGTACCAGTGTGCGGATCACGATGGTGGCCTGTCCGCGCAGGGTGAGATCCTCGCCTTGCCTGCAACGGTGAATTTGCGGCGCCTCCTGATAATCCGTGGTCACGGTGCGGCTGATTTCGTTTTCCATCGCGTCGATGAATTGAGTATTGACGATTTCCGGCGCACCATATACCGAAATGTCGCGCAGATCCAACAATCCTGCCGGTATGGCCATGACGCGCCCGAGCAACGCGCCCGCTTCGGTGAGAATATGCGTACGCGCGGCGGGATCCTGCGAGATGCGTTGCTGCAACCTGTCACCGGAAACGAATGATTCGAGACATCCCTGTTTGCCGCATTCGCAGATTGGCCCGTTCGGGTCGACCACCACGTGTGCGATTTCTCCGGCAGTGAAGGAACTTCCTTCGATGATGACGTCGTTGAGGCATAATGCCGCGCCGACGCCCCGCCCGATGGAGATGAGCATGGAATTGGGGGAGCAGTCGCCGAAGAATCGTTCCGCCACAAGTGCCGCATTGGTGTCGTTGCCTACGATCACGGGCACTCCGGTGGCGTTTTCCACTTCGGTTTTCAGCGGCAGTTCGCTCCACCCCAAGTGCACGGATTTGCGCACCACGCCGTTGGGTTCCACAATGCCGGTCACCGCGATGCCGATGCCAAGGGTCGGCAGTGGCGTTGAGCTGATGAGCTGCCTGCAGAGGTCGATCACGTCATTGACGCTGCAGCCATGGTCGACGGGAAGCTCGGTGCGGTCCACGATTCTGCCGGAAAGATCCGCCAGCGCTCCTTTGACGAGCATCGGATTCGACAGGTCGACGGAGACGATTCGCCAGAAATCGGTGTCGATGGCGAGCACTTGTGAAGTTTACCGCGCCCTTCGCGATTGTCGGGGCCGAGTTCGCGCAGAATGCGATTGTCGACCATTTCGCCGGTCACTTCGCTGGTGGTGAAGCGCGAAAGTCCGATGAGTTTGCCGATATTGGCTCGCGACATTTGCGTTGCGGGGAAAAGCTGCTCGAATGCGGCGGTGATATTGCTGATTCGAATGTCGGAAGGTGATGCCTTTGCTTGGGTACCGCTCACGATGTCCTCGCTTTCTTGTGTGGAGCCGATACATATTGTAGTTTGTGGCGATACAAGTGCGTTATGTAATTTTTATTGGCAATAAAGATTACTAAACAAGAGTATACGGCATTTTTCCTCGAATTGCGATTGCTTTACGATTGTTACTAAATGGCGGAATTTCAGCTTTTTTGTGGAATAGCAATCGCGTGCCGGATTTAAATGTAAGGAAACTTGACAAAAAAGGATTACGTAGGCATGCTGTGACTATCCGGTGCAAGGAGGTGCCGGAATAATCTCACGAAGGAGAGAGATATGCGATCCCACACTCAGCGTTTGATGGTTTGCGCAGCTTCTTTCGCGGCTCTGTGCATGGGTCTTGCAGGATGCGGTTCCAATACGGCCAGCACCGGCGGGGATTCCGGGGAGGTCGTCAACCTCACGTACATGCACCGTCTTCCGGATTCCGAAGGCATGACCTTGGTCAAAGACATTGTTGCCAAGTGGAACAAGGATCATCCGAACATTCAGGTCAAGGCCACCAAGTTCGATGGTGCCGCACAAGATATGATCAAGAAGCTGGAAACCGACGTCAAGGCCGGCAATGCTCCGGATCTTGCACAGGTCGGCTACGCCGAAGTGCCTGAGGTGTTCACCAAGGGCTTGCTCGAAGACGTGACCGAAGAGGCCGCGAAGTACAAAAGCGACTTCCCCCGAAGGCCCATATTCCATGATGCAGGTTGATGGCAAGACCTACGGCCTGCCGCAAGATACCGGCCCGCTTGTGTACTTCTACAACCAGAAGGCTTTCGATGAGCTGGGCATCAAGGTTCCCAAAACCAAGGATGAGCTGATCGAAGCGGCAAAGACCGCGGCCGCGTCCGGCAAGTACATCATGGATTACGAAGCCGATGAGGCCGGCAACATCTTCGCAGGTTTGGCAAATGCTTCCGACCCGTGGTACACCGTCAAGAATGACGCTTGGGTGGTCAACACCAACGGCAGCGGTTCGCAGGCTTTTGCTGAAACCTTCCAGGAACTGATCGACAACAAGGCCACGCTGACCAACCCGCGTTGGGTGCCGTCGTTCGACGCATCCCTGCAGGATGGCACGCTGATCGGCAACATCGGCGCCGCTTGGGAGGCTCCGCTATTCAAGGACTCCGCAGGAGACACCGGCAAGGGTGACTGGCGTGTCACCCAGATCGGTGACTGGTTCGGCAATGGCACCAGCACCGGCCCTGACGGTGGTTCCGGCGTCGCAGTGCTCAAGGGTTGTGAGCACAAGGCCGAAGCCATGGAATTCCTCGACTGGTTCAACACTCAGGTTGAGGATCTGACCTCCCAAGGTCTGATTGTGGCCGCCAGCACCGAAACCGCGAAGACCCCTGAATCCTGGAACGAATTCTACGGCGGCCAAGACGTGATGAAGGAATTCGCTACTGCCAACGACAACATGGTCGCATTCAACTACATGCCGGGCTACTCCGCGGTCTCCGCAGCTATGCAGGAAGCCGCCGACAAGGCAGCCGACGGTTCCGGCAAGGTGGCGGACGTGTTCCCTGTGGCACAGCAGACCTCCATCGACACCCTCAAGAACTACGGCCTGTCCGTAGCGAAGTGATCGACGTATGGAACCAGGGATCACCCGCTCTGATTCCATAACCCCTCCAACGACGGTGTGGAGCCAACGCAACACACGGCTCCACACCGTTCCTTATGAAAATATTCCTTGTGAATATTCCCTATGAATCGATCTAGCTGATTCGACGGAGCGGCTGAAACCGGCACTCCTCTCCCGTGATGACGATTTGGATACGGCGATTCGAACTGTGAAAGATGCCATCAACGATGAATGGCATCCGATGCGAAAGATAGGTACATCATGACTGCAACAACGCAAGCGGCGAAACCAAAGCGCACTGATGCGCAACGCCGCGAGAATCGAACAGGATGGGCGTTCATGGCGCCATTCGGCATACTGTTCGCCATTGTATTCATCATCCCGATTTTCTATGCCATCTATTCCAGCTTCTTCCGTCAGGTCACCGAGGGCGGCGGCGCGTACGGCGGCGGCGAATTGGTGAATAAATTCGTAGGATTCCAGAATTTCGAGTACGTGCTTACGTCCGGCAATTTCTGGTCCGGTGTGGGCAGGGTGCTGATTTACACCCTCATTCAGGTGCCGCTGATGATCATCATCGCGTTGGCTTTGGCGATGGTCATCGATTCGTTCGTGGTCAAGCACATCACGGGTTTCCGTCTCGGCTACTTCCTGCCGTACGCCATTCCAGGTGTGGTCGCATCCATCATTTGGGTGTACCTGTATAACGGTCAGATTTCGCCGATCGTCAAAGGTCTTGCGGCCATCGGAATAAACGTTGATTTCTTCAGCAAGAACGTTGTGCTCGCTTCCATGGCAAACATCACCACATGGACGTTCACCGGCTACAACATGCTGATTTTCTTGGCCGCACTGCAGGCGATTCCGCACGAACTGTACGAAGCCGCACGCATTGATGGCGCAAGTGGATGGCAGATCTCCATGCGCATCAAACTGCCGAACGTGCGTTCCGCGGCGCTGCTGTCCATGTTGCTGTCCATCGTCGGCACAATCCAGCTATTCAACGAACCGCAGATCATGCAGACCGCCGATCCGGGCATCTCCAAAACCTATACGCCAATGATGATGGCCATGAACACTTCCCAAGGCACGCTGACTCCGGGCGGTGACGGACCCGCATCGGCGGTCGCCATCGTCATGGCACTGATCGCAGGCGTTCTCGCCATGATCTACGCACTGGTCGAGAGGAAGGCGAACGAACAATGAGCAATGCAGTCGCAGCAAGAAAAGACGAACGCGCCCGCAGAAAAGCGGAACGCATGATGGAAAAGCAACGCGAAGCGGCCGAACACGATCTGCCGCGCTCCATGCGCCCATCGCCGATCACCAAAACCATTACCGTGATCGTGCTCGTCGTAGCGCTGATCTACTTCCTCTTCCCAATCTATTGGGCCATCATCGCATCCACCAAAACACCATCGCAGCTGACCAGCAGCAACGGATTGTGGTTCGCCGTCGGACTTGACCAGATTCCCGACGCCATCGCAACCAACTATTCGAAGCTTATGGGGTGGACCCGTGGCCAATTCTGGCGTTGGGTGCTGAATTCCCTGATCTACTCCGGGGCTTCCGCACTGATCGGCACCATCATTTCGGTGATGGCAGGCTATGCCACCGCAAAATTCAACTTCCGTGGCAAGGCCATCGCCATCGGCGTGGTCATGGGATGCATGCTGATGCCGGTCGCACTGCTCACCATTCCGCAGTACTCCATCTTCCACGCACTGCACCTGACCAACACCATGCTGGCGATCATCATCCCGTGCTGCGTTTCGCCATTCGGCTTCTTCCTTGGACGCGTGTACGCGCAAACCTCCGTGCCGAACGAACTGCTGGAAGCGGCCCGCATCGACGGCGCCGGTGAAGCGAGAATCTTCTTCACCATCGTGCTCCGTCTGCTCGCACCAGCCATGGTGACCATCTTCCTGTTCCTCTTCGTGGGAACGTGGAACAACTTCCTGCTGCCGTTGATGCTGGTTTCCTCCGACACCCTCAAGCCGGTCACGCTCGGCCTGTATGATGGTATCGCTCGCAACCTTCAACGATCGTGGATCGCTGATGATGGGCGCACTGCTCGGCGTACTGCCGGTGATCGTGCTCTTCCTCGGCTTGCAGCGCTACTGGCAGGCCGGTCTTGCGGCAGGCGCGGTCAAGGGTTGACGGGCATCCATCCAACTCCATGCGTGGCATGCAAACGCCACGCATGGAGTTGGATCAACAGAACAACCGTAATCCGGGCCCCACTATTTCAGGCAGGTACATGCAATGAACGCAAGACTGCACCATAACGGCCGTTCGCAAGGATGCGTCGGCATCGACATCGGCGGAACGAAAATCGAAGGCGTGCTGCTCGACGCAACAGACCGCGTCATCGACGTCTGCCGTATGCCATCGCACTCCGGTGAAAGCAATGTCGTAACCGACATCGTGCGCGTCGCCCGCATACTGTCCAACGAAGCGCTGCCCATCGGCATTGGCATTCCAGGGCAGGTGAACTGCGCGACCGGGCAAGTGAGCAACGTCGTCAATCTTGATATTGAAACGTTGGAACTTGGCGAACGCGTCAGCGCAATCATGCACGCTCCGGTGCACGTGGAAAACGATGTGAACGCGGCTGCGGTCGGAGCCGCGGAATTCGTGGAACAAGTCGACGGCAACGCAACCGTCGTATTCCTCAACTTCGGCACGGGACTGGCCGCAGGACTCGTGCGCGGCGGGCAAGCCGAACACGGGTACAGCGGATCCATCGGCGAAATCGGGCACCTACCCATCGACCCCAACGGATTCGAATGCCCATGCGGGCAGCGTGGATGCTTGGAAACCGTGGCATCCGGCGGGGCCGTGGCAAAACTTTGGCCTTCCGCAAACCCGCCCATGCCTGATCTCATCCGCAAAGCGCGGCAAGGAGACGGGCATGCCAACGACGTGCTCACCATGGTGGCCCACGCCATGGGCGACACCATCCAAATCGTCGCGCAAGCCTACGATCCGCAGCGCATCATCATTGGCGGAGGCATGGCGAAAACCGGTGACGCACTCATCGAAGTCATCCAAGCCGAACTGAGCCGCAGAGCCGAAGGATGCCGATTCCTGACCACACTCGACATCGCATCGAACATCAGAATCGCAGCCATTGACCAACCAATCGGCGCAATCGGCGCGGCGCTCGCGGCAAAACGAGCGCAACCGCAATCGTGAATGCGTGATACTTCAGGCAGACTGGAACAAGCGCAACAATTCCGGAAATCCAGATCCGGCAATCCCGGCAATCCCGGCAATCCGAGAATCACAATCGAGAATTGAAATCGATAATCGACAATCGAAAGGCGAATCGATGGCAAGCGAGAACACCCGCAAATGGGCGATCATTCCCGAACCGAACAGCATGACGGTCGGCGAAGGCACGGTGCTGTTGCCCTATGCGGGGCGCGTGAACGAATCCATTGCGATTGGCGATGGCGATTTCCTGCTTGCGCATCAGCTTGTTGCCGACATACGTTCCGCGACAGGCACTGATTGGGATATTGCGACGGGCGATATGTGGTCGGGCTTCATCAGATTGCGTATTGCGGATTCGTGGGATTTCGATTCGCAGGATGGCGGTACCGCCGGCGCATACACGCTGACTATCAACACTGACGGCATTACGATTACCAGTTGCGATTTCGAGGGTGTGCGCAACGGTGTGCAGACCCTGCGTCAACTCATACGGCAAAACGGTGCCGTGCTACCAGTGCTTCAGATCGAAGATGCTCCCGCATATCGGATCAGGGGATATTACTTGGATGCGACGCGCGGCCGCGTGCCAACGCTCGCATGGCTCAAACAGTGGGCCGACAAACTCTGCCTCTACAAATACAACCAATTGCAGCTCTACATCGAGCATACGTTCGCATTCGACGGCATGAGCGAAACATGGCGCGGATCAAGCCCGCTCACGCCGGCAGACACACTCGAATTCGACCAATACTGCGCGAACCTTGGCATCGAACTCGTGCCGTCAGTCTCCACATTCGGACACCAATACGTGGCCATGCGCACGCAGGAACTGCGCGAACTCGGCGAATTCCCCGAAGACGCAGACCGGCCGTTCAGCTTCATCGAACGCATGAGGCACCACACACTCAACGTCGCCGACGATCGAGCCTTCGCGTTCTCCACGCAACTGGTCGACTCGTATCTGCAACTTTTCCGTTCGAAGCGATTCAACATCTGCGCCGACGAAACCTTCGACCTCGGCAAAGGCAAGTCGAAGCAGGAAGCGCAACGCGTGGGCGTCGCAGCGCTGTACGCAACATACGTGGGCAAACTCTGCGAACACCTGTCTAAGCAGGGCCGCGAACCCATGTTCTGGGGAGACATCGCCATCGAAATGCCGGAAATCCTTGAAACCCTGCCGAACAATGTCACCCTGCTGAACTGGCAGTACGAACCGGAAGCAACCGACGAAAAAATCCAACTCGTGGCGCAAGCCGGAGCCAAACAAATCGTATGCCCGGCCGTATGGGGGTGGAATGCGCTGCTGCCGCGCATCGACGATGCGTGGAACAACATCGCACGCATCGCACGCTACGGCCTCGACTGCGGTGCGGAAGGCATGCTCGTCACCGATTGGGGCGATTTTGGGCATGTCAACGATCCGCGCATGGCCGTGCCCGGCATGATATTCGGTGCGCAATATGCGTGGAATCCTGCCGGAGATACTGCCGAAAATGATTTGCTTGAGCGTATTTCGCGCGTCGAATATGGCGATTGCAGCGCACGATTCGTTGCATTGCTTCGTAACGCTTCCGCGCAAGCCGTATTCACTTGGCGTGAGCTTGTGGAATATCTCGAATTGGATGACGGCACGGGAAACTGCAATACCGATGTTGCGCAAACCATTCCCTGCCTGGCCGATCGCTTGGTTGATCATTTATCTGACTGTGGAAACGCAATGACTGTGCGTGAAGCACGCAATCGCATGATGCGCAATATGGCAACGACAATCGAACGAATTCCGCAAGCCAATCGTGCATTGCAACAATGCATGGTCGACATCGCGCCGATTGCGGCACATATGGGAAATCCGGGCATTACTGCTGCCGTACGCATCGCCATGGAAGGGCAGCTGCTGCTCAATCGAGTGGGATTCGCGCTCGCCGAAGCGCATGACGTGCGTGATGCGCATGACGCTGGCGATTGGCGGCCTTCCGATTATCGTGCGCTGGCGCGCGAGCTCGAATGCTGGTGCGAGGCCTATGCGAAGGAATGGAACGCGACAAGCCAACCGTCGGAACTGCATCGCATTCAGGAAACCGTGTGGAAAGCAGCCGACGAGCTTCGACGAATCAGCAAATAAATCATCAAACAAATCCTCAAGAAATCAGCAAAACGAAAAACGTCAATCCAATGTCAATGAAAGGAACATCATGACCGAAGTCATCATCGTGAAAAACGAGCGCGAAGCAGGCGATATTTACGGCCGTTCAGTCGCCGATCTCATCAAAACCAAGCCGAATGCGGTGCTGGGACTGGCAACCGGATCCAGTCCGCTCGCCGCATACCAGTCGCTCGCACGCATTGTGCACAGCGAGCATATTGACGTATCGCAGGTGCGTGGTTTCGCATTGGACGAATATTTGGGATTGCCGCTTGATCACCCGCAGTCATATCATTCCACCATTCACCGCACGGTCGTGGAACCGCTTGGACTGAACCCTGATTTGGTGCACGTGCCTGGTGACGTGCTCGACGGGGCGCCGCTGAGCGACGGCGAACGCATTGCGGCTGCCGGCCCCGCCTACGATAAGGCAATCGAAGAGGCCGGTGGCATAGATGTGCAGATTCTGGGCATTGGTACGGATGGGCATGTGGGCTTCAATGAGCCGGGATCGTCACTTGCTTCCGGCACGCGCGTCAAAACGTTGGTTGAGCAGACGCGCATCGATAACGCCCGATTCTTTGACGACGACATCGACAAGGTGCCTACGCATTGCATCACGCAGGGTATCGGCACGATTCTCAAAGCCCGCCACTTGGTGATGCTGGCCTTCGGTTCGGGCAAGGCCGAGGCTGTGGCCGAAACGGTGGAGGGCGGTGTGAGTGCGTTCTGCCCGGCGTCCGCGCTGCAAATGCATCCGCACGCCACCATCATTGTGGACGAGGAGGCCGCGAGCCGCCTGCGTCACAAGGACTACTACCGTTACGCCTACGCCCACAAGCCCGCCTGGCAGCACATCTGATTGCTGCTCCGCAGTCGGTGTCCGCTAGCGTCCGGATTCTTCCACTCGCTGGAACATTCTGGACGTTTTTCGGCCTTCCAGCGGGAGGATTCCTCCACTCGCTGGAAGGTTTTGGGCAGTACGGGGGTATTTGGCAGTCCAGATTCCTCCACTGACTGGAGGAATTGGGACTCTGAGGTGGCTGTTAGCGGGAGGATTTCTCCACTGACTGGAAGGATTGGGTTGCTGATGGGCTTGTCAGCGGGGTAATTCTTCCACTGAATGGAAGAATTGGATGCTAATTGAGGAAAATGGCTGTGAGTGAATTGGAAGGTATGAAGATGGAACAGTCTCGTGAGCGGTTTGCGAATGAGGTGGACGTTGCGTTGGCGCAGTCGGCCCGTCCGTTTGCGATTCATAATGCGCGCAAAGTCGATGCGCGAGGTGTTGCGGAACATTATTGGCTGGTTTCCGATGGCGATGCGATTGTTGCGGTCGGAGATCGGGACGCTGATTTTGCTGCGGCTTGCGCAAGCGTCGGTTTGGATGCCGATACTGATTCCGATTCGGTCAGTTCGGCTGATTCCGGCAATGCCATGACCGGTTCGGCCGGTTCCATAACCGACGCTGCAGGTCGCATGATGACTCCCGGTTATGTTGACATTCATGCGCACGGTTCGTGGGGAAGTTCCTTCGATAATGGCGTGCAGGGCATACGTTTGGCTCGTGCGGGTCACATGATGCACGGCACCACCCGCCAAGTGCTCAGTTTGATCACCAATCCGCTTGACGTGATGTGCGCCAATCTCGAAACCGTGCACGGCATGATGAGCGCCCGCCCTGACATTCTCGGCGCGCATCTGGAAGGACCGTTCCTTGCGCTGTCTCGCAAGGGTGCGCATGATCCGGAATGTTTGAAGGATCCGGTTCCCGAATATGTTGATCGGCTTTTGCAAGCGGCAGGCGGCTGTCTGCGTCAGATCACCATCGCCCCCGAATTGCCGCACGGCATTGATGCGATTCGTCGCTTCGCGGCGGCCGGAGTGGTTCCTGCGGTAGGACATTGCGATGCCGATTATGCGACCGCTCGCAAGGGTTTCGACGCGGGCGCGGGCATTATGACGCACATGTTCAATGCGATGAATGGCTTGCATCATCGCGAGCCTGGTCCAATTCCGGCTGCTGTTGAGGATCCACGCGTCACTATCGAGTTGATCAATGATGGTTTTCATGTGCAGAATCCGATGGTGCGTTTGGGATTTGGTTTCGCACCGCATCGCACGGCATTCGTGACTGATGCCATGGCTGCTACCGATTGCCCGGACGGTCATTATCTGCTGGGTGCGTTGGATGTGGATGTGATCGATGGTCACGCTCGGCTCGTGTCGAATGGTGCGATTGCCGGTTCCACGCTGACGTTGGAAAAGGCTGTTCAGCGTGCGGTGCTCGAATTGGGATTCACGCCCGCCGACGCGGTGGAGGCCGCCACGTTGACTCCGGCCAAAGCATTCGGTTTCGACCGCGCGAACCCGGTCACCAAGCAACCTCTCGGTCTGCTTGCTCCCGGCTACGCTGCCGACGTGCTTCTGCTCGATCCCGCCACCTGGTCCGTCACCCACGTCTGGTGTGACGCTCGCCCTCTCCGCTAAGGCGAGATTACTGAAGCGAGATTACTGAAGCACAATTGCAGGGCCGGCTCCGCAATAGGATGCCGGCCCTTGCCGTATCTCAAGTTTTTATATTTAGTCTTGCGGGGTGAAGCTGTCGCGTGCGACGAGACTGGTGGAGATTCGCATATGCTGGCTGATTTTGCGGTCGGCGGTCAGCGCTTCGGCAAGCATAAGCACCGCGGCTTTCGCAAGCTCGTCCTGGCTAATGTCGTACGACGACAATGCGGACGTGTATTTTGCGATCTCCTGATTGTTGATGCTGATCACTTTGATATCTCGCGGCACCATCACATTTTCGGTGGCAAATGCCTGCAGCACGCCAACCGCCAACGGATCGGCTGCGACGATTACCGCGTCGGGCAGATCGTCCGCATGATCCTGCACCAACTGACGCCCCTGCAAACGGCCGTTTTCCACAGTGAACGGGCCGTCCGCATACACCAATCCTTGCGCATCCAATCCCAAGCGCAACGCCCAATTGCGGAATGCGAACGTACGAATATCTTCCGGATATTCATGCTTGCCCATAATGTGGCCCAAGCCGCCAATGAAGCCGATCCGAGAGCAACCCGACCCCATAAGCGCGTCGATCGCATCCAATATGGTTTGTTCCAAATCCGGCTGTACCGAATCGAACAATGCCGGCGCAGGATTGATGTCGATGAATACGCCGTGGGGGAGCTTCTTATGCAAGCGGTGAAGCGTCTTGTGATTTAGTGGGGACGGGCCGATCGAAATAAATCCCGCGTATTTATCGGCATCGGCGATCAGCGAATCCACGTCCTCGTGCATGGTCACGTTCATGCGCTGCTCTTCGGCATGCTTGACGAGCACTTCGCGCAGCTCGTCGAAATACGCGTCCTGCAAGCCCTTGTCGGGTACGACATTGTCGAGAATCGCAACATCCTGCGGAATGGTGATACGCTGGTATTGCGGTACGTTCTTGTATCCCATTTCCAGACTGGCGTTTAGAATCTTCTCGCGGGTGGAATCCTTCACCGAAAAAGTGGGATCGTCCTTCAAAACCCTGGAAACAGTGGCTTGGGAGAAACCTACCCGTTTCGCTATCTCTCTGATAGTGGCCATGTGAATCCTCCTCAAAGCCATCGTTGGCTAAACACGTTTACTAATTAATTTAGCACACATGCTCCCATCTCGCCATATTTCCTTCAAGCGTTTCACGAGATGAAGCAATCGTGCGACAAACGAGACTCCTCTTTACTCAGCTTGCCTCGGGGCGGCTTCGGGCAATGAAGTGCCCATGGTTTCGAGGCGCATGAGGAACTCGTTGGCGCTCATGGCGTTGCTCAACAGCGTGCCCTCGGCGAGCGTGCCTCCGATGGAACGGATGAACTCAACCTGGTCCAGGGACTCCACGCCATCGAACACCACATGGAACGCATCGTTATCGCGCGAAATCTCGAGCGTGCGCTGCATGATCTGCTTTGCGCGAGGCGTACGGAAATCGCGAACCACCGTCTTGTCGAATCGTGCGAAATCCAATGGCAGATGCGCGAACGCGGCAACCTCCGAATACGTGGTGCCAGCATTGGTCAAACCCAACTCGACGTTCGGCAAAGCGGCAAGAGCGGCAACCTCATCATCAACTTCATCATGCACCACATGAATGGCATGCGATCCCAACTGCAGGCCGAAACGCAGCTGTGGCTGCTCATGAGTCAACTGCTCCAAGCGCTCGTGGAAGATGGACGCGCCTAATTCCGAACCATTCATGCAAATGTCCACAATATCCAATTCGGGTGCCACCTTGCGGAATGCGGTCATGTCTTTCACGCAGGTTTCCAGCACGTCGAGCGTCAGCTGCACGCTCATGTTGAGACGATGCGCTTCAGCCGTTACGAAATACGGTGCCAGCGTACGGCCCTTCGCGTCATGCACGCGCACAATCGTATCCAGCGAAGTGATACGTTTCGTATTCACATCGAAAATCGGCTGGTAGAGCACGGAAATCGTATTGTCTTCGATCGCATGGCGAAGCACGTCGGAAGCGTTGAAATAGTCTCCCGAACCATTCTGCGCGGCGAGCGTGGACGTCATGCCGTCGACTACGGGCAGATTGGAGCTCTCCGACTCGTAGATGTGCGCGCTCGCATCGGCGAGGAGCACGGAGAAGCCGTCTGTCGCGTTCGAGAACGAAATGCTGCTCGATACGTCCACGGAAACCTCGCCTTCTTCGGTGTATACCGGCATGACGGCAAGATTGCGCATGCGCGTGGCCAACTCCTCCACATCGCTGGTTGACGTCACATCGGTTACGATCATGGCGAATTCCGCGCCGTTCACGCGCGAAAGCGTGGCGTTTCCCGGCAGCAGCTGGCTTAAACGCATGCCCACGGATCGCAGCACGGCATTGCCGATTTTGCGTCCATAATGTTCGTTGACGGTGCGCAAATGCTCCACGCCGAAATACACCACGGCAACCAGATTATGCACATTCTCGGTCTGCAGACTCTTCAAATGTCCGATGAACGCACGATACGTGAGTGCGCCGGTCAGCGTATCCGTTTCCGATTCGGTGCGTAGCAGCGTCACTTCCTTGTTCACGCGTAACGATTCGGTAAGCACTTCGCCGCAGGTGAGCAATATCGTCTCGTCGGTCGACATGAACGGACGATTCCAAATACTGCGTTCCATCGCGAGATAATACTGTCGCGAGCCGGTGGAAATAGGCGCGGAATAGCGGTAGGAATACCCTCTTTTATCAAGATTGTTTGCATTGCTGATGAAACAGCGCATGCGGGTGAGGCCACGATTGATGCGTCTTACGACGGTCTCTTCCGGCACTTGATTCGGCAACGGCAGCGCGTCGCTCACATTCGCTATGCATTTCAACGCACTTCGGGATCGCGTGAGCCGGCTCATCGTATCGACCGTCATCAGCAACAGCGAGTAGGCGATCAGTGCCAGCATGAACACGGAAAGCACGGTGGCAGTATCCGAGCCAATATTGGCGAACTCCAGAATTTCAGGAATCCACACAATCGCCATCAAATCAGCCAAAGCCATGGCAAGAATGTGAGACAGCGAATACTCGCGCATGGCTTTACGAATTGGAATTTGTACAAAAAAGAACGTTACAATATCACAAATCAATCGAATAATCGGCACTGCAACAGTCATAATCAGTAATGGCAGCAACCAATGCTGGAATTGATAAGGATTAATCGCAGCATTGACGGAATTCTGGCTGATGATAATTGACAGTACGTGAGAAGTGTTCGCAAATAATATTTTGATCAGTGGGATTGGCGCAAGCGTGGTTCCGGCGCGAAGAATGCCGATTTTCAGACTGCGTGCGGTGATGATCGACGTGATGATGGTAACGATGATCAGGAACATGGCCACGTCGGGAAAATAGCCGGTTACCAGCAGTATGACGGTCAACGGTGGCAGCACGGTGTGTTCGGCGGCAACGCGATACGACGAACGCTTTTTGTGGTAGATCAGGCACAGCAGAAAGCACAGCGACCATATGCAGATGCGCGCAGGGTCTTCCATAAGTTGCTGCACGCCTTCCTGTGCATGGAATGCGATTGCGGCCGCAATGCACAACGCATAGATGATGGCCAGAATGGTGAGTCTGGCTGGTTTTCTGATGCCGTCTTTTGGCTGGCTGCCGGTGGCTGCCTGATGCTTTGATTGCTTCGATGTCATGATTGCCTGATTTCGTTCCCCTGTTGCGTGCCACTTTTACTGAAAAGTAGCGACTGCCTTGTGTTCCTGCCTTGTATTGTGTCTGTGGTTGCGTCTCGCTGCGGCAAGCGTTTATAACACCGGTCCGATGATGCGCCACGGTGCGTTCGTGCCTTCCTCGGCGCTGTCCGGCTGCTCGTTTTCGTTGTTGCCCAACGATTCGTAGATATTGCCGTTCCAGATCACCTTGTCGCCTTGCTTGTACAGTACTCCCGGTTCCCACGTGGGGTAGGCCTGCTGCGAGGAATTCCAGCTGGCATTGTCGAAGTCGACGAGCGTGCCCGGCGTGCCTCGGAATCCTGACCCCAATGTGGTGGCGAATTCGCCGTCCGTCTGTTTCATGCCGCTGCAGAACGTTTTGAGCGTGTTGGTGTTCGTATAGTTTTCGCCGCATTGCTGGTCGCGGTTCAGCGACCACATGCTTAAGTGGCCCAGGCTTGTTTCCAGTGCGAACGTGTTGATTTCGCGCGCATTGTCGAGCGTGAAATATTCGTTTTTGGTATCGTTCTGGCCGATGAGCACGGTGGCTCCCAACAGCTCCCAGATCTGATGGTCGCTGAAGAGTTTGCCGCGACTGTACAGCAACGTTTTGTATTGCGCGTGGGCCGCGTTCAGCGAACTTTTGATCAGCGTGGATTGCGTGATCGACGTGGACGCCACGTTGAAATCCATGGTCATGAGATTTACGGTGGATAGCGTCACGCCGGCATCCAGAAACGCGTTCACGGTTTGCATTCCTTGCGTTGTAAGACCTTTCGCGTCGGCTGGAAGCGTCAAACTGATGATCAGATCGTGACTGGTATCGTCTTTCCCTTTGTTTTTGGCTTTTTCGTTGGCGATGAGTTTTGCCACGGCTTGCGCTCGCCGGGTTGCGGTTTCGCTGTACCCGTCGAGATTCGAGTTTTCGATGTCGAAGTCGAGCGAGGTGATGTGATAGCGGTCGATCACCTGCTGGTATGCGTCGGCAAGGGAATCGACGTCGGAACATGCACTGGCAAGTTCGGTGCCGTTCTGCCCGCCGAAGCTGACGGTTACCGTGCGATCGGTTTTGTAGGTTTGCGCGATACGGCTGTCGAGATCGAGCGTGGAGGCCGCTTCGTCGAGCGTGTAGTAGCCGCCCCAGCTTGGCTGGCAGCCGTCGCCGGCGGTGACGAATCCGAGAATCACATTCCGGTAGACGTTGCCTACCTTGGATTCGAACTCGTATGAGGGTGTTGCGGTCACGTCCACATAGCCGCCGAACCAGGGTTCCGGCAATTTCTTAGCCGCCGTTCGCGTGAACGTGATCCACGACCATGTGCCGGCCGCGACGAGCGCGATGCACAGTATCGCTATGAACAGTCGGAGGAAGGAAAATCGTCTTCCTGGAAACAGGGGTTTCATCATTCCCTTTCGAAATCGTCAGGTCACCAATGCTGATGGGGACATTGGGGCGTCTAGCAGGCTGTGTCCCGCTGGGCTTCAGTGCATATGCGGGGGATTTTACGGGGGATTAAGCTTTCCTCTCGTGCGCTGTTTTTCTTATATCTCGCTTACAGTTAGGGAGTGTAGTCTGTGGCTAGTACGACGATTTCAACAGTGATGTATGGTTTATGCAGGTGAGGCAGCGCTGATAAGGCAAAGGGGTATATGGTGGCAAAAATAGGGGATTTTGACGGCGATGACCGCAGGCACCAGTGGGGTGCTGAAACCTCCACGCAACCGCTTGCGATCATGCATGCCAAGCCTTCGCCAACGCGCGTTGTGCGTGGTTACGTTGCCATCATCTGCACGGTTGTTTCATGGCTGATCTACATGATCACGATGATTCTGTCGTTGTTCGTCAACAATCCTTCACTCACGTTACGTTTCGTGGTTGAAGGCGTGCTGTACATGACGATTGTGACCACGCTGATTTTCAGCGCGCTCGTCTACTTGACCACACGGCAAGGGGCGCTATACCGTTTCATCCGGCATGAACGCGTGCCTCGGGCGATGCTCGACGACCATTTCGCACACAACTACGATAAGGGAATCACAGTGCTGATTCCTTCGTACGTGGAACAGCCGAAAGTCGTCGAAAAAACGATCTGGTCGGCGGCATTGCAGGAATTTCCCGACCTTGCAGTCGTACTCCTAATCGACGATCCTCCGCATCCTAAAAATGACGAAGCGCGAGCGATTCTCAAAGCAAGCCGCGAACTCATGCCGAAAGTATTGGCCGAATTGGCGGCACCTGCGGAACGTTTCACCAAAGCGCGCGACGAAACCGTTGCGGCGCTCGCCGATCAGATGGACGCAAGGCGTAGTGTGGTCGCACGCTGTGCGGAAGACTATCGTGCGGCCGCGCAATGGTTGGAGCATAAGGCCGACACATGGCTGGTCGAAGATCATACCGACGATTTCTTCTGCGACCAGGTATTGCGCGGTCTTGCACGCGACCTGCGTTTGACGGAACAGGCGTTGAACGAATCGATCACCCTGCAGCAGCATGTCGACGCGAATCGCATTCTGCAACTGTACGAACGTTTGGTACGCATTTTCACCGCAAAAGGATGGTCGTTCGAACGCAAGCTGTATGCGTCGACCTCCCGTGAAGGCAACAAAGCCATGAATCTGAATTCGTTCATCGGATTGATGGGGCACTCGCTCAAGCGCGTGGAAACGTCGGACGGGGTGATTCTGCGTGACGTGCGCGAGGGAGAATCTCCCGATTTCGTGATGCGCAATTCCGAATACGTGCTGACGTTGGACGCCGATTCCATGCTGTTGCGCGACTACTGCCTGCGCTTGGTGTACCAGATGGAACAGCCCGGCAATGAGCGCGTGGCCGTGATCCAAACCCCGTATTCCTCGTATCGTGGCGCGCCGACGCGAATCGAACGCATCGCGGCCGCCACCACCGACATTCAGCACATGCTGCATCAGGGCATGACCTACTATGACGCCACGTTCTGGGTAGGTGCGAACGCGGTGATCCGCAAGGCCGCGCTCGACGATATCTGCGTGGTGTCGACTGAGGGCACGCGCACGGTGAAAACGTATATTCAGGATCGCACGGTGATCGAAGACACCGAATCCAGTATCGATTTGGGTTATTTCGGCTGGCATTTGGTCAACTATCCGGAGCGGTTGAGCTATAGTGCCACCCCGCCTGATTTCGGTTCGTTGGTGGTGCAGCGGCGGCGTTGGGCGAATGGCGGTCTGCTGATCATCGGCAAATTCTTCCGTATTGTGCACGCGCGGCATCAGCAGGGCAATGATGTGAAGCTGGGTGAGTGGGCGCTGCGCGTGAACTATATGGCGTCCATCGCATGGTCGAGTTTCGGCCTGATGTTCCTCTTGGCATATCCGTTCGACCAGCGGTTGCTGAGCCCGTGGGTGGTGCTCGCGTCGCTGCCGTATTTTGCCACCATGTCGAGCGATTTGAAACGCAACGGGTATAAACGTTCCGATATTTTCCGTATTTACGGCTTCAACATCGTGCTGTTGACGGTGAATCTTTCCGGCACGCTCAAGTCGATTCAGCAGGGCATGACGAACACGAAGATTCCGTTCGCGCGTACGCCGAAAGTCAATAATCGTACCGCTTCTCCGGCATTGTATGTGACGATGCCGTGGGTGATCATCATTTACTCGTGCATGGTGTTCTACGCCGATACGCTTTCGCACAATTGGGGCAACGCGGTGTTCGCCGGCTTCAATGCGATCGTGACGTTCTGGGCGTTGACCGCGTATATCGGCATCTGGCATTCCGTGCAAGACATGGTGGTTGGTCTGGTCCGTTGGTTCTTCGTGCCGATCAAGGAGCCTCAGCAGGAGGCGGCCCGCAAGAAGGCCTCTTGGCGTGACGCCCTCTACTTCGGCGACCGCCAAATGATCTACGAGTCCCGCCCGCTATAGCGTGCTCCCCGTGTCGGTCTGCACTTTCTTCGGGTTTTTGAAAGGACTGTCGTACGATTTCAAAAATCTGACCGCGCGATTCCGAAATAAAGGTAAATTTTCCAATCGTGCGGTCAGCAAATCAAAATCGTGCGACAGGGCTAGAAATCGTATGACGGGAATCGGGATAGTGCGGTTAATAAACCGAAATCGTGCGACGAAATTGCAAAATCGTCAGTCGGGGTTTAAAAAGCCGTGTAGCAGAAAATCTTGTCACGTGTTTGAGTCGAATCTCCGTGAGGCACTGTTGTGGGTGCCGTAAAGTATAAGGAAAAGGGGTGCCGATGACTCAACATAACGATTGGAGCGCTATGCAGCAAAGCTTATATCACGATATGCAGGTCGATTCGTCGGGTGCGTTCGCCGCGCGCAGTCCGCTGGACTTGCTTGCGGTTGCGGCACCAGGGCGCACACGTTGCGTGAACGCCGAGAATCCCACGGGCGGCAAGGGCGCTGCGGCCACTGCAGCCAGTGCACTTGGCCCGTCGCGCAAGGGCAGTCCGTGCATTCAAACCGTGAAAGCGGGGGAGAGCGTCACACTGATGGACGTGGATGGCCCGGGCGTGATCCGCCATATTTGGATGACCGTCACCGACCGAACCTCCCCGACCGGTCCGAACGTGCTTCGCAACCTGATCCTGGAATTCTATTGGGATGGCGAGGAAACCCCGTCCGTGCAATGCCCGATCGGTGACTTCTTCTGCTGCGGCCACGCGCAGGCCTGCCGAGTCAATTCGATGCCGGTGGTGGTCGTACCCAATCGCGGCTTCAACTGCTACTTCTCCATGCCGTTCGAACATGCGCGCATCGTGCTCCGCAACGATCACAACGAAGACGTTCCCGCGTTCTTCTACCAGATCGACTACACCGAATACGATGCGCTTCCGGCCGGCACCATGCGTTTTCATGCGCAGTGGCGTCGCGAGCGCGTCACCGAACTGGCCCGCGACTATGTGGTGCTCGACGGCGTGCATGGTCGTGGCGCGTATATCGGCACGTATCTGGCGCTCACCGCGTTGGAAAGCCGCTGGTGGGGCGAGGGTGAAGTCAAGATGTACATCGATGGGGACGACCAGTATCCCACGTGGTGCAGCACCGGTGCCGAGGATTATTTCGGTGGCGCGTGGAGTTTCGCCGATTTCGACGAGCATGGGCGTATGCATGAGCAGACGTTCTGTGCGCCGTACGTCGGTTTCCCGTTCTATTCGCAGCGTCTCGCCTCGCATCGCGAGAGCGCGTATTGGGATGTGAATACGCCGGTGACCCGCGGATTGTATCGCTGGCACATTCCCGATCCGATTTATTTCGAACATGATTTGCGTGTGGAATGGCAGCAGATCGGTACTGAGGAGGGCGGCAATTTCGAGCGTCAGGACGACGTCGCTTCCATCGCGTACTGGTATCAGCTCGAGCCGCATACACCGTTCGATCCGATTGGCGATCGTCGCTTCCGTCAGCCCCGCTGATTTTTGCCCCCGAGCTTACGATTTTCGGTCTATCCGGTCGGTTCGGGGGTATTTTTCTGTCTGCGCGACTTGCGTTCTGCGTCTGCACAACCCGGGTTTTAACCCGATTTTATGGGTTGTGCAGATGCAGGGTGCGGGTTGCGCAGGCGGGAAACGTGACTAGATGGGGTTAGATGTCACGGCGTCTGCTGCGCTGATTATCGTGCGAACGTTCTGCGCATCCAAGAGACAGCCAGCTGCGGCCAGATCTGGATACTCGGTTCAATGCCGTTGACGCCCTGCCATGCGGTTTCCGCAGTGCCCAACGACAGTCCATGCCCGCCTTGCGGGAATAGGTGCGCTTCGATGCTGACTCCGGCTTTCTTGCAAGCGTCGATCAGCATCAGTGTGTTTTCGTATGGCACGGTTTCGTCGGGAACGGTATGCCATGCGAAAACCGGCGGTGTTTTGGCGTCGATATGACGTTCGATCGACACGGATTCAAGCGCTTGTGAATCGTTGCGGCGTTCACCAAGCAGCGAATCGAAACTGCCGCGATGGGCGAGCGGGCCAGACGTGATCACCGGATAGGCGAGCATCAAACCATTCGGACGCACCGCATCCGGATCGTAACCATGAGCGACAAGAACATCGTCGCTGGTGGAGGTGGCGAGATTCGCAGCAAGATGACCACCTGCGGAAAAGCCAATCACGGCAATCGCATCCGGATCGACATGCCACTCGGCGGCATGCTCACGAATCATCGTCATCGCATCGGCAGCTTCCAACAGCGCAACTGGAAAAACGGAAGGCTTCACCGAATATCGCAGCACAAAAGCGTTGAAACCGGCCGCAAGAAACTGCATCGCAATCGGCTCCGCCTCACGATCCGACGTCATTTCGTAACCGCCGCCCGGAATCACAAGCACAGACGGACGCACACGGTCGGGAACGACTTCTTCGCTGTTATCAAGGCAATATCCGACGAATTTCGCTGCGCTGCCGTCGATGCCGGAAATTTCATATTCGAAATGTTTCATATATCCATCATAGGTGGAACACGGCGCACGTTATGCAGGAACTATTTGGTCCCGCTATTTTTCGTACCTTGTGATCCGTGGACGCAAATTGTGCAGTCGGGAGAGTGTGTCCTACTCGAGCAGCCAGTCGAGGATGTTGCGGTGTCGAATGTCTTGGTAGTCGCCGAGCCCGATGGTATCCAAGGTGAGCTGTGTGACGTAGAGGAGACCTCCATATGTGAGATACCGGTCGAACAGCGCATTGTCATTTGCTGTCGGTTGCAATGCATTTCGGTATTCCGAGAAAGACAACGGCAGCATCTTGAGCTCGACATATCGTCCGGTGAAATGGATGATTTTGCGTTTTTTCAGAATCGTCCAGTGAAATGGATGATTTTTGCGGAGTGGGTGAGTGATATAGACGTGCGATTGGGCAAATCGGAAGTAATGTTGCGATCATTCGACGGAATTCACGAATGTGTATGGCCGCTCACATGTCTGATACATTTTTCTCAGCTAATTGGCAGGAACACGTATCATTCCTCCAAGACTCGGGCGCTTATATAGAACATGTCAGCAGTTACGGCGGCTGGCGAGGTTCCTGAAGAACCCCATAACTGAACCCTTCTTCTCTCTTCTCTCTCAGCCGGCGGCCCTTCTTTCCGCCGGCTTTCTTCTTTTCTGAACACGATTCGTGCGATTCGTGCGATTCGCGATTTATGTTTCGCGATTTTGCCGAAAAGAGTTGCAAGACAAACGGCCGACCATGCGTGAGTAATGCGTGGTCGGCCGTTTGTGATGCTGGTGATTATGCGTGGTCGCGTGCAGGCATTCGTGATTCAGCAGCGCTCGTACGAGAACCTGCGCAGGCGTTCGAAGCATTCCACGCTTTCGTCAAGCCATGGCATGCCGATCACGAACACGTGGCCGAGCGTTTCGTGGCGGCGTGGCTTCGGGTCGAACAGTTCGAAATCGGCTCCCTTGCGGGCCAGTGCGGCAGCAAGCGCCAGATTGTCGGCCTCGAGGAAATCGTCGCCGCAGGTCACGATGAACAGTGGCGGCAGGTTGACGTTGAACGCCAGGCCTTCGGCGGTGAGGAACTTCGGGTCGGCGGCTTCGATGCCGTCGAAGAATTCGACGCCCAGCATCTGTTCGAGTCCGGTGCGGCGATTCGGATCGTAGCCTACGGTCAGTTCGCTTCCCATGGTTTCCAACGATGCGGAACTGTAGGCACCGCACACCGGAGCGGCACCGGCGAAACCAATGCCCGAAGGCTCATCCACGCCGAATGCGGCCGCGGCTTCGCCAACGTCAGCATGGTCAACGCGCCGCCTGCCGAATCGCCGGTGAGGAACACGGCGTTCGGATTAACCGGATAATCAGTCAAATGCGCCTTGATCCAACGCAATGCCGCCTGAACGTCCGCCAGCTGACCCCTCAAATCGGTTTGCGGGGCCGGTCGGTAGTTCAGTGAGAATACGGCGAAGCCCGTTTCGGCCAGATGCACGTTGAAGTTGCGGTTCAATTCCTTATATCCGTAAGTGAAACCGCCGCCGTGTATATCGATGTACACCGGCAGCGTATGCCCGCAGCGCAGCACCGCATCGTGCGGTAGATACAGGTCGAGCAAATGCCCTCTGCACTGTCCGGCTTCCGTATCGTAGCCACCGTCAGGCAGGTATGGAATATCTTCGATCACGTCGATTGTGTCAGGCGTGTGCCACAGTTCGGAACGCGGGGTGTCAACCGCGATCGCGCCGAAACGCATGTCGAGAATGCCGCGGACGCGCTCTTCGGAAAGGCCTTCGAGATCGCCGTCGGTTTCCGTCCAACGTTCCGCATGGTCGATCATCTCACGGGTGATGCCATATTTTGCCGCGTATTGTGCGCTGAGTTCCTCAATGGTCTGTGTGCTCGTCATCGACGCCGTCCTTTCATGATGTTCATGCGATTGCGGCCGTTCCGTCATCGGAATGCCGCACCTCGATATATCGTACCGGTTCGATATAGAAAGCGCTACTGCGATCACCCATATTCCTTTACGTCCAGAGCGAATTTATGGAACGGTACATGCGTTGATTTTATTGCGATTGCGACACGCCGAAATCACTCACGTTGCATCAAAAAACGGTTCGCATAGAATAAGTCGCGTTTGCGAATCCGAACAGGGGTTTCGACCGAGAGAGACGGCAACGGGACGCTCGACAAACGACGGACGTGAATCGTAACGGCAACGAATGGCCGTAAAAGCAACGCAAAAACGCAAAACCAACCCACGAAAACCCAGACAACCAGCAAACAATCCGAAGGAACGCTACGTATGTACGTCGATCCGAATCGTAATACAGAAGCAGGCAACCTTAAATGGATCCTGCCATACTGCAAACCCGACCTGCCACGAGTGGCCGGCGCGATAGTGCTGTTCTGCGTCAACAACACCATGGCGCTCATCATTCCGCTATTGTCAGGCCTCATCGTGGACCGTGTCATCGTGCAAGGCCAAGTCGACGAACTGACGCGACTGTGCATCATGATGATCGTGTTCACCATCGTGCGCGTCGCCTCGCGCTACGGCTACCAAATGTGGATGGAACGCTTCGGGCAGAACTCCGTATTCCGTCTCGTCAGCGACGAATACGAGAAACTGCACGAACTCGACTTCACCTATTTCAACCACACGCGTACCGGCGACATCATGAGCCGCATGACCTCCGACACCGATGCCATACGCCACGCGCTGAGCTGGGTGAGCTACCAGGTGCTTGACTGCGTGGTCATGTTCATTGGCGCGCTCGCCATGATGTTCACCATCGACTGGCGGCTCGCGCTCGCGCTCGCATGCGTCACGCCGTTCATTTTCATCCTTACGCGCGGACTCTCCACGCACGCAAGACCACTGTTCTTCGCCATCCGCAACTCGCTTGCCGAAATGAACTCAATGGTCGAAGAAAACATCGAAGGCAACCGCGTGGTCAAAGCGTTCGTGCGCGAACCGTATGAAACCGAAAAATTCGACAAACACAACGACGATTACATGCAACGCAACATGGACCAGGCCTACAACAGCCGCAAATACATGCCATGGCTCGACGGTCTCGGCTTCTCACTGCAGCTGATCACGCTTGGATTCGGCGGATTCCTGGTCATCACCGGGCGCATGACCCTCGGCAATCTCGTGGCGTTCAACTCCTACCTGTGGATGATCGACGGGCCGGTACGCCAATCCGGATGGCTGATCAACGACTGGCAGCGATTCAACGCATCCTGCATCAAAATCCGCAAACTGCTCACCGCTCAGTCACGTATTACGGAAAAGCCGGAAAATACGGAAAAACCGGGAGACAGCGCCGACGCGAATCACGCCAGCACAGCGGCTGCAACCGCTGCAACAACCAACACAACCCGCATCGCAGGCAGCATCGACTTCCAGCATGTCAGCTTCGCCTTCCCCGACGAACCAGACACCCTCGTGCTCGAAGACGTCGACTTCCATGTTCCGGCAGGCGCCAAACTCGGCATTCTCGGCGAAACCGGCGCGGGCAAATCCACCCTCGTCAACCTCATCTCCCGCTTCTACGACCCCACCGAAGGCCATGTGCTCATCGACGGCGTCGACGCGCGAGACTGGCCGCTCGCCACACTGCGCTCGCAAGTGTGCGTCGTGGCGCAAGACACGTTCCTGTTCTCCGACACCATCGGCGGCAACATCAGCTTCGGCGCAGGCGAACAACGCGAATACGACGAACAGTACATTCGCCGCATGGCCACCATCGCCGGCGCGGACGGCTTCATCCGCAGCATGCCGGAAGGCTACGATACCGTGGTCGGAGAGCGTGGCGTCGGCCTTTCCGGCGGCCAAAAACAGCGCCTGAGCCTCGCACGCGCGCTCGCCGACAATCCGTCGATCCTCATCATGGACGATACGACCAGCGCCGTCGACATGGAAACGGAAGCGGAAATCCAGCGCCATCTGCGCGAACTGGACGAACAGAAAACCATCGTCACCATCGCACACCGTATTTCATCGGTGAAAGATTCCGATCTGATCCTCGTGCTTGAGCATGGCCGCATTGTGGAGCGCGGCACGCATGACGAACTGGTGGCCGCGCACGGCCGATATTGGGAGATCTACTACAGGCAGCTCGGCTTGCAGGCGGGTCGTTCGCAAGGTTTCGAAGCGTAGGCGCGGGAAAGCAGGAAAGGGGGAAAACCCATGGCAAAACGTAACACATACCGCGAAGATGAAGAGCTGGAAGAACAGATCAACCTGCATGATATTCTGCGCATCGGCGTCTATGTAAAGCCGTATATGTCACGAATCATACGCATTCTTGCCGTCGTCGTCATGATGAGCTGCATTGCGGTAGTCGTGCCATATTTGACGAAAATCATGATTGACAGCGCGATTCCTTCGAAAAATCTCACCTTACTTGGTGAATTAACGGGGTTGATGGCCGTACTTATTGTGATGTATGAGTTTGGATTGCGTTATCGTACCGTCGAAATTACTCGCGTCGGTCAGCTCATGTTGAAAGACATGCGCCGCGATATTTTCACGCATATTCAGACGCTGCCGTTCAGCTATTTCGATTCGCGTCCGCACGGCAAAATCCTGATTCGCGTGGTCAATTATGTGAACACGCTTTCCGACACGTTGAGTTCCGGCCTGATCAATGTGATTTCCGACGTGTTCACCTTCCTGATCACGCTGGTGGTCATGTTCGTGGTCGATTGGCGGCTTGCGCTGTTCAGCCTGGTGCTCTTCCCGTTCCTGATCGCGTGGGTGCTGGTATTGCAGCATTTCCAGCGCCGCGCGTATCAGGTGTTGTCGAACAAGCAGAGCAATCTCAACGCGTTCATTCACGAGTCGATCACCGGCGTGAAAACCACGCAGACCTTCGCCCAGGAGGCGGCGCAGTTCAAAACCTTCCAAGAGCAGCAAGACGACGTGCGCACCTCGTGGATGAAGGCCGTGCATATCCAGTTCCTCATGTGGCCGGGCATTCAAACCATTTCCGTCATGACGATCGCATTCATCTACTATGTGGGCGTCACGGGCTTCGGCGCGGTGAACGTTTCCACCGGCGTGCTGATCGCGTTCGTTGGCTATGCGAATAATTTCTGGAATCCGGTGATCAGCATCGGCAATTTCTACAATCAGCTGATCACTTGTTCCGCATATCTTGAGCGTATTTTCGAAACGCTTGACGTGCAGCCGGAGATTCGTAACGCGCCTGACGCGACTGAACTGCCGCAAATCGAAGGACGCGTCGATTTCAACGATGTAGTTTTCCGTTACGAGCCTGACGGTCGCAATATTCTCAATCTGGTTGATCTGCATGTTGAGCCAGGCAGCACCGTTGCGTTGGTTGGTCCGACCGGTGCCGGCAAAACCACGATTATCAATCTGCTGTCGCGTTTTTACGACGTTGCAGAAGGTTCGGTCACAATTGATGGTCATGATGTGCGTTCTGTCACATTGGAATCGTTGCGTCGGCAGATGGGCGTCATGCTGCAGGATACGTTCATTTTCTCCGGCAATGTGCGCGAGAACATCCGTTACGGCAAGTTGGATGCGACCGATGCTGAGATCGAAGCGGCCGCGAAGGCGGTGCATGCGCACGAGTTCATTATGGATTTGCCGAACGGATACGACACGGTGGTGGAGGAGCGCGGTTCCACGCTTTCCGCTGGTCAACGTCAGCTGATTGCATTCGCCCGCGTGCTGCTGGCCGATCCGCGCATTCTGATTCTCGACGAGGCCACGTCGAATATCGATACGCGTACCGAAGAGGCACTTCAGGCCGGATTGAACCACCTGCTGAAGGGACGCACGAGCTTCATCATCGCGCACCGACTGTCCACCATAGAGAACGCGGACATGATCTGCTACATCGATCATGGGCAGATCATGGAGCAAGGCAACCACGCCGAGCTGCTCGCCAAGCGTGGCGCCTACTATCGCCTCTACGACTCCCAATACGCCATGATCAAGGTCTAAATGGGCTGATTAGGGCTTGGACTGATTGGCTTGAAATCAGCCTTCCTGCTAGCCGCTTGTCGTTTTTCGGCCGGCGGCTAGCCGCAAATTATCAGGTACGAGGCGGAAGATAGGGAAGTCAGAAAGCAACGCATGTTGCTGCGCATGAAGATGACGCGTGAATGCGTCGATGAAACAACGCGGGAAGGTTTGGTATGGCAGTAGAGAAGCCAGTTCTCACCCAGGAGCAGCAAGATGCGGTCGCAGCGCTCGCATCCACCAACGTGTATGCGAAGCAATCGAAATTCAAAACCTTCCGCGAGCTGCCGCCGAAAGACAAGTGGCCGTACTTCAAGCAGAACTTTCTGACCGATGTGCTGATCATTATCGCAGTGGTCGGCTTGGTACTTGCTTTCGTCATCTCGTATGTGACCAAAGGTCCCGAGGCCGAGCTGAGTCTTGAAGGTGTCGATATGGCGGAATATTCCGAACAGATTGATGCGTTGGGCGCTGATTTTGTGAAGACGCAAGGTATTGAAGACGAGCGTCTCGTGCGGACGGATGCCTCCATTGCGATTAGCGAGAATGCCGCGCAAGATGGTTCCGCATCGTTGACGGCTCGCGTTTCGGCAGGTCAGATCAACATGATTGTTGCCGAAACCGATATTTTCGCCGAAGTCAATGATCGCGGCGACATCACCAAACCCGCGGAAGTGATGAGTGCCGCCGATCTTGAGCAGGTCAAGGATGCGCTGGTCGACGCCAAAGGCAATCCGGTTTCCGATGTGAACGACGCTGTCGGATTCGACTTGTCCCATTCGAAAACATGGACTTCCATGAAGGGACTGCCGAAAGAAGGGGTTATTCTCGGATTCAGCAATATCACGGAATCCAAGGATATGCCGATTCAATTCGTGGAATATCTGCAATTCGAGTAGGTATTTGCTGGTCTTCGAACGGTCATTCCAGTTGCTGAATATTTGCTGAATGTGCGTAGACACGCACATCGCGGTTGCCCCGTTTTCCGCTTAAGCTAGTGAGGGTACGTCAAACGATGCACGTCAACGGATAGGCGGCATTCGGAATTCGAAGGAGATGGAAATGGAGAACGGCAATATGACTCCCCTTGTTCCTCGGCAGGATGGGCGCCTTGAATGGGGCAATGGTGTGGTCTCCATGCTGTTTGACATTGCCGCCGATTCCCCCGTTCGCCTCTGCAACGTTGTAGGGCGCAACATGGTTCCGATCGATGGTCGCTTGTCTGACGATGGAAAGCCAGTGGTTGAAAAGGATCCGCGTCCGATTGTTGAGGTGTGTGCCGCCAATACCGGTTCGCAAGACAACCGACTGACGCTGATTGCCACAGTTGCCGGCAGCCAATTGCGATTCGTTTCCGCGCTTGCTTCCGAACCTGAACCAGGTTCCGCCGATCCGTTCCGTTTGGAGATCACGCAGTTCGCGCCGTATGCCGATCTTGAACCGAAAGGTCGTGAATTCGAGCCGACGGCAAGCGAACGTGACGCAGCCGATTCCGCCGCGAATTCCGCGTCCGAGGCGGTTTCCGCCGATTCCAATGCAGGCTTGGTGGTCACTTCCGTATTCGAGGCGTTCCCGAATCTTTCCGCAGTGCGCACCTACACGCGTCTGCAGTCCGCCAGGCAACTGCCGATTGAAGCGGTGTCATCGTTGAATCTGACCGTTCCGATGCGCGTCAACTGCGGCAAGGTGCATCGTTCGAATATTTTCTGGGGCGATGCCGCTTGGGCTGTGGAAAACGATTGGCGTGTTCGTCCGCTGCGTGACACTCAGGTGCGTAACCGCAACCAGAAAATCAATCCTGGTCAGTCTAGTTCGCGTTTTGCCATGAGCTCGACTTCTACATGGAGCTCGGGAGAGCATGAGCCGGCCGGCATTCTGCAGGTGGAAGGTTCGGTACGCCGCGCCCGCGATTTTTCCGTAATGTGGCAGATCGAGCATAACGGTCCGTGGGAGTGGGAAGTCGGCGAGGACGATCCCGGTCTGCACGTCACTGCGTTCGGTCCGGAATATAAGGATCATGGTTGGTTCACCAATCTTGGTGAAGGCAATGATTTCGAGTCCGTTCCTGTGTCGTTTGCCATTGCCGCAGGCGATTGGCAGCGGGCTGTTGCCGAAATGACGTTGCAGCGTCGTGCGCTGCGCATTGCCAAGGCTCGTGAGTTGGGGCGCGTCGATCAGTTCGAGCATACGCAGGGTCTTGTGATCTACAACGATTACATGAATACGCTGTTCGGTGACCCTCGTATTGAGAAGGAACTGCCGCTGATTGAAGGTGCGGCAAGCGTTGGCGCGGATGTTTTCTGCATTGACGCCGGCTGGTACGACAGCACCGACGGCGGCTGGTGGGACATGGTCGGCGAATGGCAGGCCTCCACCAACCGTTTCGGCGACGCCGGTCTGCGCGGTCTTGCCGACACGATTCGTGCTCATGGCATGGGCTTGGGACTGTGGCTCGAACCTGAAGTGATCGGCGTGAAATCGCCGCTTGCGAGCATGTTGCCGGATTCCGCGTTCTTCCAGCGTCATGGTGTTCGCGTGTGCGATTCGGGTCGTTATCTGCTTGATTTCCGTTCTCCCGAAGCGCGAGAGCATGTTACGCGTACTGTTGATCGTTTGATTGACGATTTCGGTGCGGTGTTCTTCAAGTTCGACTACAACACCATTCCCGGCGTCGGCACTGATTTGAATGCCGAGTCCGTTGGCGATGGCCTGCTCGAGCATTGCCGCGCATATGTGGATTGGCTTGACGATCTGCGTCGCCGTCATCCGGATGTGATGATCGAAAACTGCGGTTCCGGTGCCATGCGCGCCGATTACGCGCAGTTGTCCCGCTTGGATTTGCAGTCCACTTCCGACCAGTGCGATCCTCTGATTTATGCTGCGATTGCGGCTGGTGCAGGTATGACGATTCTGCCGGAACAGCAGGGTAATTGGGGTTACGCTCAGCAAGAGATGGATGATGAGACTGCTGTGTTCACGCTTGCTACGGGTGTGCTCGGCAGGCTGTATCTGTCTGGTTTCATCGATCGCATGACGGAGCCGCGTCTTTCACTCGTTCGCGACGCTATCGCCTTACATCGTTGTGTACTTGCCGACCAGCAGCATATGGTGCCGTTCTGGCCGTCCGGACTTCCCGACTTCGACGGCGATTGGCTTGCCGTCGGCTTGCGTCATGTCGAAACGGATATGGGTGACGCGTATGTGTACGGCGAATCCGCTTGGAATGAGCAGGCTGCCGAGCAGAACGATCAGCAACCTCAGCCGGAAGATAAGCCCGACTACATCATCGTGTGGCGTCGCGGCGGCACACCGTCCGTGAACATGCCGTTGGATGCGGATCAAACCATCGAACAGGTGTTCCCGAATCCTGCCGAACCGGACCATGCGCCCAATGCCAAACCGTGGACTATCGAACGCATGGATCCGGAAACGGTTCGCCTGAACGCCGCCACCTCCAAGCAACCCTCCGCCCGCATCTTTGCCATTCGCCGCCGCGACTGATCGGGGCTGAGCCAACCAATCGCTGAAATGCCGTATTTCCGGCTATCGTGCGTTCCGCTGCAATCGGGCGCGGAACGCACGATAGCTATATGATCGCGGTCGTGGATTCACGTTCGACCAACTGATATCCGATGGTTGCGCGGCTCGGCGGCAGCACCGTGCCTGCATCATTGGAATTTCCGGCATTGCTGGAATTATCATTCACTTCGCCGCGTTCGATCCGTTCGACAATCATATCGACCGCGAATTTGGCAAGCTGGTCGAGATCCACTTGGATGGTGCTCAGCGAAGGGGTGGCGTAGGTTCCGGAAGTCACGCCGTCGAATCCGATCACCTTCACGTCTTGCGGCACATGGATGCCATAGTCGGCGAGGCCGCGAATCACGCCGAATGCGGCGAAATCATTGGCGCAGCACACTCCGTCGAACGCGATTGCGGGAATCTTGTCGGTCGTTTCGATCGATCTGCCCGTAATCTTGCCGCTTGCATCGTTGAAATCGGCGGTTCCGGCCGTGCCTGTTTCGCGGTCTCCAGCACCCGCGCCGGCTCCGCAGCCCGTCCTTCGCGCCGCCATGATCCGTTCGGCGATCGCGTGCCCGGCGGTAATGCCTTCGTCGGAGCGACCGCCTTCGAACACCATGGTTTCGTCATATGGCAATCCTGCGTCCAGCAACGCCGCGCACGCTCCTCGAAGTCGCAATGCAAATGCGTTCTGCGCATGCGCCAACTCGGCGCGCGGCACGAACGTATGCCCGACAATCGCAATATTCCGGCATCCTTGGGCGATCAGATACTGCATCGCAGCGCGTTCGCCCTCCTCGTTGGGAAAATTCACGGCATCCACGGTTGGCGTTTCCTCGCATGCGTCGAGCAGTACGAGAGGGCGCCCGCCGTTGAGTTTGGCGAGCGGTAGATTCGTGCCCAATCCGGTGGCGTGCAGAATCTCACCGTCGAAGAGCTGCCCTGAGAACGGATTGCTGGTCAGCGCATGTTCGGCCACGTCCGGCGAATACTGGGTTTGCTCGATGAACGGCGTGAGTCCGCGTGAGGTGATCTCGCGGCTCAATGTTTGCGTCAGCTTCGAATAGAACGGCGAATCGAATTCGTTGACGATGATGTGAATAATGTTGCTGCGACCTGATTTGAGCATGCTGGCTGTCAGATTGATGCGATAGTCGAGTTTTTTCGCTGCTGCCAGCACTTTGGCCCGCGTCGATTCCTTGACGCCGGCTTTGCCGTGCAGCGCATTCGATGCGGTCATGGGGGAGACGCCGGCTTCCGCCGCCACGTCGCGCAATGTCGGTTTGCCGTTTGCCATGCACCGCTCCTTACAGCCAAGTTTTTCTGTAACGATATTATATATGATGATTTTCTGGTAATCGTTGAAATTTCAAAGAATCACCGATATCCTATCATGATTGTGATTTCTGAAATATGCTATAAAATATGTAACGGTACATATCTGAAGTTTTCCAAGATGATGAAGTCGAACAAGTAAGTCAAGGATGACGTCAGATACTGTAAACGGCACGCTTTTCTAACGTTGTACAAGGAGAAGGCAATGGCGACTACCGAGGATCTGCCAAAAGCATGGCGACCGCCAATGGGCTGGAACAGCTGGGATTCCTACGGCACCACCGTCACCGATCGGGAGGTCCTGGCCAACGCGCGCTTCATGGCCGACCACCTCAAGGACGCCGGCTGAGACACCCTAGTCATCGATGCGGGTTGGTTCGATCCCAACGCCCATGCGCACGGCTACTCCGACGGCACCCCGCTGTGCATCGATGCGTACGGTCGCCAGATTCCCGATGAGCGGCGCTTCCCCGAGCGCGGCCGGCGGTCGACCGATGGCGAAACGGTGCCAGACAGACGTCGAATCGCAACCAATCGCACGTACCGCAACACCATCCAACCCAACAAACAACCAACACCATCCAAGGACACACCATGACCGACAAACTCATCGCAACCCTCAACAAGGCGGGCGTGCGCAACATCAGCACCGACCTGTGGGGCATCTTCTACGAAGACATCAGCTACTCCGGCGACGGCGGACTCAACGCCGACCTCGTACAGAACGGCGCATTCGAATACAATCGCGCCGACTCCTCCGACTGGAGCAACTACAGCTTCTGGCGCAAAATCGTGCCCGCCGGCTCCTTCGCAGCCTTCGACGTGCTCACCGACAATCCGGTAGCCGAAGAAAACCCGCACTATGCGTCCGTCGAAGTCGAACAGGCGCCGGCTTCGCTTGAAAATATCGGCTGGGACGGCATGGTCTTCCGTGCCGGCGAAACCTACGATTTCTCCGCATGGATGCGTATTTCCAGCAATTGCGAAGCTTCCGCACTTCCCGTCACCGTCGCTCTGATTGACGACGATGGAAATGCGATTGCAGAACAAGATATCACCGTCGATTCCAACGATTGGCGTAAGCAAGAGGTTTCGCTGACGGTTTCCGGTGAAAGCAATGCCATCGTTGTACATGAAGGCGCTTTGCGACTCACCTTCACCACGGAAGGTACCGTCGATCTTGATTTCGTTACCCTCGAACCACGCACCACCTACAACGGGCTCAAGCATTTCCGTCCCGATTTGGTCAAGGCGCTCGCCGACCTGCAGCCGCGCTTCATGCGCTTCCCGGGCGGCTGCATCACCCACGGTCTTGGCATGGATAACATGTACCACTGGGATCGCACCATCGGTGATGTTGAGCATCGGCCGCACAATTTCAACCTGTGGGGCTACCACCAGTCGTTCCGTATCGGCTACTACGAATACTTGTGCCTGTGTGAAACCATTGGCGCGAAGCCGCTGCCGGTGCTGCCCGCCGCCGTGAGCTGCCAGAACACCAGTCAGGGCCCGGTGCCGATCGCGCAGAAAGACATGCCGGCATACATCGATGAAGTGCTGCATTTGGTCGAATTCTGCAATGGCGATGCCGCGACCACCGAATGGGGTGCCAAGCGTGCCGCCATGGGTCATCCGGAACCGTTCAACCTTGAATATTTGGGCATCGGCAACGAAGATCTCATCGATGACGTGTTCAGGAACCGCTTCCAGCAGATCTTCGACGCGGTCAAGGCCACCTACCCGGATATTGTTGTGGTTGGCACGGTCGGTCCGGCTCCGAGCGGTCCCGACTACGAGGCTGGTTGGCAGTATGCGCGTGAAGCCGGCGTTCCCATCGTTGACGAGCATTCCTATCAGTCCTCCAGCTGGTGGTTCCACAATCTCGACCACTACGACACCACGGATCGTGAGGGCCCGAAGGTGTACTTGGGCGAGTATGGTTCGTGGAACACGCAGCTGATCAACGGTCTTTCCGAAGCGGCGTTCATGGGTCGCATGGAATTGAACGGCGATGCCGTGGTCATGTCTTCGTATGCGCCGCTGTTTGCCAAGAACGGGCATCACAGCTGGAATCCTGATCTGATCTACTTCGACAACGAACGTACCTACCTGCCGTACAGCTACTGGGTGCAGCAGATGTATGCCACCACCACGTCCGATACCGCATGGCCGGTCGCGGTGGAAGGCAAGACCACGCTGCGTCGCGAACTGCCACCAACCGTTGGCCTGCGCTTGGAAGGTGCCGCTCACGCCGACATCACCAACTTCAGCGTTGACACCGCTGATGGCCGCCATGTCGATCTTGAGGACTGCCATTACGCAGGCAATGGTCCGATGAACACGAGCCTCAACATTGACTCTGACGCCTACACCATCAACGCCACCATCACCTACTATCAGGGTCGTTGGGGCTTGCAGCTGGTCCACGGCGACATCAACGGCAAGAACCACAACATCACCTCCTTCGGTCGTGCTTTCGAAATCAAGGTGGTGCGCGACGGTACCGCCTACAATCTTGACGGCACCGAATGGTCCATGGACGAAGTGTTCCCCGGAACCGTGTGGCAGGTGCGCATCGAAGTGGCCGATCGCGGCGAAAGCATGAAGCTGTATATCGATGGAGAGCTTGTTGCGCAGGGTGTTGAGAAGCCGGAAGAGCCCCGCCGTACCGTCACCGTGGCTCGCAATGATGCTGAAGGCGTCACCTACGTGCGTATCGTCAACGCGCTCGACGCTGAAGCCGAGATTGATCTGAACCAAGTGCTTGAAGAGCTTGGTGTTTCCGCGGAATCCCGCGCTTCGGCAACCGCCACCGTGCTCGCCGGAACCGACCCGTACGCCGGTGAAATCGGCAAGGCTTCGCCAACCGTTCCGGTTGAAACCGCAATCGACCTAACCAGCGGCGCCTACACCGCCCCCTCCTGGTCCTTCACCACCCTCACCCTCCATGACTAATCGCGGAAAGCGTTTCAGCGCTACGCCGCAAAACATATGGAGGTGCGTTGGTTAATCCCACTGCCATCGATGAATAACGCGGCTTCCGAAGCAAGACTGCCATCGAGCGTAGGCTGGAGGCATGAGCAAACACCATCGTGACCGCAGCTGGGCGCCAGCACCGCAACCACTTCCCGAGAACGCGCACGTCATCGACAACCACACGCATGTGGCGTCCGTCGTGCCGTTCTCGCGGGCCATGAGCCACGAAGCGCAAGAAAAAGGACAGCCGGAAGTCCCCGTATACAGCGTCGACGAACTGCTGAACCAAGCGCAACAAGTCGGAGTCGAAGGCGTCATCGACTGCGGATGCGAACTGCCGAACCTCATGACGGCCATCGACATGGCACGCGAACACCCCCAAACCGTGCATGCGGCCATCGCCATACACCCCAACGAATCCGTGCTCCACGGTCACCGCGGGGTGCCGGGCCCAGACGGGTTGCCGCTCAAATACCAGCCATGGCACGACACCAGCTTCGAAGACGCCATGGCCGAAGTGCACCGCCTCGCCACCGCCTACCCCAACCAGGTTGTGGCCATCGGCGAGACGGGCATGGACCTCTTCCGCACCGGAGAAGCCGCCAAAGAACTGCAGCGAGAAGCCTTCCGCGCGCACATCGCGCTCGCGAAAGAACTGAACCTGCCCATGCAGATCCATGATCGCGATTCACATAAGGAAGTCATCGAAACGCTGCTGGCGGACGGCGCTCCCGAACGGACCGTGTTCCACAGCTATTCCGGTGATGCCGAAATGGGTGAGATCGCACGTGAAAACGGTTGGTATCTCAGCCTTTCGGGCACATCCAGCTATAAGGGCAACGATGGTATTCGCGAGTCGGCGCGCATTGTCGGATTGAGCCATGTCATGGTCGAAACAGATGCCCCCTACCTAAGTCCGATGCCGTATCGGGGCCGCACCAACGCGCCATACATGATCCCCTACACCCTGCAGTCGTTGGCGAATTATCTCGATAAACCGCTGACGGAAGTCGCGCAGGCAACGCGAAAGACCACGCGCGAAGTGTACGGAATCTGAACAAATTCCGAAAATCGACAGGACGGAAACGATTTATCCGAAAATAAGAGAGAGTAAGAGAAAGACAAGAGGTAAAATAAGAAAAAAACCCACAGGAAGTTTACTTCGTGCGAGATCAAGAATCGCAAGAAACAATGTGAAGATTTGACAAGACTTCGTAAGGCTCCTAACGTGCCTTTTTGCGTTTATTTTGGGGAGTGGGTTGGAAGGCCCGCCACTTGGAGGTAGCGTTATGGCTAACGAGCCAAACGAGGATGAGCCGCTGTTTCACGCAGCCACATACACGCAGGCGCCGAAGGTTTCGCACAAGGTGCTGACTAAGGAAGAGCGACAGGTGCTGATCAAGCAGCACGAGGAGAAACAGCAGGAGGCCGCCAAACTTGACCAGGTGGCCAGCAAGGGTCCCGTCGGTCGTTGGTGGAGCCGTCTGCAATCCGGTCCAAACAGAATCACGCCCGCCATGGCGATCGTGGCGTTGGGCGTGGTATATGGCGATATCGGCACCTCGCCGCTGTACACCATGCAGACGTTCCTCAACGGGCAGGGCGGACTTGCGCATGCCGACCGCGAAGCCGTGCTCGGCGTGCTTTCGTTGGTGTTCTGGTCAATCACGCTTATCACCACCGTCAAATACGTGCTGATTGCCATGCGTATCGACAACAAGGGCGAAGGCGGCATTTTCGCGCTGTACTCGTTGGTTCGAAAGTACGGTGCATGGCTTGCGATTCCTGCCATGCTCGGCGGCGCCGCGTTCCTCGCCGATTCCGTACTCACCCCGGCTGTGTCCATCAGCTCGGCAGTGGAAGGCTTGGAGACGCTACCAGCTTTTGAAAAACTTTTTACTGAAAACAAGCAGCTGACCCTGATGATCACCGCGGCCATCATTCTGATGCTGTTCTCTGTGCAGTCGCGTGGCACCGAGCGTATCGGCAAGGCGTTCGGTTCGGTCGTGCTTGTCTGGTTCTCGTTCCTGGCGGTTGTCGGCTTGGCGAACCTCAGTCAGTATTGGAGCGTGTTCGCGGCGCTCAACCCCGTGTACGGTGTCAGATTCCTGTTCAGCAGCCATAATGCCGCCGGGCTTGCCATCATGGGTACGGTGTTCCTGTCAACCACCGGTGCCGAAGCGCTTTATTCCGACATGGGTCATGTTGGCCGTGGCAACATCTATTTCACGTGGCCGTTCATCAAAATCGCGCTTGTGCTCTGTTATTTCGGGCAAGGCGCATGGATGCTCAATCATTGGGATGATTCGGCTTACATCCGCACGCACGGTTTGAACCCGTTCTTCGAAATGATGACGCCCAGCGTGCGTTACGTGGCCGTCGTGCTTTCCGTGGTCGCGGGCGTTATCGCATCGCAGGCGTTGATCACCGGCGCGTTCACGATGGTGTCTGAAGCCACCCATCTGAACTGGATGCCGCATCTTCAGGTCCGTTACCCGGCCCGTACCCGCGGTCAGCTGTACATTCCTGTGGTCAATGCGGTGCTTTGCGTTTCCACGCTGTTGGTTTTGGCGCTATTCCGTGATTCCGAGCATATTTCCGCGGCGTATGGTCTGGCGTTGACCATCACCATGATCACTACCACCATTCTGCTTGCCGTCTACATCTGGCATTCGGGGCGTCGTATCGGAGCGGTCGTATTCACCGTGCTGTTCCTTGCGATCCAATTCATGTTCTTCTTCGCTTCCATGGCGAAGTTCCTGCATGGTGGTTGGTTCACGATGCTGCTTACCTTCGCGATTCTGCTGGTTATGTACACGTGGAACGAAGGCACGAAGCTGGAACGTGCGCAGCGTCGCCATATGCAGCCCGCCGAATGCCTACCGGTGCTGAAGCGGTTGCATGATGACGATACGATTCCGTATTTTGCCGACAATATCGTCTATCTCACGTCGGATCCGGAAACGAAGCGTATCGATACCGATATCTTCTTCTCGATTTTCGCCGACCATCCAAAACGTGCCCGCGCTTGGTGGGCTGTTTCCGTCGAGACTGCCGATGAGCCGTTCACCCGCGAGTATTCGGTTGAGAATTTCGGTACGGATTATATGTTCCGTGTTCGCATTCGGCTTGGTTTCAAGGTTTCTCAGTCGATTCCAGCTTACATTCATCAGATCATGAACGATTTGTCGAAGTCGGGGGATCTGCCGAGGCAGGAAAGCCGCTATCCGAAGCTTGATGCTGATCCGAATATCGGTCCGATTCGATATGTGCTGATACACAAGGCGCTTATGCCTGAGTCGAAGGTGTCGCAGCGTGGCGCGATTTCTTTGGAAGTCAAGTATGCGATTCGTCATTTTGCGGGATCTCCGGTCAAATGGTTCGGCCTTGCGCCTTACAATCCGCTGATTGAGATACAGCCGCTGTTCCTCGCGACTCAGCGTCCTCCGCGGCTAAAGCGTGTGTGAAACAAGCCGTGAAACGGGCTGCGTGATGATGGCGATCGTATCTGCCATCGTCGCGCAGCCCGTTTTCGTAGGGCATTTTGTAGGTTTTTGCATGGTCTTATCTCGAAGAATCGTTGGAATCACGCTGTTTTTCGCACGCTATAAGCAATGTCGATAGCCATATGCGCGCGTTGCATTACAAGCCCTGTAGAGTAATCAACCATGTGCAGATTACTTGGATTCGCGGCAGCCGGAAGCAACACCAGTCTCAATGGCGTGCTCGGCATGCAGGCCGTACGCGATTTCCGGAATCTGAGCGAAATCCACAACGATGGCTGGGGCTCCGCGCTGGTCACCGTGCCGAGCGAGTCGCCGTACCTGCGTGACGGTGGCGCTCCCACCCCGGAAACCGGCACCGCCGTCTACAAGAACACGATCGCAGCCCGACATGATCCGATTTTCGACGAGCTTGCGAACACTCCGGCTCGTGGAGGCCTGTGGCACCTGCGTTTGGCCAGCTCGAACCTGCCGCTGATTCTCGAAAACCAGCAGCCGTTCTACGCCAACGGATTGAGCTTCATCCACAATGGCGATATTTCCGACGATCAGGGTCGCAACATCATCACCAACCGCGCGTTCCCGGTCGATCCCAACATCGTGCAGTCCACTGGCGGACGTTCCGATTCCGCCATTTTCTTCGCAGTGATCCTGCAGTACATCGGTTTTGGTTTCGCACTCGACGAGGCGGTCGCGCAGGCGGTGCGTGAACTGCGCAAAAGCTATCCGAAGTCCAGCTACAACTGCATGATCCAGAGCCAAGACCAATTCATCGCTCTGTGCGCGGCCGGTCGTGAGGTCACGTCCAAGCGCATTGTGGAAATCTATGACCAGTACGGCCGTGGCGACCAGGCGCATGACTATCGTGTGATGCGCTATCGTACGCTCGGTGAATCCGAAGCGGATCAGGCTGCAGGCCAGCCGAAGGGCGTGGTTGTGGCCAGCTCCGGTTTCGATCAGTGTGCCGAAGATGGCTGGACTCGTTTGGAAAACAATCAGATGATCGTTGCTTCCAACCGTACCGGCGCATTCCGTGTGCGTTCCATCTGAAATCCGTAATCTGAAATCCGTATTTCGGAATTTTTCGGCTGAAACTTTCATCGGGGATTTCCAGTTTTTTTCGACCGGATTCAGCATGCGGCAATCGTCATACAGCGCCTAAGATAGGCGGTATGACAACCGGATATATTCCTACACTCGCCCAAGTTGACGAACTGCATCGAAAAATCGCGCAATCGCAAGCCGCATACGATTTGATTCACGGACATTGCGTAGTCGTCGCCGACATCGCACGTCGCATGGCACGCAGGCAGAATGCACTGTTCACCCGCCGCTGCACACTACCGGACGATGCCCCTGAAAAAGCGGGCGATTTCGGCCTTAGGCTTACGCAAGACGGCAATGGAAGCGAATCGTTCGGTATGCTTCGCATCCCCTCCATTCCATCATCGGACGGGCTTACGGGCGGGACCGTTCCGCCGAGGCTGATCGACGAGCATCTGGTGGTGATCGGTGGTCTGCTGCATGATATCGGCACGTATTTTCTGCTCAAGCAAGACGGTTCCGACGGTGGACCGCTGAAATTCGACGGTCCGAATTACGTGCGGCATGGGCTTAAAGGCTACGAATATTTGTTGAATGAGGGTGTTGACGAGTCTATCGCGCAGTTCGCGCGCAACCACACCGGTGTGGGACTCACCAAAGAAGCGGTGGAATCGCAAGGATTGCCATTGCCTCCGGCCGACTATGTGCCCATGAATCTTGAGCAGGAAGTGGTGATGGTGGCCGACAAGTACAACAGCAAGTCGATTCCGCCGAAGTTCCTGACGGCCGAAGCCTATGCGCGCAAGGCGGCCCGTTTCGGCGAAAGTAACAGGCGCGAATGGCTGCGGCTGCTCGAACGATACGGCGTGCTTGACGTCACGCCGCTCGCCGAGCAGTACCACATGCGTATCGTCGAGTAGGGCAGACCGTTTTCAGAACACGCAAGCCCTTTGGAATTTGGCTAAAACCAGAATTCCAAAGGGCTTACCTATGGGCGCACGAAAGAGTCTATGTTCGTGCGCCCGTTGCACTAGGCGGCTAGTCGAGTTCCACGCTGTGCTCCATCGCATCGGCGATCTCCGGATTGGTGGTCACCACGATGATGGCGCGCTTGCGGTCGGCATCGCGCTTGAACTTCTTCAACAGATCCAACACCACGGCCGCATCGTCGGCATCCAATCCAGCGGTCGGCTCGTCGGCGATGATCACTTCAGCCTCGCAGCTCAGCGCACGAGCGATGGCCACGCGGCGCTGGTTCAGTTCGCTTACTTCGCCGACTGCCAGGCCGGACGTCACTTCGTCGAAGCCCACGCGCTTGAGCAGTTCGCGGGCGATCACAGGCTTCGGCTTGAGGAAGTTGCGGTTCGACGCATCCATGGCGTACAGTACATTGCTTTCCGCGTCGAGGTCGGGGCGGAAAGCGAAACGTTGCGGAATGAATCCGATGCGGTGTCCCAACATTTCGACCGGTTCGACGTCGCTCAGGTTGGTGCTTTTGTGCATCACGTTGCCGCGGTCCGTGCGTACCATGCCGACCATGGTGGCCAGCAACGCCTGATGCTGTTCGCGATCCTCCGCGTCCACGAGCACCGCATGCGTGGCGCCCGCATGGAACGACAGCGATAGGTCGTCGAGAATATTGCGGCCGGTCTTGCGATTGATCACGGTCACATGATCGAGTGCGAACGTCGGATTCGCTTTGAAGAAAAACGCATCCTTCTTGCGATGATGCTTGATTTCGCGGTCGAGCTGTGAGGAGACGCTGGTTGCGGAATCGGCTTTCACCATTTCATGCGATTCCAGTACGGTCGGTTCGTCGGAAGAACGCAAGGCAAGCGTTTCCCTCACCTGATTCGCATTGTTGGCGACCACATTCGAACCATCCGCAGTATCCGCAGTATCAGCAGCAGTTGCAGCGTCATCTGCAACTTCGGTGGTATCTGCATTATCTGCAGATACCACAGCATCGCCATCGGCAGCTACTGCAGTATCGCCATCGTTTACATCGTCGGAAATTTCCGCGCCGTCAGATGCGGCAATTTCGATATCTGCATTGTCATCGTCGTATACCACCGCAAAATCGATGGATTCAATGGAATCAGCGGAAGATGCGTCAGCTGCAATATCGTCAGTCGCAACATCATCGACGGTCTCGTTTGATGCGGTCTCGGCAGTCTCGTCGACCACGGTCTTGTCGAGGTTCTCGTTCTTATCATTCATGTTGTCGCTCATGCCTTCACCTCCGAGCGTTCCTCAAACAGTTGGTTCAGGTTGAAGCAGGCCACGCGCGCGAATGCCACGATGCCAAGCACCAGGCATGCGCCCAAGCCGTACCAGATCACGTTCCACACCGAAGCGGACGTCATCGACACAGCCTGCCCGCCGGCCCATGCGGTGCCGATCGGCTTCGCCAACAGCGCGCCCGCAACCAAACCGACAATCCAACCCGGAACCGTCATCATGAACGTTTCCAGCATGAACTGCCATCCCAAACGGCCCTTGGTCACACCTGTGATCATCGCCATGCCGATCTCATCGCGGCGGCCGCCAATCGCAGCACATGCAATCAATGCCAGCAAAGCGATGCCACCGACAATCGTCACGGCAATCAGCATGATGCGCGCTGCCGAAGCGGCGGAATCAAGCGGCTCGATCGACTTCTTGTAAGCGGTAAGCGACGGCGAGGTGATCTCGTACGTCTTCGTGTCCAACTTGGCCTTCTTCACCAAGCGCACGAACGTGTTGTAGGTGGAAGGATTCGCCAGCGAGAAGATGATATTCAGATTCGGAATGGCCCATCCCGTGGCCTCCGTCGTGTCAAGCCCGTTCTTGGCGAAGTTGATATACGTCGTGTAGATCACGTTCTCACGATTGTCCTTTGCGTATTTCGCGTCGGAACCGTTGCCCTCAGGCACGTCGCTGTCGTATTCGTAAATGCCGCGCACGGTGAACGTGTATGTGTCGGAAGCCTTCGACGGATTGCCGACCGTCACCTTGTCTCCGACCTTGAGATTGTTCTTATCGGCCAGCGCCTGCGAAATGAGTACGCCGTCGCTCTGCGTCTTATAGCTCAGATGCTTGCCTTTGACTACCTTGTAGTAGCCGTAGTCGTTGATTTTCGCGGCGTCCAACGTGTAGAACGCCTGCAGGGTCAGGTTGCCGCCGGTCTTGTCTTCGCTGGTGTCGTTTTTCGCGGCGATCGCCTGCAACGACTTGCTTTCGCGCACCGGCACCGATGTTGCCAACGTGTAATTGAAGGTCACGTTGTTGCTCTGTGCGGCCGTTGCATACGTGCTGTACTTTTCCCACGTCAAATACTTGTCGGTATAGCTGGAATCGGCACCGTCGCGCTTGGCTTGTGTTTGCGCGTTCGGACGAATCACCGCCGTGGCTTTTTGCGACTGGTATGTTTCATTATTGGCGGTGTCGTCGGCTCGAATCACTGCCAAGTCCACGGCAGCCGAGAAAGACACCAGTAGTGCGAGTAGGGCGATCAGCGCGGTGCGCCATTTGACGCGACCAAGCGCCGCCCATGCGTTCTTGAGAACGAACATGCGGTACTTCTCCAGTTCTCTGTTATAGCGCGCCGGCGCATGCCGACGTCAGCGTTGGCCGGGACGCGCGCTCCGCAGCAAGGCAGGCCCGTAGCGCATGATGCGTCCCGTGCAATCATCTTGGGCTTCCAACGTGATTGTTTTCTTGCGCAACACTGTTATACCCCTGCATGAAGTCTGAATGATTCCTGAAAAGTGATTCCAGAGAATAAGCGTTGAGCATGGTTGCGGCACTCGCTACGATGGAATCGATGACTTCCGAACAGATTACGAATACCGGTTCCGTGTCGGGCGATTGTGGCTCGGCTCAGGCTCGTGCGCGAACTCATGTGCAGGCTTATGTGCAGACTCAGGCTCGGCAGAATGGCTCGGCCAAGGATGGTTCGGCTACGAATGGTCCAGCCAGGAATGATTCAGCCAAGGGCGGTCCGTCCGGGCAGAAACATGGCCTGCAGCGGTGCCACGCGATGCTGCGTCCTGCATCGCGTCACGCGTTATTGCCGTGGCTTACGTCGATTATCGGCGTCGCGTCCGCACTATGCCTGGTGATTGCGTGGTTCCCCTCCACGGTGTGGAATACGCCGATCGTCAGCAGCGATGCCCCCGCGCATTACTATTTCATTCACCGTCTGCTTGACGAGGGATTGGGGGCGGCTCTGCATTTGTGGCCGCATGATTCGTTTTATCCGCCGTTGTTTCACGTCTGTGCTTACCTTGTGATTAAGATCGCGGCGCTGTTCGGCGTGCAATGTTCGATCTACGCGGCATTCAATATCACGTGGATCATTGCTTCGGGCGTGATTTTCCCTGCCGGAATGCTGGTATTATGCAGGTATTTCCTGCAACGTTGGAATCGCGGTAATCCAATTTCCAATCCAATTTCACGTATTTCTCAAGCATCGTCTACGCCTGAATCGTCGTCCGTATCTGAATCGTCGAATGTTTCAAATCAGCAGGTATCGTCAGCTGTGAATCGGCAATATAACGTCACTTTCGACGCTACTTTCGTTCTGCAGAATCTGATTGGACTGTTCGTGCCCGTGCTTGCCGTCAGCTCGGTGTGCCACCCGTACGGACTGCTGAATGCCGGTCCGCTGATCGCATTCGGTTTCGCCACGTCGCTGCTGCCGTTCCTCATCGCCGCCACATTGCGCTTGTTCGATGCGATCGCCGCGCGCGAGCATATAGCAAAATGGCTTGCGATCGCTGCTGTCGCAGGCGTGGTTTGCCTCGTTGCGCACCCGCGTATCGCATTCACGTATGCTCTGATTCTGGTGCCGTTCATTGTGCTGCGCTTGCCGTGGAAGCTGATTCTTGGCGCGTTCATTGCCATGTGCGTCGGTGCGGTGGCGTTTGTGGCGTTGATGCTGACGTCGTTCAAATCGGACCGTTGGGCGAATCCCGATTCCTGGTTCCATAGCCATCAGCCGTCCAAGAATTTGTGGGAGTCGATTTCGTTCTGTCTCACGGATGGGCTTGACGGTTTTCCTGCGATTCTGTTCGCACTGTTGCTGATTGCGGGAACTGCGGCCGCTTTCGTTTGCGCTTCCCGCCGCGCGGCTGCGCGTGCTTCGGATTCGTTTTCGTCGGCTGCTTCCACTGTGGTTCCCGTGGCTTCTGCTGATGTCGATGTTGATGCTTCGACTTCTGATATTGCGGTTTCCGCCGCTGATTCCCCGGTTTCCGTTTCCTGTCCGCCACCTGCGTCGCACTCCAACGCCACTGATGCCGCGTCCGCGTCGTCCGAATCATCTCGACTTCGTCGCAACGATCGCCTGCGTGACGTGATTGCGTTGACGGCCGCATTCCTGCTGGTCACGCTGGTGTATGTGTGCACGGTCACGCTGGTCGGCGCGTTGCCGAATATCATCAGCGCTCCGTGGTATCGCGATGAAAACCGTATTATGACCATGCTTCCGCTGGTCACGCTGCCGCTGCTTGTCATTGGAATCAACGCTCTTGCCGAATGCGTTTCCGCGTGCGCCGCATCCGCTTCTTTCGCTCCTTCTGCATCGTCCTTTTCCACGAAGAATAGTGCTTCTTCCGTTCCTTCCCTTTCTTCTGCGTCTGCTGTTTCTTCCGTGAAGAACGCTTCTTTCGCTTCCAATTGGATCGTCCTAATCGCCGTATTCCTTGTGATTGCGATACTTGCGGTTTCCGCGCAGATCGTATGCCCATCGCGTTCCGCGGCTCGCGACACGATCATCGCGCATTCCAGTCTGAACCAAAGCGACCCCAACGAGCAGCTCACCGAGCAAAAGATCGCTGTGCTGCGCAAGGTCACGAAACGTACGGGCACCCAGGCCACCATCATTTCCGATCCGTTGAACGGTTCGATGTATGCGGAGACGCTGTTCAACGCGAACATGTTGTATCCGATCATCAATGCGCGCACCGATGTGCCATCCGCTCCGTTCGGCAAAGTGGAGACCGCGTTTGCTTCCGGCGATGCGCAGCAGGTGCTCGGCACGGTATGTCCGCTGACCGACGCTCCGGAATACTTCCTTACGATGGGCGACCAGGCGCAGAGTCTGCAGTCATTCCCGTATCGCGCCCAGTACGATTCCTTCCACAATGAGGAATTGATTGATACGTATGTGGATGGCGGCACGTTGGTGAAGGTTGCCGATTATTCGCAATACGGCCAGGGTTGGGCCCTCTACCGTTTCGGTTGCACCGATTAATCGATTTTTGGCTGCGCTGCCTTGTTCTGCCGTCGCTTGCACGCGCATATGCAAAACCGCACTTTCGATCAGTTGGGATCTGAATGTGTTCAGGACAACGATCGGCGGTGCGGTTTCGTTTATCTGCTTTCTTCTGTTTCTCCTATTTCAGCTTTCAGCTGGGAGGTTTTCTCGGATGGGTTGGCTTGGGGGATGGGCCGTAAACGGATAGTGTGGTTGCGACACGCCCGGATGTTGGTTTGCGGTGAGGTGTTTCAGGGTTTTTCCGACGGTCTTTCGCCACGCGATGGCGTCCGCAGTCCGTTTTTCCCGTGTTTTCGACACGCCGATGCTTTCCAGTGTTTGCAAGGGTCCGCGTCTTGTTTCGTCATGCCCGATTTGCGTGGAATGGGATTGTGCTGTAGGTTTATCTCTTGCTGCCGCTCGGCGAGTGGTTCCCCGGTTGGGGTGCCTCGAGGCGGGTGAGTGGTGGTGGTTTGAGAACTCAAGAGCGTATTTGTACTACTTCTTTATAGTCAATGATTGCCAGTTCATCGTCCGCTCGTTCGCGAGTGGCCGGGAGGCCTTGAAGGACGGTGAGGTTTTCGTGCGATGCGCCTTTCCTTATAAGGCGATCGTCAATTTTCTTGTTTTTGAGAGTCACATGTTGGCTTTCTGCAAAGTTTTTTTGTGGAGGGTTCGATTCTGGCTCAGGATGAACGCTGGCGGCGTGCT
>OGRP01000388.1_pt1 | contig 47648 bp, 43 predicted proteins | sample 1553531 | NCBI WGS metagenome assembly OGRP01 (sample SAMEA2580045, study PRJEB22360) | human gut metagenome | biome: human gut; feature: human-associated habitat; material: faeces | place: Denmark | collected 2008/2010 | reverse complement strand
ACCGGGCGGATTCGGGACTTTAACCCGTTAGAAACGTGCGCCGCTAGGCGCACACGCAAAAAAGGGCGCATGCCTCCCGGCATGCACCCCGTTGTGCGTTTTATTGTAATATTTTGTTTGCAACACTGGGTTTATTTTATACTATTTGCGGGGGAGATGCAAGGGAAAATAAAATTTCATTTTTTCCGCCCCTCATCAAATGAGGAACGGGCTCCCAATTACTCCAGTATCTTCCGCAGCATCTCTTCCATTCGGATTCTGTAGGTGTGGGACTCCGCTGCTTTGCGATAGCCATTGGCAGCTATCCGCTGCCGTTCTTCTTCATGGGTCAGATAGTAAGCACATTTTTCTTCCAGTTCTTCCGGACTTCCGTAGGCTTCCAGATCCGTTCCAATCCGGAACAGGTCTTCCAGTTCTTCCTGATAATTCGTCATGCAGAAGCCGCCGCAGCCCAGAATGTCAAAAATACGAAGCGGCAATCCGGTCCGGATCGGTTTGATCGTCATATTTAAATTAATCTTGCTGTTACGGAAGATCCATGGCATCTGTATCAGCGTCTTCACCGTTCCATGAGTGTTCACACCGTTTAAAGGCGCCGTATCACTTCCGGTAAACAGATCCACCCTGAAATGCTCCGCCAGCCGGTTCAATGTCAGGATCCGCTCCCGCTCGGCCGCCTGGATCCCCACATAGGAATTGACCGCCACATACCGCTCCGGATCCGCCATCACATTTTCCGGTGCATAAAAATTCGGTGCCTTCTCCCGGATCGTCTTCACGCATCTGTCGCTCAGTGTATTTCCGATCAGATCATAGCCGTAGACAAAAGCCGCTGCCTCCGAAAGTGCATCCACATAGCCACGTTCATACTCCGGTAACTCCATGGATGCCAGCGGATTTTTCTCCGAATACAGCGAGCCCACAAAAGAAATGTCATATCTGCTGTCTGCCAGCGGATCCTTCTTCCCGCCAAGCACCTGATCAAAACGCTCCACCGCTGCTGCCAGCGGCAGATGAAATGTATAGTCCGGCTGAAATTCCCGGAATTCCAGATACTGGGACCGGTCAAAGAGGAAGATCCGGTTCGTATCGTATGTAATCGCCTGTGAATACAGCTCCGGCACCGGTGCATCCACCGTCCAGCAGCAGTACAACAGGCCGTGAATATGACACACCTCTGCGATGACCGGGAAAAAATTAATACTGAACACCATCGCCGGGCGGCATTTCTCTATAGCATTATGTACCAGCTCCACCCGCCTTGCAGCCGTCATTTTTTTCTCCGTGATCTCTTCACAGATCTCCTCTACCTGCGTACCAAACTCCTGAAATGTACGGATAATGTCAGGCTCACAGATATTTCCGTAGCGATATATCAAAATCGTCATAATATTCCCATTACCTTCACGTAATCTTCACTCTTATCCCGCATAATGTGAAATCCCTGCTCCAGCTCCTCCATGGGAAATCTGTGGGAGATCAGTTCCGCCGGGGCGATTCTCCTCTCCGCCAGACGCTGCAGCACATAATGCCAGTCATCCGTATCCGCCCCGGTGTAAGAAGAATTCCAGCTTCCCGTCACCGTCAGCTGATTGCGGAGGATCTTCCAGTACACCGCTTTCGGCAATGCCATATCCGAATACGGATTCCCGACCAGCATCACTCTGCCTGCCGGAGCCGTACTGTCAACCGCCAGTTCTACGCTCCGATTGCTGCCGACACATTCGAAAAACACATCTGCTCCGCAATGGCCGGTCTTCTCCTGCAGCCATTCCCGTTCTCCTCCCTGACGGACATCGTAATAGTCCTCCTCCGGGATTCCCATCCGCAATGCCTGCTGCCTCTGGAAATCTTTCTTCCCGAGAACCAGAAGCTTCTCTATTCCAGCCTCTTTTAAAAACATCATCAACAACAGGCCGATGGTTCCCAAGCCGCTGACCACTGCCACATCGCCCGGTGCCGGATGTACTCTCCGCATGGCATGCACCGCAACACTCATGGGCTCCAGCATCGCCGCCTCTTCAAACGCTACCTGTTCCGGAAGCTTCAGCAGATTCCACACAGGTACCGCCACATATTCTGCGAAGCCTCCCGCTCTCCTGGATCCCAGATAACTGTAATGCCTGCACAGTTCATAATACCCCTGCCTGCAAGGTCCGCATTCCCTACAGGGAATCAGCGGAAAGACGCCCGTTCTCTGTCCCAGCCACTCCTCTGAGACGCCCTCGCCGCAGGCCACTACCTCTCCCGCAAACTCATGTCCGGGAATCAGCGGATACGAATATGTGCCGCTTGTATAAATACGCGGGACATCAGAACCGCAGATTCCTGCTGCCCGCACCCGTAACAATACTTCCTGCTCTCCGGGAACCGGCTGCTCTACCTCTTCCCAACGAATATCCCCGATCTCATGCAATACCCATGCTTTCATCTTCTACGCCTCATTCTCCACGATCTGCCGGAACCATTCCAGATCCGCCGGTGTCGTGATCTTAAAATTCCTCTCATCCCCCGGAACCATGGCGATCTGCATTCCCGCCAGAACCGCCGGCTCCGTAGAGCCATTGATCCGCAGGATCTCCTCCGGAAGCAGTCTCTCATTTGCCTGATAATAAGTCCCCAGCCGGAAAAGTTCCGGTGCCTGTCCGGCGAAAACCGCCTGCCTGTCCAGCAGGGATGTGATCTGCCTGCCATCTTTGCTATAATAAACGGTATCTTTCATAGGAAGTACCGGTAATACCCCGTCGTGCCCCCTGATTGCCTCCTCACAGTCAGCGATCAGCTTCTGTGACAACAGAGGCCGGGCCGCATCATGGATCAATACCAGATCGTCTTCCTCTGCATATTGGCGGATGTCTGTCAATCCATGGAAAATAGACAGTTGCCGATTCTCCCCCGGAAGGGAAAATCCTCTGAATTTTCCTGCCAGGCCATACACTTCCAGCCAACTGCCGATCTCCTCCTGCCACTCCTGCGCCGCCACTATCTGGACAGCATCTATCACAGGACTTTTATGCAAGGTTTCCATGCAATAGAGCAAAACAGGGCGCCCCTGCACCCTGAGATATTGCTTCGGTATGTCTGCTCCCAATCTGCTGCCGGTACCACCGGACAAAACCAATGCGATCACCATGGCAGCCTCCTAGATCTTCAGATCCCGGATATCCCGCAGGATCTCACCGTAGGGTCTGTCCTTGCCAAAAAGAAGCGTTGTGCCCAACACAAAGCCCCTCACACCCTTGGGAGCAAATTCCCGGATCCGCTCCGCACTGCAGGCTCCATCCCAGTACAATTCAAATTCCATTTCTTCCTTGATGGCCAGCAGCTTCGTGATCTTCTTGCCTACATAGGGCAGATACATCTGTCCTGCATTTCCGGGATTCACTGACATGACTAAGACTTTCTTGACGATACGAAGCATCTCCATGACCGTCTCCACACTGGTGCCGGGATTGATGGCAATGCCGGGAACCATCCCCGCATCAATGATCGCCTGCAAGGTAGTAGACGGATGATATTCTGCTTCCGGGTGGATATATACCGTATCCCCTTTTCTCAGATTTCTCAAAAAAAGACCGATATGATTGTTCGGGTGCTCGATCATCAGATGTACATCCAATGGTTTGTCCGTGGCACCCGCTATGTATTTCATATCATTCAAAGACATGGCAAAATTCGGCACATAACGTCCGTCCATGATATCGATATGGAAGGAGTCGATCCCCCCTTCCTCCAGATCTCTTACTTCCTTCTCCAGATTGCCATAACCGGCACACATCATCGATGCTGTTAATTCGAAATTCATCGTTTCCTCCCTGAACTGCTGTGCTTCCCTGCACGGATGTATCTAACCGGCGGGACTATCTGTAAGATCCCACCACTTTACAATTTTTACGGTAAAAAGCAATCCCATAGCATTCAATCTGCTCGTATTGTAATGATGTCACGAAAACTGTCTACACCTATCGGTAATGGCTTATACATGTAGATCCTCCTGAATGCTTGCAATGCGGGTTATGCGTGAATGATACTTATGGGAAAAGTATACATGAGTGGGAGGGAATATGCAAGAGACGCCAAAAGCACTCTAATAATTCGCAATAAATTACTACGTTTAAAAGCTCTAGTCCTTCACAGTATATCAATATGCCTTACCCATTTCTTTTAGAAAATAATTCCCTAAAATCTGCTGCCGCTAAAATTCCACATATAATAACAATTAATGAGCAACTAACGGTAACCGGAGTAAGAACACTTGTATCTTTTAATAAAATAACCGTGAAAACAATCGCCCATGCGGAGTAGGATACATTCAATGCCATTGCCTTAGATGCGCCGATGCCCGCAATTGCTTTGTAATAGAATAAATAGGAAAGCGTTGCAAACAACGCAGCAAATGCTATAGTAGGTAGGAGCAATCCCGTATGACTGACAAATAACGAACCTATAAAATTCCAACCTTTTAATGCTGGTAAAATCACTAGCCCATATGTTAACGCTGAAGTTGTCTGACGAATTTGAAGCGCATACTCATCCTTTACTTCCGGATCCTGCATGCACTTAGCCAAAATAACAGCTTCAATTCCCCAGCCAAATGCACACATTAATGCTCCTATGACTCCAAACGCAAAATTATTCATCTCTAATTCCGGTGAGTAACTAAGGCCGTATACTCCTCCCAGTGTTACCAATAATAAAATCCAACGATACCATTGCATTTTTTCCTTTAAAAAAATATATGCCAATACCGCTCCTATTGCCGGGAAAATTGCGCTTGCTACAGCACCAATGGATGCTCCCATATAATTTACTGCCATTACATAACCGGTCATTCCTATCGGTCCGCCTATAACAGCTGCCAGAACTACGAATTTCCCACTTTTTGTTTTAAATGCCTTCCATACATTTTTCAGATTACCTCTTACTGCATTATACAGCATAGCCCAAATTGCAGAACATGCGTCATGTAAAAATGTACTTACAAAGGGTGCAAGAAATATTGCCTGTTCAGTTTCCACAAAAGGTGACATTGCTAATGCCACGCCCAGTATTATTGTTTCAAGTGCCCATGTTACTCCTGCCAAAACTCCATAAATCATATTCTAATCTCCGTATTTCATTAAATATATCCGTTTAATCGATTCATACTTTCTTTTAAACGGCTATATCTTTCATTCGCCCAGTCTTCCATCGTTTGTCCATCAAATGGTACTCTGGCTTTTGCCCATAGGGTCCATAAATAATCTACATATACTTTATTGGCAAAGAAATGCATCCAATTTATTTTTGTCGGTTGGTATCCCAGATATTGAATCAGCAATTCTTCATCCTCTTTTTTTCCATACATTGCTTCAATAGAGATATCTGCCAGATCCCACATTCCATCATTCATTCCGGCATACTCCCAATCAATCAAATACATTTTTCCCCTTCCATCTTTTACCCAGTTTTCACATAAGGGATCGTTATGGCATGGCACCTTTTTTATGTCACAGTTTAAATCCACTTTTTCTTTAATATCCATAATCGTTCTTTTAATTTCTTCATAATCCTCATACATTGTGACATTATTTGCCGCAATAATTTTTTCATAACCGCCTGCCATATCAAATACTTCAAATGGAACCTTTGTATTTACTTCACAGCAATGCAGTTTTTTTAATATATCAGCCACTTGTTTAAGATTTTCTGTATCCTTCATCGTTTCAGCTGACATAGTTATGGCATCATTAATATATTCTGTAACTTTTGCACCATTTTCTCCAAAATACAGACACTGGGCATCTATTCCAAGCTTACATGCCAATTCCGTACTTTTTTTCTCATCCGACCTCACAATAAGCTCTTCTGTACCATCTCCCGGAATTCTCACTGCGTACTGTCTTCCATCCTTCATTTTTACATGATATGTATGGTTTGTAAGTCCACCCAGTCTTTCTATTTCTTGATAATTTTCTCCTATTACTTTTTGGCATAGCTCCTTCACTTCAGGTATATCTCTTTCAAATATTTCTCTCATGTTTTATATCCCTTATCTCCATTGTTTCATAAACACATTCATATTTATTCTGAAAAACTTTGAATGTAAACCCATCAGCTTCATTATTGCGTATTTTCCGAGCCTTAACATCCACTATATCTTTTTCCGTACATCCTAACTCCAAAGCTACCTGTTTTAATATCTGCGATCTACTATTATTTACATAGCTGTTATCAAATAACCTCAGTTCATCAAGAGTATCAAATTCAAAGATAACATCTACAGGATATTTTCTAATCTTCATTTTCAACTCATCCAGGTGCCTCATGTAAATACCTTCCCATAGAAGGTTTTGAGTTTCATTCTCATCATAAATCTGTTCTAAAATTTTTAAAAATTTCGAGCTAAACTCTTCGCTCCAAAAAGTATGCCCTAACATATACCATGAATCATTACCTCCTATTGTGACGGCATTGATATAACCTTCTGCATCTTGTCCAATACACCATTCCTCCGTATGTCCCTCTGCATACACTGCCGAATAATAGGACTCATCAACATATTTTTCAAATGGATTTTTCACGAAGTAATTATCCGACGAACATACATATGTATTTTTTAAGTATTGCTTTGCATAGTATATACTGGCATTATTATTACGTGTTAAATAGTCTTTGTTTTCAACTAACTTTACTCCGTATTTATCAATTAAATAATCGAACTGTTCTTTTTTGTACCCCACTATAATTACAATTTCATTGATTCCTGCTGCAAATAGCTGCTTAATCTGCCTTTCAATCAACACCTCTCCTCTTACCTCTATTAATGCCTTGGGCTTTTCAAAAGATAATGGTGCAAATCTGCTTGCCGTTCCAGCTGCCATTATTATTGCATTATCTACTTTATATGCCATTATCGTCCCACTCCTCTTATTCCTAATATATTAATCGGGTCTCTCCACCACTTGTAAATAAAAATTATCTGGAACAGCATTTCATTTAACCTCTGATTTTGGAAAAGAATAGTTTTGAGCAATTCCTGCTCCTTAAGCATATACATAATAAGGTATTTTTTCCTGTTCTAATTTATTTATAATATCAAAATAATCACTTTGGTTTCGTATACGGTATTTTTCAACTATAATTACCTGTTCTGCTTTATCTGATACCTTTTCTAAGTCCTTCTTACAGGAAATGTAAATAGGATTTTCAAACTCCGTATATGAAATGTATCTTCTTCCCTCTCCATGTCCTGCTTTCCCCGCATCATCAGGCCATTGATATATGTCACCATACTCCATTTCCAAAAGTTTTTCCGGAGTACAAGGTGCCTCGAATTCGTAACCTTCAAATACTATTTTTTTTAACGGATATACGAACTTACTCTGGCAAAAATCATTGCACGCCTTCAAGGCAAAAAACTGATCTATACCATATCCAATTTTGTTCGTAGGATTATGCGAAGTAAACGGATTCTCCTCACATACTTTCTTATTATATTTCAGACGTTCCTTCAATGTATATATCTTTTTGCATTCATACTCACAGTTTTCTATGTAATTCAATACCTGATCATAGCTGCAATCGTTTCTGTAATAATCCAGTGGAAATATATCTATGACTGCTGGATACTTACCTGAACTTTTTATATAGGCCGTCAAGAAAATACCATTATAACTTACTAAAATCTCTTTTTCACTTTCCTTTAATTTATCATATGTTTCCTTATATACCATAGGCTGGTCGTTAGGCGACGCTTCTGAAACAAATAACATTCCTCTTTCCCTACAAATTTCTATTAGCCTATCATATTCCTCTCGAATCATCAAAACGTCCATGTCATCATCCCATGGGATAAAACCGTCATTTCTCACAGCCCCTAATAAATTACCTCCTCCTAAAAGCAAATGTAATCCCATATTTCTGACTTGTTGTTCAAATTTAATTGTAGCCTCTGTCAGCATAATTTGCACTTCTCGCAATTCTCCCTTTGCCGGTAAAACCTTTCGAATGTCAGTGCTTCGCATGAAAAATTCAACTCGTTCCTGCGCCTCCTTTTCTTTTTCCTCTTCATGCAGATACATAAGTCTATATATCATACTTTCCAATCTAGTATCCTTCAAAAAGCTTTCTACAGAACACTTTTCTCGACGCAAATATTTATAAATAAATCTATAATTAAGGAATCTATCTATTCCTTGCTTCTTTAATTGATATTCCATTTGTACACAAAGATCATCTCTGGCCGCCAAAACAATAATTGCATCCTTTTCATAATCTTTTACTTTTTCAGGCGGAATAACTAAAATATTATCTATTTGTTTTCCTTGTATATTTTTGTTATTATCTGCAAAATACAATATATTCTCTCTTCCAAAGAAATTCAACGCTTCCATACCATACTTTCCAGTACCAAACAATATAAGTTTTTTCATTTATCCATACTCTCCAACGTTTTTCGTACATCCTCAGTTTTAACATCCTGCATTTTGAAATAAATAATCCTTTGTTCTTCTATTCCCATTTTTTTAAGGTTTTCCTTAACTGTTGCGCATATTTTTTCATTCAAAATACCTATGTACACTACATCGTAATCCATTGTCATAATCTTCTCAGGTGCCATAACTTTCAGACATTTTTTATTAATTTGCTGATAGTCTCTATCAACAATTCCAACAATTTCCGCCAATAATTTCTCATGCAAAATATTGTAAATCGTCAGTCCATAATTTCCCGCCCCATATATTACAACTTTTTTCCTTCGGAATTGTTCATAAAAAGAACATACTTGTATAAAAGTATCTGTGCTCTTTAATTGTAAAATAAACGTCATATATGCTTGTAACTGCTTTTCCCACTGTATGCGCACACTCTCTGGAACAGAGATTTTGAGCATACTCTTATATAGTGCTGCAATGCTTCCGACAGAAACATTTTTTCTCACAAGGGAGTTATTTCTCTGAATATAATGATATGGCATTATATCTATATTACGGATAGTCTTAGCCTCAGCAATGGCAGAATATGAAAAAGCAGCATCCTCACCAATGGTAATTTCATTTTCAATATTCTTTGAAACTCTTTTCAGCAGGTTGGCTTTTATTAATTTACATACCAAATTGGGTAATATTCCAAATTCAAAAAAAATATCACCACACAACATTTTAGATATTATGTTTTCTATTTGATTACCTTCATATTGCCCCGGGTCTATTTGATTTATCTTATCTATTACTTTATATCCATAATCTTCCTGTAGCCCATACATTAAAATATCTTCAAAATCAGATTCTTTTATTAGAATTTCAAATGTTTTTTTTTCAATCCAGTCATCACCGTCCACGAACGCAATATATTCTCCCGTTGCATTCATTATTCCGGTTTTTCTTGCTGCAACAAGTCCTGCATTCTCCTGATGTATTACCTGTATCCTTGTATCTTCTTTTTGATATTGCCTGCATGTTGTTAGACCGTTATCTGTCGAGCCATCATCCACTAAAATTATTTCCAGGTTTTTATACGTTTGCCCAATAATGCTTTCAATACATTTATCTAAATATCTTTCAACATTGTATACCGGAACGATAACGGATATTTTATATTTTTCCATAAAATTATTCCATTCTCTTAACTATCTGATTATATTTTTCCATTGTATCTGTTCTTGCCTGTCTGGCTTGTTCATTCAGCCAACCACCATTAAAATGGTGAATAGAAAAAGTGTGTTTCGTTAATATCGTCTCTCCACTCATATAGTCATAGGGGTGGAAAAAGTCTGAGGAGAATACCGTCATATCATTTATACGTTGGGTACTGTTGTTAATAGCCATTCCATGTTTTATAAACGGTTGTGTTTCATATACTCCGCATGTTTCCAAATTCATAGTTCCGTCAGGATAAACGAAGGGAATATTCTCTCTATATGCAAGCATTTCTCCAATCATGGGATGATGTTTCATTGCACCACTGCATCCTCCCATATTAATATTCCCCCATTTTTCCACACCACAAAAAGCCCCTTGTCCACGTAAATCGTTCAATGATTGCAACAGCTCCACATCAGTGTCAAGATAAAAGCCACCATAGGTATATAATATATCTAGTCTCGCAAAATCGGGAACAAATCCCCACTTTTGCGCATTATATGCCTGTTCCATATAGATGTTTTTATGAATATCATAATTGCTTTCATCCCATCTAATGATTTCATATTCAGGGCATTTCTCATGCCAGGACTCTATACATTTTTTTAAATAATCCGGCATTTCTTTTCCTGAAAACCAGCAATAATGGATTTTCTTCGGAATAAGCTCTTCTGAATAATTTCTTAATATAATTTCTGTTGCATTCGTCCTTTCTTTTACCGCCAGTGCTTGCATCACCGGAATAATTATAGCATCCATTCCATTTAAATGTTTATTTTCATCTAATGTTGCCAGCACCACACTGTAATTACTATTTGTTATAAACAAAATACTATTCTGCGCTATGGAATCCAACACCGTCGGGGAACAAATTTTAACAGGTTTATCGCCAATTGTTATATATTTTCCCTGTTTTCTCACGTCACAATCAACATAGCAGTCAATGTTTTCAAGCAGGTCATATCTTTGAATCATATCCGGAGCCACTATTTTCCCTATCATGCCAGCTCCATATACAACAATTCTCATTTTTTCCCTTTTAATACGCTTTGCTATATTATCCAATGTAACGTTTTGTAAATGAAGCATTTGATCCTCCATCTGGATTTTCTATTCCTTAAGTATTTTTTCCCACATACTCATGTATTTGTCCATATCCATTTTTAATATCATTTCTTTTCTTGCCATTTTCCCCATTTTGGGAAGAATAGTACGATTTTTTTCTAAATATTCGATTTTATCTGCCATACCAACATAATCGCATATAGGAACCATAAAACCATTTTCACCATCATGCACATCCTCCAACACGCCCATTGTTTCCGTCACAACCGGAACTGCACCGTTTAGCATAGCTTCCATATTCGCTATGGGTCTTCCTTCATTGTCCGAAACATTTAATGCAACGTCCTGTCTCTGCCAAAAAGCGCTCATTTTCTCCCTTGACAACCATCCCAACAGGGATATATGATTCTCTATTTTTTTCTCTGAAATAAGTTGTCTTAATTTGTCATAGTAACTGCCCGTACCCGCTATTTCCAGATAATACTTGATGTTCCTTTTTTCCAGTTCCTCTATCAGTTGGATCATTATGTCCATTCTTTTTTCAAATTTTTCTAATCTACCAGCATATCCTAAATGAATAGCTTCTCCTGGATCCATAGAATAGGTTCTTTCCAAAGTTTTTTCATACGGCATGGGTACCGTCATAGAAAATACTCTTTGCTCCGGTATACCATAAGAAACAAGTGTTTCTCTTATTCCCTGACTTACACATACATATTTATCTATCATTTTCCTATAGCTCAATATGTCTCTGTACATTCCATCGCTTGAACCATGATCAACCATAATTATCTTATATTGTTCCGGATAATTTCTTTTTAACAGGCACGCAGAAACCATCAGTTCATTTACTCTGGAAAAAACGATTGTGCATGGTCCATTTTCTCTCAAAAAATCTATACCCTTTTGTATATATTCCGGAGAAAAAACCATGGTATCTTCATAAGAAAATTCCTGAATATGCGTCTCTACTTCTCTTTTTATCCCCTCCTGTTTTTTGGCAGATAATAAATAAAGGTTTTTCCATCCGGCCTGATCACACCAGAATATCATATCTTTTAACCACGATTCCACACCGCCATGTCCTAAGCCCCAGGACGCATCAAATAAAATTTTTCTATTCCCACCACATATTGGATAAGTTAATTTCTTCGTATGTTGTAGATAAATATCCAGCAGCACATCATGAAAGGACAATTGCCTGGTAAATGGAATGCCATAATTTAGTTCTAATTTATTCCACGTTGGTTCATATACCAATGAGCTGTAAAAAGTTACGCATACATATATTCCTGAATATTTCCTCAGCACATCCGGACTTTCAATCGTAATTCCATTGAAATTTTGTCCCCATTTATCAGCATCGCTATCTACGATACCGCATACCGCATAATCCGTGTTTTTAACTAAATTCAGTAATATATGGCAGCGTTTCCCACTTCCATATAACCATAATTCTTTCATTACTATTTTTACACTTTCTACTCAAACAGATAATCGCCCAAGCTGGCATGCTTCTCACTGCCAAAGTCAGAGGGATAACTCATGTAATCTCCATATTCATACTCCAACATTTCTTCTTCCTTTAACGGTGCCCAGAATTTTCGGTTTTCGAAGTAAACATACCTTAATGGCATTATGTTTGACGCTTCCATCCAATTCGTCACTCTCTGCATAACACCACCTGTATAGCTTTCATCATTATCAATTCCTGAAGCTATATATTTTGTCTTTGCTTTAGATATATTGGGATTTCTGTCTATCTCTTTGTTTAAGAACTTTACAATATCTTCTGTTTTATCTATCTGATCCATTCTCCGTCTTAATTCAGATAAATACTCCTTGTGTTCATTAAGTGAATAGTTATCTGCGTAATAGTCATAAGAAAAGAAATCAATCCACAATCTTCTTTCACTATCCTGGCCTTTATATACAACAAGCTTCCCAACATCAATATCCATCAGCCATTCATTTGGATACTTTCTCTCTAATGCCGCCATATACTCATGTCTATTGTAACCGTTTTGCTGTTTATAAGGGATTTCACAATAAAAAGCTCTTCCTTTTCTTTTGAAATAATGAATAAGTTTCTCATAGTCCTCTCTCATCATCCCAAAATCAAAGTCATCATCCCACGGAATAAATCCCTTATGCCTATATTCACCAATAAGATTGCCCCCCAATAAAAAAGGCGTTATATTAAGTTCCTCTATGCTATCCAAAAATCCCTCAACAAAATCTAATAACTTTTTCTGTCTTATCCTTAATTCCCCAGTTGCAGGAAGCAATTTTGTAATATCACTATGTTCCATTAAGTATTGTAATTTGCTTTTTTCATGCAAATATTTATTTTTATAATAATTAGTCTGGGCAAAACACTGATTCTCTGTACTATTCAAATATGTTAGTACATCCTTTTCTCCCCATACTTTTGTCTTAAAACCAACTATTCCCAAGTATGGAATGTACTCTCTGATTCCGTCATTTTCAAGTTGTGCTATTACATTATCTGTGTTTACTTCATTAAGGCTTATTACAATAAGATATTCATTATATATTTGTAGCAATTCCCTATATGAAATAACAGGCTTTCCTTTTATCTTTTTACTACTGTTCGTATAATTATCACAGTAGCAGTAAACATTTTCTTCACCTAATACATGTAACGCATCTCTACCCATATGTCCAGATCCGAACAAAATTATTTTTTTCATACTCTAATCCTTTAATATAATTAATGTTCCCGCCCTATCTGCTATAGGAATCTTGCAAATATGTCTTCCCAGCTCTTTTTCGTATCTTTTTACCGCCTTCTTGATTCCTTCCAAATAATATGTATTATAATCATGAACAAATATTTTTCCGCCGCTTGATAGTCTTGGATAAAAAAATCTCAATCCTTCAAGCATTGATTCTTCCAAATCAACGTCTAATGAAACAAAGGCATATTTTTCATTTTCAGCTTCATCAGTTACGCTTTCCGGGAAATATCCCTTAAATACTTTAGCTCTTTCCGGATAAGGTATATTTTTCAACATTCTTTCAACAGAAGTCTCTTTGTGTTCTTTGATAAATCGTTCGTCACAGGTTCCCTTTTCCAGTTCCTTTTCTGCTTCAATCTGATCAAACCCTTCAAATGTGTCAAATAAATAAATATCTCTGTCACAAAAATGTTCATTAATCAGTGAAGAAAAGTGGCCTCTAAAAACCCCAAGCTCTGCTACAGCTCCAGGAATATTTTCCTCATTTATTTGATTTGCTACTAATTCAAATGTTCTATATCTAAAATAATCTTGCATATAAATAGATCTACTATACTTCCCCTTCTTCATACGCATAGATTTATCCAAAAGATCATACTCATTTGATTTTGTCAATATAAATGGTGTTTTCTCCAGCAGCTCGTACAATTCCTCTGAGACCAGCTCCACACGATGGTAATAAGTCTTATACGGTTCTAATGGAATGTTGTCTGTTATTACAATCTTTTCTAAATCTATTTTTTTCTCAATACATGCCGTTATTATTTCTTCAAAAAATTCATTTGCTATTACAATGTAATCAACATTATCTTGTACCACTGTCAGTTCATCCAGTGAGTACAATGGTTTACCTTTATAAGATGTCTCTGTTTTTTGAGAACATATATATCCCTCAATATTGCAATCCTTAAAATAATCCATCAAAATATAATATTCTGTTCTTTCACCGACTCCCCATATAAAAATTTTTTTCATCTCTTGTCTCCTAATAAATTATTTTTTTCTCAGCTATTCCTTTTTGAATCAACCATTCCCGTACAGCATTACATATATTTCTATTCTCTATAGCTATCACTATGCATTCATAATCGTCATTATCTATACAGTCAATGTTTTTTACTCTATCATCACCCAGTATTTCAGCATCTCTGTCAACCCATAATACCTCTCGACAATACCCAGATTTTGCTAACTGTTTATAATAGGCTTTTCCAACAGCCCCTGCTCCATATAAAATAATACGAGCTTTCTGGGGAACTTTTTCAAATGGGAATAAAAAGTCCCTTATATAAAAATAGTCATTATACTTCATTTTTCGCAGATTAACAGAGTACATGTAAAAATACTCTATCTGCTTCTTAAACATGTCATAATGACATGAATTTCTAAACGATTCTAATAAACAATTATATAATTCATATGCTTCTTCAAAGAAGGAATCCCGTTTTATGTAAGGTGCAATTTTATCGTTACGCTGTCTATGCATATAATAGCACTGTCCCACTACCTGTAAATCTTTTATATGTAAAAACATAGGGTATGTCATTGCGACATCATCACCATAATGAAATTTTCTATTCTCTACTCCTTGTTTCAATACCTCTCTCAATTGACTGGTTTTCATAATTTTAGTGCATAATGTGCACTCTATCCCCGGAGTATTTCTTGAAAAGTCCCATATCATTTTAGGAAAAACGGCCATTTCTATTGCATTCCTGTCATAATATCCGATATCTATAATATGAGGCTCTCGTTTTATTTTTTCTTCACTATAATATCGGCTGATTTCAAAAGTTATCATGTCAATATCTTTTTGCATTGCATCTAATGCATATATATATGCATCTTTTAAGATAAAGTCATCTGCGTCCACAAATGTAACATATTTTGTATTACAATTCCTAATTCCCTCCTCTATTGCACTAATTACACCTCCGTTCTCCTTTTTTATCAGCCTTATTCTGTCATCATTTTTTATCAGTTCTTGGCATATTGCATTGCTTTTGTCCGTGGAGCCATCATCAATAACAATAATATCTATATCAGAATATGATTGATTTGTAATACTATCTATACATTGCTGAATGTATTTTTCTTGATTATACAACGGAATCACAACAGATAATAATTTCATAAATTAATCACCTCTATAAACCTTATTTTTATAATATCGCAATTCCATACAATTCAGATTCTTTAATAGTACTTATGATGTTATCCGTAAAACAGTCATTATCAATAATACGTTTGCAATCTATAAAAGTCTGATTTAAATAACATCAATATACTTTCCCCATTATATGTACGTAACACGCTTGATGCTTTTGGAATCTTTATCCCTTGAAATACTCTTCTATAATTTCCACAATTCTTCTTGACGCTTCTCCATCACCATATGGGTTCTGTATATTGCTCATATTGTAATATGCCTTTGAATCATTCAATAAAATTTCTGTTTCTTTATAGATATTCTCTTCATCGGTTCCTACAAGTTTAAGTGTTCCCGCTTCAACACCCTCTGGTCTCTCCGTCGTATCTCGCATTACCAGTACTGGTTTCCCTAAAGACGGTGCCTCTTCCTGAACCCCCCCGCTATCCGTAAGAACTAAATAACATCTGGCAAGAAGGTTGTGAAAATCATATACGTCCAACGGTTCAATCAGTTTGATTCTGTCATTTCCAGTAAAAAATCTTTTGGCAATTTCTCGTACCTTCGGATTTTTATGCATCGGATAAATAACTTTAACGTCACTATATTTAGCCACAATCCGCAAAATTGCCCGGAACATATGTTCCATTGGTTCGCCAATATTTTCCCGTCTATGTGCTGTCATCAACAGTATTTTACTTTCCCCAGCCCAATCCAATATTTCATTACTGTAATCAGCCGTCACTGTACTTTTTAAAGCATCTATTACAGTATTGCCGGTAACAAATACTTTGCATTCCTCTTTTCCTTCTTTCAATAAATGCACTTTTGCCCCTTCAGTGGGGGCAAAATATAAATCTGAAATCAAATCAACTGCCTGTCTATTAAACTCTTCCGGATATGGTGATTTCATATTGTATGTACGAAGCCCTGCTTCCACATGTCCTACAGGAATATTTCTGTAAAACGCAGTTAATGCTCCCGCAAATGAACTGCTCGTATCTCCATGCACCAATACCAGATTGGGTTTTTCCAATTCATAAATCCTATCAAGTTGTGTCAGTATATTCGTAGTAATCATAGAAAGCGTCTGATTTGTCTTCATAATATGGAGATTATACTTTGCACTCATTTGGAATATTTGCATTACCGGCTCTAACATCTCTTCATGTTGTCCAGTAAGACACACTATAGATTTAATATGTTCTCTTTTTTCTAATTCTTTTACAACCGGGCACATTTTTATTGCCTCCGGTCTTGTTCCAAATACCGACAATACCTTTATCATAATTTATACCAATTCGTAAACAATATCTTCAAGCGATATGATAGGACAATTCACTTTTCCAGATAATATTTCTTCTATCTCATCAAAATAAGCAATTGCTGTTACAACTACCGCATCCACCTTTTCAAGTTTATCGTTTGGATTAACAACAACTACTTCTCCTTCTCCTGTTGCTTTCCTATCAATTCCATATTTAACGTTTATTGTTGAACCACTAAGCTCCTCAAACAATAATTTTCCTATATCTCCCATCCCATATATTGCAATATTTTTATAATCATATGTTTCAAAATATGTTACCAAAGTCTTCTTTGCCATCTTAATGCGCATCCATTTTTCCATCATTTGATACATTATTCTAAATTTTTCTTTTTCTATCTGCTTATCACAAATAATGTCATTCATTTTATTACTAGTAACCAAGGATCCTACAGTTGCTCCTCCCAACAGAGCTGTTCCCACTAACATTGCTTTATTCATATTCTTTCCTCCAAAATGTTTTTTAAAAAACAACATAACTCTTTTGCTTGATTTTTTCTAGAGTACTTATTAACTTCCTCACGATATCCTTCATACCGCTTATAATCTGTCTTTATAAACGAGGCAATCACTTCTTTATCGGATGTTGCTACTCCTTTTTGAGCTTCCGTAAGTATCTCCGCAATTTCTGATTTTTCATCTACTATAGCTAGAACTGGATTCTCCAATCTAATCAGTTCAAATGTTTTTCCCGGCAATGTTGTCATTAAGGCTTTATCTGATGCATGAATCGAACTAGCAATCAAATTTATTTTTGCACGATTTTGTTCTTCTAACACTATTTTTTCTGGTGCAGCTTTTAATATTTCGACTTGATTTTGCATATTCCACAAAGCTACATACGCCTTTAATTTTTTTTCTAATATTTCCGGTCCCACACTTCTTATTTTTAATTTTATACCCAGCTTATTTTCTCTTATTACGTCCATCAGTAATTCTAAGCTTTCCACACGATGCTCATACAAGCATCCGGCATAATAAATGTATTCCTCCGTTGCTTTCGCTTCCACTCTCTCGGCATTCTCTTCCCATCCATTATATACTGTCCTAACTTTTTGAAATGGATATCTATGTTTTAAGATGGTACTAAACCCATCTGTAACAGCAATAATTCCCGCTGCCTTTGAGAGCAACTTTTTTTCCATATAAACTTCGCGACGTTGCCATTTATTATCTCTTTGATTATTTTCTTCGTAGTCAGATATAAGATCTCTCACCTCGACAATATACGGCTTATGGATCTTCTGAGCTATGTACTTAGCAATAAGAACATTTTCTATTGACGGAAATGTTCCTATAACAATATCTACATTTCGAACATTTTTAATGTCAAAATCACTTTTCACTTTTTCATACCAGCCTAAAGATTCTTCGTCAATTATTCTTGATGGCACATTGCATTTTTTATACTTATACACTACCATATTATAAAATGGTTTTTTTATAGGATATTCTATCCCCAAATCTCCCACTTTATATATGTGTTCTTCCTCTATTGGAATTTCCAAATCAAATTTTGAATTTAAATATCCTCCCTCCCTTGCCCTTTTTGTTAAAACATATGGTATGAATCCATTTTCTTCCATATATTTGCACATATACCCATATCTTTTTGCAGCCATAGAGTTCAAGGGCGGAAAATGCGATGATACAATCAGTACTTTTTTCATTGTCCCACTCTCCATTAAAGATGATACACATTGGGTAAATCGATAACATTCCGTGTATCAAAAATTATTTTGTTTTTTATCTTTTCAATATTTTGTATAATTTCTGTATGTCCTACCATTACAACAAGCAGTTCCACTCCCTCTAAAAACTCATCTAAATTATGAAATTGATTACTGGTTATCTCTTTTTTTACATAAGGATCATATACCTTGATATCCCCACATAAATGTTTTCTCATGCTTTCTATTAATTGTAACGTAGGACTTTCTCTTATATCATCAACATTTTCTTTATATGTTAATCCGTAAAATCCCACTTTTGACACTTCCTTAATTCCTTTTTCCTTCATTATTTCATAGGTCCGCTCTAAAACAAACTCTGGCATAGAGTCGTTAATTTTCCTTGCTGCCAAAATGATATTTGCCAATCCTGGATAATCACCAACTAAAAACCACGGATCTACTGATATACAATGTCCTCCTACTCCCGGACCCGGAGATAAAATATTAACTCTCGGATGCATATTAGCAATTTTAATTATCTCATAAACATTAAGATCAGCTGCTCTACATATTTTAGCCAATTCATTTGCAAACGCTATATTGATATCCCTATATGTATTTTCTACTACTTTTGTCATTTCAGCCGTTCTAATGTCGGTTGTTACAATCGTCCCCTTACAGAAAGTACTATACAATTGTTTTACACGCTCTGCGACTACAACAGAATCTGCTCCAATTGTCCTTGAATTATTTTTCAATTCTTTAATCATATTTCCCGGAATAATCCGTTCTGGTGCATGCGCAAGATGTACTTTTCTATCTATTATCAATGGCCTTATATATTTATCTATTGTTCCTGGAGATATTGTTGACTCTATCACAATGATGGATTCATCCTTGCACACATTAAGCACTTCTTTAACGGCATTAATCACGTAAGTTGCATCCACCTTTTTATTGCTTTTTTCATATGGCGTGGGAACTGCAATAATATAAATATTAGCTTGGCAATAATTTGTTGTAAATTTTATTTCTGATTTTACTGCGTCTTCATAAAGTTCCTGAAGGCCTTCCTCTGTAAAATGAATACTTCCGTTTGTAAGTTCATCTACAACTTCTTTATTATAATCTGTTCCAATAACAGGGTTACCATTAACGGCTAAACTTAACGCTGTTGGCAGTCCTATATACCCTAATCCAATTACGCTAATTGTATCCATTATTTTTCCTTTCTACCTATATACGCCTTATACATTTGTCCTTCATCTGATGGAATATCTATTATTTCCATATTATCAATGCCACAATTTCTAAATACATTAATCATTTCGTTCGTATCCAACCATTGTTTTGTTGACAATTCCTCTGGTAGAAACCATTCTCTATATTTCATAGTTTGAAAAGCCTCTACGTCTTTATCAATAACCACGATGCTCCCACCTACTTTTGTAATTCTATACATTTCTCGAACAGCAAGGTCAATAAAAATAGCATGTTCAATACTTTCTGCTGCATACACTAAATCAAAGTAATCATTTTTGCAACCTGTATTAAGTAAATTTCCTGTTCGAGTTTTTATTTTCGTGCTATTAACATATTTTAATACTTCAGCAGAAATATCAATTCCGTAATACAGATGATCAGGATGTGATAATACCATTTTTTTTAGATATCTTCCTTTTCCACATCCTATATCTGCAACTTTAAGTGGTATTTTTTTAATTTGTTCTATTTTATACAACTCATTTACCACTGCCTGATATTTGGAATCTTCACTATCAATATGTTTTATAAATGTATGTGCTTTCTGCTTAAACTCATATTTTTGTCTGTAATATAGTGCATCAAAAAAATATTTTACAGCCCAACTTATTTCTTCATTTTCAAAGTAAGTTACCTTTTCATTTAAGCAATATGGTATTTTTTTCTCTTTGCTCAAGTATATCCATGCCGGATATCCACCATACCACCCCCCTGATTTGTTCTGCAGTTTTACCGCATAATCGAATGCTTTATTTCCTCTCTTTCCATCCCCTAGTTTAAACCATACTATTGCCAACTGGAAAAGACCTGTAGAACATACCCAGTGGCAATTTCTATATGCGGGTATAGCACCATCTATTCTCTGAATCTTTGCAATCTTTTCCATTGCATCTTCTACTACATCTTTTCTACCGATATCTAACAGTGCTTCCATAATATAAGCATAAAAATGGGATAAGTACATAAAATTACTTATATCATGCGAATACTCTCTCAAGTAATAATCCGCCACCTTATTTACTGTCTCTATATAATTTTGCTTACCGTATTTTTTACCTGCTTCGAGTAATGGTGGCAGACAGTACAAATGAATTGCTTCAGAATTAGTTCCTATAGTCCAAGTAGTTCCTTCCGTTGAAACGAGACGCCCTTCTTCATTTACATTTGATATCAACCAATCACAACCTTTTATTAAATGGTGATATGCTTCAGGATAAATATCTGCCACTGCTAAAAGTCCTCTGAGCACCTGTCCAGTATTGAAAACAGACTCTAAGTTTTGGCTTCCATTCAGCCAAGCCCCGCTTTCTTCTTGTATTTCACATAAATATTTTGCATATGAAATTGCCTTATCCCGCATTCCCCACTGTAACAATGTTGGAATATAGTATCCGGTAACCTCTTGGTATATTGTTCTCTGTTTTGAAGTAATAACTATACCTTTTCCTTGTATAGTATTACGTTCAATCCATTTTCTAGCTTGCTTTGCAGCATGTATATAATTATGATTTTCTAAATAATTTTGTATTTCATAATCTTTTAGTTTTTCTTTAAATTTTTCCATTTTAATTATTATTCCTCAATATACATTCTGATAAACTATGTCTTCTAATGAAATTATCTCAGCCTCTGTTATTTTGCTCATAACATATTCTATCTCCCCAAAATATGCTATTGATGTCACAATTACTGCATCCACTTTTTCACTAAATTTTTCTGGAGTTACAATTTTTGTTGGAAATGAAAGTTCCGTATTTTTATCTATTCCACAAACAACCTGTACATTATTCATTTCGAGTTCTCTATATAATAGTCTTCCTATATCTCCACAACCATATATTGCCACTGTATTCCAATTGTTTTTCTTTATATATAGCCCTATTTTTCTATCAGAAAAAGCTCCCTCTAACCATTTTTCAAGAGTATAATACATATGGTAATATTTATTATACTGGTCTTTAACCTCCGATTTTTTTTGACATTGTCGTTTATATGTAATCTTCCAAGTAAAATATATTGATACCAACACGCACACTAAAGTTATAAAAATATTCACTTATTTTCCCTCAACTTTCTCAATTCCTTTTTTGCCAGGAAGCGATTCTGTAACTCTGTTTTTCCATTTTTTAAAAGATAAAGTTCAAATAAAAACGGCCATTTATTATACCATTTTCCTATATATGTATTTCTTATCTGTTCTTTCATATTCTGTTCATTATTTTTACTATAAGATATTGTTTCATTTACATTTTGGTTAATATCTACTCCTGTCCTCTCCTTTAAAATTAATGAATATATATATTGTATACGTTTACTTTCCAAGTTTTGTGATTTTATAATTTCATTTTCGTCTATCTCATATAAACAAAATTGTGTCTTCAATTTATCTATAATCTGCATGCCTTTTTTTGTTCTCACAATTATAGAATTACTACCTAAAATATCTGAATGTTGTTGCGTATAATTGTCGCCAAACGCAATATCCGAATTAACATTTAGATGATCTAAGCAATAAATGCAACGTTCTCTTTTAAAATACGGTACCACTCTATATCTCTCTTCTCTAGGAATCAGAACATTCCCCTTGCCAGAAATCAATTTGATATTTCCAGGCCATCCATATCTTAGTTTATCTCTATATTCCATTCCTTCAATTTTTTGCGATAATCCATTAGCATATCTTCGAAAATAATATTCTATATTTTTATCAAGAGTACAATCACAAAAAAGCCCTACAAATAAATAATTGTCAATTTTTCCTCTTGCCATCAAAAATTTTTTTACAGTACTTATAACACAACCTGTTCCAACAATTATTATTTTTGTCTCAGGGTTATCCATTACAAAGCGAATGACATTAGCATATGAAGCCATTGTATATACTGACTTTTGCAATTCTTCTGTAAACTCATTAATAGTGTATATTCTCATTTCTGATGCCTTTTGGAAATAAGTTGTTCCCACACCTATGGCATAGTCATACATTTTACACTTCAACAGTTGTAAAATCATATCCGTAACAATCCCACCACTCACTGCATTTCTCAAAATTCTATTATTTTTTGTTCTACCAACATAAGTCTTTTCAATTTTTCCCCTCATATACGTGTTAAGGTTTTCAATCGCCTCTATATTTGCTGCAAGCCCTGGGCAATATTTTAAACAAGTTCCGCAATTTGTACAATTCCTATCAATTACAGGAATTCCTCTCTTGTTTAATTCTATGCAATCCCTTGGGCAAACGCCTTGACAAATTCCACACGAAATACATAAATTTAGTTTTCTAACTTTCTCTATATTATTTACCATATTTATCCCATAATTCTTTCATATTCTGTGTAAGTTTTTCTTTGGCCGTTCTGTAATCCTTAAGCATCGTTTCTACAACTTTTAATACATTTTCCCTCTCTAAACCTTCTCGACAATCAAGTAAAAACTGAGTTTGATCAAGTGTTTCTAATAATTCATTATATTTGTCCGCCCACCCTAAGGCAACCGCCGGAATCATATGTCTATAAGCGTGCACTATAGCGTGGTACCTAGATGCTATTACAAAATCAAACTTATCTATAATTTGATCATACATTGTAGCTCCATATTCTGTACAATCTATGGTTATTACAAATTTCCGCGTTATATGGCATAAAGCATCACATATTTCTTTATCCAATCCGCAATGGATTACTATATAGACTTGTACATTTTTCTCTTCCAAAGCCACTATGGTATCTTTTAAGATTTGAATATATTTGTTTCCATATAAAGTTTTCTCCATTATTTTCTGATTCGGAATAATAGCTACTTTTCTTTTCCCTGATACAGTATCAAATATTACATTTTTTTGCTTCCAAGCAATGTCTCTCCTCAGCACGCTATAATCAATTTCTGACTTCCAAGTTAAAACTAAGTCTGGACAATATTTCAAATTTCTCTTAACATACTGTCTCATACATCTATATCCCGTCTTTTCTCGTGCAAATATTATTTGTGGATATTGCATTATATGGTGTATTAAAAAATCCATTATCATATGTTCTTTTATTCCAGTGAAGTCTAATGGGCCAAAAGATTGAGGTAATATTAACATTTTAATTTTATAACATTTTGCAATATAAACTCTGTTCAAATATTCATATATATTATTTATGCCAAATTTACTCGTAAAAGAATATCCACTAATATCCAATATGTACTTTGTATTTGGCAATATGTATCTATAATATTCATCATCTGGAGCATTAAGTGTTTCACATAAAATATTACCTATTAAATTATTTTTATGACATTCTAATAAATTAGGGAATCTATATAAACATACTTTGTACTTTACTTTTTTTTGCATGCCCGCTTTATCAGTAGATGCCAATATAATCTTAGCATTAGGGACTAATTTCTCTGCTATTTTTATAGCAATACAGGTCATTGACTCTGCTCCTAAATTATCAATTGATGCTCCCGCTATTATTACATAATCCATAATTATAGTTTATCCTTTCTTACCATATCTTTTATAAAACTCTCAAGCACAAACAAATCACTTTCTTTATAAAGATTATCTCCCGTAAACAAACTAATTCCTTTCGCTGCATATATGCGCTCTATTTCATTTCTCGAAATGCAAATCTTTTTACTATACAACTGTTTACCTTTATGTAAATAAACAAAATTTCCCAAATAATCTTCGCTTGCAATATCACCATTATCAAACTGTTTCATCATAGAATACCTAGTGGGAATTACATTGCTTTTATTATTCATTCTATTTATTGCTACAGTTTTTTCTTCTACATGATTCGGCAATATAATTTTTTTTCCATCAAAACATATTCCTAAAAAATAGTTGTATTCATATGGAAACATTGTTGGTAAATCCAACATATCAAAGTGCATATATCCATCCCATTTTACTATTTTTCCATTGGTTCTTGGTGCAAGCCAAAAATTTTCTCCATCATATACAATTCCTGAATACCTGTTTTCTGAACCTCCCACATTCATCCAACAATATTCGTTTGTGACCAAATCGTATCGTAATATACTGTTATCCAAGCATGACGCTAAATATATAAAATTATCTACTCGCGCATGATGACTTCTAAAAAAAGCATCATTAATTTTAGATGCCTTACCTTTATCCTTAAATGGCTCTTCAATGTATTTCAACTCCATTGTTGCAAAATTCAATTTTATAATCGCTGGATATGAACTTCCGACAAAATAATAATCATCGCCGTTTTCTACAATTTGCAGCATTCCACCCGTTCCTACATGTACTTTATTTTTTCTATATATTTTTTCCCACTTTCTTGTGTAAAGATCATATATCCATATTATATTAGATTTATTAGGAGCAATTACAAGTTTATTGTTTCGATATGCTGAAATTGCACCTAAAAATTCTTCACATATGACAATTTTTTCTGGTACAATATCCACCACATTGACTTCATCTGTTTTCATATTTATCGAAAAAATCAAATTCATTTGAGATGATATAAAATAAAATATATCTCCTACTTTTACACAATCTTTTGCATACATAATTATAGAATTATCCATTTTGTCTCCATTCTGTAACTTTAATACTCAAAAATATTCAAATATATTTTTCCATAAAAAAACTTCACATTTTCATGTGAAGTTTTATCTTATCACGCTATTTGTGACTCCCTTCACACCTCTATGCTGCCATCCTTGCAGCTCGGTTTTATTCCTTATTATTATATCGGTTCGGTTGTCACATTTCTTTAGGTAAGCTACTGCAGTAGTTGCAGCACTCCCTGATTCTTCTGATTTGCCTGTGCCATCATGGCCTGTCCCACTTGTGTCAAAATATTCTGATTTGCAAATTCTACCATCATCTTTGCCATATCCGTATCCCGGATCCTGGATTCGGCCGCCTGGGTATTTTCTACCACATTATCGAGATTTTTAATTGTGTGTTCCAGGCGGTTCTGGTAAGCTCCCATGCGGCTCCGTTCTTCACTGACGTAAGTCAGGGCTTTTTTGAATGAGGAGATTGCACTGTCTGCGCCTGCTGTCGTACTCACATTCACGCCATTGATTCCCAATGCTCCCGTAGAGATAGACGGCAGATCAATCTTCATATGCTGTCCGGCTTCTGCACCAATCTGTAATTCAATGGTGGTCGGATCCCGGAAAAGGCTGGTATCATCAGCGGAATATGCCGTGCCCTGACCGAATTTTCCGTAGTCATCATGTGCTGTCACATTGAAAACTGAATTTCTCCAATTCGGCCAGATTGCACCTGTCGTTCCTGCCGGTGCACTGTCTTTGGATCTTTCATCATAGACGATCAGTTTCTGAGAATTTGCCGGATCAGCAGTTAATCTCGTATAATGGCCCTGTGGATTTCCATTGTTCGTTCCCCGTACGATACGATTCACCAGATCCGCTGCATCTGCCGCACCTTTGATACCTATGTTATAGATGTAATGTTCTCCACTGGTATCTATACTGTTCGTGTTACTATCCGTAAAACGGATACTGTAATGGTTGGTGCAGGTGCAACAGGTCGTATAAAAACCATTATCCGCCAGGTCATCGATCATACTCTGGGATCCATCAAATGCAGAGAAATCAATTGTTGCAGCCTCGTGATTAATAGAGGCTGTTCCGGTACTGCCGTCTGCCAGCTGATAGGTCTCGTTGGTAGTATATGTCTCTCCCATATTTCTGTTGGAGCCCATCGCTGCCCATGCCGGCATGGAACCTTTGATCACAACATTACTTGTGGTGTCTATTGGCGGAATATCTTTTCCCTTTAATACCTGAATTTCGTTAAAGGTTGTCCTATTACCGATTCCATTGATTTCTTCCTTGATCTGGGCAATTTCTTTCTGAATATAGGAACGGTCTTCATCTGTCAGCGTACCATTTGCTGCTTTGATGCTTAGTTCCGTGCCGCGGTGCAGCATGTCCTGCACTTCAGCCATAGCACCATCTGCAATCTGTACCATGGAGATACCATCCTGTGCATTTGCGGATGCCTGTGTCAGTCCACGGATCTGGCGGCGCATTTTTTCGGAAATGGCAAGGCCTGCCGCATCATCTCAGAATTCCCTCTTCCCTGAAGTTATGGATACTTCCCTGTATCACTATAATATGCTATATAGAATGTATCGGACGATAATAGAAAAAGTTTATCGAAAAAATGATAATTGCGATAAACTTTTCTTTATACTCTTTTTATGAATTTTCTGAGATTTCTTCTATTATAAGATCTCTGTCTTCCCCAAATATCTTAGCATTATCCAGTGCTTCCTGTAATGTACAATTTGTGCTCTCCATAGTGTTCTTTATAATATTTGCTGAACTTCTAATCGAGCATTCTTTTGCATACTCTTTTGCATAATTCTCTACTGCTTCACACATGGTCTCATTTCCTCCTTTCGACTCTTTGTAATGTCTTACTCACAATCTTTTTCTTCTCTTTACTTAATTCCAGCGCATCCATAGCCTGCTCCATTGTCAAACTCATATTTTTCATAAGATTTTTAACATTCTCAACTATATTCTCTTCCACTGCGTCATCAATCAATCCCTGTACACCTTCACACATATTTACACTCTCCTCTTCATCAAATGCGAATTCCATATTGGTATATTCATCAATCACCATTGCTGCTTCTCTCCTCAAGCCACAAAAACGTGGATTATCCTTCAACAAGCTTTTAATTTTTCCCTTATCTTTGGAATATTTAATAAAGCTCATCACTTCCCGCATACTAGTCTGGAACTTTTCCAGATCCTCATCTGTTAAGGTTGCCGGTTGGATCAGATGGATTTTATAATCCTGTACCAAATCCATGATCTCCGGAGGCTGTTCTTCCATCATTTCATGTAACGACAATGGACCATCCCATTTCTTTGCTCCGAAGAAAATAACCAGTGTAATTACCGGAACAATTTTGTCCTCTTTATAGAATCCGGACAAATATTCATCTCCGCTATGTCCCCTATGATCCTCCTGCTTCAAATGTTTTCTGGCTATTTCCTCAACCTGTTTTCCATACTGCAACGCATCGTAGATAATATTTCTGACCGGCATAGCATAGTGAATTCTGGTCTGATCTTTAATTCCCAATAATAAATATGTTGTCCTCGCATCCTGTTTTATTGTTACACTTTTCAGAACATCCCGGTATTTTTGAACGATCTCCTCACCTTCCGTCCCACCAAACGGAGTAGCTATTTCCGCCGTATCCAGCGGTTGTAATTGTTCCGGATCAATCACTTGTTTTCCATTGTAAATGTAGAAGTTAAATGCATCTGCAAATATCTCATTTTCTCTCATATACGCCCTCGTAACACCATCCGCTTTTCCCATAAAATTTCTCCTTTCCCTTTCCAACACATAAAAATATCCGTACTAATACCTTTTTTGTGCAATGAAATCGTTGGTGACTCACCGGAATAAAATATTTTGCGAATTAATAAGAATTGTTTTTGATATCAGAAATATTTCTGTGAACTAACAATAGCACACTGTCTGCCGGAATGCAAGCGAAAGTTGAAAGCTCCGGCCGCTGCTTTTTACAGCAGTTGCCGGAGCTGATAGTCTTGTATCATTACAGGTTTTGTCTTTTGCATGAAATCCGTCACAAGAGGCATGGCATCACCGTAGTAAGCGTCATAATCTTCTGTGTGGATGTGTTCTTTTTTTACTTCCTGTATCTGTGGATATTCTGCTATTTTTTTCCGAATTTCACATTGACACTCGGAAAATGCTGCTTCTGTCTCTGGGAACAGGTAGATGTCTACCTGAACTTTATTTCCGTATTCCGTGAAGATTTTCAGATTGTCCTGAAGCTTTTGCTCCGCAGCAATCTGATCCTCCAGATAAGTACCCAGTCCAATGCCATAGAGCATCCTTCTGTATTCCTTCTCCTTCTTATCGGAAGCCTTTTCCTGTTCCATGACATGGATACGGTCCTGCCACAGATCTGCTGTATCCTCTCCCATGAATTCCGTCAGGTGTTCCGCATATACCCGCTTCCGGTTCTCCGAGTCCACGACAATCGTATCTGCGTACACCACTCCCGGCATATCCACATAATATTTCATATTGGAATATTCTCTTGCATTCTCTCTGCTATATTCCTCCGGGGCAAAAGGTGATACATAGATCAGCCGGTCCGTATAGTTCCGCAGATTTTCCGAGTAGAAAAGCGGTAATACGCTGACGGCCGGATTCCAGGAATCGTACGGGTTCTGGATAACAACGGTTTCCGGACGAAGCAGTTCTAAATATTCTGCCGTCATTTTTCCGGCATCCGTCATTTCCACCTCTGACGGAAATTGCGTTTCTGTGATGGCATCCGTCCTTGAGGATCCATCGTAGTCTTTATAATAATATGGTACCGGTGCAACGATCACATCACATTGAGGATCCTTTTTTGACCGCTTCCATATCGGTTCCATACGCTTCCAGTCCTGCGCCCTCACCGGCAGGCACAGCACTGTCTTCCGTGACCAGGCCTGTTCTTCCAACGCTTCTCTGATTTCTTTCAGGTTCTGCTGTAATGCCGGGATCTCTGTGTCCTGCGCACTTTCATAAATGCGGTACAACACCTCACAATACTGCTCCAACAGTGGTACGATCGGGCAGTCCTCTCCCTGCATCTGTTCCAGAAGATTGCCCATGGTGATGGCCAGCTGTTGACCGGTAGTGATCATCTCCGTAAAAGCTTCTGCATCTCCCCGGTGGATCGCCGGTGCGATCTGTTCCGTCCGCTGTTGTAGTTCCTCCATTGCTTCCCGGAGCATTTCCTTGTAGGCAAATTGTCGATGGGATTTTTCCTCCTCCGTGTGGTGTAACACTTTTTCCATCTCCGGGTGAAATGCCGGCAGTTCGAAATCCAATACTTTCTGTAGATTTTTCTTCTGTCCTTCGAAAAAAGGATAACTATGTGCTCCGGCATCCTTTACCAGCCGCAGATAATCCCCATAGCGCATCCGCAATATCTTATCATAGCACCTCGGAACCGGCATCGTCGTGTATTCAAATGGCAGATACACAGGATTCTCATAGTATTCCTTAGCGAAACAAGAGGATTTTCCCTTCAGCCCCCAGGGAAACAGCTGCGTCAGCAGCTTGGCTTCCGTCTCGGGCACCTCAGCAAATAACCGCTCTATCTCTCCGTAGAGCATTCTTCCCATAGCTACCGGATCTGCAAGGCGTTCCAGCCGTTTTCCCAGTTGCTGCTCCAGAGATTGCAGATGCCTTTCCTGATCTACTCGCACGATTTTCCCCTCTACAATGCCATCTGCCACACCTAGCAGATATTTGCACAGGGTTCTCCGCTGTTCTTCTTTCTCTGCATCCGGATACACATAATCCAGCACAAAAATATCCACACAGGCTATATAGGGAAAATTATGGAACTTCCGAAGGTGTTCCCTTTCAAAGCAGAAATGATTCCTTCCGACGACTTTTCCCATAAACAGCCAGAAATCCTTCTGGTTCCGGTAGGTCTGCACAGCAAATCCTTCTGCCATATCCGGCACTGCTTCTGTCAGGAACCTCTGATAATCCTTGCGCTTCATCACGATATCCATATCGTCGTCCCATGGGACAAATCCACCGTGCCGTACCGTTCCCAACAGGGTACCCCAGTCCGCAAAATAAGTAATTCCATGCAGTCTGCATACCCTGTCAATTTCCGCCAGTACTTCCAATTCTGCTGCCCATGCCTGCTTGATTGCCGCTGGTATCACAAAGCCACAGCGCACCTCATCCAATAAAAAATTATCCGGCATCTTACTCGTCATGATAATACCTCTACACTTTGCAGCATGACCGGCTTGGAAGCTTCTTTCATGTGCTGAGCACTCTTGCCGCCATCTCCGTAGAAGGCATCTGCCACTTTCACAGTATCTGCTTCCCGGTCAGCAGGTTCTACCTGAAGCCAGTCTTCGCCCTGATATTTTTCTAAAATCTTCCGGTAGCCTTGCAGAATCTCAGGAATTCTGGATTGCAGCCGTTCATCCAGCAGATCATCCTGTAGCCACAGGATGTGTACTTTGTCTGACTGTTCCCGGAAAATTTCCAGACTGTCTTCCATCTTGCGAAGCATCTTCTCTTTGTGCTCCATCAGACCATTTCCACTGATATAGTAGAGCAGTACTTTTTTGTCTTTCCAGTCATCGGGCAGATCCAGATTCACTGTCTGCGCATCTTCCTCATAGATCCATGCACCGTCTCCGGAAATCTTCTCTTCCCACATAGATCTGGTGTCCTCACCGGCCCAGTCACTGAGATAATCTACATAACTTTGCTTCATAGCTTCCGACTGTAAGATGATCCGGTCCGCCCATACTACACCGGGCATTGGCACAAAGTAATTGCGGCTCTTCAGCCCTCTCTCATCCTCGGGATTCATCTCATCGATCTTGAACCAGGGAATATAGATCAGTTGCTCTGTATTTTTCCACAGTTCCGGTGCGTAATAATTCGGATGGATCGTCACGCTGTAATTCCACTCATCATAAGGAGCCTGAATGTAGATCACATCAGGATGATTGTTCTCCATAAAATATTCGTTATATGGAGTGATCGGCACTTCCTCCGGGAACTGGTCACCATCATACTGCATCTCGCTGAATGCTCTTCCCAACTGTTTTTTATAATAATAGGGAAGAGGAACAACACGGACAATTGTATTTTCTTCCTCGCAGGTCGCCTTCCACACTTTTTCTATATGTTTCCATTGTGTTACCCGATAGGGCATAAATACGACTTCTTTCGGAATCTGTATAGCTTCCGCAGCCTGCTGTACCATAGCCAATGCCTGATCCAAAATGGAATGAACCTCACCACCGTCAACACCTGCATTCTGTGAAACTACTTCATAGAGCTGATATGCAATTTCACAGTACTGTTCCAAACATCTTACCGTCTCCGTTCCTTCTCCCAATTTTTTCTCAATTGCTTCGCCGATACCGATGGCGACATTCTGAGTCTCCTGCAATAATTGGCTGGCAGTATTGCGTTCGCCACAATTCAATAAGTTCTCTACGCTCTGATGGATCTGCGCAAGGAGTTGCAACCGCTGATAAACGTTATCCCTAAATGCCATATTTTTATGTCTTACCTTCAAAGTATCCGGGTATTGATAATGAGGCATTTCCAGTTTTTCTCTCAACATTTCTTCCTGTTTATTAAAATACGGATAATCGTGACTACCTCCCTTGCGAACACTGTTCATGTAATCTGCGTATTTTTGACTGAGAAGATAATCATACCCTACAGGAACAGGAATCATTATATTTTCAAATGGCATCCTTATAGAATCTGCGTAGCATTCTTTTGGGTAAGAACAGCATCCTTTATCCAAATATAATGCCATCAGAGCCACTTTATCGGATTCCTTTTCGCCATATAAGGCATATAAAGCACACACAATCTTATAAAGCTGAACTTTCAAATTTCCTGAACGGTCTATCTTTTGGTTGCAGATTCGTTCTACCTCTTGCAGCCATTGCTCTTTTACTTCTTCCGATACTTCGATATGTCCTATTGTATCTGCCGCTGATTTTACGTAATCAACCAATTCCCTCTGAACTTGCTCTTCTTCTCTATTTCTCGTCACATAATCCAACGGAAAAATATCCACTCCAACATTATATGGTAAATTATAATGTTTATCCAGAAACTCAGATGTGGTGTTGATATACTCGGAGTTATTGATCCTTGTCATTACATCATAATACTCATCCGCCGTTGCATAATTAATGACATCATACCCCGAAGGCAGTTCTTTCCTCGCAACTTTCAAAAAACGCTCATAGTCTTCTCTCTTCATGGATATATCCATATCATCATCCCATGGAATATATCCCCCGTGCCGCACAGTTCCCAGAAGAGTACCCCACTCAGCAAAATATTGGATATGATGCCTTTTGCATACTTTATCTATTTCATTCAGGACTTCTACCTGTGCCGCCCAACAACACTTCATTCGGGCATCTACATAAAATCCTGATTTGATTTCATCTTCAAAATACGAATTGGGAAATTTCATTTCTATCACCTTTTACGAAAAAAGGAATCGGAAAAATCCGATTCCTTTTTGGTTTTACATTCTCTCTAAGCGGTTAAGTTCTTAAGATTACTGCAGTAAGGACAGAACGCCCTGGTTAGCCTGATTGGACTGAGCCAGCATAGCCTGACCTGCCTGAGCAAGGATGTTGTTGTTAGAGTACTTAACCATCTCAGTAGCCATATCGGTATCACGGATAGCGGATTCAGCACTGGTGGTGTTCTCTACGATGTTGTCCAAGTTGTTGATGGTGTGCTCCAGACGGTTCTGGATAGCACCAAGGTCAGATCTCTGCTCAGACACATCCTGAATAGCAGCCTTAGCCCATACATTCAGGGCTGCGAAAGAAGAAGCCTCCAGTCTTATGCCATCTTGAATCTTTTCAGCAGAAGTCTTGCTTGCAAAATTCTGGAATCTTGCAACTACAGTTGCAGCATCTAACTTAGAAGCGTTAGTGCCAACCTTCTTAGTGTCAAAAGTTGTTGCTAAGCTAGCTACAGACATGTTCTTAATTGTTACATTGATCTTGTTCTTGTCAGTAGATTCTGCGCCAACCTGCAGATTTGCATTAAATTCACCGTTTAACAGGCTCTTCTCGTTGAAAGTAGTGGTCTGCTTAACACGATCAATTTCAGTCATCAGCTGGGATACTTCAGAACCGATGTAGCTTCTGTCCTGAGTGGTCAGAGTTCCGTTCTCACCCTTAACAGCCAGTTCGTTGATTCTCTGTAGCATATCCTGAACTTCGTTCAGAGCGCCTTCAGCGGTCTGTACTGCGGAGATACCATCTTCAGCGTTTGCAGAAGCCTGTGTCAGACCTCTGATCTGTCTTCTCATTTTTTCGGAAATGGAAAGACCTGCTGCGTCATCTGCTGCTCTGTTGATCTTGTAACCGGAAGATAACTTCTCGGTGGACTTGGACTGAGATGCAGTGGTCAGACCTAACATTCTGTTAGAGTTCATAGCTCGAAGATTGTGTTGTACTACCATAATATATTCCTCCTTGAATTGACGAGCGCTTCCCTGCGCTCCGTTATTTGCTTTGGCAATGTCAGCTTCAAGTTCGCACATCCTGTCACTTTCATCGCCATTGTCTTCCGTCTCTCCGGCGTGCGAAACCTTGGATTCAGAAGAATGGTTAGGTAAGCAATTGTTTTATTTGCTTTACTTGATAAGTATATCGGAGAGGTTTTGGGAAACTTAACCCCCTTTTTGAAAAAAAATTAGATTTTCTTATTCTAAATCATCCAGACCGGCACAATATAATTATCTCTGTCGATTGCGCTGAGTCCCGGTTTCATGCAAATGACCGCACCCTTTGTCCTGGGTATTGATGATTTATCCAGCAATTCAAATACTTTTACCAGCTCTGTTCCGGGATTGGACGTTTTTTTTATCTCAATAGGATTCAGTACTCCATCATGTTCAAGGACAATATCAATCTCTCTGGCATCTTTATCACGATAATAGTACATATACGGTTCCTTTCCGCAATTCAGGTAAGTTTTCATAATTTCCGCCACCACATAATTCTCCAGAATTGCGCCATTCATAGCACCGCTTTCCAATGTCTCCGGACTGCTCCACTTTGTCAGATAACATACCAGGCCTGTATCATAAAAATATAGTTTGGGTGTTTTTACAAGCCGTTTCAATAAATTATTAGAATACGGATGAAGATAAAAAATAATCCCAAGCGTTTCTAAAATTGCCAGCCAGTTCTTGGCCTGTATTTGATTAATGTCTGCATCTCTGGCAATTTCTGCCACATTGACCATCTGGTTGCATCTGGCAGCCACCGCCGTAATAAATCTGAGAAATTTAAGTGAATCTATGGCATCTGATAATTCTCTTACATCCCGTTCAATATAAGTAGACAGGTAACTACTATAGAAAATCTGACTGTTGCTGTTCGCACCACTCACAATTGCAGGCATGGTTCCTTTGTAGATCCGTTCAAAAATCTCCTTGGTGTCAGCTTCTTTTCTTCCTTTCTTTCTTTCTGCTAATGCCTCCATTTCTATCGTGAACGGTTCCACGTCTCCACCGGATATTTCCGCCTGAGATAAAGAAGTAAGAGAAAGCACTGCCACTCTTCCTGCCAACGACTCTTGTACTCCCTGCATCAACTTAAATACCTGAGATCCGGTAAGCCAGAATGCTCCCGGCTCATGTTTTTTATCTACATTCATCTTTATATAAGTAAACAATTCCGGTGCATATTGAACCTCATCAATCAATACAGGTGGTTTATGCAGTTGTAAAAATAGTTCAGGGTCTGTCTTTGCTATACTCCTTTCATTTAAATCATCCAGAGATACATAGCTTCTGTCCGTTCCCTCCATTAGTTTCTGAAGCATTGTTGTTTTGCCTACCTGCCTTGGCCCCGTGACCAGAAGTACCGGATATTCCTTTGTTACCTGACTTACTATCTTTTCCAGATTTCTTTTTATATAATTCATAGCAATTCCTCTTTTCGGCCATTTTTTAATCTGATTATATTTTAGCCGAAAACAGTTCGGAAATCAATCCTTCTTTCGGCCAATCTATACTCTGATTATATTTTAGCCGACACATCTACTTTTTATTCATAAAAAAGAGAAGCAGATATCTCTATCCGCTTCCCTTTATCTCTCACATATTATTTTTTGCTGTCGTACATCTGCGGCTGGGTATAGCCGGTGCTGCTCATGCTCTTGTAGTAATCAAATGCACTCCTGGCGCTCTTGCGTCTCTGTCCGATATTAGAACGCTCTTTGGCAAAATAGCTTTCGATCAGTTTCTTGTTGCGGGCTTCCTGGGCCTGTACGGATACGCTGAGTTCCGTGACTTTTGCCACCTTTGCCTGCAATTCCCGGATCTGTGCTGCGTAGCGCTGTCTGTTGCCCTCCAGTTCTCTGGCAAGCTTTTCGTACATGATCTCGAATCCGTCATCCAGGCGAACCACTTCATCAATCAGGCGCTGCTTTTCTTCCACTGCATCGTCAAAAAGACTCATATCAACTTTTTCCGCAGAAAATACTTCTTCCTGTCGCTTATTGTATTCCTGAATCTTCTGCAATACTTCCAACTTTTTATCCAGGCTTTCAGACAATATCGTCAGCTGGCTTTCCATCAGTTAGCCCCTTTCTCGCGATTGATACGCATGACTTCCTTCCAGTTGTCCCGCACAGAATGAAGATGCATATTGATCTCCTCCAGGATCTCTTTATCCTTTTTTACATTGGCTTCCACCAGACGTTTGCTGAGATAGTCGTAAATATTGATAAAGTCCTGTGCTACTGGATACCGGGTATCCAGTGTAGACTGCAGATATCCAATGATGTTCTGAACCTTCCGGATATTATTGTGCGCCTTTTGAATATCCTTTTCCTCTACTGCCTGTTCTGCAATATTGCAGAACTTAATGGCACCTTCATAGAGCATCAGTGTCAATTCCGCCGGGGATGCCGTCAGAATCTTACTGTTGTTGTACTGCGTATAGGCATTAGGTAACGCCATATCATGAACCTCCTAACAAGCTTGTAACCGCACTGGAATTGCTCTGCAGCTTTGCAAGGGCTGTCTCCATCTTGGAGAACTTGGAATACCATTTATCCTCGTAGTCATTCAGCTTTTCTTCCAGCTCGGATATTTTCGTCTTGTAATCATCATAATCCGATTTCATCTTTTTGTCATCATAAAAATTACCAAAGGTACGATAACCATCTACGGATTTTGACAGGGAGGACATTTTGTCATACAGGTTCTTGGACAATGTGCTGAAGAAGGATACTACTGTATCCGGATCTGTACTGATCATGCTCTTCAGCACATCTGCATTGCCGGAAGTACTGGTATCGTCCGGATCACCGTCGATGTGGTAAGCATTTTTCTCATTGTCAGCTGCTTCAAAATATCCCAGGGTATTGATTCCGAAATTGCTGAGATACATGGTCTTACCATTAATTTCAATGCCAGCGGACATAACTTCCTTCAAAGCGGAGCTGATGGTTGACAGATTGCTATCCCTCCGAAGCAGTGCGTCCTTGATCTTCTGCTCATATTTTTCCACTTCGGTATCGGACATGGCATCCTTTTCATCATCTGTCAGAGGCTCATAGCCCTTGGCAGAATCCGCATTGTACAGCTTGTCCATCTCATTGATGAGGGTATTGTACTCCTTCAGGAATCCCTTCACCATATCGTAGATGCCATCCACGTCATCCTCGGTGGTAACGGTAATCTCCTCGCCCGCTGCGGTCGTACTCAGTGCGGTAAAGGTCAGGCCGTTAATCTCAAATACATTGGTGTTCCCGGTAAAAGTGGCACCGTTCAGTACAATTTCCGCATCCTGTCCGCTGACCTTGGTAGCTCCACCGGAAGCGCTTCCGTCAGCGATTACCTTCGCTGCATATTGCACACTATTGTAGTAACTGTCTTCTACTTCAGCAGTCAGTGCAGCTTTTGCGGTTGCGCTGTAAGTTACTTTGCCGTCTGCATCCGTCGTAGAGGTAACATCAATGTAGTTATCTGTCAGATCCTTCATCTGACTTGTAGAATCTTCCACGGTCTTCGTGGCACTTGCCAGAGTCTGAGCGTCTGTCTTCTTCTCAGCCAAAGCACTCATCTCTTCATTCAGTGCATCCAGTTCTGCCTGTTTTGCAGTCTTATCGTCGCCATCTTCCATGCCCTGGATCTCTTCTTCCAGTTTGGTCTTGGCTTCCTGCTTCTTGGACAGTTCATCTGCATAATCTTCTACAGATTTCAGAGTAGAATTCTTATATTTTTCATTGATCTCATTAATCTTGCCCTGCGCACTGTCTCTGGAAGAAAGCAGAGATTTGTACTGCTCCAGATAGCTGTTCACGCGGGAATTGATGGCATTCGTGATTCTGCCATCAGCATTGATCTTATCCAGTGTAGCGCTCTTGTCACCCTCTACATAAAACGCTGCCAGTTCTGCATATTTTTTATAAGTTGCATTATCTTCGCCCTCACCGGATCCGATCTTGGTCTTCAGTCCGAGCAGTGACAAGGCAGCATCTCCGGCACTGTCAGATGCTGTAATGCTGAAATCGTTATCCAGTCCGGATGCAGATGCACTGACGAAGAATCGCTGATTCTTCGCATCAAAACTGGCATTCACGCCTGCTTCTTTTAATTTATTCAGTACATCGGAAATTGTGGTATCTTCCGTAACTGTCACATCCACGCTGTTGGAACCAGATGTAATGTTGAAGGTACCGCCTGCGGAGAAGCCTTCGATATCGCTGACTTTGGATGCAGCAGTCAGGCTGCCGTCCTTTCCCTTGAGCTCTGCGCCGGTCAGATATCCTGTCTTAGCCAGCTTATTGATTTTCAGGGACTGTACACCTTTTACCGCATTCTCGCCGGTAATAACGCTTACTGCACTGCTGTTGGATACTTTTGTGGTTCTCTTACTGTATGCAGTGGAAAAACGCATGGTGCTGATATATTTGGACTGCAGATTTTTGATCTTGGTATTCAGCTCTTTCCATGCGGTCTGCTTCCATTCCAGCTTGGTCTGTGCCTTTTTCGCATCGTCCACCTTGGTCTGCTTCGCAGACACCAGCTGCTGGATAATGCTCTCTGTGTCCATTCCGGACATCAGTCCGGTCAATCTCATTGTCGATGATGCCATATCGGTATCCTCCTATCTCTTCTCGTCCACCAGAATGCCTGCCATCTCCCATACTTTGGCGATCATATCCAAAGTCTTCTCGGGAGGCAGCTCTTTGATGACCTCCTTGGTGTCCTTATCAACGATCTTGATCGTTATACGGTTCGTTGCCTCATGAATGCCGAAGACAGCTTCGGAATGAGAGATCATGCTCTTGTTCAGCTTTTCTACCGCTTTCTTGATCTGTTCGTTCGTGATCTGCTGTTGCTGGTCATTGCTCTGATTGGAAGAAGTATTGTTCTGCTCCTTGCCCTTGGCATTCTCTACAACAGATGTGGTCTGGTCAATCTTATCTGCTGCTTTTACATTGGCAGGATTGTATTCTGAGGGATTCTCCTCTGTGGTTACTTTTGTCACAGTGTTCCTGGCAGCGGCTGTATTCTGTGCCTGCATTGTCATGACACTGGAAATCGGTTCTATGGTCATAATGGTCACCTCCGTGTGATATGAAAGCGCCTTCCGTGGGCGCACGACCTTTGTTTTCTAAGAATGGTATCGGTAAATTCTCCTGAAAAATTAATAGGAGATGAAAAAATTTGCACCTCCTATGCTAATTTCCTATTTTTTTATTTTCTAATTCCAATACAGGTTCATATTCTCTGTAACGCTTTCTTCTGACAGTTGAAATCGAGTCTTTACTTTCTCAGCCGTAGTATTATAATCCGCCCCCAATTCAATGCATGTTATGATCAATGCCTTAATACCACTCTGCCGTTCTTCTTGTCTTCCTTCTTGTCTTCCTTCTTGTCTCCCTTCGCGCTTTCCCATCCTTATATATTGCTCAAATAATTCACACATAGTGATCTCATCCTCCTCTCTGATATTCATTTCCTTTAAAATAGCAGATTCTGTTGTGGAATCCTCTTCACCGGATAATACATTGATCATTCTGATCAATGCCGCTTTGTGTATCACCTTCTGGTCGGAACGAAGATTATTGCCCTCTGCCAGATAATCCAGCACAATTCTCATATCGCTATGAAATCTCTCCCGCACCTCTTGGGGCAGGTAACGCATTTCCCAGATATGTACCTTGATATCATCCACATATTTTCGAAGTTCTTCCGGCACTTTTCCACAGCATAATTCATGGATTCCCGGTTGTTTCTCCCAATGCTCCCTTCCCCAGTATAGTATCATTTCTATAATAGGGAAGGTATCTATTGTTTTTCCTTCATACTGCTCCCTGTATCCCCCTCCGGTATAACCAGCCTTACGCAATACGATTTTAGCATCCGTGGTTGTCTGGTTGGCAATCATATATTGTGCCCTGATCCGTTCCCCTGCCATCTCGTATTTCACCACATCCTGTAACTGGTTTCGCAGCCTGTTTTCTCCGCTCGTATAAATACTTTCCGTCGGTGCCGGCAACAGATTTTCTTTGGTCACAACAAGCTTTCCATTATGCAGCAACGCATTAATAATGTCTGCAGCAACATCTGGAAATGTCTCGAAATTCTTTGTAACAAGGTCATTTTTCTCTCTGTTTTCCCTCATTTTTTCTCCCTTAAGCACACTAAACTTACCTAAGCAGGAAAAACTGAAACCGTTCCATGCACTATTTCCCTTTCCGCCTGCTTATGTTTTGTCATTTTGTTTGAATTTTTGGCGAAAAGCCCGAAATACACACAAAAGATATTGTCAGAAATTGTCATAAAGAATTCTTTAGATGTTGTAACTATAGCATAACCCTATCGTCTTTTCAAGTTCTTTTTTCCGAAGGTGTATCAATGCGTATATTTACAGTTTTAGGAAAATGTGCCCTTATTTTTCAACAATGGATAAAAGCTCCGGATTTATGCATCCGGAGCCTCTTTCGTTTCCTATTTTTACCCCAACAGGTTCTTCAGTGCTGCCATACCTTCGGCATCCACAGCGGCCTTGTTGGCCTCCTGGATCTGGAGGTAGACTTCCTTGCGGTAGATGGGCACTTCCTTGGGTGCGGTGATGCCGATCTTGACCTGATCACCTTTGACCTCCAGAACGGTGATCTCGATATCGTTGTTGATGACGATTGCTTCGTTCTTCTTACGGGACAATGCCAGCATCTTACTCACCCGCCTTTCCGGATTTCAGGATGTCGTATACCGGATATTTTACCGGGTATTTATCTCCCTCAAGGATGATCTGGCAGGCCTTGCGTTCTTCCACGTTGATCACAAAGGGACCCTGCAGGTTCACCGTCATCTTCGTCAGGTCAGCAGGCACCGTCACAGTAACCATGACCAGAATGTTCTCCGGAGTCAGATTGCCTACACTAGTGAGCAGTTCGTCATCCACTTCCGGATCATACTGAGGGTTGACCAGCAACGGATCCATGACCGGCATGGCGAATCCGGGTTCTTCCAGAGACTGTAAATAGCGGATTCCTACGTTGCTGCCCTTCTCCTCATCGTGGAGCATGGTAAAATGCTTCAGTTCCGGGAATCCGATAATACCTTTGTCAAAAGTGATGATCTTGTCATCCGCAATCTCAACTTCTCCAAAAAATTTTGTATTGATCTTCATAAAATACCTACGCCTTTCCGTAACCTGTTGTTCTAGATGAAATTCAACAGTGTGGTCTGCATTACTTTACCGGTAGCCATCAGTGCCGCTTCATAGGTCATTTCCGCACTCTTCAGATCAATGGCGGTCTCGGTAACATCGATATCCTCGTTTTCACTCTTTAAGGTCTCAAAGGTGGTCTTCTGGCTCTTCATGCGGTTATCGATCAGTTCCAGTTTGCTGCTTCTGGTACCGCAGTTGGTAACGCACAGGTTGGCATCATCCAGATATCCCTGGAACGTAGTAATGCCGCTTTCGAACATCTTCTGGCATTTGTCCTTTGCCAGAGTCAGTGCTTTTTCTACTGCTTCCATCTGCTTCGTCAGGGTCTCTGCATCCGTACCGGTAGCAGTCTCCTGCAGTCCCTCGATCTTGGTCTTCACATTCTCCAGATCCACCACATCCTGCATGGCCTGTACCAGATCGTCCACCGTACGTCCGATACCGTGCTGGAAGCACTCATCTGCAGTGGAATTCACCTGAATGGTCTGGTTGAAGCCTACATCATATTCGATGACCTGTTTTGCCGCATCGCCCTTGAGGTATTCCTGATTATATTTCGTTACTTTCTGATCCGCATCCGTACTGGTACATGCAAAATAATGCTCAGGTCTCAGATCTCCCTTGACCCAGTGATCCTTTTCATAAGTTATCTGAATCTCACCTTCATTTTTATCGGAAGTTGCAGGATCATCCTTGCAGGCCATCATTTGATTGTAAAGGTCTTTTCCAATCAGCAGTTCTCCGGTATCTGCCACATAGATTGCACCGTTCGGATATTTTTTGATGTCTGTATATGGATCGGGATTCGCGGTAGATGTTGTCGCTCTAATGGTATCCGCTGTAGACAGTTCGGTGGTACCGAATTTGATCTTGACATTGCCCCCCTCTTTACAGTCATCATAAGCCAGCCGGATACGATACACATCTATGGAGCTGACTGAATTTTCCGTAATATCCTTGTAGTCCTGATTCTGATCATTATAGTTATTCGCCGTAATATCCAGCAGTTTTCCGGTATTCACCTTTGTCAGCTGTGTGATGGAGCTGTTGTCCAGCTGCTCGGTGATCTCATATTTCGTATTGTATTCTTTATCAAAACTCAGAGAAGTATCGGTACGATATCCGGTAAACACATAACGGCCCGCATAGTCTGCATCGCCGGTGCTGTACACTTCATCTCCCAGTGCCTTCAGCTGCTCCAGAATGATCTGGCGGTCCGCGGATTTCAGATCTCCGTTAGATGCCTTGGTGCACTGTCTGATCATATTCGTGATGATCTCTGTCAGGTTCTTCAGTGCATCCTCGGTTACGTCCAGCCAGCTCTCCGCATCCGGAATGTTCTTGCTGTAATACTGCGTCACCTCGGTCACATTGCTGCGTAGACGCAAGGCACGGATGGATACCACAGGATCATCGGAAGGACGGCTGACCTTCTTCTGGGTAGACATCTGGGTGCTCAGCTTATCCTGATATACTTTGTTCGTATTGATATTGGACAGATTATTACGCTGCATGATCTTGTTCGTAATTCTCATTTTCTCCGTAACTATTCAGAATTCTAAAAATCAGAATAACTGGTACATTATGCTTGTATATAAGTAACAGTTTTCTGATTCGAATGGTGACTCGAATAGAGTCACCACACACGTGAGCAAAATTAGCTGCGTAGCAGCGAGAAAGCACGGATACGTGCGTTTTTGCGAACATATGTGGGAATCCGAATAGCTGCCTCCTTTCTAGTTTAGACTCCGGTCTCCAGAATCAGTCTGTCATAAATCTCCGTCAGTGTCTGGATCATCTTGGAAGCCAGGTTATATCCATTCTGGTATTTTACCAGATTCACAGCTTCTTCATCCTCATCCACACCGGAGATGGAGATTCTCTGGTTGTCGATGGTATTGGAAATGTCTTTAAAGCTTGCATAGAAGGTATTGGCTCTGGAAGCATTCAATGCCACATCCGATAAGATACACTGTAAAAATTCGGAAGCATTACATCCGCGGAAGCTCATCTTGCTCTTATCCGTAGCCAGATTCTTCAGATCGTTCAACAGGTCATTCTGTTCCACGCCGTCAGATGCATTTTTTCGGTTTGCCATCAGGCTGGGATCCTGCTCCATGGCATCCAGAATATCGAAATTCTTCGCTGTCAGACGATAGTAGCTGTCATCGTTGACTTTTACCGTAACTTTACTGTTTTTCTTCTCCTGCTTGTCATATCTCTTGGCTGCATCATCCAACAGAAACTGCTCACTGCTGGTTGCCTTATTGCCGGTGAACATCTTCACGCCGGGATCTCCGTTTCCGCTGTAGCCGGAGGTGAGAATATCGTTGAATTTCTGAGAGAAGGTACGGATCCACTCATTCATCTGGTTCATGTAATAAGGGATGCCCTGATAGGACAGGTCGGTACCGATCTCTGCCTTTTTCCCTACACGGTCATTGGTAATTCCCCGGGGATTCTTCTCACTGTCCGATAAGGTAAAAGTATACGTATAAGTGGCGTTGCCGTTCGCATCATATTCGCAGGTATATTCCCAGGAATCATAATAGAATTCCTGATTGCCCAGATCGATGATACCGCCCTGATCCGACAGATTACATTTATTCAGGTCCTGCAGATAAGCCTTGGTTACTTTTACGGTTACGGTATCGTGGGTCTTGCCGTCTGCCGTGGTCGTCGTGCCGGTGGCGGTCACCTGTCCGGTGAAATTCTCGCCGTTGTTACCGTCACGCATCTGGATCAGTCCCGCCAGATCACCGCCCATGGATGCATTGTACAGGTTGAACTTCTGCCCGTCCGCCCAGTAGACTTCATAGAGACCGTCGATATCGGTCTGGTTTACTTTCTCATAGGAGGTTCTTGCCACACATTCGAGACCGTTGTAATCACTGCCGTCTACCAGCATCTGGCCTCCGGCGATCTTGACCATGTATCTGTTGGCTCCAGTCTCACGGTTCTCGTTGTTGGCATCGATGATCGGAGTCTCCTTGACTTCCACATCCACGATCTTGGATAATTCATCGATCAGCAGGGTTCTGCGGTCACGCAGCTCATTGGCCTTTGTTCCAGCCAGTTCAATGGTGTTGATCTGTTTATTCAGGGAGGCGATCTCACCGGCAAGGGAATTGATCTGATCCACCTTCAGTTTGATCTCTTGGTTGATATCCTTCTGTACTTTTTCCAGATTGCCCGCCATACCGTTGAAATACTCTGTCAAAGCTCCGGCATAGCCTACGAACTGGGATTTGGCTGTGGCACTGTTGGGATCTTTTAAAAGAGCCTGCATACCGGTGATCATCAGCTGATCGAAGATAGTCTTGAATCCGGTACTCTTGCCGTCATCATCAAAATACGTCTCCAGCTGCTGCATGTAATACTGCTTCATATCGTATTCGCCCAGCTGTGCATTGTTATCCCAGAATCTTCCGTCATAGAATTCATCCCGGATACGCTCAATGGCCAGTGTCTCTACACCGGCACCGGCACAGCCGTAGGTCTGGAATACACGCAGGGCATTGGATGCCTGCTGTGTTACCTGCTGTCTGCTGTAGCCTTCCGTCTGTACATTGGCGATATTATTGGAAGTGGTATTCATGGCAGCATTACTGGCCAGAAGTCCCGTATATGCAATATTTAATCCAAAAAACTGTGAGGGCATAACTTACCTCCTATTTCTTACACATTACACACCCAGCGTGGAAAGAATGTGTTCCAACATTTCACTGATCACGTTGATATAACGGCTGGATGCGTTGTATGCGTTCTGGAACTTGATCATATTGGACAGTTCCTCGTCCGTGGATACACCGATAACCTGTTCTCTGGCGCTCTGTGTAGCTTCCACGGTGCTGACCTGATTCTCATAAATACTCCGGAATACATAGCCGGAATTGGATACCTGCGATACCAGGTCGGTATAATAATCTACAAAAGTAGTCTTTTTCTGTACATTAGGATTCAGCGTGTAGGCTTCCTCGGTAAATGCCGCTTTCAAAGCATCTGCGGTCTCCTTATCCTCGGAACCGTCTGCCAAACGGAATCCAAGCTTGGAAGGCTCCTTCGTCAGCGCCGGATTTACCTGAAGATTGCCGATGGTATACAGGCTCTCAGGGCTGTCCGGATCTTCTTTCTTCATGACCCAGTAGTCCTTAAGTGATCCGTCCGCTTCCTTCACACTTACTTTCTCATACCCATCCGTTGTAACCTTGGTGAACAGCTGGATGGGGCTGCCATCCTCCATGCGCATGTAACCGTCCGGGTCTACCGTGCAGTAACGGGCATTTTCTAATTTAGTACCGTCTGCCAACTCCAGATCTCCGGTCTGTACTCCTGCAGCCTTCGCCAGAATATCGTTCACCTTCGTCACCACATTGTGGATCATCTGGTCGAACTCACCCTGAATATTCATGACAACGGACTGGGAGACACTGTCGTATTTTCCTTCCGCCAGATCTGTATAATTGGCTCTGTGATCACCTCTGGCCAGAAGCATTGCCTTCAGGCCGCCGATATCTGTGTTCAGGTCGGAAGAAATCTCCACGGAGAGATCAAATACCTCTGCGCCGTCAATATTATAATCTCTGGTGCCGTCAGCTCTGACGGTGTAGGTGGCATCCTGCGGCCAGAACGGAGTGTAGAAGCCGGTGGCTTCATCCGTCTTCAGAGCGATCTCATAACAGGTTCCGTCCTTTACGAAATCCACGCCCTCGATCTGTACGGATACACTGCCGTATCGATCTTCGGAAAAGGTCATGTTGGTCAGCTCTGCCAGTTCATCCAGAATCTGATTTCTCGCGTCTCTCAGGTCGTTGGCATGTTCAATGCCGCCACTCTCAATGGCACGGATCTGATCGTTCAGCGTTAATAACTGGTTGCCGTATTTATTGATTTTATCTACATTCTGCTTAATCTGTGTGTTCAGGTTGTTCTGGTAGGAGCTCAATCCGCTGTATACTGCTCCGGCTCTCTGTACGAATTCCGCCGCTCTCTGCACCAGCATGCCCTGTGTTACAGAACTGCTGGGATCCTTGGAAAGCTCCTGAATAGCGGTCCAGAAGTCTGTCATGGTGGTCTGGAATGCCTCGCCGTTCAATTCTCCCAGCTGGCTCTCTACCTCTTCCATGACTTCTGTGGACACTTCATAGAACATACTACGTCCGGATTCCTTGCGGTATGTCTTGTCCAGGAAATAATCTCTGACCTGTTTTACGCGGGAATATGTGACACCCAGACCTGTCTGTTTGTTGGAAATAGACTTAGGGTCTGTCGATAATGTGACATAAGCTCTGTTAGACTGCTGTACCTGTTGTCTGGTATAGCCGGTGGTGTCCACATTAGAAAGATTATGCGCTGTGGTATTCAGCGCATTCTGACTTGTCTGTAATCCGGACGAACCTATATATAAACTACCCATTAATGGCATAAACTTTCACCTCTGTATCAGGGGATCCTCAGATCCCCGGGATCCGGTCTTACTGCTTGGCATCGAATCCATGGTCAATGACCCCCATGGTATTGCCTGCATTGTAAGCTCCCCGGTTGTAATTCGCTGTCTCGGGTGCAGCCTTGGATGCCTGGAGGAGATTCATCTCGAATTCCACCATCTCCAGCGCGCTGTTTAACAGTTCACTGTTCTGCTCGTTCACGCGCTTCAGTCCCCGGACCGCTGCCTGTAATCTGTCGTGGGAATCCGCCAGTGCCTGCTGTTCCGCAGGCCGTGCAGATAACATAGTGATCAGATTCGGCAATTTCAAGTCGTTAACATCCCTGTTCAATACATCGGCTATGTCCGCAGTCACTCCCGCTCTCTGCTTGTCCAGATTGTGGATCCTGCTGACCAGCTCCTGCTCCTCGTCCGTGATCTTTTGTAACTCTGCAAGATCACCACCTGCAATAATCGGTGTCTTGCGCTGTGATAGCTGAAGCAGAGCTTCGTACTCCGTACTCTCTCTGTCCAGTACATCTATCAGGTTTTCCATTAAACTAGCCAAGGAACTACCTCATTTCTTCCTGCTTTTGAAGCAGCTTCTCCGCAAAGCTTGCATTATCCACTCCATAAGTACCGTTCTGGATTCTTGCTTTAATGGGAGCCGTTAACTCTTCCCTGATGTCAGGTGCTGCTGCCACTGCTGCCTTAGCGGTCTGGAAATCCTTGCCCTGGCTGCTGATCTGCAGTCTGTCCGTGTGTGACGCTGTCTGAGTCTTCTGAGTTCTGCTGACCTTCTGTGACTGATACAGCTGCTGTACCTGTGTATACGCTTCAATACGCATATCGACTCCTCCTTCCCGAATGTCTTTTGATGTTTCACAATATGTATCGGACGGATTTACAATTACTTTAGCCCTCATGGAAAAAAAGTAACGATCCGGACCGCCTGCAGGGGAACGTCCGAATCGTCACAAAATCTGTCAATATGCATTTTCGTTGCGGATCTCATCGTCTAACCCCCCCGCCCCGTAGGTGTTGTCCTCCCCCCAAAAAGGGTC
>OGRP01000381.1_pt1 | contig 47919 bp, 50 predicted proteins | sample 1553531 | NCBI WGS metagenome assembly OGRP01 (sample SAMEA2580045, study PRJEB22360) | human gut metagenome | biome: human gut; feature: human-associated habitat; material: faeces | place: Denmark | collected 2008/2010 | reverse complement strand
TTATACTCCCCATACCGTAGTGTAAAATATATATTTATATTTCATTCTGTCGGAATTATTATAGCACATAGATGTGAAATTTTCTACTGTCTTTCCCCCATAATGGGCGGGAGCGACAGCACTTTAGTCTGTCGCTCCCTTGATTGCCACAAAAGCAGGACGGGCGGCGGCTGTCAACGGTGGCACATTTGCGCCGTTCATCTTGACCGTTGACTGGCTCGGCTGGATTTGCTATTTATTTCCTCACCATTCCTGTGTCTTGGCTTCCTTCCGGATTTTCATCATCTGTATTTGATATATACTGCCAGGAATTACAGAAACCAACGCAAAAATACCAAAGATTATAGATTGCTTTGTAACTGCGAATAGTGCAAACATGAGCAGTAGAAATAGCCACGGATTGCGTAAGTTGCGATAATATTTTTCTTTATCGTCATAAGAGGTATGGAGTTCAAAAGGCTTTCCATCATTTGCTTTTTCCACAATCAAGATTTCTCGATTAAAAGTTGTTGTGTTTGTCGCAATACGACCGCCCCTTTCTGCCCATGGGCGCCAACGAACTTTTCCAACAGAATAGTTTAGATTGATATTTTTAAAAAACACCTTATATCCCATATCCTCCAAAAAATTAGCATAATCTATTGAACTCTCTTTTGATTTTTCTCCGATAAACTCTACACAATAGGTCACTTCATCGGGCTTGCATTTTTCAAATTCGTATAACAGTTTTCCTGTCCGAACAAGTCGATAACCCTTTTCAGACATTTTGTTTAGCCATTTTTCCTGCGTATTTAGCAATCCGCCAAAAAAGCGATAACATTTTTTACTCATACTGCACCTCCAACAATTTCACTTGCAATGCTTACAAGTTCATTTAGTCTTGCAAGCTCTTTTTCTGCAATTTCTTTTCCCTGTGCTGTAATGTGGTATTCTTTTTTTCTTCCCTCACTATCTCCATAAGGTTCAATCCACTTCTTGTCCTGCAAAGAGTTTAATGCTCCATATAAAGTGCCTGCACCTAACGAAAGCCGCCCGCCCGTTTTTTCTTCAACAAACTGCATAACGGCGTATCCGTGTTTTGGTGTATAAAGAGAGAGTAAAATATAAAAGGTCACTTCTGTAAGCGCGCCACCTTTTGCATTGTCTCTCATAGTCCAGCCTCCTTATTACGATTACTGTAATAAATATATCACTAACCGTAATATAAGTCAAGCAGATTCAAGGAAATTATTTAAGGGGCATGAAAATGGAGCAGCAACATTTTCGTGTTACCGCTCCACTTTGATACAGAATAGTAGGGTACGCTGTTCTCAATTTGTGTTGTTGCTTCTTTACCGTATATGAGCATTGCTGCCGGGGTTGTCGTTACCGTAACCTTCCAGCAGGTTGATGGCCCCCCAAACGCCGAGACCGGCACCCAGAGCGACAACCAGAGTCTGAAGAACTTCGATAGCAGAGTTAAAGAATTCCATAGTCGTTTCTCCTTTATAAATGAAAGTTGTAGACCGTCCGTACACACCTGAAGCTGCATAATGAAGCCGCAAACTGCGGCGGGAGTGGGCTTGCTGGTGTACCTCTCTGGTCAGGATAAAATAAAACCGCCTACCGGATCAGGCAGACGGGAGCGAATCAGCGTCCAGCACGAGAAACTCATCTCCGGGCTGGATTTTTTCTTTGCGGTTCAGATATTTTTCAATATCGAAGGTGTTTTTGGGGTCGTAGTCCGAGGTCAGCTTGTAGTTGGGATGCTGGGTCAGGTCGTACTTGTCAGAAAGAAACGGTCTGACACCACGCAACTGCAAAATGCACTTGCCGCCGTCCAGCACCGCCAGCTCGTCCCGGCTCAATAATTCGTGCCCCATCTTTTGGAACGTGGTGCCATAGCTTGGACTGTTGCCACGGGTGTCCGAGGTGTTGAACGAATCAATGGTTTCCTTGCCCAGTGTTTCGGACAGTTCTTTCAGTGTGGTGGGTTCAGAGCCGCCGAGAAAAATCTGGCTGTCCATGTTGCCCACGATGGTATCTGCATTGTCTTTGTAGATGGCCTTTAACTGACTGCGCGCCTGCAAAACAAGGCAGGCCGAGATTTCACGGCTGCGGATAGTGGCCACCAGCTTTTCCAGATTGGGAATCTGCCCGATGTTGGCACACTCGTCGATCAGGCACCGCACATGGATGGGCAGTTTGCCGCCGTACACATCATCCGCTTTGTCGCACAAAAGGTTGAAAAGCTGGGTGTAGACCATCGAAATCAGAAAATTGAAGGTGCTGTCCGTATCCGACATGATGAGGAACAATGCGGTTTTTCGGTCGCCCAGCATATCCAGCTCCAGTTCATCGTACATGGTGAGGTCGCGCAATTCCTGAATGTCAAAGGGTGCGAGCCGTACGCCGCAGGAAATCAGGATGGACTTTGCCGTTTTACCTGCCGCAAGTTTGTAGAGCTTGTACTGCCGCCCTGCAAAAGAATTGGGCTTCTTCCGCGCCAAATCCTCAAAGAGCAGATCAACCGGGTTCTGGTATTCCTCGTCATCCTCCAGCACCTGCATGGTGTTCAGCATCTCCAGCAGGGTAGCGAAGTTTTGCTCCTCCACCGGGGCTTCATAGTGCAGATAGGCAATCAGGGCAGTGAGCAAAAGACGCTCCGATTTTTCCCAGAAAGGATCGCCGCCGCTGCCGTCACCCTTTGTGTTTGTCATAAGGGTCGTGACGAGTTTCAGAATGTCCTTTTCGCTGTGAACATAGCTGAACGGATTGTAGTGCATCGACTTAGAAAAGTTAATGGTATTCAGGATTTTCAGCTTGTAGCCGTTCTTCAGAAGTGCGTTCCCGCACTCGACCACGATACTACCTTTCGGAAGCGTTTCGTCAAGATAGAAAACGGAAAAGTCACAAATTATTTTCAATTCAGAAATTCGCCGCTTTCACATCATCACGCATTAACCGCTTCATCTTGTCCTCTAAGGTGTCCTTGCTTTCCTTGCTGAAATGAACGCCGATAACATAGGTGGTGTTTCCCATTCTCATGTTGAATGTTCCTACCGGGGTTGCCTTGTGTGCTTTTGCTGTGGTTGTGTTCTGTGTCATGCAATACCTCCTTGAAATGGAAAAAGCCAGACAGGGTGTGTGGTCGGCAACGAAGTCCGGCAACGGACTTCAAAAAACCTCGAACATAGTCCTATCTGGCTTATTTACTATTTTTACTTTTTTCTTTGATTTCTCCGTTGCTTTTGTTGCCAGAGAAGAAAATCCCTTGTAAATAAAGGACTTTTAAGAGATTTGCCCTGCAACGGACTTGACAACGGGGTAGCAACATAGTCGGCAACACGGTCATTTTTTCAAAACGGTAATTCCATCTGTCGGGCTTCTTCCTCGGTCAGTTCACGAAAACCGTCCGTCAGATTTGAGCCTGTTGCCGATGGCTCGTTGTCGGGCGGTGGTATGCGTTCCCACCCTCGCTGTCTGCCATACTTGGCAAAGCTGCGTGGATTGGAAAACGGTCTCCATCCCTCAATGCTGTTGTTCATGATTTCATTGATTTCTCGGATTTCCCATTGCTTCGGCTCATCAAAAGGGTGGTTCAGAGCTTCTGCATAGATCAGCTTGGAGCAGACCTGTGTACCTTTGAAGTTATCAAGGAAAGACTGGATCAGTCCTGCTTTCGTGTCCTCCGGCATAAACTGCTTTTGCAGTTCTTTCAGTTCCTTGTCCATATCCTTTGATAAGGTCAGCTTTACAGGGAAGTTCTGATAGATGAACATGACTTCTGCCCACATCATATCAATGAACGCTCTGGATGCGGCTTCATCTTCCAGAATGTGAATCTCTGCATTTTCAGGGTGTACCATGATAGGCAGAAATCTACGGTTGCCGCTTCGGTCAAGGGGTAGAAAGTCCATCGTGTTGGAAGAACCTCCGAACACACATTGTCGCAAGCGGTCTGCCGGATGGGTTTCATACGGCACTTTATAGGTTTCTTTCGCCCTGCTGATAAAGGACTTAATATCCTCAATGCTCTTGGCATTGGCTGTGGCAATCATTTCCGACATTTCGATAATCCAATGCCCCTGCATTTTACGGTACACATTGTCATCGTCAATCTTTTTCAGGTCATCGGAGAACCATTCATCTTTGACTGCCAGCAGACGGAAGAAAGTGGACTTTCCTGCACCCTGTCCACCCACAAGGCAGAGCATAACTTCAAACTTACAGCCGGGTTTGAACACTCTGCTGATTGCTCCCAACATGAACAGCCGTAATGCCTGATAAGTGTACTCGCCTTCCTCTGCTCCGAGAAATCGGGGCAAGGCATAGCGGATGCGTTCTGTTCCGTCCCATTCCAGACCGTTCAGATAATCTCGGATAGGGTGGTACTTGTTGCTGTCAGCGATAATGGAAAGGGCTTTCTGTATTTTCTTCTCGCTGGTCAGACTATATTTATCTTCCAGATAGAGCATGAGATAATTTAAGTCCGTGTCGGTCAAGGTCGCTGTCTGCTTGCTCCACCAAAGCGGCTTCACAATGTCGATACGCTCGGTAAGAATGTTATATCTGACAGCACCTTGCAGAACGGGGTCATTCTGAAAAACGGTCAGACAGTTGCGTATGCTGTTCTTGATTGCTCCGTTATCGGTCAAGTCCAGACTTCCTCTGACTTCTTCCACGGTCATGCTCGGCTGTGTGTCCTGCAATTCGCTGTTCAAGTTTCATCACCTCTTTTCTCTGCTCGGCTACAAGAGCTTTCTTTTCTTCGGGAGTGTCATAGAGAAGAATATCCAGCAGGTATTCGATATAGCTTTTCTTCTCCAATGCTTCCACAAAAAGCGGGTGCCACACTTCATCCGTCCGTTGCGGTGCGTATTGCTTTTCCCACTTCCTCAGAAGATGGAAGTAATCGGACAGCACCTTGTAGCAGTGATTTTCTTCCTGCTGATATTTCTGCTCCGGGGTAGGCTCTCGGATTTTCGGTCTGATTGACGGTTTCTGTCTGCTGTCATAGCTGATACCAAAATCATCAGCTATCTTCATGGCGGCTTCTTTGCTCGGCAAGCCAAACAGTCGGGAAACAAAGTCAACTGCGTCTCCATCTGCCTGACAGCCAAAGCAATGAAAGCGGCGGTCAAGTTTCATGCTGGGGTTCTTATCATTGTGAAAGGGGCAGACCGCCATTCCGTTTCGTCTAATACGGATTCCATAGCGTTCTGCCGCCTGTCGGGTTGTTACATTCTGTTTTACTGCTTCAAATAAATTCAATAGGCATTTCCTCCTGAAATAGAAAAAGCACCTGCTATTTTCCAAATGAAAACGGCAAGTGCCTGTTAAAGTTCCATATCCTGTTTTTTCTGCTTGGGTGCTTTCTGCACCTGTTTCTGTTTCTTCTGTTCCTGCTCATACTGCAAGCGTTCTTTGAGAGAATGCTTCGGCTCTGGCTGTTTCTCTCCCGTCTGTTCCGGCGATAGAACCTTGCTAACCCAGTAGCGAATATCTTTCATCGGCTTCAATTCTTCATTGACTGCGGCAAGCTGTTCTTTCAGATCAGCGTGAGTAGTCCGCAGACCGTCATATTCTTTTTGCAAGGCTTTCAAATCCACATTCAAATCAGCACCATGCTTTTTCAGAATGCGGTATGCCTTATTAAAAGCGGTCAGCTCGTCCTTATGACTTTCGACATAGGCTTCCTTTCGGATTTTCCAGCCGATTTTGATATACTTGTCATGGACTGCTTTATGCTTTTCACAATCAGCAACGGCGGTCTGAATGGCGGTAATGGCTTTCATGCGGTTAGCGGCTTTCTGCATATCTTCACGAATGGCAGTAGCCTTTTCACTCACCCCTTGCAGGGCAATGTCCAAATCTTCCAGTGTGAAAAGCTCATGCCGTTGTAGATAGACGGTCGCTTGGGAAATGGTTTTCAAATCATCGGTCGTGCCTTTCTGCTGTCCGTATCTCGACCATTCGCTACGCTCTGCCTTTCGCAGATTCAGATAATCACGCAGTAGAACGGCAAGGTTCGGAGAAGCATTTTTCTTTTCCGCTTCATTTTCTGCAATGACTTCTTTGGTGGCTTCCAGAATGTCAGCAATCCAGTCACGCAGACTTTTGATAGTGCTGCGGATAGCGTTCATCATGCGGTTGGCGGCTTTAATGTCTCGGTTGAGATTGCCGATGTTGGTGGCAATGCCTTTTCGCTCCAACGCAGAGACAGCCGTTCCCATGTGGACTGTCGGGATAATGTCAAGTCCCTGTCTTTCATAGGAACGCATATCAATCCGTTCTGGACTTCCGGCAAGTTCCAGATATTTGTTCTGAACAATTTCCCAACCATGCCGCCATTCCTCGGCATGGTACTGTTCGTTCCAGTCAACGGTATCTTCCTTATGGCTTTTCCATCTGCCGGATGGGAGCTTGATACGCTCGCCGTTTTCGTCAAGGTCATAAACCTTGCGGCTCTTAGGCATCCATTTTCCATTTTCATCAATGGCTCGCATGGTCAGCATGAAATGGCAATGGGGATTGTGTCCCGGCGGATCGGGGTCATGGATTGCGAAATCACAACACATTCCCTTTGAAACAAACTGTTCCTCGCAGTATTCTTTGACCATCTGCGGTAACAGCTCCATCGGGACTTCTCTGGGCAGGGCGGCAACAAACCGTCTTGCAAGCTGTGAGTTCCATTGCTTTTCGATTTCTTCAACGGAGTTCCAGAGGGTTGCTCGGTCTGCATATTCGGGTGGAGCATTTGGGGGCAGCATGATTTCCGTATAGACCACTTCTTTTTTGCAAGTGTAATTCTTGGTTTTCTGGTCATACTCGGAAAACAGCTTTTCTCCGGCTTGGTAGGCAGCTCCGGCAACCGCAGAGTTGCCTTTGCTTCGCTGAGTGATTTTGATATTGAAGTGGGGTACTGGCAATTTGTGTGAACCTCCTTTCGGTGCAAAAAAATGACCGATACTTTTCAGCAGCGGTCAGGTGGTGGAATATAAACTTGCTGTCGGGGAATGATTGCTTGCAATCGTTTCCCGGCGGCAAGTCCACAAAGGGGTAGTTGGCAAAGCCAACGCAGGGGAAGTGTAGCTTCCCCTGTATGATTGGAGCAGACTGCGGAAATCATCAGCTCCCTGCAAGGGGCTTTCGGCAGAACGCAATGCACAACCTTTAGGTGGTGTATAATTGCGCCCTTTTTCCAAAAGGGTCTTTTAGCTCCCGTTCGGCTGCCCCAATTCCTTTCGGTTCGCAATCAGCAAATCCAACTTCTTTTGAACCGCTTCGCTGTGAAAGATGAAAGTCAAAAGCTCCATCACATCATCATCGGTCAGAGTGGTCGGCTCTTTCAAAAAGGTTTCCAACATTCCGGCACGAGTGCAAAGGCGGTGGGTTCGCTCACTTCGGGTCAACCTCTTTAATTCGCTCTGCAATCGCTTTTCCTTGTGCATGGCTGCGGTCAGCTTTCGCTCGACCACATATTTCTCACGCTCCAATTTTTCCAGTTCTTCTTTACTCATAGACAAGCTCCTTTCGCAATAATGGATAAAACAAAAGCGACCAACTTTTTACGGTTGATCGCCTTTGGCTTAGACAATACTTATAACTATTTTTCTATCTTTGCAAGTGTATCCTCTCGTATAGCTTGTCGTAATGTAGTAAGATATTCTGAAAAACTCACTCGGTCATCTGCATAAGTCAAATTTAATTTATACTCTTTCGGAATCCATGTAGATAAATCAGAAGCGTTATGCTGAATTAAAGCTTCCAAGCTATCAATAGCTTTATATATCTTAGCTTCGACAGTTTTTCTTTCTGTCATCTCATTATATAGAGCTTTCATTTCTTCTGCATAATAAGACGGTAACGTATCTATCCAGTTAAATAGTAAATTTTCTTCTATATCCTCATGCACTTGCTTTTTATCAAAGGTAGGAATGTCTCCTGTAAAGCATTCACCCAAATCATGAATAATACACATACGAATAACTTTATCCATATCAACATCTGGAAACTCATCCCGCATAAAAAAAGCCATCAGCGTCATCATCCAGCTATGTTCTGCTACACTCTCGTGTCTTCCTTTCGATGTATAGCAATGCCTTGTCGTATCTTTTAAACGCTCAGCGACACTTAGCGCATTTAATAATTCTCTGGAATTCATAATTTTACCTCCACATTATCAAATTACATATTCATTTTCTCTTACTCCATATAATCTATCTCCGGTATCTCCATTATACGGCAGTAAATACCCATCTTCTCTAATTCCGTCTGCCATATGGACTAAAAATAGCTTCACTTCTGGATGCTCCTTAAAAATTCGTTCTATTCCAGATTGACATCCGAACATAATTTATAATTGCAGGACTATGTCCTTACTCGAAGTATATCATATCTGTATTTCTAATTCAACATTGTACACCTCATATAATCTGTATTTTTCAGCTAACAGCCAAAGAAAACATCAAGTGCAGACCCGACATTTTGACCGCAAATCAACCCAAAATGCTACATCATTCCATCTGGCTATTGAAACCGTTTTGCTTGGCGTTCTCGCTTGCTTTTCGTCTGCGTTCCTCGCTGTACGGCGGTTGCAGACGGATAGAAAGTCTGGACTTGTCCAGAAGATAAGTCACACCGCCTTGCTCATGGGATTTTTCCAGTCGGCAGAGATCGGGGTGCTTTTTACTGAACAATGCCAGTCGCTTTCGCAGGCTGGCATTGTAGGTGTAGATACTGGCTGTGTCCTCGCCCTCATTAAAGAGGATGATAGTTTCTTTTTCATACTTCGTCAGCTTCGCCATAACTTTTCTCCATGTGATGATTCCAGTAGCTATCCATAATGACTGCCTTGTGCTGGTAGTATTCCTGCATCTGCAAACGCAGATTGTAGTAGAAACGACGATACCATTTGTCGCACTTCTCGTCACTCAGCTTGACCGACAGCATATAGAACAGTTTCTTTGCCGCCGGATCAGGAGTAAGGGCAGCTACATAACGCAAACGCTCAACCGTTGCTTCACGGTTCGGACAGCCAAAGGTATACAGGGTTTTCATTTCCTTCAGGTTCATTTTCATTCAAAAGTCCTCCTTGCTAGTTGATAAAATAAAAGCGACAGATACTCAGAATAGAAATACCTGTCGCTTTGCTCACGATATTAAATTGTTGGTTCTGCACTTGACTTTTTTACTTAAAGTCGGGCAGTTCGTATATCTCTTTCATCAGCAGAACGCCCATTGTAAAACCATACTTGAAATGTTCCTCGGTCTGCATAGTCTGGCAGTCTGCAAAATTGTCATTGAGCTTATCCAGCTTCGCATAATCTTCTTTGCTCAATGTCTGCTCAAAGTATCGCATGATGTCTGCGATTGCCTGTCCTGCTTCCCGAAACTTCTCTGATTTCGGTACTACCGTTTCTGCCGGATAAATCTCTCCATTGAAGATTGCTTCTAAAATCATAAATTCACGCTCCTTTCTCAGCAGTAAATCAGCTCGCCCTTGATGGCTTCCTCAGCCTGTGCAACACAAGCGTTCATCTGGCGAACCCATTCGATTTGATTTTCGGCTTTGAGCTGCTCCGTCACGCCGTATGCCTTTGCAAGCTGTGGCACGATGATTTCCATACGCTTCTTGGCGGTTTCCTCAATCTCCGCACAATGCTCATAGAGAGTTTCATTCAGCACCATGTCGGAGAACAGGACTGGATTAGCCAGTCGCAGATACTCCTTTCGCATCCGTCCCCACTTGCCAAGACGGATATTCGGATTTTTCAGCTTGATGTCGGGGATGTAGTAGTCTCCACATTTGATAAAATTCAGTTCCATATTCAAGCACCTTTCTTTCTGTGATATTCTTCCCTGCGTTTGGCAAGGGTAGTTTCATAGCGTTTGATTGCATCGGGGTCTCCGGCTTCTGCATCGGCTTTCATTTTCTGATAGCTTCTGACAGTAGCTTGGCTCTGATACTTTCGCATTTCAGCCTGCTTCTTTGCTGCTTCTTCATCGGTCTTGGCAAGCTCTACAAGGGCTTCACGCTCTGCCTGTCGCTTGGCAGTTCTTGTCCTCGTGTATTCAGCCTTGCGTTCTGCCATCATAGCGGCATATTCGGGGTCTGCCGCCATGCGTTCTTCCTCACGCTCCTTTTTTCGCTGTCTGGCTACGGCTTCTTTTTCTTTCAAGGCTTGCCATTCCTCGGCGGCTTTCGGGTCTGTCTTGGCGGCTTCTTTCAGCTCCTTTCGGGAAAGTTTCTTTTGCCTGTTGGCTCGTTCTGTCCGTTTGCGTTCCGCTTCCAGTAGCTTTTCACGCTGTAAGCGTTCCTTTTCTTCCATTTGGGCGATATAGGCAGGGTCGGCTTCTCTGGCTTCCTTGATTTTCTGCTGTCTGCGGTGGTTTCGCTCACGCTGCAAGGCAAGTTTGCGTTCATATTCAGCAATAGCTTCCGGGTCTCCGGCTTCAACAGCTTTCATCAATGCTGCTTTTTTCTGTTTCTGAACCTCTGCGGCTCGTTTCGCCTTTTCCTGCTTCTTTCGCAACTGCTCGGCTTCGATGGCGGCAATGCGTTCTTCTTCGGAAACAGTTTCAACAGGGGGATAGTAGTTGCCGATGAAGTTGAAATAAATGTCGATATTCTGCTGACGGTAAACGGTGCGACCACCTGTGGCTTCGTGGACTTCCACTCTGTCAATAAAGGCATAGAGCATGGTGTCCGTCAGTTCCTCGCAGTTTCGGTACTTGTTGACTAAGGCGATAAAGCGGTTGGTGTCGATTTTCTCAACTTCTTCCTCTTGTATCTGTCCCTGCAATTCCTCAACTCGTTTTTCCAGCATAAGCTGTTCTTCATCGTACTGCTGTATCATTCGCTGTGCCTGTCGCTCCGGCAACAGACCGCTGATGGCACTGTCATAGAGCTTCTGTATCTTTGCATCCAGTTCAGCCATTCGTTTCTTGGCTTCGTCAATTTCCTGCTGTCCGTTGTTGGCTGACTTGGATTTGCTCTCATTCCATACGGTCTTGAGCTGGGAAATAAACTCTGCTTCGTTCTCAATGACATATTGGCTGACCGCTTTGATTGCCTGCAAAATCGCCGCTTCCAGAGCAGAGGTTTTAATGAAGTGGGAAACACATTCATTGTTCTGATTTCGATAATTGCCACATTGAAAAGCAGAATCGGAATCATAATGTTTTCCGCTTTGCCTTGCTTCGGGGCTGATGAATCCCATTCGTGAACCACAATCCGCACAATAGATCATGCCGGACAAACGGTGGGAATAAGTTCCGTTTGCGGCTCTCGGTTTTGCACGAACACGGAGCTTCTGGGCAATGTCCCATGTGTCTTGGTCAATGATGGCTTCGTGGGTATCGGGGAATATCATCAGTTCTTCCGGCGTTGCGGCTCTGCGTTGCTTTGTCTTGAAGTTCTCACAGATGGATTTGCCCAACACGGTATGACCGAGATATTCCTGCCTGTCCAGAATATGACCAATCGTATTTGCGTTCCAACGGTAAGGGTCGCTGAAGCTCCTGTTTCTGCAATTTTCGGGGAAATACTTTGCCGTATATGCAGATGGTATCAGCACCTTTTCTTCGGTCAGTTGTTCCGCAATCGCCGTCACGCCCATACCTTGACAGGCAAGACGGAACACCTTTCTGACGATTTCAGCAGCCGGTTCATCCACAACAAGGGTCTGCTTATCTCCGTTGATACGCTTGTAGCCATAGGGGATAGCACCGCTGCACCTTAGTCCCTCTTTCATTCTGGACTTAAAGACAGCCTTGATTTTGTTGCTGGTGTCTTTGGCGTACCACTCGTTCATGATATTCAAAAACGGTGTGAAGTCATTTTCGGTTGGATTGGCACTATCCACATTGTTGTTGATAGCGATAAAGCGAACACCCTTTTTCGGGAATACAATCTCTGTGTAATAGCCGACTTGCAGGTAATTTCTGCCAAACCTTGAAAGGTCTTTTACTACCAGAGTGTCCACCCGTCCGGCTTCGATTTCTTCCAGCAGGGCGGTAAAGCCGGGGCGGTTGAAATTCGTGCCTGAGTAGCCATCGTCATAGAAATGGCGGATATTTCTCAGTCCCTTTTGTCGGGCATATTCTTCGAGATACTTTTTCTGATTTAGGATGGAGTTCGATTCGCCAGCCTGTTCATCGTCTCTGGATAATCGCTCGTATAGAGCTGTGATTTTGATTTCTTCTTTCTTTGCCACGGTTTTGCCTCCCTTCTGTATGTAATTAGCGTTGATAAAACGCTACCTTTTTCTATCTTGGTATATTGTAACCTTTCGGGTCTGTTACAACATACGAGCTGTGGCACTGAAGCAGGTTCGGCTTCAGCCAAAAGCGGGTCTTACCGGAGCCGGAACCGCCCACGATTAGCACGTTTTTGTTTCGTGCATTCTTCGGGTCAGGTGGGCGGTTGCTCATCATCAGGCGTTCCGTTTTTGTCAGGATGATGTTGTCTGCAAACTTGGGTGCCATGAACGGCTCAATATCCTTGGCGGTGCCCCACCGGGCAGAGCCGTACTCCATGCCGTGGCGGTACTTCTTGGCGTTTTTTCCACGCAAATAGACCGCCAGCCGTAACCCTGCACCGCAGCACAAGCCCACCAGCAAATCGAGCGGATGCAAGCTGGGCAGCGGGTTCGCAAACGCCAGCGGAACGGTGCCCATCATGGACATAATGCGTTCGCCCAGTTCTTTCCCCTCGGCAAGCCGCCATGCTTCACCAAAGTTCGTTGCCACCAGCCCCAACAGGATATAGGGCAGATACAGTGCCAGCAGTTTTGTCAGCTTTTTTGTGTTCACATCCCACGCTCCTGTTCCTTGCGCCGGACTTTGCCGGGAAGTTCTGCCGCAGCCTGTACCAGTTCATGCAGCTTGGCAAGAACGGAAGGACGCTTCGATTTGCTCAGGAGTGAAGCCGAATATTCCTTGAATGCCGCCTGAAAAGCCTCTGCATCCGGAGCTTTGAAAAAGACCAGATACCGGGGCGGCACTTCGGAGCTATCCTTTCGGATGGCGTAGTCGATGCCGTACTTTTTGGCATACCGTTCAAATCCCTTGATGCTTGTCTTACTGATCTCTACGCTGGATACGCCGCGATTCTGCCGCAGCAGGGTACGGACGCTCTGTTTGCCTTGGGATGCCTTGGACTGATACAGCCGTATCGCTGCTTTTACCGCATTGAGAACTGTCCGGGCGGTCAATTTCGTGGTTGAAATCATCAGGTTGAATGATTTCTGCTCGATTTCTTCCTGCATTTGCATCACCCCCTGTGCAGAAAATCGGGATCAGCGGTCAAGCCCTGCATCCTTCGATGGCGCAGCTTTGTTTTTCTCAGGGCGGACTGCCTCATCGGGTACACGAATGACCATCATCCGATGCCCCAGCCGGATAAAATCTTCGGGCTGATGGAACTTCTTCTCAAACTTCTCAGCCAGCTCCGGGGTGAGGGATGCAAAATCTTCCTCGTCCAGCCCGACAACCAGAAAGGTTCCGGCAACCACATCGTAGGCTTCGCCATGCTCATCCCGCAGGGCGCGGTTCAGGGGCAAACCCATCAGCTTGCCATCATCGTTGTAGACGATGGCAACCGGGTCGCTGAACGGGTAGCTGGCACCGATGCTGCCACCGACTGCCTGCTGCAATGCTTTCAGATCGTTGTCAATCTCGACCTGTTTCGGGTACTGCCCCGGCGCGATTTGCAGGACAGAAAGAGTGTTTTCTTCCATTCCGCTTAACCTCAGTCGATGCAGATGCAAGTCAGCGCATCCGCATCAACCATCAGCGTGACACTGGCAGTTTCCAGATACTTCTGGATGGCAAACATATCGCTCATGGTCAGGGGTGCGAACTTGCCATCATCCGTATAGCGGTGGAAAATCACCGGCCCGGTCAGATACCGCTTGCCCATCAGCTTGATGACCTGCTTCGGGTTATAGCGGAAACCCAGCGGCTCCTCCTTGGAGATGCCGTAGCCGGCATCGTCCTCGTCAAAGCAGGGCAGGATGTGCGGAGCCTCCTCCGGCTGAATTACGGTCAAATCCAGAACGGGCGACACGGCGGCGAAAAAAACATCCGTACTGGCAAGCTCGTTCTGCATTGCCGTGTGCATGAATGAAAAGAAGCCCGTCACCGCATCGTCGATGTGGTCGATTTTCTTGCTCATGGTGTCGATGGTCTTTGCGGTTTTGAAATCAATGGTGTTGTTCATAGGCGTTTCCTCCGTTATTTTTGCAAAATAAAAAGACCCGAATCGGGTCTCTTAGTTCAGTCTGCGCTCAACGCGCTTCTTCCTGCTTCTTCTGTTTTGCCTGCTGTTTTTTCAGCTGCCACTGGTCGAGCAGCTTGATGATGATGCTTTCCATCTGCCGGGGTGTGTAACTGCGCGGAAAGTATTTCCGCAGGGTTTCGTTTTTGATGGTCACAGTGTCCAGTTCGCTTTTCTTTTCCTCGTTCATAATGTCGTAGACAGCATCATAACTGAACTCGCTTTGCTGCGCCAGCTTCTTTATCCGTATGGCTTGCGAAAGAGAGGGCGCATTCTGGGAAGCATCCATTGCTTCTAAAAAATCTTGCTGCTGTTTTGCATCAAGATAAGACAATTCCACCGCAGGGTTAAAAGAGATTTTCTTTTCGTCCACCATGTCCAGTAGTTCAGGGACAAGATTGGTGAGCCGAATGAAACGCTGGACTTGTCTTCCGCTTTCATCAGTGGCTTTTCCGACTTCATCAGCGGCTTCCAACTTCCCGACAACTTGTCGGGAAGTTAAATCTGACCTAGCACCTTGATTTTTTATCGCATCCAGCTTCATCTTGTAGGCAAATGCCCGTTCGCTGGGCAGGATGTGTTCACGCTGTAAATTGGAATCCACCATCAATATCACAGCAGCATCGTCCGACATCTGCCGCACAATGACCGGCAGCGTGTCCAGCCCGGCAAGTTTAGCCGCATACTGACGGCGGTGCCCGGAGATGATCTCGTAGCCACCCTCCGGGCGAGGGCGGGCGATCAGCGGAGCCAGCACGCCGTACTGTGCAATGCTTTCCACCGTCCGGGTCATGGCTTCATCGTCCAACACCTTGAAGGGGTGGTTGGTGAAGGGGTGCAGCGCATCAATGGGAATCTGCTGTACCTGCTCCCGCTGTTCCTCCTGTCGGTTTTCCTCGGTGGAAAACAGGTCATCTAGCCCTTTCAGAGCTACGTTTAAGCCGCTTTTCGGCATCCGCCAACACCTCCCTCGCTAAAGATTTGTAAGCCTCTGCCACCTTACCCTTGGGGTCATAGGCAAAGATGCTTTTGCCTGCCGCACTGGTTTCTGCCGCACGGACCGACCGTGGGATAGTCTGCTCAAACACCTTCAAGTGCTTTCCGTATGCCTGTCGGATCAGATTGCTGATCTGTTTTCCATAGTTGGTATGGCTGTCTGTCATGGTGAGCAGGATTCCCTCGATTTTCAGCTTGGGGTTAATCTGCCGCCGCACCTTGCTGACAGTCTGCAAAAGCTGTTCCAGACCTTTGGCGGACAGGTATTGTGCCTGAACGGGAATCAATGTGGTGTCAGCCGCCGCCAAAGCGTTGATGGTGAGCATCCCCAGAGAGGGCATACAGTCCAGCAGGATATAATCGTACTCCCGTTTTGCTTCGTCCAACACCTGTTTGAGCATCTTTTCCCGGTTCATGCTGTTTACAAGAGCCACTTCCAGTCCCGCCAATTCGATGTTGGCAGGGATAAGGTCTACGCCCTCTGCATGATGCAGGATGCCCTCACCGGGCTGGATGGGCTGGTCGTTCATTGCCTTTTGCATCAGCGTAGACAGTGTGGCGGGCAGTTCGTCCGGCTGCTGCCAGCCCATGCTGATGGTAAGACTGCCCTGCGGGTCAGTGTCCACAAGCAGAACTTTCTTGCCCTCCATTGCCAGCCCAATACCCAGATTTTCACAGGTGGTGCTTTTTCCAACACCGCCTTTCTGATTTGTGACTGCGATAACCGTTGCTTTCTTTGCGATAACATCACCCCACTTTCCGGGAACCGTGCGCAAAGTCACGGTTCGTCAGGTTTTGATAGTGAAGATTCATGGTCGTGGGCGCATTGTAGAGCGATGCCAAAAGATACTGCTTCATGTTCCGCACGGGGGTAGCATTTTCGGCAAGGCTGTTCAGCACAAAGCGGATGTGGTCGGCATTCAATTTTTTCAGCCGACTGCGCACCACCTCGGCGGGCTTATCGTCCCCGGCGATTCTGAGCATTCTGCGCTTGGTTGCACAGGTGTCCACCAGCAAATCCACGATCTGATAGATGGTGTCCTCATCGTCCGGGAAAAGCCGAAGCAGCAGTTCAACCTCCAACACCTGATAAAAATAATCCTCAAGCTGTTCCCGAATGTCCTCTGAGTGGATAGGATCAGGTTTATTCATCTCTGTCTTATTCTTATCAGTCTTATTTGCTTGCGGTTTTTGCCGCTCCTGAACTGCGCTTTGGGCAACGCCTGAATTGCTGTTTGCGCAATTCAGATTGTGCGTTTTTGACAGCCCTGTGGTGAAGTCTTTGACGTAAATCAGGCTGGGTCTGCCCAGACCGCGCCGCTTGCGCTCGATTAGGTCGATTTGCTCCAGTTCCCGGAACAGCTTGACCGCCTTGTGTTCGGCGCAGCAGAGCGATTCCTGCACTTCCCGGACAGTGTAGATGATATACACCCGCCCCTGCTTGTCCATCCAGCCGTTTTTGACCGACAGGCTCATGCGGTCGAGCAGGATACCGTACAGCGTCCGGGCATCCGTGGAGAGCTGCCGGAAACGGCTGTCCTGAAACAATGCCTTTGGGATGCGGAAGTAGGAAAACAGTTCGCCCGACTGCCCATAGAAATAGTCGAGCGTCATTTGGTGTGTCCTCGAATTTTCAACTGTGAGTGCTTCTTCATGTGGAAACCTCCTTTGACTGTTTCAGGGTAAAAGAAAAAGCGCACCTTCGGATGGAAAGTGCGCTATGTAAGAATATTCTGACTCAGTTGTTGCAGCGATGCTGTTCCAGATAATCGTCCAGAATGTCCAGATCAACAATCGCCATCTTTTTTATGCGGAGGAGTGCGTGAGCATCTTTTGCCAGCTTGCGGAAGGAGTCCCTTCCCATTGAGTAAAGTGCCATTCCTTCTTTATAATTGACATATCGCTTTTTCTTTTTGGCTAGAGTTCTTTCCAGTTTGGGAACTTCAAACGAAGCAGCTTTATGTTCCATGACATTCTTCTCCTTTGTCAAGGGTAGTGGTATACTTGCGTTATCAGGATATAGAAAGAGGACACCTCACGGTCAGCGTTTGCTGATGGTGAAATGTCCTCTTGGCTGTTTTCTCGTTTACAGTTCTCTGCTGGTAGCCAGAATGCGAGAATCCGTCTGTACTAACAGGGATTTTTTTGCACCTCCGTCAGTGCATGCGGAAATCCGTCAAGGATGTCAGCTTTCTGACACTTTCCGTGTCGGAATCCGCGATGTATTTCATTGTCGGAGACACAAAGATTATCACGTAGCTCAGTTAGATTCAGGACGCATCGTGGGGATGTCATCGACGAGCAGTTATAAGCCTTTATTTCTTGATACTACTCTACACCGCAAGGGTTGAATTTTGCCATTCCATTTACATCTCTACACAAGCCTTTATCCGAACTGTATCGTTTGGCGTATGAATTGGCGTAAATGGCGTATGGCGTATTTGGCGTATGCTTTATTTTATTCTTCAGGGTCTTTCCACTGTGCGAACTGACGGTCAAGATTTTCAAATTCAGACTTCCGCAGTTCCTTGGTCACATCCGCATAGATGTTCAAGGTCGTGGAGATATCTGAATGTCCCAGCGCATCCTGAATCACCTTGATGTTCACGCCCGCTTCGCACATCCGGGTCGTGAAGGTATGCCGCAGGGTATGGCAGCTGAAACGCGGCAGGAGCACGGTGCTGTTCGGATTCTTCGCTAGCACTTCATCGTTGCAGTCCCGGATGATGCGCCGGATGGCCTTATTCAGTGTTCCCTGATGCTGGCACTCTCCAAAGCGATTGACGAAGATGAAGTCCGTGTAACCGTCCACCGTTACCGTGCAATGGATCTCTGCTTCTTCCTGATAGGCACGTTCCTTTTCAAAGGCTTCTTTCACGAAGTCCATCATCGGAACAGTGCGGACACCAGCCTTTGTTTTGGGCGAGTGGCAGTTGAAGTAGCAGCCCTTCTTGCCGCCGTTGTTCTCACGATGGTCGTAGTTGACCAGCGTGTGATTGACGGAGATCGCGCCTTCCTCAAAATCCACATCGCACCAGCGCAGACCAGTGGCTTCTCCTACGCGCAAACCAGTTCCCAGCATGACCGCGAAAATCGGATACCAGTGCTGGTACTTCGGCGTTTTGGAGAGGTAGGACAGCAGCAGATTCTGCTCTGCGATGGTCAGTGCCTTACGGCGGTTGGTTTCAAACTGGTGTGCCTTTTTCAACTCCCGCAGAACATTGTCCGAGGGATTGCTCCGCAGATAGCTGTCATCCACCGCCATGTCCAGCACCTGATGCAGAACCGTGTGTACGCTGTCAATCGTAGAGACCTGCAAGCCCCGCTCGTCTGCCAACGTGTTGTAGAACTGCTTCACATCCGACTTTTTGAGCGCAGACACTTTCGATTTGCCGAAATCCGGCTCCACGAACTGCCGATAAAGGTACAGATAATTCTGAAAGGTGTTGTCCTTCAGACCACGCTTGACCTTTGCCCACAGGGTGAACACATCGTTCAGGGTGACGTACCGTGCTTCTGCCTTGATGCCTTCCAGAGAATCTCGCTGAATGTCGTTTTCCTTTTCCCGAAGCTCCTCCAAGGTCGCGGCATAAATAGAATGTCGCTTGCCATCCGGGGAAGTCCAACGGAAATCGTACTTGCCATCTTTGCGCTGGGATTCGCCCTTGCGGAGAACCACACGCGCCTTGTCCTTGCGTTTCGTATTCTGATTTGTTGCCATGAGCGTTGCTCCTTTCTACATTGCGGTACAGAAAAGAGCGTTGTTCTGTGTTCATAGTACCACAGATACGCCATTCTCTGCAAGACGTTTTGAAAAATATCCGGGACATTTTCAAAGCGAGTACATTCGCTCCGTATATTCATCCAGCTTGCGCCGCTTGATGAGCCGCTTGGAACCCACCCACAGCACGAACTGACAATGCTCCTTATCCGATAATGAACGCAGCTTGTTGATGCCAATGCCAGAGTAAGCCGCAGCTTCCTCCAGCGTTAAATTGCTCTTTTCCCAAATCGGAACTTGTCGGGACTTGGTCCCTCCATCTTGCTGATGCAAGACCGTTCCGTCGCTTAAAGTCCCCACTGGGGACTTCATTGCTTCGCAAACGCGAACTTCCTTCATAGGCAGACCTCCACTTCCTTGTAACCGAACGCCTGTAACCGTGCAGGAAAACTCTCTTTTTCTGCACACAGGGCATCCGGTGGGCTTTATACTTTTTCTTCTCTTTTTAAGGTTACATGGTTACAGAAAGAGAAAAACACAGCAGTCATGCGGTTTTTCCGCCGTAACTGAGGTGTAACCGAACCTGTAACCAGACGTGTAACCGCTGCTCGTCAGAAGGGAAAGCCCAGCTGCTTGGCTTCCGCATCCGTTATTTCGGAGAAATCTTCAGCCCCGGTTTCGGGGCTGGTTACGCGCTCCCAGCCTTTCTGAACGCCGTACTTCGGGTAACGCTTGGCGGTTTTATGAGCCTGCCAGCCTTGAATATCGCCGCGCGAAATTCCGGTGTTCATGATCTCGCAGATAGCACGGGTCTCCCACTCTGCCGGGATGTTCGTGTTGCCCAGCGCTTCCGCATAAAGCTGCTTGGAACACACCCGGTCACCCGTGTAGTCCTCCAGAAAGGCATAGATCATGCCAGCCTGCGCGTCCTCCTGCATGAAGTCCTGCTGATGGACTTGCAGCGTTTCCTGCATGGCGGGGCTGAATGCCAGCTTGTAATTACCGCTGTTGTAAATCGTCATGGCTTCTGCCCAGAGCTGGTCGATATAGGTGCGAGATTCCTCCTCATTGTCCAGAATGTAAACTTCGGCCAGTTCCGCATCCACCGGGATGGGGATGAAGCGGCGGTTGCCCGTGCGGTCACGGGGCAAAAAATCCTGCCGATTGGTCGTACCAGCAAAGACGCACTGGCGCAGACGGTCGGCAGGATGAGTCTCGTAGGGGACTTTATAGGTCTCCTTCTGTTTGCTGAGAAAACTCTTGATCTCCTCGATACTCTTGGCATTGGCGGTGGCAATCATCTCCGACATTTCAATGATCCAGTGACCTTGCAGCTTGCGGTACACGTTGTCGTCGTCCAGCCGCCGCAGGTCATCCGAGAACCATTCATCCTTGACTGCCAGCAACCGGAAGAAAGTGGACTTTCCTGGGTCTCGCCTGTCGGCTCGGTCGGTGCTTCAAAATGCCTGCAGCATTTTGAGGTCGCCACTGGCGACCCGCACCCTTGCCCGCCCACCAGACAGAGCATGGTTTCAAATTTGCATCCCGGCTGGAACACCCGTTTGATGGCTCCCAGCAAGAAAATCTTCATGGCTTCGCAAGTGTATTCGTCCTCCGCAGCACCGAGGAAGTGGTGCAGGACGTGGGCTATCCGCTCTATTCCATCCCATTACAGGCCGTTCAGATAGTCCCGGATGGGATGATAACGGTTCTCGTTGGCAACGATGCGGATAGCAGATTCGATTTTCTTTTCGCTGGAAATGCCGTACTTCTCCATTCTCCGCAGGATATACTTCATGTCAGTGTCGTTCAGCGTCTTGCCGGAGCGGGGCCAGCCCACAGGCTTTACAATGTCAATGCGTTCACTCAAAAGGTTCAGCCGGATGGCATCGGCCAGCACATGGTCGTTCTGCAAAATCGTGATGCAGTTCTGGATCGTCCGCTGGATCTCGCCGTTGGAGTGCTTGGTCAGCATTTCTTTCACATCGGCAACGGTTCGGGGAGCACGTTCTTCTTGATTGACTTCTTTGCTCAATAAACATCACCTCGTACTATTATTGAAAACGACTTTTTGACTTCTCGGCGGTAGGCGGTGCAGATGGATTCCGCTGCGCCTGTTCTGCCTGCAAACGGCTCAGCAGTTGCAGAACGGAATCCCGCGCTTTCTCCCTGACCTGCTCCTTGCCTTTCTGCCGGATTTCCGGTCTCAGGAGTTTTTCCTGCAAGTGAGTGGCAGTGGTCTGCATGGTCTTGAGAAACTTGTCCAACACGGTGTCCAACCGATGGGCGGCGTATTCTCTCGTGGTCTGCGGAGCCTTACGTTCCGGGGACAGCACCCACTTCTTCGTGTCCTCGATCATCCGCATATCTTCTTTCCGGGTCTCGGTGCGCACCACATCGGTCACGACCTCCACCGCCTTGTCATAGGCCGCAGCCGAAACATCTTCCAGCAGGGTCTCCATATCCGAAACTTTCAGGGTCAGCTCATCCAGCTTGCTCTGCTGGGCGGCAAGCTGCTCCTTCTGCTTGGTAAGGATGAAGTCCTGCTTTTCCAGATACTTGCGGCTGCCGTATTCCGCTTCTTCCTCCAATTCCAGCCCGTGCCGCTTGGCAATCTCGAACAGCATCTTTCGACAGGCGGCATCAAAGGTGATTTTGCGGTTGTTCCGGCGGCTGAGGGGCTTTTCCGGGTCGGGCAAATCGAAGCCCAGCGCTTCCAGTGCCTTTTCCTGCTGGGGTGCCACCTCGCCGTACTTGTTCTCGCAATCGAACACATGACGCTCGTGGATGTGAGGAGTGCTTTCGTCCAGATGCAGTGCCCAGTCCAGCACATGAACGTGGTCGCCATACTTGGCCTTGAACTCCTCGATGAACTCTGTGACGACGCTCAGCAAGTCCTCTGCCGAAGCGTGTTCATCCAGCGTTCCAAGTTGATAGATGGTCTCTTCCGGGCAGGTCTTGCGGCTGGACAGCAGGTCGGGAATGGAGCGGTTGCGCTCTGTGTGCCGGATCTTGGCGTTACGCTCGTTCTGGCTTTCCACAAAAGCCGTGTAGTGGGTTTCGTAGAACTGCCGTTCTACGTCCGAGAAGGTTGCCGCCAGATCGTCCGGGTCTTGTGGGTCAAGAGCCGAGCGGAAACCGTGAAAGCAGTCCCAGTAGATGTTGCCCTTGGCTCGTTCCGGGTCGATGTGCTCACTGTTGGCAAGGTTGAAACTGCGGTCATTGTGTTTTGGGTTATAGGTGCCGTGGGTTCCGGCTCGTCCGTTGTGTCGCGTTAATTTCAGATAGACATCCCTCTTTTCCTGTATTTTTTGTACGGTCACTCGTGCGATCAAATCACAGGAGTGATACAATTCTTCTAAGCAACGGTTCTCGCATTTCAAGACCGTGTCTTGAAATCTTCTCTCGGAATCGAGAGGTAGTCCTTTCAGAAAAGGATTTATGTGTTTGTTATACTGCAAAGAAAGTGACCTACCGCTCCTTCCCTCAGTGGGAGATCATGGCGTTTGTCGCTTTCTGCTTAGAAGAGTTTGCTTTCGCTCTGCAAGAAAAGTATAACAGGATTTCCCGCAAAGCGCGTGGGCCTTGTACGTCAACTTTTGTAGACCTCATACGTCTATTTCTTCCAAAAATCTCCAAAATGCCGTACCGCCGTATTTAGTATAGCACTCGAAATTGTGAAAGTCGTGGGCCTCGTAGGCCTATTAAGTGGGCCTGTCAGGCCTACTTTTTTCAAAAATTTCCAAAAAGCGTAAGCGGGCACTAGATCACAGTGACTGCTGGGTCTCTTCATTTGAAGCCTACAGAAAGTATAACAGAGAAACTCATACTCGAACAGGAACCGAGAGTTCCTAATTTTCGGTGAAAGTAGGAAGCATCGTTCCCATTTCTTGTTGTATCGCTATTCTTTCTTTTGGAGAAATCGCTAAGATGCTGCATCTCTGCAATTATTATAGCACCTGAAATCACTAAAGTCGTGGGCTTCGTAGGCCTATTATTGACCCCCTAAGTGAACCTGTTTTGATTACTTTTTCCTGATTTTGGTATAAGGTTTAGCGGGGGCTTTTTTCATTTCAACAGCTTGCTGGGAGAGAACGCAGCAGCGAAGCTGCTGGATCTGCCGCCGTTTTGCGCCAGATAATACCCAGTAGGATATGACGCACCGCATCATATCACTGGGCAAGGCGTTCCCCCTTGACTCCCTTCAACGGGCCATTTTGGCCCGTTGATTTTGGCAAGCTGGCGGTCAAAGATTTGCGAATCCCTGTCCACCAACTTGTCCGGCTTTTTCAGTTGGCCAAAATGACCAACTGATTCTGTTACGGGTAAAATCAAGTGCCGGGTGGCGGCACTTGATTTTCAATAGACCTTGAAGCGTTACGGAAAAACGATGTGCTCATTTTGACCACTTGGTTTTCCGTAACAGGTCGATGAATTTCTGTTCCCCCATTTGTGAGGGACTGAGTTTTATTTGGCAGATGCGTTACGCTTAACCAAGTGCTCATTTTGAGCACTTGCAGCATCTGTAATACGTTTTCGATAGACTTTTTGCCGACAGGCATTGCTGCAATAGCGGGCATCTGCACGTTTGGGTGTGAATTTTTCACCGCAGCACTGGCATACTAAATCCTGACGGCGCATTTGGCGGTCTTCCCGCTGCCGCCGATTGTTGGCCTGATTGCCGCACCAGTAGCTGTGACAGTATTTCTTGGTGTAGATGGTGGTGTAGAACACCCGACCGCAGCCGCGGCAGATAAGTTTGCGGACGGCGTATCCTCCGGCGGTAAAACCCGTTTCCTCATACGATTCTTTCAAATAATCCTGATTGTTCTGCTCCCATTTTTCGTTTGTCATATACATGGAGATGACCCTCCTTTCACTGGCGTTACAGAAAAACAATGTGGTCAAATTGACCACATTGTTTTCTGGTAACTGAGGAATCAACGTTTAGCCGTTCTCCCTGCATGGATTTCCTGCCCCCTCTCGGCGGCGTTTTCCGGCTCGCTTTTGCGAGGTCATCGCCGGGTATCCCATGCAGACGGTCATGCGGTTTTCAAGGTTCGTTGCTGATTTGGTAATAAAAAATCGCCACACAACAACCTGAACCTGACCATCCTTTCCGGGATGGCCTTGGTTCGGGTTCGTTATGTAGCGATAAGAAAGTTAAAAACTTGCTCCGGCTCCTTTGGGAGCCGAGCTGGAACTCTAAGTAAAATATGTTATATTAAATTGTTGAGATAGATTACCACAAAAATTGAGTTGTGTCAACAAAAAACTTTGAAAACACGCCACTTTCGGCAGTGTGCAAGAAAAAGCGAGGGAAACTTTGGCGAAAAGAGAGAGCCGGATGACTCGTTTTATTTATTTGTTTTTTACCAGCAGCGCCTGATACGGTTCCAGCTCCACATCTGCCAGCCAGACGGAAGTGCCCTCCGGGGTGTGATACTCGCCGCCAAGAGCGTCCAGACTGGCCCCTGCCGGGTACTCGGTAAAGTTGAACAGTCCCACCAGCGTTTCCTCACCGCGCTTGCGCACCAGCGCCAGCACGCCGGGGTTGTGGCTGTCCCATGTGGTCACCCACGCATCCGGGGCAAAGCAGGGGTCTGCACGCATTTGGCGCAGCTGCTCCATGCCCTGCCACAGCTGGTTTTGCAGCGTGCCCTTCCGGGTGCGCTGCTTTGCGTCCTCCCAGTTGAATTTTGTGCGATGCAAATTACGGCTGTCCTCTACACGGTCAGGGTCGTTTTTGTAATCCCAGCCATTGAGCTGTGCAATCTCATCGCCGCAGTTCAGCATGGGGAAGCCCTGCAAAAATGCCATGGCAGTGTGCAGCAGCAGGTCACGCTTCACGGCGTAGTCCAGTGCGGTTTTGTCGTCTTTTTCCAGTGCCTGCTCCACGCCGCACAGGCTGGCGGTGGTGCCGCAGCTGCGGGCATCGCCGGTGGCAGGGTCGTAGTTGTACAGCTCGCCCTTTGCCCAGCTTCCGGGGAAATTGCCCTCGTAGAAGTGATACAGATATTCCTTGTGTTTCTGCGGGTCAATGCCCAGCCGGTTTTCCACCGCCTCGTCCAGACCCCAGCCGATATCGTCGTGGCAGCGCAGATAGTTCACGAACCAGCAGTTGTCCGGCAGGGCGTGGAGGGCATCCAGCTGCGCCTTCAGCAGCCGGGTGTCCCGGCTGGCAAGGGCACCCCACAGGTTGACCATGGTGGACACGTTGTAGAGCATGTGGCATTCCGGTTTTTCCGGGGTGCCGAAATAAGCTGCCAGCTCCTTGGGAGCCATGACCACCTCGCCCTTGAGGATGACCGCCGGGCAGACGCATTCCAATACCATGCGGAGCATCCGTACGATGGTGTGCACCTGCGGCAGGTTGCGGCAAGTGGTGCCCAGCTGCTTCCAGATGTAGGGCACGGCATCAATGCGGAACACCTCCACGCCAAGGTTGGCGAGGTGCAGAATGCTCTTGGTCATGTCCACGAACACCGCCGGGTTTGCATAATTCAGATCCCACTGATAATCGTGGAAGGTGGTCAGCACCCACTTGTGCATCTCCTCACACCATGTAAAGTTGCCGGGTGCGGTGTTGGGGAACACCTGCGGCACGGTCTGCTCGTACTGGTCGGGGATGGTGCGGTCGTCATAGAGATGGTAATACGCCTGAAACCACGGGTCGCCTGCCTTTGCCGCCATCGCCCAGCGGTGGGTGCTGGCGGTGTGGTTCATGACAAAATCCAGACACAGGCTGATGCCGGCTTTCCGTAGCTCCCGGGTCAGGTTTTCCAGATCCTTGTTCGTGCCAAGTGCCGGGTCTACGGTATCGAAATCCTCCACCGCATAGCCGCCATCGTTGTGAGGGTGGGGCATCTGCAGCAGGGGCATCAGGTGCAGATAAGTCAGCTTCTGCTCCTTGAGGTAGGGCAGCTTCTTTGCCAGTTCTTTCAGATTTCCGGCAAAGAGGTCGGTGTACATGGTCATGCCGAACATATTGCCCCGCTTGTACCACTCCGGGTCGGCAGAGCGTGCCTTGTCCAGTGCTTTCAGCTCGGCGCTGCGGGCGTTGTAGGCTTCTGCCATCTCCCGCTCCAGAACCTCCAGCCCTTCCCGGTTGTGGTACAGCTCCATAAACAACCATTCCAGCTCGTCCTTGTGCTTGGCAAACCGGGACGCAAATTCCTGTTTTGTTGCCATGATTCAGCCCTCCACTTCCGCAAGGGTGGGCATGGCGGGGATAGCACCATGCCGGCTGGTGGTGATGCTGGCCGCCTTGTTGGCAAAAGCCAGAATGCCTTCCAGCTTGTCCACCGTCAGAGTGTCCAGCTCCTCTTTGCAAAGTTTGGACAGGGCAGCCCCAAAGAAGGTATCGCCTGCGCCGTTGGTGTCGCCCACCTTGCAGGGAACACCTGCCACATGGCCGGTCTTGTCCCCAAAGCGGTAGAACACGCCGTTTGCACCCAAGGTGACAAAAATCAGCCGGATGCCGTTCTGTGCCAGTTGTGTCGTGCCGCTTTCGCAGTCGGTGGTGCCGGTGAGCAGGGGCAGCTCTTCATCGGACACTTTCAAGATATCCACCAGCGGCAGGGGAGCTTTCATCTGGGCAATGGCATTCTCTTTGTTCTTCCAGAGGTTGGCACGGTAATTCGGGTCATAAGTAATGACAGCACCCAGCTTTTTGGCACGGGCAGCAGCGTCCAGCGTGGCAGTGCGGGAGGGGTCGGCGGTCAGGCTGACAGAACCGAAGTGGACGATTTTGGCAGCTTTCAGAGCCTTGTCCGAAATATCCTCTTTGCTCAGCATCACGTCAGCGTTGGCGCTGCGGTAGAAGCTGAAATCCCGCTCGCCGGTGGCATCTACCGAGACCACCGCCATGGTGGTGGGGTGGTCTGCATCCACCGCCATGCCGGAAACGTCCACCTTGTTCTCTGCCAGAACCTCTTTCAGGTAGCGGCCAAAGGCATCCGCACCCACCTTGCCGATAAAGGCGGTCTGTGCGCCCAGCCGGGCGGCAGCCACAGCCAGATTTGCCGGGGCACCGCCGGGGTTTGCGGCAAACTGAGGAATGCCCTTTTCATCCTTGCCGGTCTGGGTCAGGTCGATCAAAACTTCGCCAATCGTTAAAATGTCCATGAGTCCTTCTCCTTATCATTCATCGTAGCGGGGTGTCTGCTCCGGGAACTGCTGCCGGATCTTTTCCTCAATGCCATACGCGGCATCAAAATCGGAATACAGCAGGAAGAAGCAGACGAACCAGATAAACCACACACCGAGGAACGGCACCAGAAAGCCCGTCCACGGCAAAAACAACACGAACAGAAGCCACCAGCCCAGTTGCAGGATCGCCGTGCCGATCACATGCTTGCCATATTTCAGGCAGAACAGGATGGCGTTTTGCAGTCGGTGCAGGTTGCTTTCTTCAAACAATACCACCTGCGGCCAGAACGCAGTAAACAGCATGAACAGGATCAGCAGCCCGGCCAGAAAAACAGCCATGGTTCCGATACCGGGCATTCCCTCGCCGGAGAACAGCACCATGCCGAAAAACAGCTCGATGCCAAGTGCCAGACTGAACACCACACCGGGCAGAAGGGATGCTTTCCAGTTTTGTTTCATGCCCTTGCAGTAGTTCTCCCACCAGCCCCGGGGCGCATCCCGATAGCTGCGGAACAGCGCATCCATCATGCAGGAGATGGCCGGCCCCACCAGCAGTCCGCCCACCACGCAGACCGGGATCAGCACCAGCAGACTGGAAGAAAGCAGGGCGTACCCCACCCCCAGCCCATAGGGGATGCACAGACCCAAGGTGACAAAATCCGCAAAGAGAAAGCTTTTCCAGTCTCGTTCCAGCAGCTCCTGATACCGGGGCAGACCAGTGGCGCGTTGACCATGGATGACCGGGTCACTCGGAAAAAATAAGCCCATTTCTACGCCTCCTTAATAGGTGCAGCCGTTCAGAAATTCGGTCAGTACAGCCAGTGCATCGCCGGTGTAGCTCTCCTGACAGGAAAGCTCCCACTCTATGGCACTGGTGCCGCGCTGGGCGAAGGCCGCAACGCCGGTCGCATACGGATTGCTTTCATCCTGATAGGTGAACTGAATGACCGTATATTCCTGCCCGGCGGCAGTCAGGGTCTGTGTGTCAGAAATATCGTAGTTCTGCTGTGCCAGCTCCTGCCAGCCGGAAACAGCGGAAGCTGCCTTTTCTTCGGTCTTGTTCTCCTGCACCACCAGCGTCAGCTGGGCATCGTAGAGATCGACTGTCTTACCATCGCTGTTTTCATAGGGCTGGGGTTCTCCGTTGACCCAAGAAGCATAGTACAGACCGTTGGCTGCAAGGATGTCCTTGTTGTCCAGCAGGGTAAAGCCCTCCGGCGGGGCAGGGGCAACCAGCGTTTTGCCTACCGGAGCCGTCCCATCCGCATTTACCAGCGGGTCACTTTTCAAATTTTCATCCTTCACACCGCAGCCAGTACAGAGAACTGCCGCCAGCGCAAGTGCTACGACACACAACCAGTTCCGTTTCATGGAGTTGCTCCTTCCGTCAGAATCTCCCATAACCGCTGTGCTCCTTCCCGGGCATGAGCGGCTTTTTCGTTTGTGGGCTCTTCATAAAAGGCCCTGCGGCCTAAAAATAATCCGTTTACCAGTTCTGCGCTGCTGCCAGTAACGGTGGTTCCCAACACGGTGGTCTGATACGTTCCAAGGTCGTATCCGGCCAGCGTCGGGCAGTCTGCCCAAGGTACAGTCTTTCCGGCGGCGGTATAGTCGTTGTCACCCGGCGGAGTGCCGTCCCAGTTAGCAAGCGCCTGATAGTCCAGCTGAAAATGCGCCGGGTCATCCAGCAGCAGAAAATAGCTTTCCTCGGCATTCATATCCGCCAAAAACTGCATCTGTGCGGCAAGCGCGTAAGTAGAAGCGTTTTCCACGTCCTCAGTGTCGCTGACATACTGGTTGAGCTTGACCGAAACGATTCCGTCGCCGTTCAGATCTTCGCCATACTGCGCAAAAGCGGCTTCGATGGCGTGGGCTGTATCCTCCGGCAGAGCACTTTTGCCCACATAGGCGATCTGATAGTCCGGCAGGGTTTCGCCCCAGTGCAGGGCGTTGCCCAGCCAGCTGATGCCGACCCAAAGCGCCACAGCCGCAATAATAAGGTAGAGCCAGTGGTAATGCAGCCAATTTTTGAACCAGTACCACCGGCCTTTTTCCGGGGCGGTCATGCCTTGGTGGTGCCGCCGTAGGCGTAGCGCACCGGCAGACACAACAGGGAGGGAGTGTTAGCGTGGGAGTCCTGCAGCACCAGATCCACGCAGGTCTCTGCCATGGCTTCTACCGGCTGGATGATGGTGGAGCAGTAGTAGTCCTGATCTCCAAAGGCGCGCAGACCGTCGTAGCCGATGACCTGCACATCCTCCGGCACGCGCTGCCCCATCCGGCGCAGCATCTTGATGACGGCGACCGCCAGCTTGTCGGTGACGCAAAAGATGCCGTCAAAGGCCAGCCGTCCGTCCTTCAAGTTCTCTTCTAAAAAGTGCTCGAACTCACTGAGCGGCGCGTCATCCATCAGGATCTTTTGGGTGCAGGGCAGCTGCATGGCTTCACACTCTGCCACAAAACCGTCCCGGCGTTTGTTGGTCTCGCTGGTCAGCGGGGAGCCGATGCGCAGGAATGCCAGATTTTTGCAGCCGTTTTCCACCAGCTTCTGGGCCGCCAGGCGCCCGCCGTTGTAGTTATCAGAGGCCACGCAGGTGGTGCTGCCACTGAGATAGCGGTCGATGGACACCGACCGCACATCCGGGGGGATCTTCAGGTCGGGGTTGTAGGTCAGGGCAATGATGCCATCCACCTTGTTCTGCGCCACCATCTGCACCATTTCCCGCTCCTTGGTGTAGTCGTATTCCGTATCGCACAGCAGCATCCGATAGCCGCGGTTCACCAGCGCCCGGTTGATGTAGTGTGCCACCATGCTAAAGAAAGGGTTGAGCAGATTGGGCAGAATGACCGCCACGGTGTAGGTGCGGTTGTTCTTCAGCCCCTTGGCGTAGGCGTTGATGTGGTAGTCCAGCGTCTTGATGGCCTGTTCTACCTTTTTACGGTACTCGTCACCCACTGGGATGCCGTTGATGACCTTGGATACAGTGCCCAGAGAGACTCCTGCCTCCTTGGCCACGTCCTTCATAGTAGGGGCGGTGTTCTGTTTTGCCATGCGGGCCACTCCTTTGTTCGTGAAACGTTTCTATTTCAAGTGGATATATATCAAAGGAAATCTTGCTGTATTCCTGCTAACTCTGAGGTTTTTGCAGCTTCAGTATAGCATGGTTTTTCCAGAATGTAAAGGCTTTTTCGTGAAATTTCATGAATCGTTTCATGAACGCGCGATAATGCATTTTGCACAAAAACATCCTATAGCAAGTGTACAAAACGTTGAAAACATGGATACAAGGTATTTTTTGCGTAAAATCCTGTTGACACGAAAACGCTGGCGTGCTATCTTTGTGTTGTAAGCCGTGTAACGTTTCACGAGAAACGGGAAAAATGATCCCCGAACGGCAGGGGACCCCGCCCACGGGCCTGTGGGCAGCGTAAAAACAAGAAGGAGGAGTTTTTATGACGCAGACCTCGCCAGCTGCTGCACGTCAGCTGGACGCTATCCCGGTCCACCGCAAAAGCCTCAGCCAACGGCTGCGGGAAAACTGGCAGCTCTATGTGATGCTGCTGATCCCGGTGGTGCTGACCATCGTTTATAAGTACTGGCCCATGTACGGCATCCAGATCGCGTTCCGGGATTTCAAGGCAAGCCGCGGCATCACCGGCAGCGAGTGGGTTGGCCTGTACTGGTTTGAACGGTTCTTCACCGCACCCAACTGTGTGCGCATGATCAAGAACACCGTGCTGCTGAGCCTGTACAGCCTGCTGTGGAGCTTCCCCATCCCCATCATCCTGTCCCTGTGCATCAACCAGCTGCGCTTTGCAAAGTTCAAGCGGGTGGTGCAGACGGTGCTGTACGCACCCCACTTCATTTCTACCATGGTCATCTGTGGTATGATCAAGATCTTCCTCAGTCCGTCCGGCGGTCTGCTGAACCTGATCCTGGGCACCAGCGTGGACTTCCTCTCGGAGAGCGCCGCATTCCGTACCATTTATGTGGCCTCCGGCATCTGGCAGGAAGCCGGCTGGGGCACCATCATCTATATGGCTTGTCTGGCTGCTGTGGATACCAGCCTGTACGAAGCCGCCAAGATCGACGGCGCTTCCATGTTCCAGCGCATTCTGCACATCGACATCCCGGAACTGGTACCCATGATCGTGCTGCAGCTCATTATGAGCGTAGGCAACCTGATGAACGTGGGCTTTGAAAAGGTGCTGCTGCTGCAGACCGAGCTGAACAAGGCCACCAGCGATATCATTGCCGTGTACGTCTACGAACAGGGCATCATCAACGCCAAGTACAGCTATTCCACCGCTGTGGGTCTGTTCAACACGGTGGTCAACATCATCCTGCTCATCATCGTCAACCGCATCGCCAAGAAGGCGGCAGACGTCAGCTTTGTGTAAAGGGGGCGAACCGTTATGGCAAAAAACATTGCAGCATCCCGTCAAAAGAAGCCCAGCGGTCTGTCCGATAAGGTCAGCGACATCGTTCTGGTGGTCATCTGCGCCGCCATCATGCTCATTGTGGCTTACCCGCTGTACTACGTTCTGGTGGCATCCTTCTCGGATCCCTACGATGTGTACGCCGGCAAGACCTTCCTGCTGCCCAGCCAGTTCACCCTGAAGGGCTATCAGGCGGTGTTTGCAGACAGCGCGCTGTTCTCCGGTTTTGTCAACAGCATCAAATACACCGTCATCGGCACGATTTATTCGGTGGTCATGATCTATCTGGTGGCTTACCCGCTGAGCGTGAAAGACCTGCCCGGACGCAAGTACATCAGCCTGTTCTTCGTCATCACCATGTATTTCGGCGGCGGTCTGGTGCCTACTTACCTCATCGTCAAGCAGACCGGTCTGCTGGGCAGTATGTGGGCGCTGTTCCTGCCCGGTGTCGTGGCGGTCGGCAATGTCATCATCGTCCGCAACTTCTTTGAGAACAACATTCCCCGTGAGCTGCTGGAAGCTGCCGAGATCGATGGTGCCTCCAAGTGGACCGTCTTTGTAAAAATGGTCATCCCCCTGAGCCGTTCCATCATGGCCGTTATGGTGGTGTACAGCATGGTGGCCTACTGGAACGACTGGTTCACCGCTCTGATCTACCTGAGAGCCGATCAGGCTCCGCTGCCGCTGGTGCTGCGCAATATCCTGATCAAGAGCTCCACCAGCGCCAGCCAGTCCTCTATGGTAGCGGGCGGCTTTGCAGAACTGAATAAGCTGACCGAAATGATCAAGTTTGCTTCCATCATCGTGGCAGCTGCCCCCATGCTGATCGTTTACCCCTTTGTACAGAAGTATTTTGAAAAAGGCTTCATGGCAGGTGCGGTCAAGGGCTAAAATTGCGACCGCCGCCTGCGAGCAAAGACTTCCCCCGCTCCGGGGGAAGATGTCACGCAAGTGACAAAAAGGGGAGTACAGGGAGCAACTTTTGGCGCAGCGGTCTGCAAGACGCGAGACCCGCCCAAGGGTCGAAGCGGATGCAGGGCACCGCAAGAGGTTTTAAACGACCGCAGCCCATTCCAGAAAACGAAAAGAACCTGATATAACATTACAGAAAAGGAGAACAACCATGAAAAAGATGATCTCTCGCCGCAATTTCCTGAAGGTTTGTGCCGTTGCCGGTTCTGCCGTGGCACTGTCTGCCTGCGGCGGCAGCAAAAAGGCTGCTGGACCGGACCCCTCCAACACCGACCAGACCAGCTTTGACATCGTGGGCGGTCAGTCTGCCCTGAGCCCCGGCTACAACGACAACGAGGTGCTGAAGAAGCTGGCAGATAACGTGGGCGTTAAACTCAACTACGAGACCATGAGCGACTCCCTCAGCGAGCAGGTGAACATCCGCATTGCAGGCGACCAGCTGCCGGATGCCTTTATGGGTGTGGGCTTCTCCAACTACGATATCGCCAACTACGGTGCAGACGGCACCTTCCTGGACCTGACCCCCTATATCAACGCCGAGATCATGCCCAACCTGACCAAGATCCTGGACGAGCACCCCAACATCCGTGCAGCTATCACCATGAGCGACGGCTGCATCTACGGTCTGCCCGCTGCCGAGCAGATGGGCACTGCCGGTATCGGTGACGACGAGGATTACAGCATCTTCACCATTCCGCAGTTCTCCATGATCAACAAGCGCTGGCTGGACGAGCTGGGGCTGGCAGTGCCCACCACGCTGGACGAGCTGCACACCGCCCTGAAGGCCTTCAAGGACAACGATATGTCCGCCAAGGTCTACGGCAACGCTCCCGGCAGCACCATTCCCATGTCCACTGGCTTTGACGAGTGGTGCTGGGGTCAGAACATCTTCTACGCAGGCTTCGGATTCACCAACTGGCCCAACGATGTGTGCAACGATCTGGTGCTGCAGAAGGACGGCAAGTGCCGCTTTGTCTGCGCCGAGGACAACTACCGCAAGGCGGTCACCTACTTCCACGACTGGTACGCCGAGGGACTGATGGACGTGGAGATGTTCAGTCAGGATACCAACCAGCTGCTGGCTAAGGGCGCACAGGGCTATCTGGGCGTTTCCACTTGGTGGTACATCGAGGAGCTGATGGGCGATTACTCCAAGGACTATGTGTTCCTGCCCGTGCTGGACGGCCCGGACGGCACCCACAACGTCACCGTGCGTACCGGCGGCGGTACCAACAGCGGCAACCTGAACGTGACCAACAAGTGCCAGAGCCCCGCCAACCTGCTGAAGTTCTTTGACCAGTGGTATGACGGCGAGACCGTGATGCAGCTGCAGTACGGCCCCATTGGCGTGTTCTTCACCGAGCAGGACGCCAACGGCAAGTGGAAATCTATCACCGAGGAAGAGGCCAAGGCAAAGTACAACAAGGGTGCCGGTGAGCTGAAATCCACCTACGAGGTCTGGGGTCCCAAGTTGATCCTCAGCGAGTACTACGACAAGTACTTCTACATGGAGGACCGCGCCATTGAGCGTCTGACCGACCTCGAGAATTACTGGATGCCCTTTGTGGACGACACCACCACCTACCCCATCGACTGCGTGTTCACCAGCGAGGAGCTGGACACCATCGACCGCTACCGTGCGGATTTTGAGAACGCAGTCTCTGAGCAGGAAGGTCTGTGGCTGAAGGACGGCGGTCCCTCCGACAGCGAGTGGGCAGCCTATCTGGACACCCTGACCAATAGCTGCGGCATGGATAAGCTGCTGGCAGCTTACCAGGGCGCATACGACCGCTACAAGGCAAACGCCTGATTCTGTAATGCAAGGAGGCATCCGCGATGCCAAGTGAAATTTTGAAAAAAGCCCGTGCCTACGAGGCCGAGCACGGCGCAGCGATTTCCCCGGAAGAACGCCCTGCTTACCACATGACCCCCTATGTGGGCTGGCTGAACGACCCCAACGGTTTCTCTTATTATAAAGGGAAGTATCACCAGTTCTATCAGTATAACCCCTACGATGTGCGGTGGGCGCCCATGCACTGGGGTCACGCCGTCAGCACCGACCTGCTGCACTGGGAGTATCTGCCCTGTGCGCTTGCACCGGATTCCCCGGCAGACAACGGCCCCGGCTGCTTCTCCGGCTCTGCCACCGTGATGGATGACGGCAAGCAGCTGCTGATGTACACCAGCGTGGTGGCAGAAAAGCAGCCCAATGGGGAGATGCGGGATATCCAGACCCAGAGCATTGCCATCGGTGACGGTCTCAACTACGAAAAGCCTGCCTGCAACCCGGTGCTGACCCAGAAAGACCTGCCGGAAGGCTTCAGCAAGTTTGATTTCCGGGACCCCAAGATCTGGCGTGAGGCCGACGGCACCTACTCTGTCGTCACCGTCTGCCTAGCCGAGGACGGCAGCGGCGCAGCGGCACTGTTCCAGAGCAAGGACGGCTTCGACTGGCACTTTGTCACGGTGCTGGAACGCTGCAACAATCAGTACGGCAAAATGTGGGAGTGCCCGGACTTCTTCCCGCTGGATGGCAAGCAGGTCTTGATGCTCGGCCCCATGGAGATGCTGCCCAAGGGCGAGTTCCACAACGGTCACAACGTGATTGCCTTCATCGGCAACTACGACGAAGCCACCCACACCTTCACCAAGGAAAATGTGCAGCTGATGGACGGCGGCATCGACTTCTACGCCACCCAGACCACCCTTGCCCCGGATGGCCGCCGGATCATGACCGCATGGCTGCAGACATGGTCGGACACCGAGGATAAGCCTCAGGGCTGCAAGTGGTTCGGGCAGACCATCTGCCCGCGGGAACTGCACATCAAGGACGGACGCATTATCCAGGCCCCGGTGCGGGAGCTGGACGCCGTCCACGGCAAGCGCACCTTCCACGAAAATGTGACGGTGCAAGGCGAAACAACGCTGGAGGGCATCAAGGGCCGTGTGGCCGACCTGACCGTCACGGTGCAGCCCGGCGAATACCGCTCCTTTACCCTGAAGCTGGCCGCCGATGCAGACCATCACACCAGCCTGAGCTACGACCCCTACACTTCCGAGCTGACGCTGGATCGCAGCTATGCCGGTTCCCGTGCCGACATCGTTCACCGCCGCAGCTGCAAGGTGCGCAGCCAGAACGGTGCGCTCAAGCTCCGCATCCTGCTGGATAAAAACAGCATCGAAGTTTTCGCTAACGACGGTGAACAGACCATGACCGCATGGATCTACACGCCGCAATCTGCCGACGGCATCACCTTTGCCGCAGACGGCAAAGCAACTGTTACGGTGGAACAGTTTGAGTTGAATCTGTAACCTGATATTCCCTTCATTTCTCCTTCATTGAATACAGCCCCGCTTTGGATTCTTCTTCACCAAAGCGGGGCTGTGTTTGTTATGTCATTGCTCTTCCAGCCTGCCGTGTTCGCAGCCAAGCGAGAGATAATGCTCAATCTCCCCACCCAGCACCATCTGCGCATACTCCAGCGGCTTATTATACAGCAGCCAGTCCAATTCTGCCCGCTGCGCCGGAGTGTTGCCATACTCGTCTTCAATGGCGATGCAGTCGATGGCAAGAGTGGTGCCATCTTCGAACCGAGATTCCACCCGGTTGGTGTCCATATTGAAGCGGCAGGAAAGCAGTTTGTTCATACGAAAGCCTCCATGCTTTTCACATTTACTTCTTCTGCGGTGGAAAGTTCCGGCTGTCCGTATGCAAATATATAAAGCCACTTCCTGATGCAGCCCTTTACAGTTCTACACTCATCCACCACACGTCCAATTCTTACACCAAACGCGAACTTGTCGGGGCGGGGCCCCTCCATCTTGCTTACGCAAGACCGTTCGGTCGCTTAAAAGCCCCACTGGGGCTTTCATTGCTCCGCTTCGCTGCGCAAACGCGAACAACGCTCTTTTTGCTCTGCACAAAATCCTGCATCGTTTGGCGTAAAATTGGCGTATGGCGTAGTTTTCGCTGGAAATCCATCAAAAGAAAAAGCCCGAAACCTCTCGGTACATCAAGAAGTTTCAGGCTTTGTTTTTCTTAAATTGGAAATTTACTGCTCAATCGGCTTCATCGTGGGGAACAGCAGCACGTCACGGATAGAAGCGCTGTCCGTCAGCAGCATGACCAGACGGTCAACACCGAAGCCGAGGCCGCCCGTGGGAGGCAGACCGTACTCCAGAGCGTTGACGTAGTCGTAATCGACCTGTGCCTTGCAGTCGGGCTCGATGGCCTTGCGCTCGGCGACCTGACGCTCGAAGCGGCCCTTCTGGTCGATGGGGTCGTTCAGCTCGCTGAAAGCGTTGCCGTACTCGGTGCAGTCGATGAAGTACTCAAAACGCTCGGTGAAAGCGGGATCGTCCGGCTTGCGCTTGGCCAGCGGGCTGATCTCGACGGGGTAGTCATAGATGAAGGTGGGCTGGATGAGCTTGTCCTCGACGAAAGCGTCGAAGAACTCGGCCAGGATAGCGCCCTTGGTGGGAACCTCGGGCAGCTCCACATGGTGCTCCTTGGCAGCGGCGATGGCGTCCTCATCGGTCTTCCAGTCGTTGAAGTCAACGCCGGAATACTTCTTGACGGCCTCGATCATGGTCAGACGCTCCCAGTGGCCCATGTCGATCTGCTTGCCCTGATAGGGGATGACCAGGCTGCCGCAGATCTTCTGAGCGAGGCGCTTATACAGCTCCTCCACCAGGTCCATCATGCCGTGGAAATCGGTGAACGCCTGATACAGCTCGATGGTGGTGAACTCGGGGTTGTGCTTGGGGTCCATGCCCTCGTTGCGGAAGATGCGGCCCACCTCGTACACACGGTCCATGCCGCCCACGATGAGGCGCTTCAGGTACAGCTCCGTCTCGATGCGGAGCACCATGTCCATGTTCAGGGTGTTGTGATGGGTGTAGAAGGGACGCGCGGACGCACCGATCTCGAACGGGGTCAGGATGGGGGTATCGACCTCCAGGAAGCCCTTCTCGTCCAGATAAGCACGGATCTCCTTCAGGATCTTGCTGCGCTTGACAAAAGTCTCCTTGACCTCGGGGTTTGCGATGAGGTCAACATAGCGCTGACGATAACGCATCTCGGTATCGGTCAGGCCGTGGAACTTCTCGGGCAGGGGGCGCAGGCTCTTGGCCAGCAGGGTGATCTCCTCAGCGCGGGCACTCAGCTCGCCGGTCTTGGTGCGGAACACCTCGCCCCTGACGCCGATGATGTCGCCCACGTCCAGCTTCTTGAAAGCAGCGTAAGCGTCGTCGCCCAGCTCGTCACGGCGGACGTAGAGCTGGATGTCGCCCTTATCGTCGCGCAGATGGGCAAAGCTTGCCTTTCCCATGACGCGCTTGGACATCAGACGGCCGGCCAGTGCGACCTTCTTACCGCTGTCGGTCTCGTTGGGCAGGTCCTTGAACTCTTCCTTCAGGTCAGCAGAGTAAGCATCCTGAGGGAACTTGGTCAGGGTAAAGGGGTCGCGGCCTGCGGCCTGCAGGTCTGTCAGCTTCTGGCGGCGCACCTGCACCTGCTCGCTCTCAGACAGGCCCTGTGCGGGGTTCTTCTTCTGTTCTTCCATAATTTCCTCCCGCTTGGCTCAGTTTGCAGAGTGGGTGATGCCCAGCACCTTGTAGTTGACGGTATGGCCGGTGGGCAGCAGGACTTCGGCGGTGTCGCCGACAGCCTTCTCCAGCAGGGCGTGGCCCACGGGGCTCTCGTCGCTGATCTTGCCGTTCAGGGGGTCAGCCTCGGTACGGCCCACGATGTCGTACTCCTCGGTCTCGTCCTCGCCCTCCATCTGGATGGTGACGTGGGTACCGACAGAGACGTTCTCAACGCTCAGCTCGCTCTCGTCGATGACGACAGCGTTCTTGACCATCTGCTCCAGCTCGGTGATGCGGTTCTCGACCAGACCCTGGGTGTTCTTGGCCTCATCGTACTCGCTGTTCTCGGACAGGTCGCCGTGGCTGCGGGCTTCCTTGATCTCTTCTGCCAGCTCCTTGCGGCGGACAGTCTTCAGGTATTCCAGTTCCTCCTGCATTGCCTTCAGGCCAGCAGCGGACATCTTGATCTCTTGTGCCATTTGGAAATCTCCTTATCTATTTTTTGGGGTACGGCAGAGTGTCATAAAACATAAAACCGCACACGAATGCCATTTTGACTTATTCATTATAATAGCAAGCCGCGGCCTTGTCAATAAAAACTGCCGCCCTGCGGGCCAAAAAGGCCGCAAAAAAGCCCCGCCGACAGAGGGAAGTGCCGACAGGGCTTGGAAAATGTCTTATTTAGTCGTCTGCGGATTCATCCAGATTGCCCAGCTTCCTGGCCTGTTCGACCACGGCGGGGACCAGCATCTCAGGCAGGATCTCATAGCGGGCGAACTCGGTAGTGAACCAGCCGCGGCCCTGAGTGGTCTGACGGATGAAGGTGGTAAAGTTGGCCAGCTCAGCAAGAGGCACTTCGGCGATGATGGTCTGCAGGCCGTCCTCGTCGGGCTCCATGCCCAGCACGCGGCCGCGGCGCTTGGTGACGTCGCCCATGATGTCGCCGGTATTGTCGTTGGGGACATGAGCTTTCAGGGTGTGGATCGGCTCGAGGATGACAGGGCCGGCCTCAGGCATTGCTGCCTTATAAGCCAGCTTTGCAGCCATGATAAAGGCCATTTCGGAGCTGTCCACGGGGTGGTAGCTGCCGTCCAGCAGGGTAGCTTTCAGGCCGACCACGGGATAACCGGCCAGTACGCCCTTCTCAGCGGCAAGGCGGACGCCCTTTTCAACAGCCGGGAAGAAGTTCTTCGGCACGCTGCCGCCGAACACCTTCTCTTCGAAGACGACCTGCTCGCTGTCGCAGGGCTCGAAGTTGATGACGACATCGCCGAACTGGCCGTGGCCGCCGGTCTGCTTCTTATGACGGCCCTGCTTCTGGCAGGCCTTGCGGATGGACTCGCGGTAGGCGATACGCGGAGCCTCGAGGCCGATCTCCACGCCGAACTTATTCTTCAGCTTGGCCTTGACCACGTCGAGGTGCTGCTCGCCCAGACCGCCGATGATCTGCTGGTGGGTCTCGGCGTTGTTGACGTAGCTCAGGGTGGGGTCTTCTTCCATCAGACGAGCCAAAGCGCTGCTGATCTTGCCCTCGTCGCCCTTCTTGGCGACGGTGACAGCCATGAACAGGCTGGGCTTCGGGAAGACGGGTGCGGGCAGCTTGACCACGCGGGAAGCGTCGCAGAGGGTGTCGCCGGTCTTTGCGCTGACCAGCTTTGCCACAGCGCCGATGTCACCGGCACCGATGCTCTCGGCCTCCGTCTGCTTCTTGCCCAGAACCGTGAGGGGCTTGCCCATCTTCTCGGTCTCGCCGGTGCGGGCGTTGACGAGAGAAGCGCCTGCGGTGATCTTGCCGCTGACGACGCGCAGATAGCTCAGCTTGCCCACGAAGGGGTCGGCCACCGTCTTGAAGACGTAGGCCACGGTGGGGGCAGCCTCGGAGCAGGTCAGCTCGACGGGCTCGCCGTTTGCATCCTCAGCCAGAACGCTGTTGTGCTCCGGGCTGGGCAGCAGCTTGTGCATATTGTACAGCAGCATATCCAGAGCCTGCTGGTTGACAGCGCTGCCGCAGAACACGGGGGTGATGAGGCCGTCCTTGACGCCCTTGCGCATTCCCTCAACGATCTCCTCGGTGGTGAATGCCTCGCCGCCGAAGAACTTTTCCATCAGCTCGTCGTCGGTCTCGGCGATGGCCTCGCTCATAGCCTCGATCAGGCCCTGGAAGCGGTGGCCGATGTCGGGCAGGTCCACCTGCACCTGCTTGCCGCCCTCATACTTGAAGGCCTTCTGGCTGAACAGGTTGATGTACACGGGGGTGCCGTCGTCGAGCTTGGCCGGGACGACGCAGGGGCAGACGGTGGAGCCGAACTTTATCTTCATGTCCTCGAGGATCTTGAAGTAGTTCGCGTTCTCCAGATCGCACTTTGAGACAAAGACCATGGTGGCCTTGCCGTTCTTGCGGGCCAGCTGGAAAGCCTTTTCTGCGCCCACGGTCACGCCGCTGCGGCCCGACACGCACACCAGCACGCTCTCGGCCGCCCGGATGCCCTCGTACTCGCCTGCCTCAAAGTCGAACAGGCCCGGAGCGTCGATGAGGTTGTACTTGATGCCCTCATACTCCACCGGCACGACCGATGCCGACAGGCTGGCCTTCCGCTTTGCTTCCTCGGGGTCAAAGTCCGAAATCGTGGTGCCGTCCTCGACCCGGCCCATACGCTCGGCAGCGCCCGAAAAATAGACCAATGCCTCGGTCAGCGTCGTTTTGCCGCTGCCGGCATGGCCCGCGATCAAGATATTGCGGATGTTGTTGCTTGCGTATTTCATATCGGTTTTTCCCTCATTTCCGCCGCACGGAGCATTCTCTCCGTTTTTGTGGCATATTTTACAAAGATAATACCACACTTCAAACGATTTTTGAATATTTCATTTGAAATTTCCGGCTTTTACCCTGCCAAACTTCCCGGCTTTGTTTTGTGCATATTGTCATTTTGCCCCGCCGGGCGGCGGTTCAGGCGCGGTTTGCGGCGTTTCCGGGCATAAAGAAAGCCCCGGCGGGCTGCAAGCTCGCCGGGGCCGGAGGCAGTTTTTATTGAGAGGAATGCTGATAAATCAGGTGCCAGAACCAGCGGGGGTCGTTGCGCCCAGAGTGGACACGGTAGCGCCCTTCTCCACAACCACCAGCAGCACATCAACGCCATACACCTTCTGGATGGAGACGCCTGCGCTCTTGGCATCCTTCAGGACTGCTTTCAGGTTATCGTAATCGCTCTGAGTACCCTTAAATTCGCCCTGCTTAATGAAATTCTTCGCCAGCAGACGCTTCAGGCCCTGCTCTGTAACGTGCTTTGCCTCAACCTTCTTCAGGTAGGAGTAGGTATTTCCCTTACCCTCGGTCTTATTGACTACACCATTGGTCCAGATGTAGAGGTCGTACTTGCTGGTAGTAGCAGAACCAGCTGCATCATTGAAGCTGAAGTCGGTCATTTTCTTCAGCTCAGCCTGTACAGCCTTTGCTTCCTCCTCCGTAGGGGCATCGCCCTTGAAGGTCTCAGTGGCCTTCTCCAGTGCGCCCGATGCCTTGTTAGCGCTAGCCATCTTGGCCGAATCGATCGTAACGCCAGCATCCTTCAGTGCATTTTTCACCTTGGAAACCTCGCTGCTGCTGCACGCCGTCAGCATGGAGACTGCCATAGCGCCCACCAGCGCCACAGCCAGAACTTTCTTGAACAGTTTCATCTTGTTCATCCTCCTTGTTTGTTGTTACAACTCGTTGCATTCGCGTCGGCCTCGCCCGGCAGGAATGCTTTTCCCTAGTCTACCCCCCCCCCCCTGGCTGTCAAGATTAAAATTTCACAATTTTTGTTTCCAAAAATTGTATTTTTTGCAACAGAGTCCCGGGGCGGCGGGGCGGGGGCTTTGTTGCAATCAACCTGCTTTTATGGTATGCTTTAGGTAGCCGGGGGCCGGGGCCTGCCCAGCCCCCCAAAAAGGCACGCCAGACGGAGGTTTTTTGCGATGAAACGCACGGATTATATCAACTGGGACGAATACTTCATGGGCATTGCCCTGCTCACGGCCATGCGCTCCAAAGACCCCAGCAGTCAGGTGGGTGCCTGCATCGTCAGCCCGGAAAACAAGATCCTCTCTCTGGGCTACAACGGCATGCCCATCGGCTGCGACGACGACGCCATGCCGTGGGAGCGGGAGGGCGAGCCGCTGAACACGAAATATATGTACGTCTGCCACGCCGAGCTGAACGCCATCCTCAACAGCGCCCACAACAACCTCAAGGGCGCGCGGGTGTATGTCACCCTCTTTCCCTGCAACGAGTGTACCAAGGCCATCATCCAGTCCGGCATCGCCGAGGTCGTCTACTACAGCGACAAGTACCACGACACCGATTCCAGCGTGGCCGCCCGGTTCATGTTCCAAAAGGCCGGCGTCCGGCTCACCCCCTACCAGCCCAGCGGGCGGAAGGCGGAGCTGGAGTTGTAAGATGTTAAATTTTTTCATAGCACCTTGACTTTTGCATCAGATTGCATATACTAGAAGTAGGCAAAATATCGGTTAGGATTATTGCCATCGGCTCATAAAAGCGAAGCCCCCGGTACTCGGCATACCGGGGGCTTCTTTGTGCTTACTGGCCCTTGCGGCAGCTGTCAAGCCACTTGCACAGGCGATCGGCAATCACCTGCGCTGCGACAGCTACGATAATATCGGTTACGATTTGGACCATCAGGCTCACCTCCCTTCTGTTGCCAGAATGGAGAAGGGCAGCGTCTTTAGTATAGCATATTCGACAAAGCATTGCAATTTTTGACAGGTGCGTCAAGTGCTTCCTCTTGACCCCACCTTTGCTCTGTATTATAATAGGGTCTGTGAAAGTATAAATATTCAAGTTTCAGTGCATAGAGAGGAATATATACAATGAATCTTACGAACCGCAGCTTTTTGAAGCTTCTCGATTACACTCCCGAAGAGATCGAAGGTCTGCTGGACCTCGCCGCCGACCTGAAGGCAAAGAAGAAGGCCGGCATCCGCCACGACGCTCTGCACGGCAAGAACATCGCCCTCATCTTCGAGAAGACCTCCACCCGCACCCGCTGCAGCTTTGAGGTCGCCGCCCACGACCTGGGCATGGAAGTCACCTACCTCGACCCGTCGGGCAGCCAGATCGGCAAAAAGGAGTCCATCGCCGACACCGCCCGGGTGCTGGGCCGGATGTTCGACGGCATCGAGTACCGCGGCTACGGCCAGAGCATCGTGGAAGAGCTGGCCCACTACGCCGGTGTGCCGGTGTGGAATGGCCTGACCAACGAGTTCCACCCCACCCAGATCCTCGCCGACTTCCTCACCATCCGGGAGCACTTCGGCCGCCTCAAGGGCATCAACTTCGTTTACTTCGGCGACGCCCGCTACAACATGGGCAACAGCCTGATGGTGGGCTGCGCCAAGATGGGCCTCAACTTCACCGCCTGCGCCCCCAAAAAGTACCAGCCGGACGCCGCGCTGGTGGAGCAGTGCAGGGCCATCGCCGCCGAGACGGGTGCGGCCATCTCCTTCGAGGAAGACCCCGCCAAGGCCGCAAAGGGCGCAGACGTCCTCTACACCGACGTCTGGGTGTCCATGGGCGAGCCGGTCGAGGTCTGGGCCGAGCGCATCAACGACCTGGCCGCATATCAAATCAACCAGCAGCTGATGGACATTGCCGGCCCCAAGGCCGTGTTCATGCACTGCCTGCCCGCCTACCACGACCACAAGACCACCGTGGGCAGGGAGATGGGCGAGCGCTTTGGCCGCGACGCGATGGAGGTCACCGACGAAGTCTTCGAAGGCCCCCAGAGCATCGTCTTCGACGAGGCCGAGAACCGGATGCACACCATCAAGGCTGTCATGGCGGCCACGCTGGGTTACAACGGCTGATGGGCGGAGGACACGTTTCGCGCCCCAATTTCGGGATGCCGCAGCCCGACCCGTCCCACCCGCTGACGGAGTTTTACTGCCTGTTGCAGCGGGCCTTAGACCGGGAGGGCGTGTTCGCCCTGCCCGCGCTGTATGCGCAGTTCCGCGCTCCGGCCCGGCGCATCTACGCCGACGAGGCGGCGGATTTTCTCACCCTTCTGCCCGATGAGGAAGAGGGCGCGTCCCGTCTGCTGGCCCCGGCGCAGCTGCAGCTGCTCTATTCCTCCCTGCACGTCATGCCGGATGGTGCGCCCGCCGCGCTGCTGCTCACCGAGGAATGCACCCGGACGGTGTACGCCGTCCAGCTGCTGCCGCCCTTCGTCTGGGAAGACCCGCTCCCGCCCCTGCCGGACGCTCCGGCGGCGCTGAGCCTCACCCTCACCATGCGGGACGTGGAAGAGATCGACGCCTGCCCCGCCGCGCTGGGCCACCGTCTCGCCTGCGACAAGGCGGGCAAGCGCTGGCTCCACCACCCCCGGGCCGAGACCTATCTCTCCGAGCGGGTAGCCCTCTTCCAGCGGCTCTACCGATAACGGAACAGAAGCTCTCAGGGTCATTTGCCAAAACATGGCGGCAAATGGCCCTTTTGTTTTTGGCGTATTCATGTTATACTTTGGGTACCTTGTGCGATGCCGGGCGGAAGATTTTTCCGCTCTGCACCATAAACTGCAATAATCGGGGCCGCTCATCCGTATACAGGGTGAATGTCCCCAATAAAAGATGATTTTTCCACCGGGTCCTGCTGTACACAGGACATCAAAGGAGCATAGAACTATGGGACAGCTGACCAAAAACGAGATTTTTGCGCTGGCCGTGCAGCGATACAGTGACACGGTGTTCCGAGCTGCCATGCACAACTGCAGCTGCACCGCCGATGCGGAAGATGTGGTGCAGGATGTTTTCGAAAAGCTGCTGTGCTACAATGGCCGCTTCGAGAGCGAGGAACACCTGAAAGCCTGGCTGCTGCGTGTGACCATCAACCGCTGCCACGACCTGACCCGCGCCGCCCGCCAGAAGGACACCGAGCTGGACGAGAATCTTCCCGCTCCGGACCAGATGGAAGACGGCAGTGTGCTGGACGCCGTGCGCGCCCTGCCCGAGAACTACCGCAACGCGGTCTACCTCCACTACTACGAGGGGTACACCGCCGCCGAGGTGGGCCGGATGCTGGGCGCACCCACCAACACGGTGCTCAGCTGGCTTCGCCGCGCCCGCGCACAGTTACATACGATGCTGAAGGAGGAGATCGAAGATGAGGTGGTATGAGTACAAGATGGAGGTAGACGACCTTCACGCTTCGGACGACCTGAAAGCAAAGCTCCTCGCCATGCAGCCGGCGGAAGAGGCCCCGAAACCCGCCAGGAAGCCCAAAAAAGCCATCCACTTTCCCCGCAAGGCTCTGAGCATCGCCGCCTGCGGCCTGCTCTGCGGCGTTGGTCTGTATGCAGCAGTCCACTCCCCCATCAGCCTGCTGCCTGCGGGCGGCGCGGCCCTCAGCTCTGCCGCTGAGACGGCCTCCTACGCCGCCTACTCGATGGACGACGTGAACAGCGCCCTTGCCGCACCCAAGATGGCCGTCCAGGCCGGTGGAAGCGCTGATCCCATGAGCGACCGCGATGCAGGCGGCACCGGCACCCTCAGCGCCGAGGCCGCACAGACGAGCACAAAGCTCATCTACACCGCCAACCTCACCATCGAGAGCAAGGACTTTGACGCCGCCCGCACCGCCCTCACCGACGCCGTGAGCGCCGCCGGAGGCTATCTGGAATCCAGCAGCGAATCCTCTTACACCGGCTCGAGCCGCACCCTCTCCCTCACCATCCGCGTCCCGCAGGACAACTACGCGAGCTTCCTCGAAGCCGCCGCGCAGGCGGGCAACCTCGTGGACAAGAGCGAGCAGGTGCAGGACGTCACCACCCAGTATATGGACATCGAGGCCCGGCTCTCCAACCTGACGGCCCAGCGCACACGTTTGCAGGAGCTTCAGGCCAGCGCCGAAAACCTCTCCGACCTGCTGGAGATCGAATCTTCCCTCAGCGACGTCCAGTACCAGATCGAGAGCTGGCAGTCGCAGCTGGACTGGTACAGCCAGCAGGTGTCCTGCTCCACGGTCTACCTCTCGCTGGATGAGGTGAAGGAATACACCCCCACCGAGGAATCCTACCTCTCCCAGCTGTCCAGCGCTCTCCGCAATGGCTGGACGGGCTTCGTCTCCGGCATCCAGCAGCTGACGGTCTGGGTCGTGGGCGTCTGGCCCGTGCTGGTCATTCTGGCCGCAGCCGCCCTCGTCGTCCGCTTCGTGCGCCGCCGCACCCGCAAGTGATATTCGCTCTGTCGAAGCGCCCCGGAATGGGGCGCTTTTTGTTTCCGGCAGCGGCCTTTTCAAAAAAGTCATATTCTTTTTGAAAAAACGCTTGACAAGTCCCCCGCCTTGTGGTATTATACTTGAGCAGTCAGCGAGAGGCCGACAGCAAAAAGTAAATATCGCGGGGTGGAGCAGTCTGGTAGCTCGTCGGGCTCATAACCCGAAGGTCGTTGGTTCAAATCCGGCCCCCGCAACCACCAAGCATCTTGATCTTATCAAGATGCTTTTTCTTTTTTGCATACAAAACGAGAGGCCGCACAGCTGTGCGGCCTCTCGTTTGCGTTTATATCTTTTACAGCATCCCGTGCCGACGCTGTTCGGCTTCCAGCTCCTGATTCAGGGCCGCCTTGCGGTGGTCGAGCAGGAGGTCTTTGTTGTACTGGAAATACCGCTCACAGCCGTTTTCGGCGATGAACGCATGGGCGGCGGGCGAGAGGGTCAGTTCGGTGACGAAGACCACCATCTCCTGACTCTCGGCGAATGCCTGCTCCATAAAGTCGAAGGCCGCTTCCAGCGCGGCGCTGGCCGTCTGCTGGGCGGTGTCCCGGGCATCCGACAGAGTGCCGAACTGGGTGCGCAGCACCTTGAAAGCGGCGTCCGCGTCCGGTGCGGCGGCGCGCAGAAGTTCTTTCTCCCAGCCGCGCAGGGTCTTGGCGGTCTGCAAACGGGCTTCCAGCGTGGGCTTATCCAGCAGACCGGCGGTGCGCTTTTTCTGGGTCTCGGCCTCGTAGTCGGCGGTCATCTGGTCAAAGAGCTGCGCCCAGCAGTTCGGCTCCTGCGCCAGCTCTGCGGGCATCTCGGCAAAGGCTTTCTTCGTCTCCCGCAGGAAGGCATAGCAGCTGTCGGCTGCAGCATCTGCCCGCCGGGAGGCAGAGAAGCGCGTCTCGAGGCCGGACAGGATCAGGCTCACGAGGCTCAGCTTCTCGTCGAAGGGGGCCTGCAGCAGCCGCGCAAAAGCGGCAGGCTTGGCCTGACCGGCCAGAATGTCCTCCACGCCGTAGTCGTCACGGTACTTATAGTAGAGGTCGAGGTAGGCCGAGAAGTCCTCGGCGATCTTCTGGTGCTGGATATACTGGCGGATGAGCTCTTCATCGGCCTGCAGGCCCAGCGACTCATAGGTATTGAGCAGGTTGGAAAGGTCTTCCCAACCGCGGGCGGTGACGAACTGGGTGCCGTCCACGTCAGCGTTTATCTGATAGAAGTTCTGGGGGTGCAGTTCGAGGTAGCTCAGGATCGCGCTGTGGATGTGGGCTGCACGGGCGTAGTCCTTCCAGACCGGCAGATCCGGCTCAATGTCCATCCGGCGGACGCGGTCGAGGGTGACAATATCGAAATCGCGGACGGATTTATTGTATTCCGGCGGGTTGCCTGCCGCCACGATGACCCAGCCCGCAGGCACGGCCTGATTGCCGAAGGTCTTGCACTGCAGAAACTGCAGCATGGTGGGGGCCAGCGTCTCGGAGACACAGTTGATCTCGTCGATGAAGAGGATGCCCTCTTTCAGGCCGGTGGCCTCCATCT
>OGRP01000373.1_pt1 | contig 48683 bp, 42 predicted proteins | sample 1553531 | NCBI WGS metagenome assembly OGRP01 (sample SAMEA2580045, study PRJEB22360) | human gut metagenome | biome: human gut; feature: human-associated habitat; material: faeces | place: Denmark | collected 2008/2010 | reverse complement strand
TGGACGAGCTGGAAGCCCGGAAAGAAGCCCTGAACACCAGCATTCTGGAAGAAGAGCTGAAAAAGCCCGTCCTGACCCGTGAGTGGATTCGGTTCTGGCTTGAAAAATTCCGCAAGGGTGACGTGGGCAACACGGAACACCAGCGGCAGATCATTGATACCTTTGTCAACTCGGTCTACGTCTTTGATGACCGGGTCGTACTCAATTTCAACTTCACGGATGATGCCAAAACGGTCACCCGTGAGGAAGTGTTGGGTTCGAGTGCTGTGGACAATGCTCCACCAAAAAAGCACGAAGGTTTCGGCCTTCGTGCTTCTTTTTTGCTCATTCGTACAGTTCTTTGCTCATTTGGCTGCGAATCTCTTTGCGCCGCTTGTCATAGACCTGCGTGTAGATTGCGAGGGTCGTACTGGGCTGTGCGTGTCCGGCTTCTGCGGCTACTGTCGCCACACCAATCTCCGGGTTGGACAAGAGGATGCTCACAAAAGTGTGCCGAAACATATGAGGATGCAGCCCTTCAATGCCTGCCCGCTGTCCGATCCTACGAACCAGTGCGCTGTAGCTGTCCGGGTTGATAGGAAATCCATGGTCGTTGCAGATCACGAAGTCCGTTCCCCGAAGGGCAAGGAGCGAGGGTGCATACTTGCTGCTTTTCTTATCCAGACTTTTCTGCCAACTCCCTCCCATCAATTTTTTCTGGGACTTCCAATACTTATAATATTCTTTGAGGAAGTCCATGTACTCTGGAGCAACGTCCACATCCCGGATGTTGCTTTCCTTTGTCGTGGTCAACTGGTAGCCGTAATCTTTGAATACCAGAAGCGATTTAGAAATATGTATGGTACATTCTTCAAAGTTGACATCTTTCCATGTCAGTCCAGCCAGTTCGCCACGGCGCACACCAGAATTGAGCAAGGACAGAACGATTACCTGTTCCAGCATGGAACTTTCCTTTAAGGTGTCCTGAAGCTGCTTGATCTGGTGCTTCTTAATAGTGTCTACTGACCTGCTCCGGCTTCCCAGTGCAGGAATTTTGTGCATAGGATTCTTCACACCGTAATTTTCATCTGCATATTCCAGTGTAGAACGAATGAACAGAGCATATTCTCTCATGCTCTTTCGGGTCATAGGTTTTGCAATGGTTTCCACATCAAAAGCATCGTCCACTTTACAACCCAGCGCAATCGCCACCTGTTCTGCTGTTTTAATATCGACCACTTCGCTGCGAAATGCCTTTTCGATGGTTTTTGCACCGCAATCGCATTTCTTAGCCAACTTCGGGCAAGATTCCTTTTTCATTTCCAGACCACGCTGATTGATAACAGCATGGGTGCGGCATCGTGCGCCGCCAATTTCGATCTGTTCCAGAACCAAATCACAATCCACCTTTTTGATGGAATCAACGGGCTTCTGTGCAAACTCAGGGAATTGCTGAATCTTCCGAAGGTAGTTTTCCTTGCCCCTCGTTGTGTTCGCCTTATTACGATGGCTGTCATAATCGCCCTCTAAGCGAGCAGAAGGAGCAAGTCTTGCCTTTTTGGATTCTATGTACTCCTGCGCCACTACCGCAAAGGTCTTTCCTGCGTTGCTGGCTTCTTTATCGGCCTTTTCCTGTTCCTGCCGTTCAAATTCGGCAGCGGCAGCTTTCGCAGCAGCGTTGCGCGCACGAGCGTTTTTCAGTTCGGTAGGGTCAAAATCAAACCGACCATAGCGGCGTTCGATTTTGCCGTTCACCAGAACATTTGCGATGAGCTTATAATAACGAGGCTTCTTTTTGGGTTCTCTCAATTCAAACGATGCCATATATTTACCGTCCTTTCTGTGTGGTGGTTATCTCTGTCACGATGAGTATAGCAGTTCAGGCGGTTAATTTTTAGGATGTCGCAGTTTATGCCCACATCCTTGACAAGTCAGGAAGTTGTCGTTCCACCGTTGAAGTAGTCGGCCATCTTTCCAAGGTTGATATACCATTTGATGCCCGACTGAAATGCCATGCCCGGCACCTCCCGGCACAGTCGGCGGATGTAATATTCAGGCAAGCCCATACGCTGACTTGCCTGCTTGATGCTGACGATCTGCGGCAGGACAACTGCTTCGCTCTGGATCTCCGGCGATACCATCACTTTTTCATTCATCGGCATTCCTCCTGTCCCATTCATTGATTTCCAAACTTTTCATTAGGGCTTCTTCGATTCGGCGCATTTCGTTCCGTGTAGTCTGCCCCAAGAAGCGTTGTATGCGGCTTTTGTCTATCGTGAAGATCTGTTCCAGTTGAACCACAGACGGCTTCTCAAAGGCCGTATTGTGGGCTATCAGAACGTGTGTGGGCTGGTATTTCTTTTTCTCGGTGCGGGAAGTCACCGTTGCCACGATAAGGGTAGGCGCATAGCGGTTTCCTACATCGTTTTGCAGAACCACCACAGGGCGGGTGCCGCCCTGCTCGGAGCCGATGTGCGGCTCCATGTCTGCATAGTAAATGTCTCCTCTGAGGTATTTCCAGTCTTTTGGTATGATAGCGATCAGACCTCCTATCCTTCTATATGTAGCAAGAGTCGCCCGTTTATGGCAGGCGGCTCTTGCAGGAAAAAGGAGTATGCCGATAAAGGCGAGAATGTCACTGCTTAATGGGGAGATTGAAGCGGCGGCTGGCACCGTTATAGGTGCGAAGAATCAGCATCATATACTTGTAGCTGACGGTGCCGCTCATGGCCTTTTCGTCACGCACCAGTGTCATAGGGTGGATGGTTTGCAGACGCTTCACCAGACGCTCCGGGTCATACTCGCCCTGATAAAGTGCCACGAAACGAACCATGCCCCGCAGGATGCCGGAGCGGAGGGAATCCGGGTCGCCTTCCCAGCCACGCGCCAGCATGGTCAGGGCTTCTTTGTAGAGGTCTGCGCCATAGGTCTTGTACTCCTTAAAGGCCGTGCGGATGCAGATGATCTTCCACGGAGCGCGATAGGCATCCAGACCAAGCTGCAGACCGGTGCTTTCGGTGGCATTCAGGAATGCGATGGATTGTGCATCCTTGCCGACCAGTGCAGCGCGAAGTTCTGCACCAGCAGTCAGAGGTCGGGAAACGCCGGTCTGTTTGGAAAAGAGGATAGCTTCCTCCTCTTTCGTCAGCCCGGTGTACACCTTGCAGATGATGGGGAGATCAGCACCGCCGTTCATGGTTTTCCGTGTCACAATGGTGTGCTGGCCATCGAACACAAAGTAATGCCCGTCCCGGTAGCTGACCTTTGGCGGGTTGGCAATCAGTTCAGTGAACTCAGCCGACATCTTCTCAACATTCGGGATGCTCAGACCCCGCTGGTAGTCGGCAGGGATTTCGAGGAAGGCACTGTTGATGACCTTTTCCTCGTAAGGGCGCTGGGCAAAGAGGGCTTCGATGACTCTCTCATCAGTGATTTCAGGGGAGATCTCAGGCATGGTGCTGGTGCGGTTCATATTGTTCATAGCGTATCCTCCAATTTCTGCAGATAGTCTTTGATCTTCTGAATATTCCGTTTGACGGCATTACGGTTTTCTGTGTCGGTCAGAATGTCGGGATAATCCCGAAAAACGCTTTCCCAGCGGCGTATCATAGCGTTGACAGCACCCGACACCTCGCAAAGCATCGCGGCTCCATCGGCAAGCTGCTTGGCATGGTAGCGATTGTTTGCGATTTCGAGAATCTGCTGACGGTCAACTTTCAACGGTTCGTTCTCCTTTTGTGGAAAGATCGGCTCGGATAGAGCAGGAGTGGACGTTGGTTCTTCGTCAGGCGCTTCTTCATCGGATGTACTGGCATCGGGCAACGGTGCGGCTACGGCTGGGGGAGCTTTCTGTTTTTGTGCAGGCGGCTTTGGTGGCTTCGGCTTGCAGATTTCAGCCACCAGTGCAGGACGTTCTTCGGGAGGGGCACGGGCAACAGATGCAATTTCGGCGGCGGTCGGCTTGACCTCGCCGGAAAGCACTTTCTGCCGTGTGCCGGGAACGGCTTCTTCGGCGGCATCCACGCCTTTTGAAAACTGTTCGGCTCTTTTTACAAAGCTGTCATTGACACCGTTTTCTGCTGCAATACGTTTTCGGGTAGGATGTTCGTCAATCAACGGGCCATTTTGGCCCGTTGATTGTGAAACCTTACTTTTTCTATCACCGCCCTTGGCAGACTTCTCAGCCTCGTACTGCTTCCCGATAAGGTACTTCTTCTGTTCCGGGGTGAGGTTACGCCGCCCTAGCTGGTTTTTGCAGATCCAGATGATTGCTTCATAGCGGCTTGCAAACTCTTTCTCGTGAACAGTGAAAGGGATCTCCGGGTGCTTCTTGGCGATGGTGTAGCGGTTGTGACCGTCCACGATCAAGCCCCGCCATACGATGATGGGATTGATGATGCGGCCATCTCGCAGGATGTTAGCTTCGAGCTGGTTCAGTTCTTCAAAGGTAAGCGGCGGGATCTTGCCCTGAAACTCTGGGTCGATCTTAAGCGCAGATAAGTTCATCATCGAACCGTCCTTTCTTCGTGTAGGTGGATTTCGGGCTGGTGGGCTGGATGTAGTAGTCGTAGCCGAAGTTGGTCTGGCAGTAGGTGCAAGGCTCCTTGGTGAGCTGATAGGGGTCTGCACGGCGGACGCGAATGCCACGCGTGTTCCGGAAGGCATTCAGGCAGCGGGGGCAGAGGGTGGTCAGGGTCGATTCGTCAGTCTTGTGGGTAAAAGTACGGCTCATAATCATTACCTCCGTGTCATCAAAATGAATGTTCGGTATGGAAAAAGCCCACTGCCTAGATTCAGAAGAATCCCGGCGGTGGGCTTTGAAGATTTTGTTTTAAGTGTCCCACCCTATTTGTCCTCGACGCCCGGTGGGTTTGGAATACACCTCGGTGAGGGGGACTGCACCCTTCCTCTCATTGGCTTTTCAGCCACCCCGCCTTCTTTATGGCCGGGCCGCGAATTACGGAAGTTTCATTGTTTTGTCCGAGGGAATGATATTCAGTTTTCAAGGTACGCCTTACAGCTTCGGGCTTCTTCCCATCTGGGGTGTTGCCCTTGCTGTGACCATAGTTTATCGTAGAATCGACTACTTTTTAAGGAACTGGTAGTTCCGGTTTTTCGAATTTTTTGAAATTCTTTTGGCTAAAAATCGGAACTGCCAGTTCCGGTTTTTCGTAGGAACGTCAGAAAAAATGTGCAAAAAAAGAAGCCGAGAATCGCTTCTCGGCTTCTTGAGGTCAACTTATTCGATTTCTGTTTCAGTCAGTTCCGCTATCAGGGAATTCAGCTTATCTTTGAACCGTTGAATTACCTTGTTCTGCTTTTTGATGTGTGCAGTAAGCTCCCTTTCTCTTGGGGTTTCAGTCACACCAATAATCAAAAAGTCTAATGTGGTTTTCAGCAAGACTGCTACTTCCACCAACAAATCTATGGAAGCAGTTCCTTCCCCTCGCTCGATTTTTCCTAGGTGGCGGTCGCTGATATTCAGTCTGATTGCCATTTCTTCCTGCGTCATACCGTTGGCCTTGCGCAGGTGCTGGATACGTTTGCCGGTGGCGTAAGAATCAAAGTACATAAGCCAGCCCTCCGACCACAGAGCAGCGCAGCCAATCGCCACACCACAGGGCCGGAGAACAGACAGACATTCGGCGGCAGCTTACTTGACCGCCGGGGCTAGGTTTGTACTCAATCAATTTCTTTTTCATGATTCTTCGTCCTTTCTTTGTCGTCGTTGATGGCAAGGCGGGCGGAGCATGGAAAATGTATAGTACACCCTCCATGATAGAAAAAGGGTGAATCCCTATTACTATCTATAACAAAAAGAAGCGGCATTATTAAGTTTATGGCATCGTGCTTAGCAAGTGTCGTACGGCATCCTGTTGTTCAGGTCGAAGGGCCGACCATTGTTCAAGCACTTCGGCCTGGTCCTGCGTAAGTACGACCGGCTCTCGCTCACCAGACTCAACCACTGAGAAAAATTCAGTTAATGTAATCTGGAACGCATCGCATACCTTAACGAGTGTTGGCAGAGTTGGCACAATATCTCTACGATACCAGGCGGAAATCGTAGTAGGTTTAATTCCGGCATGAATGGCTAAATCATAGTTCGACCATTTCCGTGCATCACGGTAGAAGGCGATAGTCTCCAGCACATTTTCCACCGATAAACCTCCTCTGCCTTAAACTTGCGCTCATTATACCGTAGAACGCAGAAAAATAAAATCCTTTTAGTTGTACATAAAATACGACTTTCGGGCATAACAAAAAGGCCATCGGTCGGTCATTTTCCCCGACAGCCTTGCCGTCTGATATTTTCTTTTCACTTTTGCTACAATAGGATTATTCCGTTTGAAAAGGAGAATTGTAATGTCTAAGAAGTGTCCTTCTCTGTCTCCCGTTCTCATTGAAAAGTATCTGACCCATCTACGGGAGGCCGAGCGAAGCAGCCACACGATCAGTAAATACGCCCATGATTTGACGACATTCCTAAATTACCTTAATGGAAAGCCGCTGACCAAAACAGCCTTGATCGAATGGAAGTCTACACTTGTTGCTTCTTTTACACCCACAACCGTCAATTCGATGCTGGTTGCTGTAAATGGTTATCTGTCATTCATGGGCTGGCAGAATTTGAAAATCAATCTACTTAAAATTCAGAAGTCGATCTTTACGGATGAAAGCCGAGAGCTTTCCCATGATGAGTACATTCGCCTCGTGAACGCTGCAAAAATCCAAGAGAATGAACGACTGGCGCTGGTGATCCAAACGATCTGCTCCACTGGCATCCGTGTATCAGAACTACGCTTTATCACAGTGGAAGCCGTACATCTTGGAAGAGCTGAAATCAGTAACAAGGGCAAGCGGCGCATCGTGTTTCTGCCAAACGGCCTACGCAAGCTGTTGACAGCCTATCTGCGCAAACAAGGCAAAACCAGTGGTGCAGTGTTTACTACCCGGACGGGCCGACCTCTTAATCGCAGCAACATCTGGAGAGACATGAAAGCTTTGTGCCAGAGTGCAGGCGTTGACCCTAAAAAGGTGTTTCCTCATAATCTCCGGCATTTGTTTGCCCGGACATTCTACGCCCTCGACCATGACCTTTCCCGGCTGGCGGACATTCTGGGGCATTCCAGCATTACCACTACCCGTATCTATACAGCAGAATGTGGTATGGTTCACGCCCAACTAATGGAATGCCTTGACCTTATTATCACATAATTCACATTATGTTGTAACTACAATAAACTGATTTTAATTATACACCCGATGTGTTTTCTGCGCAAGCTATGATCCTTCATATTTCTACATGGAAAGATGAGAATCCTCAGCGAACGATATGTTTTTCGTCAATTTTGAGCAAGGAGAGTTGTGTTGTTGAGTTCGGTTCTATCAGGTGAATCATAAAACCACAAAGTCATAAAACCCTAGAAGGGCATCTTACTGGCAAAGAAAGCGTCTTTCATCTGTATTACTTGCCCTACCGCTCTAGCGAGCCATGTTCATAAAGTGTATCTTCTAAGGTGATAAGTTCTTCGTTAGCTCGCTTCACTCGAATCCTATGGCTAAGGCTTTTGAATCAATCAAGCTAACCGAGAGGGCTTGCTACAACATAATGTGAATTATGTTGTAACCGACCTCTCATCACAGCAGGATACGGTTTTGCAGAAAATATGGAGGAATTGTGTATGATTTGCCCGAAATGTGGAGTAACACTTCCGGATGGCGCAAAATTCTGCGGTAGCTGCGGTACGCGGCTGACAACTCCGCAGTCTGTACCTCAGAATGTTGTCAAGGCTCCCCCGAGAGCGCCGGTGCCGACGCGCACGGTGCAGGCGGAGACTGTCCGTCCAGACATGGGGGCTGCGGCTAGCAGAAAACCCAATGGCAAACTGGTTGCGGTGATTGCAGTCATTCTTGTGGTTTTGCTTGCAGGCGGATTTTTTCTGTTTGGAGGAAAAGGCGGCTCTGGCAAGAATGCTGTCGTGATGCTGCAGGACGAGCGCTATGAGCTGCTGACCCATCTGAAAAAGGGAGAGCTGACGGATATTGGTGCATCCAAGTCGGAATACGATGATGAAGATGAAAATATGGTGCGTTTCAGCCCGGATGGAAAGTACTTTTACTATCTGACCAAATATGACGGCTGGACGGGAACCCTCTGCCGCGCAGAGTATGCCAAACTGAAGGCGGGTTCTTCCAAAAACGACCAGTATCTTACCACCATTGCATCCAACGTGCAATCGGGGTTCTGGATGCTGAAGGATGGCTCTATCCTCTATAAAAATGGTGACAGCACGTTGTACTATTACAACGGCAAGGACTCCACGCAGGTGGCGAAGGATGTCTATAATATTTATCAGAAGGATGACAATGAGAACGAGATCCTTTACACACGCGAAAAAGATGGCGACGACACAGATCTCGACCTGTACTATGTTGCCCTGAACAAGAAAGATGACCCGACAAAGATTGATGGTCATATTTCCCGCGTGTACATGACAAAGGATTTTAACGACATCCTGTACAGCAAGACCAACGACGATGGTAAACTCAACCTCTATCATGCGGGTATCAGCAAGGAACCAGAAAAGCTTGCATCTGATGTCGGTGGCACCTATTCGATCAGAAAAACAAGGAAACTTTTCTATTTTGAGTACAACGGAAAGACGCTCTCTCTGTACGATATGGTGAATGACCCCTATAAGGTGACCACAGAGCCGTCGTGGGGTGATTTTTATAAGAATGGTCAGTACGATGACAACGGTTATACAACAGCATGGAATCACTATAACCTGCGTAAGAGCTTGATGAGCGAAGATGAGGACATCAAACTGTATGACTTGTACTGCTATGAAAAGGGGAAAGCCGCACTTGTCGAGGAGAATGTGGTTGGTAACAGCATGCTGTCTGGTGGTTTTGCTTACTGGACAAAGGATGCTCTGACTGAAAAAATGGATATTGATGATCTAGAGTACGTATCCGACGCCTATCGGGGTGTGACGAGACTGGTGGGTACGGCAGTGGAAGATACTGTGGACTCCTCGAAAATCAAACTCTATAATACTGCAACAGATTCGTTCTCTGAGTTGACGGATGAAGCCTACGAGGATTTCGAGAAACTTTACAGCAGTTTTGCCTATGTTTTAAAGGATACAATCTTTTTGAATGCTGATGGTGATTTGCTGATGGCCTCCATCAAAGACGGAAAGGTCGGAGGTTTTAAGTTCGTGGCCGAGGATGCAGAGTTCATGTGGGATGACGACGAAACTGCCTACTATACAGCAGACGGTTATGACCGTGACGGCGATACCTATGTAGATCTGTACCGCTACGCAGAGGGCGAGAGTACCCGCGTTGCGCAGGATATTCTGGACGCCAAGGTATCTGTTTATGAGGACGGCAATACTTATGTGTACACGGATGCTTCCTCGCGCGGTGCGGAGCTGACCTGTATCGGTAAGAATGCAAATCGCACTGTGGTGGCCGACGATGTTCAGCAGTATATCCGTATGGACAAGGATAATCTGCTCTACATTCAGGATGGCGATCTCTACAGCTACAACGGCAAAGAAAAGACTCGCCTTGCATCGGATATCACGCGCTTCTGGGTCGCCTCTCCTATGAAGGCAGAGGCCGCATTCGGGATGAGCAAGTAATACGGCAAAAGAAGGGTACAAAAAAGATGGCTTTTTTTGATGAAATGAAGCAGCGCGTCTCGCAGGTGGGTCAGAGCGCATCCAAGAGCGCCCGGGAGTTCTCGGAAACTTCCCGGCTCAACAGTGAAATCAGCAGCGCAAAAAATAAAATCAATCAGCTCTATAATCAGATTGGCTATGCGGTCTACTGCGCTTATAGTACCCACCCGCTGCCAGAAGCAGCGGATCTGATTGCTCAGGTCAATGAACTGCATGGACAGATTGAGACTTATCAGGCACAGATTCAGGCCATCACAGCCTCAAGCCATTGTCCGAACTGCGGCGCAAAAATCCGCCCGGATATGATGTTCTGCTCAAGCTGTGGTGCTAAGCTGCCGCAGCAGGAACCGGCAAAACCGGCGGCACCGGCATTCTGCCCCTCCTGCGGAGCACCTCTTGCAGAAGGCGCGATGTTCTGCACCAGCTGCGGCAGCCGTGTCACGGAAACTCCAGCACCTCAGCCGACTTTTACGGCTCCTGTTATCACACCGGCACCGCAGCCCGCCCATGCAGAAAATGTCTGTCCGGGCTGCGGGGAGCCGCTGCCAGCAGGCGCTACATTCTGTATCAACTGCGGTGCAAAGCTCGACTGAATGTCATAGCAGGTAGAATTATTTATTTCCTTGAATCTACTCTCAGGAGGATGACATGGAGATGCCAAACACATCTGCGGAAAATCCGGCTTATCTGGGCCTTCGTGTAAACCTAATCGGAGAGGACGGTCATATCGATGAGTTGCTTTTGCCGCGTTTCGCGGAGGGCAAATACCGTTTTGCACACACGGGAGAGGGACTACTTTCGATAGAGGCACTGAACGAGCAATGGATGATCTGCTGCGAAGCAGGAACTTGCTTTGTGGGAATGCTGTCGGCTGACTGTCGGCAGACACCGCTCATCGTACGCCAGATGTATTTTCTGCACGCCGGTGGACGGCAGTATATCCTGTATGCGGAAACGATTACCAAAGAATCCAGTATGTTCCGCAATTATCGGGCATATCGCGGCAGTTCCATTACGTTTGGACGGGACAATACGAATGATATTGTTAGTGCCAATGGTTTTGTCAGCCACCGCCATGCAGTATTCTCACTGACAGAAAATGGCTGGGAAGTCCGGGATCTGAACAGCTCCAACGGTGTGTATGTGAACCATCGGCGAATTACTGCGGCTCGCCTCCGTTTAGGCGATGTGGTCTATTTGATGGGTCCCCGCATCATCGTGGGCACAGACTTTTTGTCTATATGCTCCGGCGATACGAAGCTGTATATCAAATCTTCTGCATTATCCGTGATGCAGCTGACGACCGGCGGAGGTGCTTGCAGCCAGAGAAAAAAGGAGCTGTTCAACCGCAGCCCGCGCAGCCGCTATTCAATGGAATGGCCGAGCATTACCGTGGATGCGCCGCCGATGCCGATGCGCTCGGACAAAATGCCATTAGTTCTTCGGATGGGCTCCTCTGCGGTGATGGGCGGACGTTCTATCATGATGGGCAGTTACAGCATGGCTCTGACCAGTCTGGTGTTCCCGTTTCTGACGCAGCGCTATACGGAGAAAGAACGGAAAGAATACGAAGAACGCCGTGTTGCCAGATACGGCGAATATTTGGAGCAAAAGAAACAGGAAATCGAGCAGGAATGTCGTCATGAGTATCAGGTGCTGAACGCGAATTACCCAAGTGTGTCCAGTGTGCTGAACTATTCGGACGGAGGCTCTTCCCGCCTGTGGGAGCGCCGCAATACCGATGATGATTTCCTGACGCTTCGCATTGGCTCTGGAACGATACCGATGCAGGCAGAACTGGAATATCCCAAAGAACGCTTTGAGATGGAGCAGGACACGCTGGAAGCCCAGATGTATGCGCTGACAGAGCAGAAATACATGATCCCCAAGGCACCGGTCATGCTCTCTGTTTTGCAAGACCGCGTATGCGGCGTTGTGGGTGACCGGCCTTATGTGCTGGCGTTTGTGCGCAGCCTTGCAGCACAGCTGATCATGACGCACAGCTATGATGAGGTCAAATGCGTTTTGCTGTTGGAGCCGAAAGAGCTGGATACCTTTAATACAATACGCTACCTGCCGCATACATGGAGTAATGAGCGTAATATCCGTTTTCTGGCCACCAGTCAGCCGAGCGCCAGCGCCATCGGCGAGTATCTGCGGCGGGAAATGGAGCCGATCCTCCGTGCAAAGGGAGATGCGGCAAAGTATCGCCGTACTCATCCGCATTATGTGGTGTTTGCCTTGAGCCGCGCGCTCTATGACAACCTTGAAGTGATAAAGGATGTGCTAGCGCAGGACGAAAAGGTCGGCCTCTCAGTGGTGGCGGCTTTTGAGGAGCAGCCCAAAGAAAGCACCCGTATCTTCCGCATGAATTCTAGCGGAAAGCATCAGGCTTATGATCTGCTGCACCCGGACTTGGCACCCCAGCTGTTTGAGCTGGATGCCTACGATGAGGAACACTATGCGGCCAGCATGAAAGAACTGGCCAATACCAGCTTGATGACGATTGCAGGCAGCTACAGTCTGCCCAAAACCTTCACTTTTTTGGAGATGTTCGGCGTAGGCAAAGTAGAACATCTGAATCTTCTCAAACGCTGGGCAGACAGCGACCCGACCCGCAGTCTGGCGGCTCCAATCGGTGTTGGTACGGATGGCGAGCTTTTTATGCTCGACCTGCACGAAAAGCGGCAGGGCCCGCATGGTCTAGTGGCCGGTATGACGGGTTCCGGCAAATCGGAGTTCATCATAACCTATATTCTTTCGATGGCGGTCAATTTCAGCCCGGATGAAGTGGCTTTTCTGCTGATTGACTACAAAGGCGGCGGTCTGGCTGACGCCTTTGACAAAAAGAACAGTGATGGAAGCACGCTCCATCTGCCCCATCTGGTCGGCACGATCACCAATCTGGATGGTGCAGCAGTTTCTCGTTCGATGATTTCCATTGAAAGCGAGCTGGAGCGCCGCCAGCGTATCTTCAAAGAGGCGAAAGTCCGTTGCAACGAAGGTACAATGGATATTTACGATTATCAGCAATTGTACCGTGCACACCGCGTAGAAGAGCCGCTGCCGCATCTGTTCATTATTTCGGATGAGTTTGCAGAACTGAAGAGTCAGCAGCCGGAATTCATGGACAAGCTGATCAGTACGGCCCGCATTGGCCGAAGCTTGGGTGTTCACCTGATTCTTGCGACACAGAAACCTTCCGGTGTGGTCAACGACCAAATCTGGAGTAACACCAAATTTCGCGTCTGCCTGCGTGTGCAGGACACGGGAGACAGCCAGGATATGCTTAAACGCCCGGACGCTGCCAGCCTGAAAGATACAGGCCGGTTCTATCTGCAGGTAGGCTATAATGAGTATTTTGCACTGGGTCAGTCTGCATGGTGTGGTGCTGACTATATCCCACAGGATGAGGTGATTCAGCAGAAGGATGAGTCTGTGCAGCTAATTGATGATACAGCACAGACTCTTCTGGCAGCAAAGCCAATCAAGGAAAAAAAGAATGCCGAAAGCAAACAAATCGTTGCCATAGTGAAATACTTGTCCGAACTGGCAGAGCGTGAGCATATCCTTCCCCGTACTTTGCTGCCACCTGCATTGTCGGACACATTGACAATGGCCGAATTACAGGAAAAGCACCCGACAAAAGTACCAGAAAATATTTCCGCGTGCATTGGTATGATCGACGACCCGGCTTACCAACGACAGTATCCGTTAGAACTGAACCTGCAAAAAATGCACAATATGCTGTTGGTTGGTGAGAGCGGCTGCGGCAAGACCACACTGGTGCAAACGATGCTGCTGAGCCTTGCCCAGCGGTATACCCCAGAGCAGGTGAACTTCTACGTCATGGATTTTTCCAGTAAATTACTGGTAGCGTTCCGGCAGCTTCCTCACTGCGGCGCAGTATTGACGGACGAAGAGGAATCTGCGATCGACCGCCTGTTTGAGATGATTACAGAGGAGACACGCCGCCGACAGCGTTTGTTTGCAAAGGCAGAAGTGGGTAATTATGAAGCTTACTGCCGAATCGAGCGTCTGCCCCTGTGGGTTGTGGTGATCGACGGCATGGGCAGCTTTACAGCCAACGACCATGTCGGAAATTACGCAACATCGCTTTATACCTATATGCGAGATGCTCCCACCTATGGTATCCAGTTTGTTCTAACAGGCAGTCATGGCAATGAGATCACTGTACGTGCCAAACAGGAGACCAGCGCCAAAATCGCCATGAGTCAGAAGGATAAGTATTCTTATCTAGATATTTTGGATGTGCGTACCGAGCATATGCCGCCGGCTAGGCCGGGCCGTGGTCTGTGCGTATGGGAAGGCCGCCCGCTGGAATTTCAGACAGCGATTTTTACCAAGGAAAAGGATCCCGGTCCGGTAATACGCGCCGAACTGGAACGGCTGGCTGCAATGTATCCAAACAGTTCTCCCAGCCAGAAAGTGCCCACGCTTTCGGATACCGAGACATACGAACAATTTCGACAGGGATTCGCACCTCTGCGTATCCCGCTTGGCTATGGGATTCAGGAACTCAAACCGGTGGCCATTCCTCTCAAGCAGCTGTTCTCTATTTCGCTGTATTTTGGCAACCCCGTGGGTGTGGCTCCGGTTGTGGAAAATTTCCTTCGGGCTTATGCCGCAGAAAATATGGAACTTGTCATCGTGCAGCGCAGTTTTAACAGTATATTCTCTGCTGATATGCCACTTATTCAGGAACTGCGCACACAGGTTTCGGTCGAACTGGTGGAATGTTCGCGTGAGCCATTGCGGGTTTTGCTGGATCGTCTGCTAAATGAGATGCAACAGAGGTCGGCTCTGAAGCAGGAGTTTTGCGAGGCAGAGCATGTGGATGCAGGCGATCTGGACAGCACGATTCGTGCGTTCCCGTATATCCACGCGCGCACCACACCGCTAATGGTCATTTTTGAAAGCTACTACGACTTTGCCACTACGATTACGCCCTCGCAGGCGGTATATTATCAGGCACTGTTTGAGGCAAAAGGCCCTAATTCAAAGGATGACCCTACATCGGAAGAACTCCGCACCCGCGGCCGCGGATACAATCTGTATTATACCGGCTGCTTTTACCCGGGCGATGCGGACAAGCTGATTACAACGGTAATCAAACGAAGTCTTAATCCACAGAACTTCACTTTGATGTTCGGCGGCCAGTTCAATCGCAACGGTTTGATTGGAATGAACGAGTACGACCGAATTACCAAACCTGCAGAAAAATATAATCGATTCATTATGAATTATGATGGCCAGCTGCATGAGATGATGATGCCTTGCGGTGCATTGCTCCAAACGGAGACAAATCCAGACGATGAGTCTATTATCTGAATAGTCTGATAAGGTAACGTATTCTGTGTACACAGAGAGGTGAGGAAAATGGAAAAACTTCTAGTTACGATTGAAGTTCCTTCTGTGGAACAGAGTTTTGACCTTGTAGTGCCCGAAACTCTCACGCCGCAACTGCTGATTCAGTTGCTGTACCAGCTGCTGGCCGAACTTACAGGCAATGCGTATGTACCTTCCGGTACAGAATTGCTGTGTCGGCGTGAGGACAGGTCTGTTTTGCCCATAGACCTTCCGCTGAATGAAATTGGCATCCGCATGGGCGACCATCTGATTTTGTTTTGAATCAAAGAGGAATCATGGATCCTAAACTTGTAGAATTGTACGAAGACTGCGCAGCCGAGCTGCGCAGTCTGTACCAGATACTAGAACAGAACCAGCAAATGCTATCCAGCTGTTTTGGAGGAGAAGTTCTGAAAGCCAGTCAACAGAGTTCAGAACTTTACCACCAGCAGCTTGATGGAATAAAAAAGGATTTGATGCACATCCAGTATGACATCTGATCCGCAAACAACATTTTATCATTTAATATGGAGGTATTGCATTATGGCAAGCGCAGCTACTCTTCAAATCGACAGCAACGCCGCAAACAAGTGGGTCGCAGAGGTGCAAAAGATCAACGAAAAAGTCCAGAAAATCATGGATGAGATCGCCAAGATCATGAAGACTCTGGGCGAAACCGACCAAAAAGGCACGCTGGGCCAGCAGATCGTTACAACGGCCGGCAACTATCTGTCGAAATTCGGCAATATCATCACTGCTTTCGGCAAGGTGATTTCCTCTATTTCTGACCAGCTGGGCAAATTTGTGGACTTTGCATTGGGTCTGGCAAAAACGATTTCGACCGTAGCAGCGCTGTTTGTCTGAGCTGTTTCAAACCAAGCAGCAAAACTGAAAGGAGCAATTTAGAATGGCTATGCAATCTATTGAGCTGAATTTTGACCCCACTGCCTATGACACTGCGCAGAGCGAACTGTTTACCCAGCTGGGGAAGCTTCAGGAAGCACGGAATGAGTATGATGCACTGAAAAACCAGATCAGTCAGTTCTGGACGGGTGCGGAAGCAGAGAGTGCTCGAGAAACTATCCAGTCGAACATCAAGCTGGTAGACCAAGCATATGAGAACGTCAAGAAACAGCAGCAGACTTACCAGCAGGCTAACAATGAGGCAACGCAGAAGCGCACAGAGTTCAAAAACGCGATGAACGAAGCAAAATCGGCAGTTGAGGCTCTGTTCAAATAATCGATGCCGGACATCTATTTTGATCCGATAAAGGTGATACAGTACACAGATGGACTACAGGCACAACTGCGGCATATCCGGCAGCTTCAAGAACTTATCCGTAGATGTCAGGCAAACGATTCCCAGCACCAGCCGGAGCTGGAGCGCATCCAGCAGCGTCTGGAAAAACTGGAACGGTATCTCGTACAGATGCTTGCGGCAATGCAGGAGGCGGTCGATCATTACCGCAGACTTTGCAGCGGCGCAGAAGCAGAATTGGAAGACGCCCGTTCCCGTGTGGAAAGTCTGTTCAACTGAGAAGGTTTGTTAAGAGCGCGGCTCGCCGCTGAACATTTTGTGAAACGGCGGGCCGCTTTTTATTTGAAAAGCGACCAAATTCAGGATAAGGAAGGTACGCAAAATCATGCGGACACTGAAACGTACAGCAGCTTTGTTTTTGACCGTACTGTGGGCGGCGCTCTGTAGCTTGTGCAGCTATGCGGCAGCGGACAATGTAGTGTGGGCGGCCGTGAAGGAGCAAAAAGCGGTGCTATATCTGCCGCAAGAAGCTCAGAAAGTGACGGAATGTCTGGTTGGCAGCGTGAGGTCCAGCGGCATTCAGACGAAAGAAATCTCAAAACTGGAGCACCCAGTCCACACACTGGTCCTGCTGGACAATTCACTTTCCATTCCGAAAGACAGCAGGGAAACGATTTCTAAAATTTTGCAGAACCTGATAGGCAATCGGATGCAGGGGGAACTGTATACCATTGCAACTATTTCTGATGACATCCGCTATCTGTGCACTGCGGAGAGTGACTATCTCTCTCTGGGCAGTGCAATCGACAGCATTACATATGAAAACCAGAATACGCAGCTTAGCGACCGGGTATATGAGGCGGTGCAGAAACTCCACGAGTCGGATGCAAACCAGTTCTGCCGTGTGGTCATTATTTCTGATGGCGTAGACGACAAGCAAATCGGCTACACCCACACAGAATTGGAAAATCTGCTGCGCAGCTGCGGATATCCAATCTATACAGTGGGCTGCGGTTCCAATGATACGGAAGCACGCCGTACACGGCTGGAAAATCTGTTTGCACTTTCCAGAGTGAACCGTGGACAGTCGTTCTATCTGGGCGATACAAAGGATACCTTTGCCATAGCAAAGGGGATCTGCGAATACAACACTGCACAACAGGTCGTGGTAAATCTGCCCGATGAAGTATGTGACGGCTCTGTGCGAGCACTCCAGATCACCAGCAAAACGGGTGTTTACAATACGCAGCTTGAAATGCCTTTTGTAGCCGCATCTGCGGCCAGCACATCGGAAGCTTCTTCTGCGGCATCCTCGGAGGCAGCATCTTCGGCTGCGCCGGTTGAGCAGGAAGCCGACAGCATCATGAAGGACAAGCTGCCGCTGATTGCTCTTGCAGGCGGCGGGGCTGTTGTCGTTGTGGCAGCCGTGATCGCTGCGGCAGTGCTTCTGAAAAGAAAAAAGAACGCCTCAAAGGAAGAAACAGTGGAGAAAGAAGAACCGCCGAAGCGCGGAGGTTCTGTGATCGTTACGGTGGACGATAGCGTATCATCGATCCAGCAGGCGTGGAATGAGCCCAGTAAACCTGCGGCACCCCCGGTGCAAGCTCAGAATATCGTGAGGAATGCGATCCGGGAAGAGGCATCCCCGAATGATACGATACGGATGTTCTCCAAGACTGCATCAGGACGGACGCTCTGTCTTACAAACCTGAATAACCCGGCCTGCACCTATGAAGTTCCCTTAAAAGGAAAGGTGATCATTGGGCGGAATCCCGATTGTAATCTAGTGCTGGACAGGCCGTCTGTTTCCAAATACCAGTGCGAGATCTTTATGCAGGAAGGTCGGGTGTATGTCAGAAATCTTAGCACGACCAACCGCACACAGGTGAATGGGCATCTGTTGATGGAGGCGGAAGCTCTGCCAGAGACTTTTACCCTGACAATGGGCCATGAAAAAATGAAGGCGGTGATCCGCTGAGATGCTGAAAGGCGGAGTATTGTGTAAGCTTGGCTTAAAACGAAAGGTCAATCAGGACCGTGCCGGAATACTTATAGAAGAAGACACCTGCCTATGTTATGTCGCGGATGGCATGGGTGGACATTATGCGGGCGAAAAAGCCAGCGGTCTCATCGCCCAGTCCCTGACGGACTGGTGGGATAATTGCCATGAGGCGGCACGCCGGATGCCGCTTCCAGAGCTGGCAGAACACTTCAAGGCTTTGCTGGACGACTGCGCAGAAGAACTGGGCAGCCAAATACCAGAGGGACAATACAGCGGCTCGACCATCGTGTTGCTCTGGATCAATAATGGACAATATCTGCTGGTTACAGCAGGAGACAGCCGCTGCTATCTTGTGCAGCAAAAATTGCTGCGGCAGGAGTTCTTGCAGCTGAGCTCCGATGACGTCTACCACGCTCATGGCCCGGAAGATGCCGCACTGGAAGGAAAGCTGACAAACTGCATCGGATCACAGGATAAAGCAAGCTATTCGGTGCAGACGGGAACGGCAGACCGCCGCTGTCTGTTTGCGCTCTGCTCAGACGGGGTTTACCGCTATTGCCCGTTGGCATCGCTGCAAGCTGAACTGAGCTGTGTACTACGCACCGGAGATCTGAAGACTGCATTAGATAATGTGAATGCTATGATCTGCTCTCATGGGGCACCGGACAATTATTCGCTGGTCGTGGCGCAGCTGCAATGAGAAAGGTAGGAAGAGCTTTATGGGGTACCAAATCAGCTATGGCTGTGTCAGCCATGTGGGCAGACGGCGCCGGATGAATCAAGATAACTTTTTATGTGCCGGAAAATATGCCAGACTGGAACCGACTGACAGCACCCTAACCCCCATCAGTGGAGAAGTGAACTCAGGACAGAATGCGCTTTTTGGTGTATTTGATGGTATGGGTGGAGAAGAACGGGGAGAGATGGCCTCTTATCTTGCCGCGAAAGCAGCCTTTGATACGATGCGCACGGAAGATCCTCGTCAGGTGCTGAAAAAGGTCTGCCAACAAGCATCTCTCAATATCTGCAATTTCGTGAAGCAAAATGACCTTGGAACCTGTGGCACAACGGCGGTTATGGCGCTTACGAATCCGTGCGGAATCAGCTTCTGTAATATTGGGGACAGCAAGCTTTTTCGGCTGACAGAAGGGCATTTGCTTCAGCTTTCGCAAGACGACCTTTCCATCGCTCCTTTTGGGGAAAAGCCTCCGCTTTCGCAATATCTGGGCATCCCACCCGAAGAATTGACCATCTGCCCGCACTACGGGGAACAGCCCTACAAGGTGGGAGACAAATACCTGCTCTGCTCGGACGGCCTTACGGACATGGTGCCGCAGGAGCAAATCGCTCAGATATTGACAAAGCAGGCACCTGAACCGGCGGCACAGCTGTTGCTGCGGCAAGCTCTGGACAATGGTGGAAAGGACAATGTGACTCTAATCGTGCTTGAGGTCGGAAAGATCAGAAGTGTTGGACTGTTGCAGCGATTGAAAGATTTATTTTAACGGAGGAGGATACATCAATATGGCACAGGAAATCGAAAAAATTTGGCCTGAATGGAAAGTAGAGCGACGAATCGGCGGTGGCGCTTACGGAACGGTCTATCAGGCAGTGCGGACAGACCACAATCTGACCAGCCGTGCGGCGATCAAGGTAATCTCAATTCCCAAAGACCCGGACGAAATCCAATCTCTTCAACTTGACGGAATGACGGCAGACGGTACCCGCACCTATCTGCAGGGTATTGTGGAAGACTTCGTTAACGAGATCCAGCTGATGGAGTCGCTGAAGGGCGTCCAGAACATTGTCAGCGTCGAAGATTATAAAGTTGTGGAACGCAAGGACGAAATTGGCTGGGATATTTATATTCGGATGGAACTGCTCAAACCGTTTAATGAGTGGAAGGGAACGCGGATGCTGTCGGAGAATGAGGTCATCCGGCTAGGTATCGACCTTTGCTCTGCATTGGAGATCTGTGAAAAACAATCGATCATCCACCGAGACATCAAACCTGAGAACATCTTCGTCAATGATTTCGGTTTTTTCAAGCTGGGCGATTTTGGTATTGCGCGCAAGCTGGCAGCGGCCCAAAGCAGCCAGTCGATTAAAGGCACCTATAATTATATGGCACCTGAAGTGGCCAGCGGCTCCAACTATGACAGTCGGGTGGATATTTACTCGTTGGGCATCGTGCTTTACCGGCTGCTGAACAATAATCGCTTGCCATTCCTCGAAACAGAACAGCAGGCGACCAATGCAGAGGCGCGTACGGATGCGCTGAACCGTCGTTTGCAGGGCGAGCCGCTGCCTCCGCCGGCCAATGCTTCCCGCAATATGGCAAATTTAGTCCTTTGCGCCTGCGCCTATGACCCCAATGCACGGTTTCGGTCGGCGGCTGTCATGAAGCGGGCATTGCAGAACCTGCTGCCTGCAAATGATGCAAAACCCAGCAGTATGACCGCCCGCAGCGTGCCCGATTCAGGCTCGGCTCCCCGCCCGGAACAGCCCAATACGAAAAAGAAAGCGGAGAAAACGCCGATGAAAGAAAAAAAGCCCAAGAAAGAGAAACCCCCAAAAAAGAAAGGCGGCAAAAAGCTGCTGTTGCTCGTAGTGGTGCTGCTGGCTCTGGCAGGAGGTGCAGCGGTGGCCATGTCCTCGGTGTTAAAAGAAGAAGGTGCAAACCTGCCGCTCGTGGGCAGCGCTATCAGCAAGGTCAATGAAGAAAATGTCCGCAAACAGGAAATCGAAAGTATTCTGACAGAGGCTGCGGCCTACGCTGACGCAAAAGATTATGCAAACGCAGTCAAGTGCATCGCCGATGGCCTAACTCGCTATCCTGAAGATGCAAGCCTGACAGCCAAAAAGGCAGAATACGAAAGCCAACAGGCAGCGCAGAGCAAGCAGGATGCGTTGGAACAGGCCGCTGCCTACGCTGCTGTGGGCAATTACAAGTCGGCACTGGAGACGATTCAGCTGGCACAGAAGCAACTAGTCAGCGATGCGGAATTGCTCCAGAAGGTAGCAGAGTACACCGATGGGTACAAAAAGTCTGCTATCAATGCCGCAGCACAGTATGAACAGAGCCGCGACTATCTCAACGCCTATAAGACCATTAAAGACGCTTTGGCGCTGGTAGACCGTGACGCTTCGCTCAATGTCAAGCTCTCGCTTTATGAGCAGAACTATGCCGATGCCGTAGTGGCAGAGGCAGACAGCAAGGCTGCTGCTTCGGATTTTGATGGAGCACGCAGTCTGCTCAATGCGGCCCTCAAGGAAATTCCGAATAATGAGACGCTGAAGACAAAACTGAGCCAGATTTCGGCAGCACAGCCGGTATCTCTGGCTTCGCTCACTCCCATCAATGGCAGCTTTGAATGGGGCAACGGCGAGCCGAAAGACCCCTTTGGTAATGATTATTCGGCTTCTGGCACCTATACGATTGTAGGATGTGCAAACACAGTGGAGTACCGTGTCTACGGAAACTACAGCAAAATTACCATGACGATTGCGCCCGACAAGGATTTGGGTGAAAATGATGCCTGTTGTATTCAGGTATATGCCGACGATGTGCTAATCAAGACATCGCCTACCATCACCCGCAAAACAGATGCGGTGCAGTTCAGCGTCTCGATTGAGGGCGCAGAGTACATCAAAATCGTTCATGGAGGAGAGTACTGGGGCAAACTCATCCTCAGCAATATCCAGCTGTGGCCGTGAGCGCCTGAAACAGAGGAGGAAAAAACATTATGAAATTTTGTACTGAATGTGGTACGAAGGCAGAATTTGATGACCAGCGCTTTTGTAAAGTCTGCGGTCACAAATTCCCGGAAGTGCCGTTTACGCCCGAAAATATGCAGGAGCCTACTGCAGTGATTCTGCCCGGTGCAGCACCTCAGACGCCGACTGCACCGACCGTTCCTGCACCGGAAGCGGATGCTACTGTGCGTGCATTTCCGATGCCGGAGGCTCCCGCAACGCAGCCTGAGGAGACGGTATACGTCCCTCAGGCGGAGGACACCGTTCGTGTGTCCCAGCCTGAATCGGAGGAAGAACTCCCGATCACTGCACCGGAAATGCAGACCGAGCGGGTGCAGCCAGAGCAGTTCTTTGTACAGCCGGAACAGGAAGAACCGGAACAAGATCAGCCTCAGAAACATAAACGGCACACAAAGCAAAAAAAGCATCCGGCAAAAGAGTCTGGAACTAAAAAGAAGTTCCCGGTGGCTGTCATTGTCGTGATCCTTATTGTGCTGGTTGTGGCTGTTGGCGGTATATTCGCTTGGAAAAATTTTGGCAATTCGGGCAAAGTGATAGTGGCGGGTACGGCCTATAATATTCAGGATACTACTTCCCTTACGGTCACGTCTCCGACCTCGGAGGACTGGACGGGCATTTATGAACTTACCGGTCTTACCAGTCTGACTATCAACGGTGGAGACAACACTGAACTGGACGAGAATCGTCTGTCAAAGCTCTCGAAGCTGACGGCTCTGACCGAGCTGGCGGTGAAAGACGCGACATTCCCGGATGGTCTGGACGGTCTGGAAGACTTGACCGATCTGGAAAAGCTGACCATGACGAACTGCCAGCTGACCAGCGAACAGTGTGCCTCTCTGCGCTGGCCTTCCAGTCTGGAAGAGTTGTCGCTCGCAGACAACAAACTCACGGATATTTCCTTCCTTGAGAACTGTACCGATTTGAAGGCGCTGGACATCTCCGGGAATAATATCGTGGATGACACGCCGCTGACGAATCTGGCCGGTCTTGAAACTTTGAACGTGGACCACAGCCGTGCCAAGACGCTGAGCCTGCTGCCCATGCTGACCAGCCTGACCGTGAATGGCAAAAAGGCAGATGATGCTGCAGCCTATGTTTCTGATCTGAAATCCATTACTGAGCTGTACGAAAGCATCGAAGGCTGGTTCGAGCAGAGCGATTACAGCGCCCTACAGGTCGTACTGCAACAGTATACTGATATAAGTCAGGAAGGCCTTTCTTACGCGGACGGCTGGATCATGAGCGGCGACGGTTGGGACGACATCCGCGCAAGCCTACCTGCAGATACGAATGAAGTCGCCTTGGATTCCATCGGTCTGTACTACGGCCAAATGGAAGACGGTAAGCGCTCCGGTCAGGGAACTCAAATGTTTGCGGGCAATTACAGTGTATACACTGGCAGCTGGTCCAATGATCTGCCCAACGGCAACGGTACTTACCGCAAGAGCACTGCTGACGGCACGACGCTGGAATTCAGCGGCAGCTATGCAGATGGTTACGAAAACGGCACCATGACCTTTACGGCAACGAATGCATCTGGTAGCCAGTCCGGCAGCTATACCGCTGCCAACGGTACCCGCAGCACGGTCAAACAGCTTGGACAGGGACAGTATGCATTCATCCAGTTTGATACGATTTACTGGTACGATGCTTCGCCCGAAAACCACGGTGTAGCCATCGGTTCCATCGCATATCAGGAAGAAAAGGCGGTTCAGGTGCAGCCGGAGCCTGTGGCAGCAGCACCCAGCAGCACCAGTACCGGCTCCAGCTCCAGCAAGAGCAGCTCTTCCAGCAAGAAGAGCAGTTCCAAGGGCAACAACGCAACGCAGCCATCTTCTTCTGCACAGCCCAGCACTCCGGCTCCGAGCCAGTCGGCTCCTGCTGCGCAGCCCAGTACCCCGGCCGCCAGCAGTTCCAGCTCAGGAAACTCTTCGACGGAGGATACACTGAAAAAGATTCAGGAAGGTGTTCAGACGGCAAAAGACGTCTATGACACTGCAAAAGCTTTTTATGACATGTTCAATTAAACACCCCGAATCTGGTTAAATAACAAACAGCCCGTTTTATTCTACCGTGGTAAAACAGGCTGTTTTTAACAAAAAGAGGAAGGAACATGGAAAACGACTACTATAAGCGCTACGAGCCGTTCTTCGGTTCATGGTACATCAAGCGCTTCATCGGCAAGGGAAGCTATGGCAAGGTATTCGAGGTCGAACGGAAGGATGCTTTCGGGACAGTGTACACCGGAGCACTCAAGGCCATCACGGTGCCCACGTCGGAGGACGAACTGGAAGACCTGCTGGCCAACGGCATGGATCGGGACAGCGCATCGACCTATTTCCGCAATTATGCGGAGGGCCTGAACCGGGAAATCGCTCTGATGAGCCGCCTGAAAGGCCACAGCAACATCGTGAGCTACGAGGACCACGACATCCAGCCCCACGAGGACGGGATGGGCTGGGATATGCTCATCCGAATGGAGCTGCTGACCCCCATCACCATCTTCCAGAAAGCAAATAAGACTTTCACACGGCGGCAAGTCATCCAACTGGGTATTGACCTGTGCCGTGCTCTGGAGGTGTGCCAGAAATACAACATCATCCACCGGGACATTAAACCTGCTAATATCTTCCTCTCGGAGACAGGGGATTTCAAGTTGGGCGATTTCGGCGTAGCCCGCATCGCCAGTGCAACCACGGGAGCATCCACCCGGGCGGGCACGGTGAACTATATGGCCCCTGAAGTATTTCGGGGTGAGAAGTATACCAGCAATGTGGACATCTACTCGCTGGGCCTTGTGATGTACCAGTTGCTCAATGCAAACCGTATGCCTCTCTGCCCGCCCTATCCCCAGCTTATGACACCTGAGCAGTGGGAGCAGGCGAATGCCCGGCGTCTGGCGGGCACGGCTCTGCCGCCTCCGGCCAATGCGGACGGTCGGCTGGCGGAGATCGTCCTGAAAGCCTGCTCACCAAATTCCGCCGAGCGGTACGAGGCTCCGTCCCTTATGCGGCAGGCGCTGGAAGCTATTCTCTACACGGAGCAGGAGACGAAGGACATCTACCCCGAGGGCGATGCTCTACCATTGCCGAAAACCAGCGAAAAAATCCACCTGTTCCGCAACCCGGTACCGACAGAGAGACGGAGAATGTTTGGGTGAAGATGAGAGAGGCGGGCGGAGAGTCGGCCCTTGCAGAGCCTTTGCCCGTGACAGAGACGCTAACCGAGAAAGTCCCCACAAAGCACGAGTTGGAATCGGAATGTGAAAAGGTGCCCGAGACTGCACCCGACGAGACAGAGAATAAGACACAGTATCTTTTCAAGGCGCAGGAGGAAGCCCGCCGCAAAGCCGAAGAAGCCCGCAGAGCCGCCGAAGAAGCCGCCCGTCAGGCAGAATTTGAGCGCCGGGAACAGGAGCTTGCCCGGAAGAGAGAAGAAACCTGGCAGAGGGCAAAAGCAAATGTAGAGGCAACGCGTGAGGCAGAGGAAAATGCATCCAAAGTGGAAGTACCTGTTCGGCCCAGCAAGAAGAAACCTACGCGTGGACTGAAGCACGTCTGGATAGATGTAGTTGGTGCTGTCGGCATCGGAGCGGTTCTGCTCATCATGGGGTACAATTTCTTCCTTGGGGGAATGTTTACGAAAAAGGAAGAGCCCGCATCCAGTGAGGAGAGCAGTGCGGCCGCCAGCGCTTCCAGCAAGGCTGACAGTGCTGTGGTGGTAGAGCTGCCCGCCGCCGCAAGTATGTCGGAAAGTGAGAGTGCCTCCAGCGAAGAGCCTGCTTCGACCAACATCCCGGAGAGCAGCTCGGTCAGTTCGTCCAGCGTAACTGTATCCAGCGGCAGTGCGGTAAGCTCGTCGAGCGTGGCAGTGGCGAGCGGCAGTACAGCACCGACGGCGGCAGGCAACAGTACGGCACAGGTAGCAGCAAGTGCCAGTACAGAGCCGACGACAGACAGTACCATACAGATGGTTACGAATCAGACTTATCAAATCTGGGGCACCTATACCGGAGAATGGGAAAATGATGCGCCGACCGGTCTGGGCAAAATCAACTTCTTTAATGGTGACGTCTACGAGGGGCAGTGGAAGGATGGGATAATGTCCGGCCAAGGAAAATATACCTATGCCAACGGGGATGTCTATGAGGGCGATTTCCAGAACAGCAGCAAAAGCGGTCAAGGAAAATACAGCTACGCCAACGGCAGTGCCTACGAAGGACAATGGAAGAATGACCTGCGGGATGGTTGGGGTGTTATGAAGGCGTCCGACGGCACCGTCTATGAAGGAGAATGGAAAAACGGCAAGACAAGTGGTCAGGGGAAAATGACTTTATCAACCGGCGATGTTTACGAAGGTAGTTTCCAGAACGGACATATAAGCGGTCAAGGAACCATGACCTATTCCGATGGTACTATAAAATCTGGCACATGGAAAAACGATGAATTTGTTGGCTAAAGCCGATAGTCCTTCCGAAGTCGCGGCAAGCAGGGCGAGCTGGTACTAACTCGCAATTTTTGAATCGGATTTTTCAAAATCCAAATTCAAAATGCTTGTTGAGCTGTGCCCAATCCCCTATCGTTCTGCATCGTGCCGATGCAGACTGCGCGTTTGTTCCAAACACTTCTATAACAAAAAAGACAGCCTAGGATTCTCCCACAGCGGAAGAATCCTAGGCTGTCAGCATTTATCGGGAATGTGTTTTGGGAATGTTCTTCTTTTCTTCGGCAAAGAACAGTTCTACATTTCTCTTTGCACGGAGAAGCTCCTGCATTTCTTCTTTCGCTTTGCGGTAGTCCGGGTAGGATGCTTTCTTTTCCGTCAGCAGCTTGGAATATTCCGCATCCAGTTCTTTCACCTTGGGGAGCTTTTTCAGGTTGGCTTCATCGAAAGCTGCTTTTGCCGCCTTGTGTAGCGTGATCTCCGTGCGGTGCGCCTCCAGAAAACGCTTGCTGTATCCGGCCTTAAAATGAAGCAGCAGTTCATTGGCCTGTTCCACTGCAAATGTGGCACGAGCTGGCGGCGTGACATAGGATTCTTTGAACGCACTCCAGACATGGTGTTCTCACTGGAACGCAAAAAGGTCGGAAATAAAATCAAACAGTTGCCGACGATACATCATAAGTAAGCAAGACCACCAGCCGTTTTTTCGACTGGTGGCCTTTTTTGTGCTTAATCCTCTGTAATGCCGAGATATTGGTCGATCTCCATGATGCCCTCCCCGCTGATTTCCACCAGATCTTCAAAGGGCACCACGGTGTCGCCCACTTGCAAGGTGCGGAATACTGGGTCGATGCGGTCTGCTTTTCCGGTCAGTGTGATGTAGTTACCCACTGCTGGAACCTCCGGGTGGGCGGTGTCTTCCTTGAAGTACCGCACCGTGATGGTCATGCCCTTGGTGACCTGCATCAGCCGATCGGACAGAGCCGACATTTCTTCCTCGGTCAGAATGCGCTTGGGCACACGCTCGGTGCGCTGCTTTTCTGCGGCAAGCTGCTCATCATAACCTCGCAGTGCTGCAAAGGGAGAGAAAATCTTCGCCCGGTTCTGTAAAATCATGCGGGGGTGCTTACGAAGGGATTCTTCGGTCTGGGGGCGTTCCATCTCTATGATGTCTCCGTACTTTTGGGCGGTCTCTTGTCCGATCTTGCTATTTTTATAGTTTTCCATCCGAACCTCCTGCGCTGTGCCCGCCGATTTGTGCGTTGCGCTGGCGCATGGTGGCACCCTCTTCGTAGCTGCTGGCTTTCAGCACAGCGTTTTTGCCATACTTGTTCTTGATGCCCAGCATGGCTTGCTGGAGTTTTTTCTCCTTTTCCAACTTCTTGGTGTCGGTAAAAAAGTCCACCTGATAGAGGCCCTCGTCCGGCGTGACCTTGTTGGCATTGATGGTAATGCGCCGCACCGTCAGCGCCGGGTCGGTGATGCGCTCAAACAGCTTTGCGCTTTCGTTGATGATGGCGCTGCCCAGATTGGTGGGCGCATCAAACCGGATAGTGCCGTGAGCTGCCTTGGGGATGGTTCTGCCGTAGCGGTCGGTTTGGGTCAGACCACGATAGCCGCCCTTGTCCACGTTCTCCCGGTCGTAGCCCACCTCTAAAGTCAGGGATTCCGTCACCAACTTCTTTTCGGTAAGCCGAAACATTAGAATCCCTGCCATCTCCCGGACGATCAGTTTTGCTTTATCATACGGATAAGGAGTGGATAGCACCTGCCCCTCACTGATGCTGTTGGTGCTGGGCTTGTAGCTTTTGATTTGCTCCATGCCGCAGGGTTCGTAGCCCCATGCGTGGTCAATAAGGATTTCTGCATCTACGCCGAAAATCTCATACAGACGATCTTCTCCGTGGATGGAAAACCGTGCCAAGTCCCCCATGGTGTAGATGCCGTGGGCTTCCAGCCGCTTGACGGTGCCGGGACCGGTCATCCAGAAATCCGTCAGCGGGCGATGGCTCCACAGCAGATACCGGTAGGACTGCTCGTCCAGTTCCGCAATGCGGACACCATCTTTGTCTGCCGGGATGTGTTTTGCCACAATGTCCATGGCCAGCTTTGCAAGGTAGAGGTTGGTGCCGATGCCTGCCGTTGCGGTGATGCCGGTGTTGTACAGCACCTCCCGCACCATGGTCATGGCAAGTTCATGGGCGCTCATGTGGTAATAGGGCAGATAGCCCGTCACATCAATAAAAACCTCGTCGATGGAGTAGGGGTAAATATCTGCCGGGGACACATATTTGAGGTAGGTCTTGTAGATTTGGGTGGACACATCCAGATACCGCTGCATCCGGGGCGGCGCAACGATGTAACTCAGCCCCAACGTCGGGTCTGCGTTCAGGGCATTGGCATCGAAAGAGGTGCTGGCAAAGTGATATTTGCCGTCCTCTCCCCGGACTGCCTTTTTCTGCCAGATGGCAGTCTGCAGCCGCTGGGCGTTGACCTCCCGGACACGCTGGACGGCTTCAAACAGCCGCGCTCTGCCGGGTATCTTGTAGGCTTTCAGGGAGGGCGACACCGCAAGGCAGATGGTCTTTTCGGTGCGGGAGGCGTCCGCCACCACCAGATTGGTGGTCAGGGGGTCCAGATGACGGTCTACGCACTCCACCGAGGCATAGAAACTTTTCAGGTCGATTGCCAGATAGGTGCGCTGTGCTGCCATACTTCAGCCCTCCTCTGTGTTATTTGGTTTCCACCTCCACGAACCATCTGCCGAACCGGGAGGGAAACCGTGGGTCGGAACGCTCGAAAAACAGGTGCCGCTCCTGTCCCTTTACCATTACAGTATAACAGTCGCCGGGCATATCGGCAATGGTATTTGCAGGGCGAAAGTCCCGCACCTGCTCGATGGGATACGTCCGACCATCGCCCCATGTGATCTGCCGGGGCTGCATATAGCCGGTTGCGTCAAAATCAGAGTTCACCTTCACGTAGACCTTTTCTGTTTTACGGCGGCAGTTCCGATTCATTCTTCACAGCTCCTTTACGAAAATCACAACCATTTATCTTATTATAATAAATATTTACGTTGTTTTCAAGATGAAGCGGCTATTTTGTCTGTGATATAGACAACGAAAAAGAGTGACAGCATTTCAAAATGAAACACTGTCACTCTTTTTCCTGTTTACAGTTCCTGCAAGATCTTCAACTTTCAGCTTGCGGACTGAAAGGACGCATAGATGGTGCAAGCAATGTTTTCGTCTATACAAAAACACTTTTTGCGTTGCAAAACGCTTGTTGGGGAGTGCCCCAAACCCCTTTGATCTGCATTTTCCAATGCAGGCTACGCGTCCCGGTGGGACGCTTTTTACCCGGTGATGCTCTCCGGGTCGTTGAGGACTTGCATGAGGTGAGAAGCGGCTTCTGCCAGAGAAGCATATTTCATCTGTTCCGGGACAGGCGCATCCAGAAGCGTAATGCCCCATTTCTGCATACAGTCCGCAAGCTCCTTCTGCGCCAACAGTGCAGCCTCCCGGTGCACCTCCGGGGAAGCGTCCGTGTCCAGCACATGGGCAACAGTAAACTCGCCGTTGCAATCTTCCGTCAATTGCACCATGGAATCGTGGTCAATCCAGAAATGGCAAAACCAGACCTTGCCGCCGATGTTTTCCATATTATGGCGGAGATCTTCTTCACCACTCCATTGCGGCACTTCGGAGAGAATGCTCTGCAACTGCTCATACGCTTGCTGTTCGGCAGGGGTGGCTTTCTTGCAACGGTATTCCCGCTGGATGGTACGCTGCCAGTACAATGCCAGCTTGCCGCACTTTGCCTGCTCGATTGCATCCTGAATATCGGCTAAAATGCTGTACCGTGGTTCTCTCATCTTGACACCCCCAAATAATCAACTCTTTAGGAAACAATATATCCTATAAGGATTATTATAGTCGAAAGGAATGCAAAAGAAAAGCGCACCGGCTAAATTTCAGCCGATGCACTTGCAAAGTTTGTGATTTTATTCCTCGTTTGTGAGATAAGGGAGATTGCCGATATAGGCGTCCAGCAGATCGAGTGCCGCTTTTTTCTGGATGGGGGTCAAACCTTCCAGCCGCTTGCAAATCTCATCGTCGGTCACATGAGATGCGCTGGAAACCAGATCGCACAGCAGTGTGTCTGCGGAAATATTCAGAGCATTCAGAAGTTTAACAATGGTGGCAAGACCGGGTTCCTTTAAGCCGCGCTCTACCATGCCGATATAGTTGGAAGAAAGTTCGGATTTTTCCGCAAGCTGTTCCAGTGTCAACCCATGCTGTATCCGCTGCTCCCGTAGTCGCTGTCCAAAAAGCTCTTTCATAGTGCAACCTCATCCTATCGTGTTCTTTACACTCCATAGGATACCTGCTGGCCGCACCAACATACACAATCTAAAGAGATAAACCATTCCGTTAAAGATTGAGCCAACAAAAAAAGATTGCCGGGTGCCGACCTCTTACGGTCAGTTCCCGGCAATCTGCGTTTATCGAGCCTGCTCGTTCTCCTGTGATGGCTTTTCTTCCGCAAAAAATCGTTCCACGTTTTTCTGTGCCCGAACCAGTTCTTGCATCTCGTTCCGTGCCTTGCGGTAGTCCGGGTAAGCGGCTTTCTTCTTGGTCAGTAGCTCTGCAAACTCCGCATCCAACTCCTTGACCTTCGGCAGCTTCTGCAGCCCGGCTTCGTCAAAAGCAGCTTTCGCCGCCCTGTGCAGAGTGATCTCCTCCCGATGGGCTTCCAGAAATGCTTTGCTGTACCCGGCTTTCCGATAAGCGGCGTATACCTCACGGGTCTTGGCATAGTTGATGATATGGGTTTTCAGCACGGCAATTTCCGTCAACCTCGCTTCTGCCGCCTTGATGGAATCGCCCATAGCATGATAGCGTTCCGTCGCTGCCGCTGCTCGTTCACGCAGTTTGTCGGCACTGCTGATCTTCTGCTCCTGCAAAAATAGCAGTGTCTTGGACATCTCTTTCAGGTTGAACTTCGTTGCCCACTTTTTGTAGCCGACGCTTTTGCCTGCTACCATTTTTCCTTGAATGTCCACCAGCAACTGGAAAGGCTGTTCTTTGGGCGGCTGCTTCTGATAGGGGTGGTGCTTCACCTTTCCCTCCAGCACCGCCTTGATCTCGTCCTCGCCGTAGCCTGTGCCCCGAGTTCGGAAACGGATAAATCGTTTCTGCCCCTTGCCCTTCACCGCCGTGTGCTTGCCACGCTTCACCTCATATCCCTGCTGCTCCAGCTTTTGCAGAAACGCTTCGTAGTCCCCCGGCTTTTCTGCAAGAATAGCGTCGATGATACCGCACAGGCGGTCACGGTTACTTTCCTTGGGCGGATAGACGGTGCGCTTCTGCCGTTCCCGATAAGGCTTGTACTCGATGGTTGAGAGCTGATGCTCCAAACAAATCAGGTCGCTCAACCGTTGCACCGCAAAGGTGGAAAGCCAGAAATTTTTGAATTTCCGGGTTCCATCCAAGGCGGTAGAATTATAAATAATGTGGTTGTGGATGTGCGCCCGGTCGGTGTGGGTAGCAACGATAAAAGCGTGCTTGCCCTTCAAAAACCGCTCAGCGAACTCATAGCCGATGCGGTTGGCTTCCTCCGGCGTGACCTCCCCCGGCTTGAAAGATTGCCGCACCTGATAGGCGATCACATCACTTTTCTGACTGCGCCCGGTGGTCTGCTCGTACAGCCGTTTCGTCAGCAAAAATTCTTCGTCCACGGTCAGCGGGCTGCACTGATAGCTGCTGACCAGTTCTCCCTGCTCGGTCTTGTCCGGGTTCTGAATATAGCTGGTGTGGTTGTGCAGACAAGCCCCGATGGACTTGCCCTTGTTCTTCCGCATGGGGATCAACCGTGTTGCTGCCAGCGTCATCACCCCTTTCAAAAAGAAAATGCCGCACATCGGCGGCATTAGGACTATTTGGATAATTTTTCGTGATCAGCAGCACCTGTCAAATACATGGCTTCCAGCCGAACACTCTCTAATTCGTTACTGATTTCATCCAATTCCAGATAGCGTCTCCACGCTTCTTCGCTGATAAGAGCTTTCAGCGCATTCTCTGCGGTGATCTTTTTCTGGATCAGTGCATGGTATTCATCATCGTCTGCAAGCTGTCGTTGCAGAATATCTTTCAGATTTTCCCAATAATAGTCGGTCATAGCATCCGTGGCCATCCAATCCCTCACAATCCGGCAACCCAGCCACTAAAGCGCTCTGCTGCATCTGCGATCAAAGCACCCATGAAAATCAACACAAAGCATCCGAACTCCGCCACCAGCAAGATCAAAAACTGTAGCCACTCCCGGCAGTACAGCGTATAAAGACCGCAGCCGAAAATATACAGCATGGGCAGCGCCAGCACAAACGCCGACAGGTTCAGCGTCCATTTCAGCATCAGCGCAAGGAAAGCCGTAAGCAGCCAAAACGGGAAAACAATCATCTTAAAAACGAACCTCATATCTAGCACCTGCCTTTCTTTCACCCCTATTATAAAGGTGACAACCACCGCTTTGCAAGGATGTCAACCCTTATGTAGCCCCGCAGTCCTCCAACTGCGGGGAGAAATTTAGAGATCAGCCAGCCGGGAAAGGATCTGCCGACCAATCTCAATCAGTTCATCCAGCCGCTGCCGCAGGTCCTCCATGTCGGCGGCGTAGACCCGACCATTTTCATTGGCGGCTTTGGCGTACTGGTTCAAGTTGTTGCTGCACATCTGCAAGAGATACGCCATGCGCCGCAGTTGCGGCAGGTCAAGGTTCAGGCAGTAGCCGTCCAGTGCCATCTTTCGGATATAGGCACTCAGGCTGCGGATGCCCATGCCCAGCATCTTTTCATAGATGCGGTTCTTCTCGGTCTTTGTGGTTCTCAGGATGATGATCTCGTCCCGCTTTTCTTTCACCGGGCATCACCATCCTTGTCGTAGTAACTGCGGAAGGGCTTCACAGGCTCCGGTTTGTCCGACTTTTCCTCCAATGCTGCCAGCACCGAGGGGCGAGGAGCATCCTCCTGTTCCTCCTCGTCCTGTTCCGGCTCATGGCTCTTTTCGTCCACATCCAACTGGGCGTTTAGCTCTGCAAGGCGGGCTGACTTTTCAGCCAGTTCTTCTTCCTGCGGAAAGGGCTTTTCCACCTCAATCTGCGCCGCCGCCTGCTGCTGATGCAGAGTGGCTAGTTCATTCTCAGCAGAGTTAATGCGCTCCGGGAAGTTGTTCAGGGAGTTATCCAGACGGATAATGTTGCCCAGAGGGTCGGTGCCCAGTGCTACCGGGTACCTCCGCTCACCCTTCAGAATCGCCTGATATTCGCTGCGGAGGGTATCGAACCGCAGAGACAACTCAAAGCCCCGGTAGCTGCCGATGACTTTTTCTTCGGTGTTGGACAGTTCGGAGCAGGCAAGCACCAGACGCTCACCGGCGGTCTTTTTCTCATCGTAGGTCACGCCCTTGATGGTCATGCCGCAGAAACCCTCTTGCACCTGCGGGTGGGCAGCGGCAAGCTGTGCGTCCGCTTTCACCCCAGCAATATAGGTGTTCGTTTCCCGAATGTCAGCCGGGAATTTGGTCAGCAGCTTGTCTTGCAGACGGAATTTCTGGCTCTGGTGGTCGGCTTTCAGCACCTTCAGCTTGGCGACCTGAACGTCCAAGTCCATCTTTTCCTTGATGAGCGGATTTCCGGCGCACAGTGCCTTGATCTCCGCATAGGAAAGTGCCTGCTCGTCCACGTCCTCGCAGGAGCGCACCGGAGATTTGGAAGTCATGATTTGGCTGATGAATCGCTGTTTATTCTCAAGGGTCTGAAACAAGTACGAGTCAAATGTCCCTTCCGTGACGTAATTGAACACCTTGACTTCCTTATTCATATTGCCCTGACGGATGATGCGACCATTGCGCTGGGTCATGTCGCTGGGCTTCCAGCCAACATCCAGATGATGCACCGCCACAAGTCGGGACTGCACGTTGGTGCCCGCTCCCATTTTTGCAGTGCTTCCGAGCAAAACTCGCACATCGCCAGAGCGCACTTTGGAGAACAATGCCGCCTTTTTCGCTTCGGTGTCGGCGTTGTGGATAAACTCAATCTCGTTTTCCGGCACACCGGCGGCAATCAATTTCTTGCGAATGTCATCGTAGACGTTGAAGTTACCGTCATTTTTTGGGGTGGAGAGGTCGCAGAACAAAAGCTGTGTCAGCTTCTGATCTTTGCCCTCATCCCAGATCTTCAGCACGTTCCGCACACAGACGTTCAGCTTGCTGTTGGGGTCGTCGGGCAGCATGGGGTTCATCAGGCGCACATCCAGACCGATCTTTCTACCATCATTGGTGACACAGAGCATATTGTCCACGGACGCATCCACGGTGCCGGAGTGGATTTCTGCCGCACGTTTGCTCAGTTCCTGCACCATTTCCTTTTGGATCTCTGAGGGTTTTGCCACCACCGTTTCAAACTTCGCTTCCGGCACAGGCAGGCGGAGCTGGTCGGAAGTTTTAATGTCTGCCACCTCCTTGAACATGGACATCAGTTCCGGGAGGTTAAAAAACTTGGCAAATCTCGTTCTCGCCCGATAGCCTGTACCTTCCGGGGCCAGTTCGATGGCGGTGGTGGTCTCTCCAAAGGTAGATGCCCAGCAGTCGAAGTGGGTCAGCTTTTTCTGCTGCAAGGTGCTGTACTGGAGGTAGCGCATGACCGTGTACAACTCGGTCATGGAATTGCTCACGGGCGTGCCCGTGGCGAACACCACGCCACGTCCGCCGGTGATCTCGTCCAGATAGCGGCACTTGCCGAACATATCGCTGGATTTCTGGGCTTCGCTGGTGGATAATCCAGCGACATTCCGCATTTTTGTGGTCAAAAAGAGGTTCTTGTAAAAATGGCTCTCGTCCACAAAAAGCCTGTCAACGCCCAGTTGTTCAAAGGTAATTACATCGTCCTTGCGCTCATCGGAGCGCAGTTTTTCCAGCTTGGTTTCCAGCGTTTTGCGGGTCTTTTCCATCTGCTTGATGGAGAAATTCTCGCCTGCGTGGGCTTTCAGTTCGTTGATGGCGGCAAGGGTTTCATCAATTTGCTCCTGAATGATGCGTTCCTGCCGTTCAAAGGACAGTGGGATGCGCTCAAACTGGCTGTGCCCAATGATAACTGCATCGTAGTCGCCGGTGGCGATGCGGGCGCAGAATTTTTTGCGGTTGGCGGTCTCAAAATCCTTGCGCCGTGCCACCAAAAGTTTGGCGTTGGGGTAGAGGTTCAGAAACTCCGAAGCCCACTGCTCCGTGAGGTGATTGGGCACTACGAATAACGATTTCTGGCACAAACCAAGGCGTTTTGCTTCCATGGCGGATGCTGCCATTTCGTAGGTCTTGCCCGCACCAACTTCGTGTGCAAGCAACGTATTACCGCCATAAAGCACATGAGCGATGGCGTTGCGTTGGTGCTCCCGGAGGGTGATTTCCGGGTTCATGCCAACAAAGTGAATGTGGGAACCGTCATACTCACGGGGTCTGGTGCTGTTGAACAACTCATTGTACTGTTTTACCAGCGCAATGCGCCGCTGAGGGTCCTGCCAGACCCAGTTGGCGAAAGCATCCTTGATGACCTGCTGTTTCTGCTGCGCCAGCATGGTCTCCCGCTTGTTCAGCACACGCTTGGGCTTGCCCTCGGCATCCTCGATGGTGTCATAGATGCGGACATCTTTCAGGTTGAGCGTTTCTTCCAGAATCTTGTAGGCGTTGGCACGGGATGTGCCGTAGGTCTCGGACGAAATAATGTCACTCCGCCCGGTGGCAGTCTTGCCCTCCACACGCCATTCGGCGGTATAGGGAGAATAACGCACGTTCACCGCCCGGCGCAGATAGTAGGGAATTTGGAAGGTCTCGGTCATAAACTTTTGGATAATACTGGGGTCGAGCCACGTTGCACCCAAGCGCACATCAATTTCGGAGGCTTCCAACTCTCTGGGCTGTGCCTTGGTCAGCGCCTCCACATTGACAGAAAACTCCGGGTTGGTCTCGGCGGCAAACTGCGCCATCCGCAGCTTTGCCCGGACATCGCCGGACAGGTACTCGTCTGCCATCTGCCAGCCCGCTTCCGGGTCGGTGGGGTCGGCGGCAGGGTCCTTGAAGATCACACCGGAAAGTTCGGTGGTAATGCGCCCATACTCACCGGGAGTGCCCAGCAGCTCTGCCATATAGGGCAGGTCCACCTTGCCATGTTCCCCGATGGACACCGCCAACGCTTCGCTGGGGGTATCCACACTGGTGACGGTGCGCTCCGGGCGAATGGTGCGTTTCGTGAACATCGCCGCTTTGGATTTAAGCTGCCCCTGCTCGTCCAGATTTTCCAAGGAGCAGAGCAGATAGTAAGAGGAATCCTGCTCAAACAGTCGCCCGTTTTTGCGGTCATTCAGCAGACCATATTTGGCGGTAAAGGCATCGTAGGCGGCGTTCAGCTTTGCCTGTGTCGTCTGAATGTCCTCGTCCGGGAAGTCGTTCAACTGCTGTTCGATCAGCTCGTTGACGATCTGCCGCAGCTCCACCATGCCGGTGACACGCCCCTTGGCGGTGTCGGAAAGTTCCACCTGTGTCATCACGGAATTTTCCCGGTAGAACACCTCGCCGTCCACCACGGTGTAGGAGAAGTTTTTTACATCCGGGTCAGCCGGGAGAATGTGCTTCTCATTTTCGGCATCCGCAATATCTGGTGTTTCTACCTCAACTTCGGTGTATTGCCCCTCAATATGCTGTACCGCTTCTGCAAGCTGGTCTGCAAGGCTGGTGCCCTCGATGGGTGCAACGGTCAGGTCGTGACCATATTGGGTGCTTTCCATCGTGAGCTGCCCCAGCACCATCTCCGGGTGGTCTACGAAATACTGGTTGATAGCAAAGCCATCCTCGGTCTTGCCAAGCTGCACCCAGTCCGGCTCGTGGTCGATGGGGCGCTCACGCTTTTGCAAGAAGATGATGTCACTGACAACATCCGTGCCTGCATTTGCCTTAAACGCATTGTTGGGCAGACGGATAGCACCCAGCAGGTCAGCACGCTCTGCCATGTGCTTGCGGGCGGTGCTGTCCTTGCTGTCCATGGTGTAACGGCTGGTGACAAACGCCACGATGCCGCCCGGACGCACTTGGTCGATGGATTTGGCGAAAAAATAGTTGTGGATAGAAAATCCCAGCTTGTTGTACGCTTTATCGTTGACCTTGTACTGACCAAAAGGCACATTGCCCACCGCCAAATCGTAAAAATCACGGCGGTCGGTGGTTTCAAAACCCGCCACGGTAATGTCAGCCTGCGGATACAGTTTTTTCGCAATACGCCCGGTGATGCTGTCCAGTTCCACGCCGTACAAGCGGCTGTCCTGCATGGTGTCCGGCAGCATTCCGAAGAAGTTGCCCACGCCCATACTAGGTTCCAGAATGTTACCGCTGCGGAAACCCATGCGCTCCACAGCATCGTAAATACTACGGATTACGGTGGGGCTGGTGTAGTGGGCATTCAGCACGGAGCTGCGGGCTGCGGCATACTCGTCCTCGGAGAGCAGTCCTTTCAACTCCGCATATTCCTTTGCCCAACTGTCCTTGCCGGGGTCAAAGGCATCTGCCAGACCGCCCCAGCCCACATACTGGGAAAGCACCTGCTGTTCCTCGGCAGTGGCACCCCGGTGCTCCTGTTCCAGCTTGACTAGGGTGCGGATGGCTTCAATGTTCCGCGCGTACTTCTGCTTGGGACCTCCGATACCCAAATCATCATCCGTGATGTGGAAGTTCCCAGCAGATTCCGGCGCAGATTCAGCATTCAGGGCTTCATCCAAGGCAGCAGCATCCGGGAAGGTCTGCACTTTTCCGTCCATCACAGTAGAGATGGGCAACTCGTCCAGTTCCTCGTCCGACAGTTCCGACTCAACTTGTCGCAGACCGTCCTCGAATTGTTGCTTATTGATAACTTCGTTATCCCACGACTGCCCCTGTGCGCTGGTGTCGATGCGAACATCCGTTTCGCCCACATAGCCGATTGTTCCTTCGATGGTTCGGGTAGGAAGGTCAACAATTACATTGTCACCGACCTTGTAATCGGGCAGGGAGTGTTCCATCACTTCCTGTTCCTGCTCGTACAACTCCCGGACAAGAGCCAGCGGCTCTTCCCGGAAAATTGGCATCCGCATTTCTGCCAGTGCCACGTCCTGCAAGGATACGCTGCCCTTATCAAAGTTTACTGTATCCACCCGGAAGGCCCGCCCTTCCATGTGGACGGTGGCACCCAGCGGCAGATAATCCTCCCGGCGCAGATACTTCGTCTGGTGGTGGGTGCCATCCTCGTTCAGCCCGGCAAGGTAGACGTTCTCGCCGCACTGCCACAGCTGCTTGGCACGGTACACCCACTGGCCGCTGGGGAAGCCGGTGACAGGAACGGTGCCCAGTGCTGTTTCTTTTTCCAGAAGTTTGCCGCCCAGAAGTTCACTGACTTTTTGCGCGTCATCTGCGTAAAACTCAAACTGTCCGTTCTGCTCAAATCCCACCAGCGCATCCGGGTGCTGCTCCTTCAGGGCGTTGTACTCAGTGGCGGCATCCAGCGGCAGCAGTGCCGGGCGTTCCTCCGCCTTACTGTGGTAGTGTTCCAGTTCTTCGTCTGTGACACTGACGAGTTCGGAGAAATCCAGAGCCTCCAGCTCGGTTTCGGTCAGTTCTTTCAGACTTTCATACTGCCGCTCGTCTATCAACACCTCGCCCAGATACCGCTCCACTCGGTACCCCACCAGATCTACGTTGACCTGAATGGGAATCTCCTCGTCTGTGGCGTTGGTGTAGGCAACGCCGATCTTGGACAAATCGGAAAAGTCCGGTTCAGAATCATATTCCTCCAGACAGAAATCTCGGATCAGGTTTTTGGCATGAGTCAAGGTAGCATCTGGTTCTACGGCGATGGGCACAGGGGGCGTGTAATGCTCCTTTTCTTTGTCCGTCAGGTAACGGTCGGCCTGCATCATCAGATCAATATATTTTTCCACCTGATTCCAGCGAAGAAATATCTTCTGATGGTCCGGATAATGTTCAAATGTCAGCCCCTTGCTGTCGTGGTCGAGCCAACCACTGCTTCCGTCCAGATAGGTGTGCGAACATCCACCGGGACCGTGCGGTGCATATTCTTTGGCAAGCGCTCTTGCCCGGAGTTTTCGGTCAGGCTGTGTCTGATAAATCTCCCAAATCCGAAGCTTGCTGTTTTCAAAGTTAGAACCTCTCCGCAGTGCTTTTTCAATATCAGCCTGCGATAAAACAAAAGCGGAGGGCGTTTTTTCGCTCTCCGCTTGGTCGATTTTCTCGATTTGCTGGGCTTCCGTAGGGATGGCGGCATCGAAGAAACTTAGCTGTAGATCAGCTCCGTCAGCACCAGTTCCTCGGTCTGCGCTTTCAGGCTGTTCATGTGCTGCACCCACGCCATCTGGCTCTGTTCCTTGTCCGGAGCCGGGTTCTGTTTCAGAAGCTGCGTCATGGTCTGCTGCATCCGGTTCTCTGCCGTCTGCTCCACCTCCATCAGGTGCGGGTACAGGCTCCCATTCAGGAGCATCGTGTTGTACAGCACCGGGCGATGCTTCATCAGGTAAGTTCGGCGCAGTCTGCCGTATTTGCCCAGTGCTTTCTCCTGCTGGGGCAGGGTCAGGTTCGGGAGCTGGTAGTCCCCGACGGTCGAGTAGGTCACGTTCCTGCTGTTCGTATTCATATTGGCTCCTTTCTATATTGCGGCGGCGAATGGTTGTTTTTACGGTGCGCTCGATGTTCCGCAGCACCTCCCGGCTCATGTCGCTGACGGCTGCGCCGAGGGCAAAGACACTATCCGGGGTGGAGAAGTTGTAGATTGCCTGAAAATCGTCCTTGTCGAACCACCCGGCAGGCTCAAACCCGCAGCGTTCCAGTAGCGTGTAGGTGACACTCATTGCTGCTGCGCTTTTGAACTGCATCTCTACCCCGGCATCATCATAATCCATCAGCAGCGAGCCGTCAACGATGGCACGGATGTCCTCGCCGTTGTTGTCCCAGTAATCCGCCGCTAGTTTCCCGGCAACATCCGCAAGCTGCTGGCTGACACGCTCTCCGCTGATGCCGTAGGTAGCGGCGAGCATTTCCGAAACCGGCTGTTTCAGGTCGTCATTGTACTGCCACATCTCCGGGTCACGGGAATTGCGGCGCACCCCGGTGTCGCTTACGTCAAAGACGTAATGCAGGCGCGGAAATCCGCTGGATTCGTCCAGCAGAGCGATGCCCTTGGCACCCCGGCGCACATAGCGGTTCATCCGGTTGTTCCAGATGTCGAAGTCGGCGCAGGCGGTGGCATCCGGGCGCTGGGCGTAGATCATCAGCTGGTCCGCAAATGGGTACTTGTACAGCCGGGATGCGGTGGTCAGGTAGTCCGTCCAGCTTTCCCAATACCGGGTCAAGCCGTTCGCCGTGCGCTGGGCAAGGGCGAGATATTCTTCGGTTTTGCTTGGCATAGCGTTCCTCCCTTCTTTTTTTGAGCATAAAAAGAGCGGGCAACCGTTTTGTGGTCGCCCGCTGGAAAGTGTATTGAGATAAGATTATTTGCTATTGTCCTTTATGTACTTCATAACGCAGCACCCCATCACGATGACAGGAAGCACTGTTCGTAAACCGAGGTCGCCGACCCGCACATTTGCATCAATCACAAGTCCTGCAAACCATGCCGCTAAAGTGAAAACAGTTGCCCAACCGTAGCTCATTGAAATCACCTCGTAAAGCTGTCTCAGTGCTTTGCCGCCAAGTTCTCGGCCATCTCCAGCAGACGGTCAAAGGTCTGCTTTTCTTCCGGCTCCTCGATCAGCTTTGCAAGGAGCGCACGGAACACATCGGTGCTGTCGTGTCCCAACGCAACTGCAACTTTGTCGATGCAGTCGTGCAGTTTCTTGACAGCATCATCGGAGGGCTTGGATTTCGCAAGCAGGTCGGACAGGTAGCTGATGAAGGGATAGGTGGAATCATCGTTGATGATCTCGTTGGTCTCCTCGATGATCTTCTGGTTATCTTCGGGGGTCATATCGCCCTTTTCTTCCCATATATCACGAGAAGAAGTGCGGCCTTTCAGAAAAGTGGCAAAGAGCAGGCGGTCGATGGGTGATCTTTTAGTGGTATCCATTGGCTATCCTCCGCTTTCAATTTTTCTGTGCATTAAAGCTGGTTTTAGTATAGCATGAATGGAAGTATTCTATCAAGACCACTTTCTTGCGGGTTATGAAAAAATTTTCGGAGCAAGGGCCTATGGCACTATCCCGGTTGACAATCATCGGCAAACTGGAAGTTATCGCTTTCTGCCAATATAGCGACAAACTTTCTTCTTATATTGCAGATACTCATTTCCAAATGTGGCAAATAAAAAATCTTCTTCGACATTGACAATCTGCAAATGGTACATGATGACCGCAAATACCGTTAGGAAGCACAAAATCCAGTTAAAAAACATCAATAGTGTGCCAATATATAAAAGGTCAAATCCCAGGAAGGCGGGATTGCGGCTGATTTGATAAATGCCGTTTGTCACAAGCTCCGTTTTATCGGTTTTGGACACTCCTGCTCGCCAACTGTCACGCATCGTCCATACCGCAACGATAAATATAGCCGTTCCCGCAACACTCAGTATCGCTCCAAAAATCCGAACGGAAACAGGGTTATGCTCCGTTTCAAAAAAAAAAATACTGGAAAGCCCCGCTATAAAAACAAGAATAGCCGCAATCTTCATGGTAATTTCCACGAATTTCACAAAACCAACTTTGTTCTTTCCGATTTGGTCTGTCTGTATTCCCTGCTTTTTTTGATGAAACATTTTCACAAAATAGCAACCATAAAAAGCTATTATGCTTGCTATGGAAATCAACTTAAATTCCATTGCCCTTATCCTCTCAAACTGGAAGTTATCGCTTTGTTTCCAGCTCTACATTTTTATAACTAATTGCGATATGGCACGGAGCAAAGATAACAGCAGCCACTATTAGAGGGATATAACGACTCAATATTCCGCTCGCCAAAAAAATCACTGACGGAATAATTGATAATGCCAGTGCTCTGAAAATGCTGTTCCTCTTAAAGCAAATAATCCAGATTAAACAGTATGCTGCTAATAACACAACATTAACTATTAAATATAAGGAAAAACTCTCATCTGGCGAAAAGCCAAATCCACATCTCGGGATTATAAATACCATAAAGCCAAAACAACCCATTCTACCTATCTGCTCCAAGACTTCCACGAACTTATTTTTCCAAAGATTCTGAAATCCGTCCTTATTTATGGATGCAAAAATTATATTTGGAATCATTATAACAAGCATAAATGCAAGTCCATAAAAATTTATCCAGTTCATATATCCTCCTCCATAAATCCCGATTTGTCAATCAAAAACAGAAAGAAAAATATTTTTATTTCTTTCGGGTATCCTTCTGCTGAACTGCCAGCATAAGCAATGATCTTAACTAGAGGATATAAAATCCGCTTTACTCTTCGAATCTTCCCTTCATGCGCAGTTCCTTCTGCCACAGCGCGAGCTGTCCTCGCGCGAAGAGGCTGTCGATCTCGAGCTCTTCATCCAGTACGAGGAGATCTGCGTCGGCGCCTGCGGCGATGCATCCCTTTCGGCCATCCTGCGCGAGCAGAGTCGCCGGTGTGGTCGTCAGAAGCTTCAGTGCCTGCTCGAGCGGCATGCCCATGCGCACCAGCGCCCGGATGGTTTTATGCAGGTACTTCGGCGACGCATAGGTCAGTCCCACGCACTCGCCTGCGTCGTTAAAACGCGGCTGGCTTCCGTAGGCGTCACTTGACAGGCTCACATGATCCGGATTTACGCCCTCGCGGTGCAGTAAATCAAAGAGCTTTCGGGCATCCTCTTTCACCGCCACCTCATCCGAGCCGGCGGTACAGTCGATGTAGCCGCCTCGCTTCACGAGCTCTACGCCAGCGTCGATGAGCTCTGGTGAGCGCAGCATATGCGTCGGGAGCAGGTTCTTCGCCGGTACATCCGAGTGATCCAGTACGTAGAAAATCGGATCCAGCTTCGCCTTCCCGCTGCCCATGTGCATCGTCACGAGCCCCGGTGTGCCGCTTAGCAGACCGGCGCGGCGTGCAGCTGTTGCCAGTGCGATCAGCTCCGCTCCACCCGGATTCGAGCTTCGATGATCAGATACCGCGACCTTCACACCGATCATCGGTGGGATCAGAACGATGTCCCGCTCGACGCTGCCGGTGAGTGTCGTCGGCGGGTAGCCATAGGACGAGGTCAATGTATACACCGTCATGCCTTCTTCTGTCAGTGCACGGGCCTTCGCCACCAGGTTCTCGAGGCTTCTCGTGATGCCGTCCGTGCCCAGAAGCCCGACGACGGTCGTGATACCATTCTTAAAAAAGGTGCTGAGTGAAGACTCCGGCACACGGGAAGCCGGACCCTGCTCTCCGCCGCCACCGGTGATATGCACATGCAGATCGATGTAGGCCGGCACGAGGGTCTTTCCCGAGAGATCATAGACATCGACATCCGGAAGTTCATCATAACCTGTGATTTCTTCCGCGATTCGGAGGATCCTCTCCCCCTCGATCAGCACATCCCTTTTACCGAGAGGAGCTGGTGTGTAAACATTGGCATGCTTTAATAATTTCATAGAATCATCCTTTCTATGGCTTCGTGTTCTGGCCTTGATTGAGGCGATGTTTTATATGGACATGAGCTTACATCTATCTAGTATAAATTTTGACACGGCTTATGTCTGTACGTAAAATATGATTTTCGTGATTTTACGGAACCATTATAGACATTCTTTACTCAGATTTTACCTATTCTATGTGTTTTTTTATTTTGCAGAATTATCATACAGATAAATTCCGAGTTGTCGAGTTCAGTATACCACACCAAATCGCGTTCTAAAAGAGCCTATGTACGCCGCCCGCAGGCGGCAAAAGTCAGTCCGGGGGAAATTCCAGCTCGGCAAACTCCGCATCGGTCAGCAGTTTCAGCTTTTCGATAACGCCCTCCGACAGTTCCCGCAGGGCGGTTTCATCGGGCATCAGGTAGCACTGCATGAGCCGCAGTTCATGGATAAGCCCCATCCGGGTGCCGGTGTTGTAGAGCATCATCAGCATGAGTTCCTCATGGTTAAAGTTCATGTTCAGCCCTCGCTTTCCGGCAGATGGTGGGATTGCACTCCGGGGCATCGCACTTCTCTTTGAGAGTTTGCAAAACCGAGGTACGTTCCGGCTTTTTATCCAGAAACCCCGGCAGTTCCTTGAAGCCGATGCTGTCCACATAATGCGCTGAAATCTTCCCATCCTGATTCAGCATGATCACATCGCTGACCGAAAGGCTGTGCCCATGGTAATCCGTCGGGCGGGCGAAGTTGAATTTCTGGTACAGTTGTTCCAGCAGTTCTGCTTGCGGAACGCTGCGCTTTCCTTCCGGGAGATTGCCCCGGTACAGGATCTCGTAATTTTCGATGGACGGAGCGATGTTTTGCTTATTCAGATAGCGCATGGCGGCAAATCGGAGCACAGGGTCTGCATCCTGATGCAGCTGCATGACCAGATAGCAGTCGTGGCCGCTTTGCTGGAATTGCTTCATACGGTATGACTGTATCTCATTTCGGTCTGCAAGTTTCTGGGTAAACTCCTCTTGCGTGAGCGGGATGCAGTCCTTGTTCCGTAGGTTGTGGGTGTACATAATTTCGTCCCGCACCTCCTCAATCATCAGTTCGGGCGCGTCAATTTTTCCGCGCTCCAACAGGCAGCAGTCACCCTGATAAAGAGCATAATTCCATGCGCCGCCCTCTGCCTGCACGGTGAGATAATAGTCGTATTCCAGATTCCACGCCCGACAGTCCTGCTGTGTCAGCGGCTCCGGCTCCACGATGGCATGGCTGCGCGCCATGCGCTCTGCAAATTCACAGATGTGCTGCACCGAGGACCCAATCTTCATGTGGTAGTCATCGAGATATTCGACTTTCTCGGAACGCTGGTGCCCATCCGGGTAGGTCATCTGCACAACGCCGCCGTCCGGCACCCGAAACAGTTCGTTATACATCGGGTCAATGAACCGCACATCATTTTCCGGCAGAGAACGTGGAGCCAGATTCCTTCGCCTGCGAACCCCGGAGCGAAACTTCTCCAAGGTGGTAACGGCAACATTCTGAATCCTACCCACGGGCTCATCCTGATGCTCTGCCAGATAGTACGCACGGGCGGTCTCGATGCGCCGCTGACTGTTGCCCAGAGCTTCCCGTGGAATCTGCCCTTCCTCCACCGGGAGAGGGCTGTTCTTGTCGAAAACCTCGTACCCGACACCTTGGAGATTTTCCCGCAGATGCAGATACGTCTGCTCGTTGAGGAGGTAGACCGCCTCGTTGTCCTTTATTACGGCATCATCCTTCATCCGCAGCCCCCATTCTCAAATTCCAAACTGAACTTGCTGCGGCCATCGGCTTCACAGGACAGCAGCACGGTGGCGTTGTAGGTCTTGCCCTTGGCGCTCTTGCAGTCCTTCAGCCGGACTCGACCATCCCGCAGCAGCTTGTCTGCCACATGGGAATCCAGTCGCTTGCCCAGACGCTTGAAGAACGCATTGTCCTTCCACAGCACGAAACGGCACTCCCGGTTCTCGCAGAACCAGCCCTTTTCACGCTCCACAACAGGCTTCCCACAGTTCGGGCAGACACCAAAAATTTTGTTTTTCATAAGCGCACTCGCTCCTTTCCTAGCCTCGGTGGTCGTTACCAGCGAGGAGATCATCTCTTTGATTTCAGTCATAAAAGTTTCCGGCTCCATTTCGCTGCGCTCAATGCGCAGCAGCTTTGTTTCCCAATCGGCGGTCATTTCCGGGGATTGGATTTCTTCGGGCATCACCGTAATAAGGGCTTTTCCCTTATCCGTGGGCAGCAGCACCTTGGTTTTCTTGGTGCCCTTGCGTTCCAGAAAGCCCTTCTGCACCAGCTTTTCAATGGTGGCGGCTCTGGTTGCCGGGGTGCCGATGCCCTGACGCTCCACGCCCTGCGGCATACTGTCTGCACTGGCGGTTTCCATAGCGTGCAGCAGGGTGTCCTCGGTAAAATGCTTCGGCGGCGAAGTCTGTCCCTCTTTCAGTTCGGCGTTGAGGATGCCGCACTCGTTTTCCGCTGCATTGGGCAGGGCGGTGAGCTCCTGTTTCCGGTTCAGAATGTCTGCCAGCACCTTGCGCTCCACCGCTTTCCAGCCTTCCTCCAGAACCTCCTTACCCTTGGCGGTAAATTCCTCCCCGGCGCATTCGGTGGTCAGCAGGGTTTCCAGATACCGGAAGGGCTTGCTCACCGCCATCAGCGTCCGGGCGATGATGAGTTTCAGAACGTTCTGCTCGCCCTTGGGCAGTGCGTCCAGATCGGCTTGCAGCATACTGCGGGTGGGCAGGATGGCGTGGTGGTCGGTGACTTTTTCCCGGTTGACGGTGCGCCGTGTCCGAGGCACAGCCTCGTCCACATCTGCCGAGGTAATGTCGAGAAAACCCTCCAACTCCTCAGTCAGTTCCTCCAGCATCTCCTCGTCATCGTCGGTGATATAGCAGCTATCAGTTCTGGGATAAGTGGTAAGTTTCTTCTCATACAGGCTCTGTACATAGTCCAAAGTCTGCTGTGCGCTGTACCCCAGCAGACGGTTTGCGTCCCGCTGAAGGGTGGTCAAGTCGTACAGCGGCGGCGGATTCTCGGACTTTTCCTTGCGGGTGATGCGCTGGATCGTTGCCACCATCTCCTTTCGGCAGGCTTTCAACAGGTTTTCAGCAACGGATTTTTCAAGAATGCGGCGGCTGGATGCCGTGCAGCCGCTGGTCAGTTCCAGATCCACCGTGTAGAATTTTTCCGGGGTAAAGGCGGCGATGGCGGCTTCTCGCACCACCGTCATGGCGAGCACCGGGGTCATAACACGCCCCACCGCCAGCGGCTGACCGTACAGACACGAGAAAAGCCGGGACGCATTGATGCCGACCATCCAGTCGGCGCGTTCCCGGCAGAGTGCTGCGTTGTACAGCGCATCGTATTCAGTTGAAGGTTTCAGGTGGGCGAACCCTTCTCGGATGGCATTTTCCTCCATGCTGGACAGCCACAGGCGAGAAACAGGCTTCTTACATCCAGCCTGTTCATAGACCAGCCGGAAGATCAGTTCTCCCTCCCGGCCGGAATCGCAACTGTTCACAATGCTGTCCACGTCCGGGCGGTGCATCAGCTTTTGCAGAATGCCAAACTGCTTTTTGGTGGACACAGACACCAGATACTGCCACTTTTGCGGCAGGATGGGCAAATCCGCGATACTCCACTTGACGTACTTGGCATCGTAGACATTGGGCGGAGCCAGTTCTACCAGATGCCCGATGCACCAGCTGACGAGATAACCGTTGCCCTCCCAATAACCATCCTGTCGATTGGTCGCACCGAGAACCTTTGCGTAAGCTGCCCCGACTGAGGGTTTCTCGCTGACCACAAGCTGATAAGACAATAAGCATCAACTCCTGTTCTTTTCAGATTTAGATATGTAAGGCGGCAAATGCCGCCTTAAAATCAGATGGGTTCGGTATCCTCCTCGCCGGTGTCCTCCGGCTCGTCCTCGGTGGGAATCTCAAAGTCGCCCTTGTCCTCGGTGTAGTTTGCATCGGGGTCGAGGGCTTCTTTTTCTGCCTGCTTTTTCTGTTTCTGCTTTGCGAAAGCATAGAAAACGCCACCTGCCGCCAGTGCAATCAGCACCACCACACCCAGAAAGCCGGATGCGATCTTTGTGACCTTGTTTTCCTTGGGCTGTTCCTCGCCGGATGCCGCTGCTTCTTCTGCGGCTTTCTTGGCTTCTTCCTCGGCTTTCAGCTTATCCTGTTCCGCCTGCGCCGCTGCTTCTTTTTCAGCGGTATAAGCATCGGCAGCATCTTCCTCCATCAGAGCCAACAGGTCCGCTTCGTCCACAAGGTTCATAAAGTGGACGGTCTGCTGCCCCTTGGCGTTGCGGTCGATGACCAGATAAAAGGTGGCTCCCGACTTCGACACCAGCGTAATGAACTGCTGTCCGCTGCCATCGGAGTAGTCAGTGTGGTAATCGTCCACCAGAGTCAGATTGCCCTCCGGGGTCAGGGCACCAGAGGTTTCGTCCGTGACGGTGACAA